>Ga0233434_1000345_pt1 | contig 54362 bp, 31 predicted proteins | sample SI_122_August201_4_FD_182738 | JGI IMG/M metagenome (GOLD analysis project Ga0233434, IMG submission 182738) | Seawater microbial communities from Saanich Inlet, British Columbia, Canada - SI_122_August2016_120_MG | ecosystem: Environmental > Aquatic > Marine > Inlet | place: Canada: British...
AAAAGGAGTTTTTATTGATTACTCCGGGCTTAATAAAATTTATGGAACGGCCTTAGATGAAGGAAGATCTCTTCAACATGAATTAAAAAATTCATTTTGTCTAAAAAGTATTTTAGGCATGTCGGAAACAAAGTTTGTTTCTCGTTTAGCCTCAAGCACAAGTAGTGAGGATTTTTTAGAAGTTAAACGAAATGAAGTAAAAAACTTTTTGGCCCCATGGCCAGTGGAAGTTGTGCCGGGAATTAAAGAGAACCTCTCTAAAAATGGTATCCATGATGTTTGCTCTGATTTAAACCTTCGCCATATAAGTGATTTAATGAAACTTCCCAAAGAATTTTTACAAGTGGCCTTTGGCATGAAGCGAGCAGAGCTTATTTATGCCTGTGTTCATGGCAACGACTTTAGGGCCGTCACACCACAAGAAAAATCACAGAGCCTAAGTGAGCTCGTTCGTTTTGATGAGGCCACAAATGATTATCTCATTGTTATGAATAATCTTTATTTAGCAGTTAATGAACTTGAGGCAACGTTAATAGAATCAAAAAGCTTCGCAGATTCCTGCGCTATTGTTCTTCGTTACACCGACTACTCTAGAAAAGAAAAACATTTCAAACTTAGAAGTTTTTCAAATCTTTATAAGGAACTAAAACCTTCTATCGAAAAAGTTCTACGCAGTAGAAGGTTAGGGGTTCGTGATATTCTTATTCGCTTAGATGGAATCGAGCAATATTCGACTCAGCTACATTTATTTGAGGATGTTTTAAAAAGGCAAAAATTAAAAACGTTTTTAGTAAAGCCTGAAAATAAATTTATTAAAAAGATTTCCTGATTTAATAAATCCCACAAAAAAACAGATACGCGATAAAGTTGCTTTAATACTTTCATTAAAACAATCACCTTAGAGGCTTTATCTCCATTTCGGAGTTAAAAACTTTAGTAAAGTAAGGCATCGATTTTTTTATTACTCTACTTCCGTTACTAATTATTTTATTGTGGCAACTAGTTGTAAAGGGCACGAGGTTCCAGTAGTTAAACTGAGTAAATCTTTTATCTTTTTTAAAACATAATGATTTTTCTCGAAATTGACACAGTAAAGTATATAAATAGGCATAATAATCATTTGAAATAAGCTTTACATTATTCTTTAAGAAGTTTTCACACATATCTTGAGAAAGATTGTTAGTGACTGAAAATGTGACGGAGTTTTTTCCCAACTCTCTCCATCCTCTGGTAATCAGTTTTGGCTTTATTGGAGCTCTTTTTAATCCGAAATATAAAGAGTTAAAAACATCTTCATCTATAATTTGAATAGTCCCTGGTATGACTTTTAAAAGTTTTATTTCATTTTTAAATTGAGTTGATTTATTTAACTTTTTGGGCAGTAAATTCATTATTTGGTACCTGCCGCAAATGGCAATAATAATAATACTGAGTATATTTATTAATTGTTTGTCTTTTAATTTTGAATTGAATTGAGTTTCAAAAAATAAAACTGCTGTAAAAATAAATAAATATGGATAGACAAAATATTGTCCCGGCGTTTTGATACTAAATAATAAAATAATACTCAAATAAAAAGATGCCGTAAAAAGAAGAGTAAACATATACCTTTTTTGAAAAAGGAGTAATGAAAAAGATAAAATTATAATTAGAGCTAAGGTATTATTATTTTTTTTGAAAAACTCCTTATGAACTCTTTTTAATTTATTTAAAAAGTTTAAGTTTTCAACTTTGTTCATTGCTTGGTTTATTTTATTAACCTTTTTAGAAAAAGTTTTTTGATTAAAAATAATTTGATTTCTTAGGAGCTCAAGTTCAAAAAGTGATGCACCTGATTTGTTTAAAATTTTCGTTAGCTCAGTGGAATTATAGTCTTTGTAAATTCTGCCTTGTTCTCCAATGAGCATAAAATTTTTATAAGTTTCTCTATTAATAATCTGATTATCTATATTTGGTTTTATTAGATATATGCTCAATGGGATAAATATTAATAAAAGATATTTTGTTGTATTAGGAAATAGTTGTTTTCTATTGTTTATACTTTTTAAAAATAGATAAAATACTAAAAGTGCGTAAGGTACAAAAAATGATGCTCCTCTAATACTTAACGCAAGTATGTATAATACAAGTATCAAGATTATTTTAGGCCAGGTTTTTCGTGTTTTTGTTCCTATTAGAATAGTGATAGGAAATGCAATGATCATTGGAATGACAGTAAAACTAATTTTAGTGACGAAACTAACAAAAAAAGTAATTAAAAATGTAATATATGAAAGCTTTAATAAAGGTTCTTTTTTTTGTTTCAATATGAAAAATACACAGAATGAGAACACCATTGCACAAGCTGATTGAGCGATGGCCATGAACCAGCTAAAGTTAGGTTCGTAGGAATATAAAATTTTTAAATAATTAAAAAATAAAACTTCAAAGTAATTTCCAAAAAAAATAGGGAAATAATTAAAATCTAAACTGTTCGCCAGGCCTGATGCGAATAGTTCATAGGCTTGGTCATCTCCTTCCCAAAAACGAAAGTCCAAGAAACTGACGAGTAAGGTATAGTATGTTACTGTGATCAATACTGTATACAATAAGCATCGTTTTGAATTCATTTTTTATATCCTGCAATTTTTTTTATTTGAGTTCATTCCTTTTTCTGTATTACAAGTAAAACAATGGAGGCCATGATATATTATCATTATGTTTAAAAAAGTGTTCAATTTTTCTAATTTAATTTTTTACAGTTCGATAATTTTTTTTCTGTTATATCTTTTTAGTCTACCATATTGGCCGATGAGCCATGACACTACGGCGATAGAACATATTGCCAAATTAATTTATAGAGATGGGTATATTCCATATAAGGAAATATATGACCAATCTTTTCCGGGTACATTTTTATTTTTTATTTTTAAAGAAATATTCTTCGGCCATAGTGATATGGGTGCTCAAAGTTTTAATTTGTTATTTTGTATCGTCTTTTTTAGTGTTTTTATCTTTATGTTTAAAAGGAATATAAAACAGCTTACCCCTATTATTTTATTTTTCTTAACTTACTTCAGTTTTGGTGCAGAAATGAGTCTTCAAAGAGATTTTATTTGTGCTTTTTTTATAATCATTGCCTTTTTGGTTACTGAATTTAATTGGGCCAAAAAATATAGAATAAAATACTATCTTCTTGGATTTATAATTAGTTTCGTATGCATGATGAAGCCACAACTTGGTATCGGGCTGCCTATTTTATTTTTTTATACGATTCTTAAAGAATCCGATAAAAGATTTAAAGCTATAATAATTAATGGGTTAGTGGTAATTCTTGGTTTTGCTACAGTTTTGTTTTTTTCTTTCTTATGGGTTTATTTAAAAAATGGACTGGACTTCTATCTTTTCATGCAAAAAAATTATTTACCACTTTATGTACGTTTGAATAAAAATCATGAATATATCCCAGATATTACTCAAAGGTTATTAATTAATATTAAAGCTTTTATATATTTAATCCCTTTTTGGCGTGGCGCTTTTTTTGTTCTTTTTAGTGGATACTGTATTGCCTTTTTGGAGAAATGGAATTTTAAGAATAATTCAAGGTTCTATCTCTTTTCGTTCTTGGCAATTTCTTACAGCTTAATTTTGTTATTAAATGGTCATTATTTTCCTTATCATTTTATGCCCTTTTGGTTTTTTAGCTTTTTGAGTTTTAGTTATGTATTCATTGATTTAAAAAATACAAAATCTATACAAATAAAAAATTTCACTTTGTTTGTAGTTTTTATAATAAATATTTTATTCATTCCGAGAGAATTTAAGTCGTTTTATTCAAACACTCCAATGCCAAAAGTTAAAAAGGGTAGGGTAGAGTTCTTAGTTGAAAAGTTTGACGAAATAAAAACTAATAATAACTATGTACAACCACTTGACTGGATGAGAGGTGGTGTTTTTCATGCGATGATGAAATCGGGCAAGTTAATTGCGTCTCCATTTTTTGATGACCATTGCTTGAAACAAGGAATGGAACAACCTCACTTTAAAAAGTTAGAGGAAATATTCATTAACTCACTTGAGACAAAAAAAGCTTCTCTTATTGTCGAAAGCTTAGTTCATAAATCACCTAAAGGTCCTGGAACTTCTAACAAGATTTCAAAGAAACTTTTATCTTATATTAAAAATAACTACTCAATAATTAATTTGGACAAAAATTTTATTATTTATCAAAGGACAAGTGAATTAAAATGAAAAAATTAACTTTATCTTTTGAAAAAGTAGCGCCCTATTTTTTAGTCACATTGGCAGCTTCTAATCTTTTTTTTCATGTAAAAAAGATGTCTGAAGATTCCTTGAAGGGATTATTTTTAATTTGCCTTTGTACGCTAATCTCTTTTTTTGTATCAAGTCGACGAAATAGATCATTGAAAATATTTTTTTCTCTATGTCTTGTTGAACTTCTTGTTTCTAAAGCAAATCTCAGTATTGTGGAGTTAGTATGTTTCTTTAGTTCATTTGTTTTTCTTTTTGAGTTGGCCAAAGATCGAAAAGAAAATTACCTTAATTATTTTTTATGTATAATAAGTTTCTTACTTTTTATATTTATTTATTTTTATTTTAACGTCTTCTCATCTTTTTTTATTGTCTTTGTTTTTTCATTTTTAAATTTAAACAAGGACCTTATTTATTTTATTAAAAAATATGGATATCAGTTTCTAGCCTTTGCAATTACATTAACTTTTATTTTTTATGAATTATCTACCTTAGAAAATTTTTATTTAAATGCCTTCAAGAGTAACTCGGCTTTGATTTTATTCCCACTTGGGTTTTTATTTTTTGATTTTAAAAATAAGGCCACATTTTTTTTAATCGGCTTATTTTTTTATTACTTTTTCGCTGGTCTTTTTGGTGCCAATCCAAACTCTATTCTTTTAATTCCGTCTTCTATGCTTTTTTGTTTTTTATTTTGTATCGAAGAAAAAAAAATATTGGCCAATCAATATATATTGATTTTTCTTTGGTTTATCTTCGGCGGTGCTTAAAATTAAATGAATACTTGACTTACGCGTAACTTACGCTATTCTAGTAATCATATAATATATGATTACTCACTTACACACACATTCTAGATACTCTGTGATGGATGGACTTCTTGAGCTTAGCGAGCTTATTGAATTGACCACGAAGCAGGGAGGGAAGATATTGGCCATTACCGAGACGGATGGCCTGTTTAGTCAACATCATTTCATTGACCTTTGTCGGGAAAATGAAATTCTTCCTATTATTGGATTCTTCATTAACTCTCCGGTAGAGAGCGTTTTTTTAGCGAGAAAAAAAAGAGGACTACATGCTCTATATGACTTGGTATCTCTCATACATTCGGGGGGTGGTGAAGAGGAGATCGTTTCTTTCTTACTAGCCTATGAAAATGAGATTGTTGTCTTGAGCGATGATTTAGATTTTTTAAACCTTTTAATAAAAAAAAGAACAAAAAACGTTTATGTTGAATGGACCCCTGGACTTTTTTGTCACGAGCTTCAAAATTTCTCTAAAAAAAATAAGATTCCATTAGTAGCAAGCTATCGAGTTCGATTTCAAAAAAAAAGTGACTTTTACTTCTACGAATTACTTCGAGCGATAGAACAAAATAATAGTTATCGAGAAGTTTTTGAACAGAAACTAAAAGAGCGCCACTGCTATTTTCCATCTGAAACAGAAGTAGAGCGTGATTTTTATTCTCATCCCCAAGCACTGTCGATGACATGGAAAATTGCTATTGACTGCGCCATTGAAGATTTCTCTTTTCCGTTTGTTTTTCCAAAGTTTTCTGATGGAAATGAGTCAAAAAATCAACAAAAACTTTGGGCAATAGCAATAGAAGGAATTTCTTTTCGCTACCCAAAAGCCAACACTAAATTACTAGATGAAATTCACGAACGACTTCGAATGGAGTTTTCGGTGGTTACACATAAAGGTTTTACGAGTTACTTCCTCGTCGTCCATAAGATAGTTAGTCTTTCTTATGGAATTACCTGCGGGCGAGGGAGTGGGGCCAGTAGCCTCATTTGCTATTTATTAGGAATAACTCATGTAGACCCGATTGAGCATAACTTATTTTTTGATCGGTTTTTAAACCTTGATCGAGAAGACCCTCCTGATATTGATATTGATTTTCCATGGGATGAAAGAGATGAATTACTAGAGAAAGTTTTTTCTCTTTATGATGGCCATATTGCCATGGTCGCTAATCAATTATTTTTACGTGAACGCATGGCAATTCGTGAAGTGGCGAGAGTTTATGGTGTCAGTGAGAGAGAAGTAAGTCATGTCGTGGAGCGTTTGCACTTAGACTCTGGTGCTGGACTAAATTCTAAATGGAAAATGATCGTCTCTCATGGGTTAAAACTTGTTGGCTGCCTTCGAAACCTAAGCGTTCATTGTGGTGGGGTAGTTATTACGCCAAAAAAAATCACTCACTATGGCCCTGTTCAAAAAACACCAAAAGGTCTTCCAATTATTCAATGGGAAAAAGATCAAACAGAAATGTCCGGACTGATAAAAATAGATTTACTCGGAAATAGATCATTGGCCGTCGTAAGAGATACTATTAAAAAAGTTAATCAACTATATCCTGAAAAAAAACTTGTCTACTCAAGCTTTCAGCCAGAAGGTGATGACAAAATGGATGAGCTTATAAGAAGCGGAAACACCATGGGAGTTTTTTATATTGAAAGCCCTGGAACAAGGCTTTTTTTACAAAAAATGAAAAGTGCTCAGTTTGATCATGGCGTTATTGCAGGTTCTATTATTCGACCTGCGGCCAATCAACTTGCCAATGAGTTTTGTCGCCGTCTTCATGGGGGAAAATGGCAACATGTTCACCCTCTTGTTGCAGACGTTCTTGAAGAAAGCTTTGGCCTAATGATTTATCAAGAGCATGTGAATTTAGTGGCGATGAACTTAAGTGGATTTACTTCTCAGCAAGGAAATGAACTCAGAAAAGTTCTTGGGAAAAAGCATAAACAAAAAAAGCTTGAGTCCTTTAAAAGTCATTTTTTTTCTGGCGCGGTAAAAAAAGGAGTTTCATTAGATGTAGTGACTACATTATGGGAAATGATTCAAAGCTTTGCTGGTTATTCATTTTGTAAGGCCCATAGTGCAAGTTATTGCCTTGTGAGTTTTAAAGCGTGTTATTTAAAAGCTCATTTTCCCGCGGAGTTTATGGCGTCGGTTATTTCTAATGAAGGAGGTTTTTATTCAAAAGAGGCTTATCTAGAAGAAGCTCGACGTTTAGATATTGAGATTAGGCCACCATGTGTAAATGAAAGCCAGCCAATCGATGTCGGAAAGCAAGGAATTATGAGACTTGGTTTATATCATATTAAAACAGTCACTCAAAAAGCCCTGAGAAAGATTATTAATCTGCGAAACAGAGATGGGGGGTTTCCTTCTATCAGCGACTTTCTTCTTCGCGTAGATATAAGTTTTTCTGAAACAAAGGCCTTGTTAAAAGCAAAAGCACTCGATTGTTTTTTAGTATCGCCTCAATCAAATCGCGTGACTCTTATGTGGAGTATATACTTTTTTTATCATGCAAAAAAAGGTGGGTTGTCTCATTCTCAAAAAGAATCACTTTTGCGACTGAGTGATTTAAGTCTTAGTGATTACACGAGTGATAATCTGATTCAGTGGGAAAGGCAGTTTTATGGGCAGTGTGTGACATTTTCTCCCTGGAGTGTTCACGAAGAGAGAGCTTCATCGAAGGGGCTAATAAAGAGTACGGAGCTAAAAAAATACATTCAACAAGAAGTGAAACTTTTTGGAAACTTTGTCACAATGAAGAAAGTACGCACAAAAAATAAAGAGTCTATGTGTTTTTGTACTTTCAGTGATCAATACAATGTTTTTGAGACGGTTTTTTTTCCATCAGTGTATGAGTCTTTTAGCGATTTACTATTTGAGCAAAGCAGTTACTTCGTTAAGGGTGTGGTATTGAGTGAACGAGGAGCTCTTCAGTTAAATGTTTCTCATCTTGAAATGTTGGAGTCTTAGAAATTAAATTGGAAAAAGTTAACAACTAAGAGATAATATTTTTTTATTATTAAAAAAGGTTTTATGAAAGATCAATCCTTCAAAATGTCCACTCTTCTGACTACGTCATATTTTCTATTGGTTTTATTCTTTTTATATGCCGTCTATTTTATTTATTTTCAAAATATTCTTCATCATGGTGATTTTAAATTACATGCTGGGTTCATAAATGATTCCAATGTAATTGGTTATTCCCTTTTGACTAGAGGTGGAAAGGTTTTACAATCCCTAGGTCTAAACAACCTTATAGAGGTATTGGACCAGATTAAAATATTGGCCGTTGTAAGCATTTTTGGAAGGTGGTATTTAACTTTTTTAATCATAAAAAAAGTATTGAGAAATCGTAATTTACTGGAGGTATTTTTTTATTCATCTGTTGTGATGATTTCTTTAAATTTTTGGGGAGTCAACACAGATATTTGGAAAATAGAGAGGTTTGAAACGGCTCTTTTATTTTTTTTCAATGATTGGCACAACCCAACTGTACTACCTGCTAATTTTTTTACTGTGTTGCTCAGTTATATTCTATTTAAAACAAATGAAGACAAATGGGAACTTGATGTAAGAAGCTGGTTGTTGGTGATTGCGGTTATTTACCTTGGCTATCATTTTAAGCCAAGTTTTTTTTCTTCATTTACAGGGGCATTATTTTTTTTACTACTTCTTTTTTCAAAGTACCTGAGTCGTTATCAAATTTTTACCTATCTAAAATTATTGTCCATCTCAATAATTATTTTTTTATTAATAAAGTGGATGACACCATTTTTAACAGAGGAGAATATAAAAATAAAATTTTCATTTTTTGATTTTCTTTTAAATAGTTCTCGCCTCAAAAATGGTCAGAGTTTATTTTTTATTATATTAAATTTTACTTTTCCTCTCATATTGCTAATTCAAACTTTTTATCGACGAAAAAATGAGGACGTTCATATATGGTTACTCTTTTCACTTTTATGTTTAGCCGGTTTTTTTCAGCCCATGTTATTAAGTGAGCCTGGAGACAGATTAAATCATTCAAATTTTAGATGGTCATCTTTTAGTGTATTTGCTTTTGTGGCGCCTTACTCATTGGGCCTGGCGGTAAATTCCTTTAAAGAGCGCAAAGCTTTCACAAGTCTAAGTTGTATGCCTTTTTATGCTTACCTGTTATGTTTTATTTCGGGTGCTCACTGGATGTTAAAATATGTAATCTTAGGTGAATTTTACAATGAATAAAGGGCGCTTTTAGCGCCCTTTATATTAAAATTTTAGTTTATATCCATCCGTCAGTCCAACTTCCCAAGTAGCATCTGTTATCCTTAACAGCTTGTTTTGATCTTTGTAGATTAGCACCATCAGTCTTGTAGAAAAATTTAGTTGAATATGACCCTTCGCACTTGCCAAGAAAATATGTACTTTGATGAGTATATCTATCTTCACAACCTACTTCTGCAAAAACTGCTTGAGGGTCGTAGTTACACCAAGTTCTTTCAACATCAACTTGATCAGGTGAAACAGTAAACTGCGAACACTTTAAAAAATTAACTGTGTTATAATTTGAATCAAATGTAATACCACTCTTAAGGCATGATACAGTGACTTCTTCTTCACCATCATCACTTTGAGAGGGTTCTGGTAAATCAGTATTCACTTCATTGTCTTCATCTCGTTCTTCCTGTGCTGAAGACTGCTCTTCTGGTAATTCTTGTTCTTCAATGTCTTGAGTATCCTCCTGAAGGTTGTCTGGATAAGAGAATCTTCCATTACTTCCGTATTCTCCGTTCGCGCAACTATTGTGGATGGTTTCTACGAAACTTGTTGCGGAGTCATATGAGATCTCTTCCGTATAGCTAAAATATAGATTTGCATCTTGATTATTTAAAGTATGTGAGAAGTTACAATTCCCAAAGGAGATACTGCTTGGGTAACTATCTTGTATCATCTCTGAGCAGTGATATCCTTCTTTATATGATTGACATCCATCGTTGGCGACCTCTTCTGCAGTACCAGAAAGTTCGGCGCATAAAACAATGTTGAGTGCTTTCTTAAGGCAGCTGACCGTTTTAATTTCTTGAGACTTAACCTCAAGAGGGTTTTGCTCTATATGGTTATTCTGTTCTTCTTCTTTTTTACAAGCAAAAGCTGTTAATAGTGATGTCGCGATAATTAAGTTAGTAATTGTTTTCATTTTTTCTCCCCAAAAAATTGTTGAGAATAATAAGAGCAATAAAAATGCCAGAAATTATAAAGTGTATCTATTTATTTGACGGGTGTTTAAAAATTGACAACTTGCTGTGATTTCAATTGCTTATGTATCAGAGATGAGTATTTTTATAATCGAAATATTTTGTTGATAGATTATACAGTGGCCAATTTTTAATTAGTTTTATTACTACTTCAAAGAGAAAAGAGGTGTAATCATTGCTCATGTTTGACTGCTCAAACTTTTGTGGGTAGTATTAAACCAGTAGGAGGTTAAGGATGACCAGGCAATGTGCATTGAAAGATTTAATCGAATTAATGAAGATAGAGGAAAAGATTAAAAAAGCTCACGAGCAATCTACATTGAAAAAAGTTAAAAACTACGCAAACTTCATGAATAGAGAGCTTATTAAAAAATCTTTGGCCAAATAAGAAAAGTTTTCTGAAATCAGTAAAATATAAAATTTTCTATTAAAATAATATAATGAAAGTTATTGTTTCCCTTTTTCTAATATTGACAGTTTTTAGCTGTACTACAAAAATACCTCGCCCATTATTATCATCTCAAAACAGACTATCTAAACTAAGTCTTTGGAATGAAGAATCAAATAAAGTGAAAATTGGGCTGGCCCTTGAGAATATATTTCTAAAAAATAAAAGGCGAGAAAGTATTAAATTAGAATACCCTCTAGGTATTTATACAAAAAAAGCACTTAGGTTAGTTAGTGATCCATTGGTCTACTATAAAGACCAAAGAATGAAAGCCAATCTAAATAGGTGCAAAAGGCAGGTTTCTTCATCTTGTTTCTTTGTTGGTAAAAAATTATTGGAAAATAATAAATATGATGATGCCTATAATATTCTTGAAAAGGGCTGCAATTTGAATGAAGGAGAATCTTGCTTTCTTGCTGGTGTGATTGATTACAATAAAAAAAATGAAAGAAGCGCAGAATACTTTTTTACAAAAAGCTGTAGGTTAGACTCTGAAAATGGTTGCTTCTACCAAAAAATTTACTTTTCAAATCTTAAAAAATTATCAACAGACGAAAAAAATAACTTTTTTTCATATTATTGTAAAAGAGGAAATGAAGAGTCTTGTGCCTATTCTTACTTAAATAAATACAATGATTCAAACGAAGTATCAAACTACGAAAAGTTACTGAATCTTTGCGAGAAAGAAAGCATTGGAGAAGCCTGCTTTTTTCTTTCTTATATAAATGATATCGATAAAAAGCATGAAGAGACCCTAAGGTTTTTAAAATTATCTTGTTTACTCGATGACCCTCAAGGCTGCTTTAATTTAGTTTTTCACGGTGCTGGAATTGCAGACCATCGAAAACGACTTTTAAAAAGGGCACTAGAGGTTGGATATAACAATTGGGAGTTAATAGAGCTAGATCCATCTTTAGAGTGGATGAGAAAAGATAAAAATGTCCGGGAAATGATAGAGGTTTATGTATTAAAGGGGCCTCGGTAAAATACTCGAAACACTTCTACCTTTTCTGCAATAGGATATTACTTTTTTCTCTAAAAAGTTTTCAACAGACCCGGTGAAGATAATACAACTTTTTTCAATAACTAGGTCTCTAAGTCTACCTTTTAGTAACGGTGAGATTTTTTTAATGTTAAATCTCAAAAGATCTAAAACCAATTGCTCCGGGATATCTTTCATTAATAGCATTGCCGAAAGTTGAGCATAAAAGTTTTTCGTTGATAGTAGTATTCCAATATCTTTTTTATTAAAAAACTTAGGAGGAATTTTATTTAATGTTTCGACACCGGTTGCGGAAGATCCAGGAGGAAGCAGTTCTAAAACTTTATTGAGAATTTTTAATTTTTTATCAACAGAAAGACTTTCTATCTTTGGAATTAGCTTCAATGATGTAAAAAAGCCACACTCTTTTTTATTAAATATTAAATTTTTCATTGCGTCTTTTTTCTCAAATAATTTTTTATCCTCTGGTAAATCCATTTTTCGATAAAGCCTTACAAGAGAATTTATGTCATCTTTACAAATCTCTGGATTACTAAGTAAAGAATGTAATTTTCCGATTGGGTCTTCTTCGAAAATATTTTTCCCTAAAAAAACTTCTTCTTTTATTTTTTCTGTTTCAGTTAAGGGAAAGCCTTTTTGTATTAAAAGGGAATACTGCCATAAAAACACACTCGATAATATTGATGTTGAGACGGCAAGAGAAACCAAGAAAAATTGAAATCTTCGACTAAATAAAAGAATAGAATCGTAAGTTTTAATGACAAGTAAGCTCAACAGGAAGAAAAATAACCCACCAAGAATTGGGCGGGATTGAACAATCCACTTAAGACTAAAGATAAAAAAGATGAATAGACTACTTAAAATAGGATGATTTTTAAAAAGATAGAGAACCGAATTTTTCGTATTATCCCAAGTAATAATTCTTTGTTGAAAAGTTCCATAAGGAGCTACATTAAATAAAAATGCACCAATGAATGATGCCCCTATAAAAAAAGCTAAAAAGTAATCTGAAGGTAAAAATTTTGTTTTGATGATACTTTCTTTTTTTGAAATAAATATATCTTTGAACACTAAAATGTTGTCGTTTAGCTTATCAATATAAAAATTATCTTTAAATAAATGAAACTCGACCGTTAATACTAACGACAACAAACCTAATGTAACGAATATCTTAAAAAATTGGAAAATAATATTAAAGCTAATTAATCCTTCTTTTGAAATTGGCGCATTTACAGACCATTTAGAAATATTTTTTAAAGGGTAGTGATAAAAAAAGACACCATACATAGAAATATAGATGGCCCAGTTCATAAAATATATTTGCTCGGTGAGGTTTTCTGAGATAGGTGCAAATAATACGTAACCAATAGCAATAGCGCTCATTAAGACTAAGATAATTTTTTTTACATAATCAAAGCAATATAGTTTAAGCAGCTTGGTCATTGTTATTATCTTCTTTTTCAGGGGCATGAAGCCTTGAAAAAAAGACTTCTAAGCTAAGAGGTTTTTTATCGAGAGGGCATTTGTTTTTTTGGATATCATCTTTGTTTCCATTAAAGATGATTTTTCCATTCTTGATGATAAAAATATGATCAAGATGGTTTTCGACTTCGGTGATTACATTTGTTGTTAAAAAAATTGTTCCACCATTTTCTTTAAAATCTTCAAGTTTTTTTAAATAAAATAGTCTTGAGTAAACATCTAAAACACTTGTTATTTCATCGATTAAAAGAATTTTAGGTGATTTTGATAACTCGGCGGCAAGTACCATTTGCATTTTTTGCCCACGACTATATTTTTTAAAAGGCTTACTTAAATCAATTTTTTGGTGATTTATAATTTCATCAAATAATGATTGGTTCCACTTTTGAAAGAATTTACGGTAAAAATTAAAAAACTTCTCCATTGAGAGTGGCGTATCTAGTTCAATTTTTTCACTAATAATACCTATCTCTGTTTTTAATTCGGATGGAAACGACTCTAAATTTTTATTAAATAACTTTACACAACCAGAGGTTGGTCTTTCTAAACCTACAATTATTTGGAAAAGTGTTGATTTTCCCGCACCATTTTCTCCTAAGAGCCCATAAAACTTTCCGGCTTCAAGATTGAGTGAAATATCTTTTAGTACATTTAAAAAAAAGTAATTTTTTTTAATATTTTGTAGATTAACTATTCCCATTGGGTTTTATCGGAATATGGAATAAATTGATGAGTGATATATAATATTTATTTAAATACCTTTCTTCCCGATAACAAATATTAGTTTACAACATAAGGTTATTCAAAACCTCGACTGAATTTGTACTTAAAGGGGGGAAAATACTTTTATTGATTGGTTATTAGATTAAACTTTTTCAACTGATAGATTTATTTTTTCTAATTCCTGACTCATTGTTTGATGAACTTTTTGAGATAATTCACCAGCATCTGATGCTCCAAGTCCAGTCGTTGAAAACTCAGGAAGAATCTTTATTTTTATTTCTCCGGATTTTATTTTATTAAGATTCACATTTTCAAACCAGTCACTAATGATAATAGGAACTATTGGTACTCCTGCATTTATTGCCGTTTTAAAGGCACCAGCTTTAAAACGTCCAAGGCCCTTGCCTTTTGATCTAGTTCCTTCGGGCATAATAAGAATACTTCTATTTTTCCTCGTGATGGACTTTGTAACTCGAAGCATTGATCTAATAATGGCGCTTCGCTTTTCTCTTTTTATTAGTATATTTCCACTCAACCAATACCATTGGCCAAAGATGGGAAAGTAAAATATTTGTTTTTTACCTAAAGTTACGGTGTTATTTAATTTAATCTGCGCAGCTACAACGATATCCATATTCGATTGATGATTCATTACATAAACGCAAGACCGCTCTGAGTTCAAACGATCAAAGTTAAGCTTTTTAAATTTAACACCCAAAATGGTGCCTGCAATGGGCCCCCATATTTTTGCCATATAATATATATGTATAGGGTGAAAAGGCCTTAAAAAAGTAGCAATTATAGCACCGACCAACATACAAACAGCAATACTTAATCCGAGTAAAATATATTTAATTATAGAGAGCATTGTTAAATATTAGAAACAAGATCTCCAATCGTCTATATATTTTTGGCCCAGTACTATTATTTGGTTTACTTTTAAATGTTCAGTAATCCGATTAAAAAATAATACTAAAGTAGTAACTTTGAAAGGCCGCAAAATTTAAGACAGTTTCATTCTCTGCACCACCACCAAGTCTACGAGTACCAAGGGCCACTTTAAAACTATTAAAAATCTTTCCGGCCTCAATGTTTATGTCATAAGCACTTCCTTTTGATGAAAAAAGGCCATCTACATTAGCTCCTAGAAAGTAGGCATCATTACTCAAATCAAACCCAAAGTTTAAAAGAGGAACGGGTCCAATATTATCATAGCAGTCGGTGAGACTTGATTGGGCAACACAAATCTTTGCATCTCTTATTTTTAAGAGACCACCATAATAGAGTCTTGAGTTATTAAATCTTTTTATTCGTCTGTATCCTAGGCGGTAACTATTGAACTTATACTTAACAGTTGTTGCTGTATTAGAAGAGAAATTGCTATTGTTGAAGGTAAAGGTTTTTCTTGAGGTAAAACTATATTCTAATTCTAGAGGTGCATAGAGAAGAGTCCAACTCCAGTCTTTATATCCCTTCTCATAAAATACTCTTATCGCCCCGTTTTTTGTCGTGTCTGGCAGGTCAATCCTATTTCCAGAACTGGGAGGAATGGAGAAGTAATTATATGTACTTCCACTAGATAAATACTCTAATTTTAAAGAGCCGAATGCATTTATTGGTGCTTGAATAAAAATAATTAAAAGAAATAATTTCATTAAATCGATGCCTGTTTTAACTATGTATTGAAGGTCACATAAATATTCTATGAAAGATAAGTAAGTTTGCAAACTATTGATTTTTAATAAAGTTGATAGATGAACCAGGTAATTATTACTAAATAATTTGATCAATTTTTTGGATGTGTAATAACCAAATATTAAGTTTTTAAATGAGGTCTAATGAGGGTTAATTTTTTATTAATAGTGTTACTATTTCTTTCTCAAAACAGTTATTCAAAAAGAAAAGAATACTCTGATATCAAAAATAATGCGAGTCATTCCCAAAAAGTATGTCAACTCTCTTCTCATTGTGAAAAAAATAAAAATCCCTACTGGGCAAAGTTTCAATACGGTGCAGATCTTGCTGATAGTGAAATTCAAAAATTATTCAATGAGTACAATATTTATAACAGGAAAGATTTTTTCTCAAACACAGCAGTTGTTGACTCTGGCTTTGATGGAAGGTCTCAGATAGATTTCCTAAATGTCGTTCCTAAATTATTTAAAGGATATAACGAAGCGGGAAAAGAAACCATTGATCCTGAAGGGCATGGAACAGCAGTATCTGGAATGATTGCTGGTAAAGGTGTTGGGTTTACAAAGTTTGTTAACCTCAATATTTATCGAGTCACTAAAAAGTTTGGAGGAGGTTCTGTTCGAACGGAACATCTCGCATCTGCGATTCGCAAGGCATGTGACACATCAGAAATCGTAAATGTAAGCTGGGGAAGCTCTGCTGGTGAACGTGGTATGAGAAACCCTAAAGATGAGAATTGGTTTGAATATGCTGCTTCAAAAGGCTGTTTAATCGTTAAGTCTTCAGGGAATGGGGGAATTAAAAAATATAATAGTTACAACCTTCCAATTACTGCTCCTATCATTTTAGTCTCTTCGACAAACTCACTAGGCACGGAGAGTTCTTTTTCATCTCAGGGGCATATTTATGGGCCAGGAGAAAATGTGTTTACGCTTAGTTCTCATCAGGCAAAAGTAGACCAGTGGGGCTTTGAAAAATATTGCCGTGTAAATGGATCTATAATGGCACCTATTTCGGGGACAAGCTTTTCTTCTCCAGCTGTTGCCGCCGTTTTTTCACAGGTATTAACTGTTTTAAAAATAAAAAATTTAGTACCTGAAAACCCTTCTGAGAAAATTTCTTTACTTAAAAAGATCATTTTAGCCTCAGGGCAATGGTCTCTTGAATCAGGGGAAGCACTTCCAACGGCGAATGCTTACCTTGCAGTATTAATTGCAAAAAATCTTAAAGATGGGGAAAAAAACCTAAGCGTAAATGAGTTGGTCAGCGTTGGAAAAAGAGAGATATCAAATGAATGTTCTGTAGGTTCATCTATTTGTTTCGATACTTCAAGTTGCGCGGATAAAAAGAGGTGTATTAATTCTAGTCGTAAAAAAATGTATTTATGTGAGGAGCAACGAAAAGAGATTACTATAGACCTAATTAATAGCTTAAACCAAATGAAGGAAGCGGAATTGATTTCTTATATGGGATCAAGATTAAACTCAAAAGATTTTGACAAAGAAACGATTCTAGAAATTTTAAATAAGTCCTGGGTCGAGAACTATGATGAAAAGTATAAAAGAATTGAAGAATCAGATATTGCGTTTGATTTATTTGAACGCGCCCTGCTGTTAGGTTTAGATAGCTTTATCTCAAAAGATAGGTTTTTAAGTTTTCTCACTGACTCATATTTTATTTCAGGTATAGACTCGAAGGGAGACTCTGAGTTCGACTTCTTATTTCACCGTGAGAAAAGTGAGCGAGAAAAACAGCGAGAAAAAGAAGCCGGTGTAGTCTCATTTGGAGAGATCCGTAAAAGGAAAATATTTAATTTATATAAAAACTTAGATCTTGAGGTTCAAGCTTTAATTCTAGAGTCTTTGCCAAAAAAACGTTATCAATTTGAGGAAGATTTTAGTGATATTCAGTCGGGCTTTTTATCCTTATTAGTTGAAAATAAAAATGAACTTGATTTGAATATCCAAAAAATTCTTATTGAAAAGGTCCATCAATTATCTCTATCCTTAGCGAAAGAGTTAAGTGGTGATAATAAATACATTAGCTCATTAAATAAAAACAAAATTAACCTTTTCTTAAAGGTATTTCCCTCGTTTTTAGATCCAATTAAAGAGTCCATAAAACGCCCCTTGTTTAATAACTCGAAAAATAAAATAAGATTTATCTATAATTATGCGGAACTTGTTGTAGGAAAGTCCCAATCGGATTTTACTAAAGAAATATTAAATGAATTGGTTGGTAAAATTGAAATGTTAGAAAAGGTAAATACAAAAAACTCTAAAAAGGAAATTATGTCCGCTCAGAAACTGTTCGAATCAATCAACAATATTTTACCAAGGGTCCTGAAAAATATTATTGAGTCAAAAACATCTGACTTAACACTACTACCACAAGTGAAGCGTATTCTTCTAAGTGATTTACCTTTGATCTTAAACGCAAAGGTTATTATCTTCTCAAAGTATTTGGCCACTCCCTTTCAAAGTGCTTTTTATGATGATACTAATTTTTTGAAGGAATTCATTTTAAAAAGGATAAAGGCAACCCAGAAAGTATTTTCTTTGAAGGGATTAATATGGGAAGGATCTTGGAAGACTTCTGGAAAATCCTTAGTGAAAGTATTAGATAATTTATATATAAGAATTAAATATAAGCATAATTTTGATTACACCTTCTTAAATGAACCTCTAACACAAGCATTATCAGTATTGACTGATGTTTATGAATCAGAGCGACAAGCAAAAAAGATAACAAAGTTTCAAATGGGATTTCTAAGCAAGTATGTTTTTAATCGTGGGGAAAAACATATTACACTTACTAACCAAAAAAAATATTCAAGTAGGATGGCCATTTATGTCGGCACAAACATTAGTACTATTTTAAAGTTTTATAGAAAACTAGAAATTAGCACTAGTTCAAAGTCATTTACATCCTCTTTAAAAAAATTAAAATTTGAATACGATTCAGATAATGATCGTCTTGATATTGGAGAAATTCGAGATGAAATATCTCGAGTTTATGGGCTTAAAGAATTTGAGTAATCTGAAAACATAGTTAATTAACTATATTTTTCTAGTTTCCGTATCGAAATATTTTACTTCGATACGTTTCCTTTTGTAATTACGATCAATAAAAATTTCTTGTAAAAAAAGGATATTCCACAGGAGGTTAATCCTATTTAACTTTAATGGTTAACTATTAGGAGAAAATTGAATGGGTCCTTTTTGTATTATTAATATTTTTATGGCATGTAAAACAGAACAACAATCACAATTACAGCGTATTAATCGAATAACCGCCTGGTTAATTGTAATTATACGAATGTTTGATGATGAGGTATTTTGTCAAGAGATTCTTATTTAGACAGTAACCGTCGTAAGCTTAGCGCTAATAAGTTTAGAGTCATCTTTTCCTTAAGGGAATTTAAAACTGCTATGTAAGTGAGGTATTATTTTCTGGCAAAGGGAAAATAGGTTACTATATATTTAAAAAAACAGAATTAAATAATGATTAAAAAAGGGATAATAATATGACAGATTATCAAGCAGCTCTACTTGGAGGGGGAATTATCGGGGTGGCAACGAGCAGTTTACTTCTTTTTAATGGAAGAGTTACAGGGATTAGTGGGATTGTTGGGAGTGCTTTAAGTAAAAATTTTTCAGAAAACTTATGGCGATATATATTTTTGATCGGCCTCATCAGTGGGGGTGCTTTTATGAAGGTTTTTTTCCCCGAATACTTTTCTTATGAGTTTAATTTTTCTTATTTCAAAACTATTATCGCGGGGTTATTTGTTGGAATTGGGACCCGATTAGGGAGTGGATGCACTAGCGGACACGGGGTTTGCGGTCTGCCTAGGCTTTCTATTCGGTCCTTGGTGGCAACCTTAACATTTATGTTTTTTGGAATTCTTACCGTTTATATAGAGGGGATACGATGAGTTTACTTGTAAGTTTTCTTGTAGGATTCGTTTTTTCTATTGGCCTTGTTATTTCTGGTATGACTAATCCAAATAAAGTTATTGGCTTTTTGGATGTATTTGGCAGCTGGGATGGCTCACTTATTTTTGTTATGGGCGGTGCTGTATTATTTAATCTAGTTTCATTTTTTATCATATTAAAAAAGTCTAAGCCTATTTTTTCTAAAAATTTTTTCCTTCCAATAAGCAAGAATGTTGATGGGAAATTACTTGTTGGTTCTTCACTTTTTGGTATCGGTTGGGGGATAACTGGTATTTGCCCAGGACCAGCATTTGCAAACATTGTTCTTGCTGGCCCAAAAGTATTTACCTTTTTAGGCTTTATGGTTCTAGGAATGCTGATGGTTAAAATATATGAAAAAAATAATCGGGTTTGACTGTGGCAGCAATTAAAATTTTTATTATTGTTTCGGCACTGAGAATAAAACGATAATTTCTTTTGATGAATATTTAGGAGTGTTTTTATGACTGAACCACGATGCCCAAAATGTAATTATGAATACCCTTATCCCGAAGGCGAGATGTTGGTGTGTCCTGATTGTCAAAATACGTGGGACCCAAACTTTAAAGAAGTTGATACAAACTCTTTGGAAGAGATTTTTGATAGTAATGGCGCAGAACTTCAAAACGGAGATACTGTTACTGTTATAAAGGACCTAAAAGTCAAAGGGACGTCTAATTCTGTTAAAGTTGGAACCAAAGTCAAAGGAATAAGGCTCCTTTTTAATAGTGGAGATGGGCATAATATTGCCTGTAAGATCACAGGCTTTGGCCAGATGAAGTTAAAGTCAGAATTTGTTAAAAAGGCCTGAACTCTAGAGATTTTCTGAATATCTAACCCGCTGGTTGTTTTCATAATTGTTATTGTAATGAGAAATAAAATAGAAAATCTATCAGTGATTATTAAAGTTTATTTATCACACAAGCTCTCTAGGTAAGAATTAATGATCGACTCAGCACGAGGTTGAGACTCAATGACTTCTTCTGTTGTTGCTTTTTTTGATTTCTCCCAAGTTGATTTAAGGGGATTCTTTATCATATTAAGTTTAAAACACCCTTGAGATCTTTTATACTCAAGATAATCAATAAGTTTTTGATTAATTTCTAATGTGGATTTCAGGCAATCATCTTCTAATGTTGGTGAGATCACGGCAGTTTTTGTTGAATCCACTTTGATTTTACAAACCCCTGTAGCAGAGTTTGATTGATTACAAGAGATGAATAGAAATAGAAAAATTATATATTTCATTATAGGTGCTTGTTTTTTGCCAGAGGCTTTTTTATTTTAACTAGATTTCATCCAGTAAGCTTACCATTAAAATGACTTCCATTTTCATCCAAGTCTAATATTTCTGAAAATACCTGATCGTTTGTGAGATTGGATTCAGGGAATTTTTTATTTGAGATAGAGGAGTCTAGTATACAAGATTAACTCCTCATGTTCATTTGGTTTATTTCTATATTATTTCTCATTTGAGGGAAATCTAAATCAGGGTGAATTGCTTCTCTATCATTTATGATCTGATTAGAATCAATATATGTTTGAGTAATTTTTGCGTCGTGGTGATTTAAGTAATCTCTGACTAAAAGAAGGTCTTTTGTTTGCAAGTACAAATTAGTCGCGCAGGCTCTTCTAAAGCTATGTGGAGTAAGTTCCTGTGGAAGTTTTGATTTTTCTAAAATTTTCATCACTCTATTGTACATAGTTTTTAATCCTGCCCTTTTCCCATCACGGCCCGTAAATAAAGCCCCTTCCAGAATATTTCTTTTTTTTGCAAGGTAGAGATCAAGCTGCTCAAAAATTTTTCTAGAATTTTGAATTTTTAGTTGATGTTTATAACCACCTTTTCTTTTAAGTAGGAGAGTTTTAGCGCCAAAATCAAAATCTTCAATATTTAAACTTTGAGCTTCACTTAATCTTAAACCACCAAAGTATAATAAATTCGCCAAAAACTTTTCCTCTACACGGTATAATGTGTCGTTTATTTTTTCCCAATGAGAAGGGAGCAATGGGTGTGTGTGATCGACATCTATTTCTTTTAATTTAATGCCGTGAATCTTGTCTTTTATGGGGTTATTTTTAAATTTTTTACTGTGGCCTTCATGAGTTTGTTTTAGAAACTCAAAAAAATTCTTTAAACAACTAAGGTGTCTTTTTTTTGAACTAATACCTAGCGGACGAATTCTTACGAGTGTGTTTTTTTGATTTAACTTTTGTTTCATTTTACCAAGCCCAAAAAATAAGTAATGAAGGCCTGTGAAAAAAATGAACTTAACGAGGGATGGCCTTGACTTTATTTCCCCGCCATTTGTTAAAAAATCTAAATATGAAGAAATGGTGGGAGCATCAATTTTTTCCAACTTTAAATTAAAAGAGGAATGATTCCATTCCAAAAATTGTAAAAGATCATTTTCATAACTTTTAATGGTGTGCGGTGATTTGTTTTTTTGCTTTAAGTTTTCTAAGAAAATTATTGCCCTTGCCCGAGCTTGCCTAGGTAGTCGATCATAACGTTCTGTTGTTGTTTTTTTAATGTTTAATTGCATATAATCTATATTATACGTAAATAATCATTTGTAAAGTATTGAAATTACGAAATAGTCCGAGATTTGATTTGGGGGTACCTAAGGTATGGGTAAAAAATGTTTTTTACCCAAGCCTTCCGTGATGACGCTTATTTTTTTAATCCTTTTAAGAACTTTATTAAATCCACGCCTTCTTTTTTTTCCTCTTTCTTTTTACCCGCTTTTTCTTCTGCTTTTTTTGGTGCAGGAGTAGGCTCTGGCGTTGGCGTCTTGATTTGTTTTTTCTCTTTTGATTCTGAGGACTTCTTATCTTCTTTTTCAATTTCTTCTTTAACTTCCTTTTTTGGAGCGTTTGGAACTATGTCATCTAGGGTAATTCTTCTTTTGGTCTCTGGTTTATCATCCAATACTATTATTTCGATTTTTGATTTCTTCTGTTTTGGTTCATCATCTGTTGGAGGATCGTATTCTAAAGTTTTTGGTGGAAGACTCTTGTTTTCCGACTTAGGCCCTTTTTCCTCTAACTGTTTTTTATTTTCGTCACCGGATGTCCCTGGCCTATCTGCTTCCATCTTTTTTGGTGGAAGGGTTTGGACCTTATTTTTGTCTTGTTCTTTTTCTTCTTCTTTTTCCTCTTCTTCTACTAAAATCATTAATGTCGTAGGTTTTTCGTCTTTCTCTGCAACATCATCCCTTGATTCAGGGTCCTCATTTGTTACTTCAGGTTTTGCCGCGAGCTTAATTTCTTCTTTTAATAAAAGAAGAGCCTTGGCCGTAAATAATCTTGAGTGCTTTTGTTCGTGAACCTGTAGGCCATTAGCAGAGTCTTTTCTCATTAACTCAATTGGGAGATCATGAATATTTCTGGAAAGTAATACTATTCTAACCGCCTCTGCTTCTTTGACATATGAACGGTTCTTAAATTTAAATAAATAATTTGTGAATCTTGTTTGATCGTAAAAATTATACCTTTCGGTCGTCTGCCACCTGGCACTATCACTATATTTATACTGAAGCACGAGCTCTTTATCACCGTTCGTTTCGAGGTCAATACGTGCTTCTATATGGGTTTCGTTTATATTTATATCGTTTAAGCTAACTAATTCACTCCATGATGCATTTACTTCTTCAGGTACCTCATGAGGAACTTCATTATTCGTGTAGTTTATCTTTGGATTGTCTCTAAATCGCTCATCGAGTGCACGAATACCGTCTAAGTCATCATCTCTTAAGTAAAATGGAACAACACTTTTACTTGAGTACATAACTGATTCTGTTTCTACGGCAATTCCATGCATTCCCCTATGCTTTGAATGATTATGATCACAATTACTTCCTCGATCGAGGTGATACATATCACATAGTCCCCAAACGTGACCTACTTCATGAAGCAAGGTTATCATTGAAGGTACACTTTTGTAGCTTGGTGAAAAAAGTTTTGTATTCCTTCTTTTTAAAATGGTTAGAAGTTCACCTTCACTATGGTTTTCACCGGTTAGTTGAGAAATTGTGAAAAACTTATTGTTTCTATGGCCATCGGAAGTGATGGTTCTCAGCATAAGAATTCGAGTAAAACTTTTTGCGACCCATTTTTTGCCATCATACCAAGGTTGAGAATCAATATGTGTATAAGCAATAGATCCACTTTTTTCGACATCTTCTGCAACGATTAACTCTACCCCTTTAGGGCATTTTTGTTTAAACACTTCGTGTTTATTGTCTAGAGTCCATGAACCATCTGGTTGAGGAAGATTTCTTGTAATGACATTTACATCAATTTTTCTTCCGATGTAGTAACCCCAGAGGTTGATACTGGCCTTAATTTCCTCTTTTATTCCAGGAAAATTACGCTCCATTGTCTCAGATAGACAAACATCATAAGTCGTACTTGGGTCATGATTGATTAAAAATGCAGGGGTGAGATGGCCTTTATTTATAGTTTTTAAGTGACCGTAATTACTTTTAATTAGATGAGAATGTTCACCATGGTGCTGCTTTTCAGTGTTACAAGCACTAAGAAGAAATACCAAAAAGGCAAATATTGATAAATTGTTTAGGTTCAACATAAATTCTGCTCCAGCATTCAATATTTAAGGTTTTTTTATAACATGACTCATTGCGCAATTAGCGGTGTGCTGTAAAATATTCATCATAGGAGGAAAATAGCTGGTTTTCGTTTAGTATTAGGCTGTTAGACACTTTTTGTTTAAATTAGTAAGCCACTATTTATCTAAATTTCATGGGCTTTTCGCCCGAAATGTTTATTATCTAAGGAGTTTTTGATGTCTGAGTCTGCATTGAAACACGAAATAAAAAGTAAAACTGTTGTCGGTTCCACCTCCAGCAGAGAGATCACAAAAAGTGAACTACCGAAAAGGCAAATCCCTGAATTGAAACATCGAAACTTCAAAGGCGGAGAGTTTTGGCAACAGGTACCTGGTTGGGCCGGTGTTAAAACACCTGAGTTTGGTAGTCACCTGTGGCAATTAAAAAACTCGATTACAAAGGTTGACCAAGTTGAAAAACTTCTCGGCCCATTGGCCACAAAAGATCTAATGGCCGACATTCGACATGGGCAAAAAATCACGCCGATGAATATAAGAATTACTCCTTACGTTTTCAGTTTAATTGATTGGGAGAACGCTGGTGATGATCCTATTAGAAAACAGTTTTTACCTTTAGGATCACAATTTCTTCCAGATCACCCGTACTATCGTGATGACTCACTTTCCGAAGACATTGACTCTCCAGTTCCAATGCTCACTCACAGATACTCGGACAAAGTTCTATTTTTACCAACGACTTTATGCCCGGTTTATTGTTCTTATTGCACAAGGTCCAGGTTAATTGGTGGTTCCACCGAAACAAAAGAAAAAGAAAGCTATGGTGCTTCCCAAAAAAAATGGGACGAAGTTTTTGAGTACATTAAAATGAATCCAAACATTGAAGACGTTGTCATCTCTGGTGGAGATGCATTTATGCTAAATCCAAAGCAAATAAAATATATTGGAGAAAGTCTTTTAGAGATTCCTCATATACGAAGAATACGTTACGCAACAAAAGGGATTGCGATATTTCCCATTAAAATAATCTCTGATGATGCTTGGGTAAAAGCATTAACAGATGTGGTTAAACTTGGAAGAAGTTATGGCAAACAAGTCGTTATTCATACCCACTTTAGCTGTGAAAATGAAATAACTAAGTGGTCTCAAATGGCCATGGACAGACTCTATAGTGAAGGTATTTTGGTTAGAAACCAGGCCGTTCTTCAAGATGGAGTTAATAATGATGTTGAAAAAATGGTTCTTCTGACAAGAAAAATTGCGTACATGAACATTCAGCCTTACTACGTTTATCAACACGATATGGTTCCAGGTTGTGAGCACTTTAGAACAACTCTTGATGAAGCGGTTGAACTTGAAAAAGCAGTTCGTGGAACAACTGCAGGGTTTAACACCCCAACCTTTGTTTGTGACCTACCTGGTGGTGGTGGTAAACGCCACGTCGCTAGTTACGAATATTATGATCGTGAAAATGGTATATCTGTTTGGAAGGCCCCTAACGTTAAACCAGGTGAGTCTTTTACGTACTTTGATCCAATTCATAAATTATCACCAGAAGCTCAAAAGAGGTGGCATGACGAGGGTGATAGAGAGAAAATGATCGCCGAGGCCAAGGCAAAAGTTTAGAAATTAACCTAAATATATTTATTTAATAATCCGATAAGTTCAGGTGAAACAACTTTTACTTATCGGAATTTTTTTTTCTTTTTGCATGAAATCTTATGCAATTCAGATTAGTAAACTTAGTACAAAAAACACGTTAATTCTCGACTTAAAAGATAATTTTAGGCCAGATCTTATTCTTCAATGGAGAGATAAAACTCTAATTCACCACTTCTTTGATAATCAAAATCAAAAAATAAATATTTCAGTAAAAAATGTTGGTAAAACTTTAGTTAAAGAATTCTCTAAACTAGTATCCAATCAATGGGAGTTAACAAGAAGAGAAAAACATGTCCATTTTTCTAATGGAACAATAAAAAAAGAAGTGGAGAGGTTTAACCAAAAAGGAAAGTCTCTTGGTAAAAAGATTTACATCGTAGAAGAAAACCAAGCCTCTCAAGTAACCATTACTCCTGCAAATATTGAAAACCTTGTTTTACATGACGGCGATGAAAGCCTATCGATAAAAGAGCTTCAGAACCTCTCCGGTGCGAATGGTGATTGTCGTACTTTGGCGATTGTTAAGCAAGGTTTTGAAATTTATTTAGAAAATATTTTGGAAAAAAGCTATACAACTTTAGATTTTAAAAAGTTTTTTAATATTCAAGGATGCCTTAAAGCCTGTGATGAATCTAAGCTAGATTGTTTAACACAAAAAGATAAAAGGAAGTACTGCGCCCAGGACTTGGGGAGTGTTTTTATGAATTCGATTAAAAATAATTTAAGATGCCTTAATGACTTAAACCCTGCCCTTGGTGCTCAGCTCGCCGGTCTTATTTTCTACAATAAACTAGCTGCCCCAAATCCGGATAAATGTGTTTATGGATCAGATAGTGATGATGATGTTTCTGGATGTAAAAAAATTAATATAAAATGCAAAGATGAAAAAGACATGGATGAAGCTTGGGGGTCTGCTACATTAAATTGTCACCCAAAATGGCCTTCAATAAATTTATCCCGAATGATGTGTCATGAAAAAAAGTTCATCGGGCCTGTGAGTATGTCTCAGACTTTTCTGCATGAATCAATTCATTTATTAGGTTATGCGCATGGAGAAGATCCTGAGATGGCCTATGCTTGTACTCTCGCCTGCGGAAATATTAATGAGTCAGAAGGGGTGAAGTTAAACCTAGTCGATAATAAGGTAAAGAAACATAAATATTATCAAAAGGGTGTGCAGGGAGCAGAAAATATTTGTAGGAATGGACTAAATGTAGATGGCCTATATAGAGAGCAAATATCTTATGCCATGCTCGCTTACGGCAAAACAGCTTTATATGATAAATATCAATCATTTCAATTTAACCCCGAAATATATGGGGATGTTGATTTATTATTCCAACGTGCGTTGTTTGATAAAAGAAGGTTTGAAGAAATTCAGATGCCTCTTTGTCAAAGAGTACTTATTCCTGGTGATAAATATGAATGCAAGGATAATGGTGGTTACATTCGAGATGCATGGTATAGCAAAAAAGTACTTGGGCAATCATCAACTTCATTAATAAATATCTTCATGTTTGGAGATCGTGACGGAGAGGTTTTTAAAGACCTTGAAAAAACCTTAAGTTCAGAATTATTTCCGAGCTGGTATCAATCGACGAATAAAGAAAAATATGGAGATAATTATAATCTTTTGAAAACGGGTTCTTTTAGCCTGGCAAAACGGTTGCAGTATATAGGAGAGGATTTTAAGAGATATGACTACCATAATGTGGTAGAAAAGATGACTAGACTTTACAAGGAAATAAAAGATCGGCCTACTGAAAGGCTATTTACATCTAAAGGAAAAAATAAAGGCTTTGATAAGCAAGTTCTATCTGGAATTAAAAAGTTAATGATAGATTTTTGTATAAGAAACGAGGATGAATTAAATTTTCTACCAGCTCGAACTAAGGCGAGTGATTTGACCGCTGCTATTGAAAAGTGTGAAGCATTTAAATTCGGTGAACCTTGATTTTTTTATTATATAAATTGAATTTTTTAAAAAACGGCCAGTGGTGTAACCTGGAAAGTATTAAAAGTCTTTTGGTGTTTTTATTATCAGTAAAAATCAGATTTATCTCCTTTATTGTTGTTCTTAGTTTTATTTTGTTAAATGAATCCCTTTGTGATGAATTTGTGAATTATAGAATTAGCGAGGAGAATGCGAATGCGCAACTAGCGACTTTTGAATTAGTAAGAGAGTGCTGTGGAGAGGATATTTCTGTTGAAGTTGATGGGAAAAAACAGATAAATTGTCCGAGTAAAAATAAATCCTGCCTAAAAAGAAAGACTTCTGATTTTAAAGAGCAGTTTTATGATTTAAGTATTAAAAGTTTTTTAAAAGAGGTTTCTCCTAAGACTAGAGAATTCCTTAAAAAGGGCTGTGGAGGTTCAAAACCTTATCCATATGAATTGTCACAAGATTTAAATACTTTTAATTGTTTTAGTAATGCTTTAACGAAAGAAGGTGATGGAACTCCTGAAAGAGACGCTTACCTGGATTTCGTATCTCAGCAGTCGATGGAAAACCCAGATGAACCATTGAGTGATGAGATTCAAATAGAAAAAAAATTACAAAACTATATGCGAAATTACCAATCGCTAGGGATATTACTTGGGGCGTGTAATTCAGCTTTAGGGGTAGGAGAGTCTTTAGAGAGTGAATGTGGTGATTTTAATCCTGTTACTGATGTAGAATCAACGCCTTTTATTCCAAGTGTAAATACGGCCTCTATTATAGATAGTGAATTGCGTGGTTTTTCAACGGGTGCGGAAAATGATGAGCTTAATAAAGCTTCAGGTAAATCTCGTGTCTCCAAATGTGACTCGGCCACAGGTTTGGGTTATTTCGGAGCAAACCAGTTTTGTGTTAAGTGGAACGAAACGACGGAAATCTTACCTCTTAAAAATCAAACCCAATTATTAAACTTTAATCAAAAATATCTTTACAGAGATATGGCCTCATTTGGTTTAAATAAAATTTTTAATAGCTTTATTCTTGGCGCATTTAACTCCGAAGAGATGAATGAGGAAGATTGTAAAAATAAAAAGTCTGTATCTAAATATTTAAAAAAGTTTACGAATTCCTCTGCTGGCAAAAATAGTTTTAAAACGATTCAAAGTTGTTTTAAAAAGTTAACCAACAATAACCCCCCGATGAAAGATGCAATTGGGCTTGGGCATGAGGTCTTGTGTAAAAAAAGATTTGCTACTCAATCAGGGTGTGAAAGACAAAAAGAAGCTTTATCTAAAGAGTCAGCGAAAAGATATGAACGTTTAAAATTTAAAAAGGACTTAGAGAAATATAAAAAGTTAAAACAACGTATAGAAGAACTAAGATCTGGCATTTCAATTGGAGGCCATGAGTCTACCTGTGGATCTCGATGTGGAGGCATCATCGATGAAATTAACAAGTGTTACAAAGATTATGGTAAGGAAGCTGTAGAAAATAAAGAGAGAATTCACCGAGGATGCCTACCTGTTTCTTCAATGTACCCTGAGCTTCAAAAAACCTACCAAATATTTCAAAACTTCATGGAGCTTGAAAAAAAGCTTTTAAACGAGAACCCTATGCTCGCCGCCAAAAGTTCTGATGGTGATTTGGAGCTAAGTGCCTTGGAATATATTGAAAAATACCCAGATGAAAATGGTGATGAACTTTTTGAGACCTTTGAAAAAGCACACTCAAAAAAGACTCTAGATTTTATAAAAGATGAGGTCTGTGATGATCCCACAAAATTTGCTCAGCAAATGATGATGAAAAACCCTGAGTTTTTGCAGGAATATATTAACCAGGATCCAAGTCCACAAATTGAAAGTTTGTTATGTATGGCCCGCGGAGAAGTTTTAAGAAACAAAGAAGTTTACGATGCGATGATGACAACAGCAACTGTAGCCTCTGTCGGTTTTGGTATTGTCGCCGCAATACCCTCAGGGGGAACTAGTCTTGTACTTGGTGGAATTAGTACTTCTATTTCTTTGGGAATGGCCGGAAAAATGTATTATGACTCCATGGAGCAGTTAAATTTCGAAAAGGGAGCCTACTTTTCCTGTGTCGGCGATATTTCTAAAGTTAGACAGGCACAAGAAGATTTAGATGATGCCCTATTTGATATAATGCTTGAAGCTGGTTTAGGCCCTGGAGTTTTTATCGGTGCCAAGGCGATTCAATCCATTGGTGTACTAAAAAAAATATTAGAGGCCAAAAAATTAAGGGGGCTTCCTGTACCTCCTTGGGCGAAAAGAATCGCAAAGATGGAGAGTCAGATTAGTAGTGCTGACCAAATTAGACTAACGGGGCTTGGGAAAAAATATAAATTTCCCGCATCAACACCTCCCTCCCAAATAAAGGCCATTGAAGAGCTTGAAATGTCTGGCCTTGGATATGATGAAGTAACTTCTTTGATCTCTAAGGTATGTAAAAGACCGACTCCTTGTGATGACTTCACGGCCATATCAAAAAAAATAACATCGCCTGTAATAGATTCACCTATCTCGGGGATAGATCATCGTGGACTTCCGGTGAAGGGGAATGCACAAAAGTCTTTTATTGCTCAAGATGGAAAAAGATATATTGAAATAATAGACTCTCTTGGGGAAAAAAAGTTTATACCCGCAGATAGAATAGATTTATCATCTTTAGAAAACCCAACAGATCTTATGAGCAATGGATCAATCGTGAGTGTTGACTTGGGTAATGGTCGAGTTGTTAAGGGCGAATTTCAAAAAGGTGATTTTGGTGTAAGCATTCAATCCTCTGGTGGTAAAACTACACCTTTATCCCCAACTGATTTAAAACGTGCACAAATTAGCGTTGATGAAGTCCCGTTTATTGATGGAAATTTTTCGTTAAATAGTAAGTCACCGTCCAAAGTTGGAAGAGAAGATGTTCTTGCGCCTGGTGATATTATAAGTTCTGCTCCAGGTAACTCTTCGGTAATTTCAGGTGAGGTAATAAGTTTAAGTAAGAAGGTTGATGGGACGCCTATCATGAAGGCCAGAGTCCGTTATCCTGACGGTGACGTTGTTGAAGAAGTATTTTCTGGAGTAGATGAAATTAATGCGTTTCATAAAAGTAGTGCCGCGAGGTTTGATTACACCGGAGAGAGTATAGATGAATTTGTTGAGACTTTTCGTTTTAAAGAAGGAGTTGATCATTTTAATAAAGATAGGTTTGATGGATTACTTGGTCGGATGAATAATAAAGGTGCATCAGTTGATGGTGAGCTTGGAGGTGTAACCTTTTTAGATAATGCAAAAGAAGTTTATGGGACGCCTTTTGATAAGGTCACCTTAAAAAAATACGAAGGAAATCTCGAAGAAATTGAAGAAATAGTTAGGATAAATAAGGAACTAGCAAATAAAGGTTTAGGCCCAAAAATAGTAGACTACTCGATTATTAAAGGCCCTAGAGGACGCTACTCACTAGATTTAGTCGCAGAAAACTTAAGTGAACTAAGGCCAGGTGTCATTGCTGTGGCCGATGGCAAGGACGCGTTAAAGGTTTCTCAAGCTCTGGAAAGAATGAACTTGCCCCCCGCAGAACTACTTAAAGAAAAACAAAAAGCAGTTAGAGAAGCTCTTGAGATTCAGTTAAGACACCAAGATGGGCATACGATGAATTATTTCACTCGTGTAATTAAAAAAGATGGAAAAATAACCACTCAAACCCTTGCAATCGACAACGATGAACCTTTAAGAACTATGGATGAATTACGTTCCTGGTATAAAGTGAAAAAAACAACTTTGCCATCAGGAGAAGTCGAAGAGGTCATGGAGTTTATGGGGGAAGGTAAATACTTTCTACCTGATAAGCCTGCACGAGGAGTCGTCAACAGAAGTTATAAGCCTAACCTAGATAGGTTATGTAAAGATTTTAGTTTATCTAAAATGAATTGCCAGGACATTTTAAAAATCACTGATATTATCCCTCCTTTGTAAAAAAAATCTATTTAAGTTGATATAAATTATCCTATCTTTTTTATGACTCAATTTTTTGGCGGTTCAATCTAATAAGTAAAAAATGGTGTTTTTATAAGTCATAGAAATTAATGTTTTTTTGTTAAATAAACTTCATTTTTAAATTCTTAAATTAACCTAAGGTTGACTTAAGTACTCGGTCTTTTTGTCCGATTAGTCTTTTCAGAAGAACGTTGAGGCCAATGAAAATTTATTTACTGCTAAGCTCCATTCTCACCCTACTTTACGGATGCCCCATGGCCATTCGTGAAAATGTTGAGGAACCAGAAGAAATTACAAATCAAACTGTTGGAGTACCTGGGGCCTCGTGTCTTTTTGAAAGTGAACTGATTATTGAAGAAAGAATTTATAACAGGGTTAGAGAATCTTCTATGGTGACCTGTATTGATGGTTACAGAGGAGGAGGAGAATGGACCTGCCAATATGATGGTAGTTTTTCAGGAGAATCTTGTGAACGAATTTCTTGCGAAGAAAATATTTTACATAAGCTTGGAGATGACGAAATTATTATTCTCTCCGGTGAAAGTTTAGAAGTAACTTGTGATGATGGGTATGGTGACGCGGGCACATGGAGTTGTAGTCTTGACGGAGAGCTAACGGGAAACCCTTGTCGAAAAAAATGTGAAGAACCAGTTGAGAGTCTTTTAGGTGCTGATTCTTTTGTCGCTTACAGCGGTGATAAAGATCTAGAGCTTCATTGCAATGAAGGGTATTTTAGCGAAAATATCTATTCCTGCGTGGATGGTGAGTTTAGTAGTCTTCCTAGATGTATTCCAGTGACATGTCCTGCCGTCAGTGAAATATCAAATGCCTTAACATCCCTACCTTCAGGTGAGTATGGAGATGGTGAAGTAATTGTTTCATGTAAGCGACCTTTTGATAAAAACGGTTTAGAGGTTCAATGGAGCTGTGGTTCAAATGGGCAGTGGCAAGGACCTGCTTGTGAATATCCACATGATTGTATCCTTGCTGTAGATAATCTTGCCGGTGGTTTTAAAAGTCTTCGAGCAAACAGAGGTAAAACACTTGCAGTTAACTGCGATTATGGGTACACAGCAAACGAGGTAGATGTAACTTGCATGGAATCAAGCCCTGACTCTGGGGTTTTTGGCTTTGATAATATTCCAACCTGCGAAAGAGAGCCTTTTTCTTGTGAATTAACTGTCGCCAACTCTAGAGCGGAAAATGAAAAATACTATATTTCACCGGGTAAGTCTGTCCTTGTCTCCTGTCTGGATGGGTTTTATGGAGGCGGTAAAGTAGACTGTGTTGAAAATGGGAGCGGGAATAATATTCCTTCCTCAACCCCAACTTGTTCAAATTATGCGCGGTCGACTCCAGATCTAAACAGGTTTGAAGAACCTTATGCCGAAAATGCAAGTGTAGGATACGACGGTGTGATCTGTGGCGATGATACGGTTTTTTTTCCTGACCATAGTTTTGTTTTTAAAGTAATGCTTGATGCAGATGAGAAACTAAAATTACCAACAGAGATAACAGCTGAGACAGAATTCTATGTTGATTGGGGGGATTCAACTTGTGATCACATTACCAATTTAAGTGATGATGATGTTCTTGTTCATGAATATACAGATCAAGAAGATCAAGAAAAAAGGATAAGAATTATTGGTAGTGTTGTGAAGTGGGGTGATGGTGAAAGCTGGGGAGAAGTTGGTAATGATTTTTATAAAGAAATTATCACACACGTTATAAATCTTGGGGATGTTAATTGGAAAAACTTATCAAATGCTTTTAATGGCGCCACTGCGCTAGAGTCATTTAGGGCAAAGCATACAAATACCTCAAACGTTACTGATATGAGTTATATGTTTAAGGGCACCAGTGCGATTGAAAGTTTAGATCTTACCACATTGAATACCAGTAATGTTACCACAATGGCAGGGATGTTTAGAGAAACATCTGTTTTAAGCCTGCTTGATCTATCTAGCTTCGATACATCTAAGGTTACAACAATGTATACGATGTTTCGTGAAACCAACCTTTCACGGTTGGATCTATCCAACTTCAATACTGAGGATGTGATCGATATGTCGCACATGTTCTATAACTCTCAAAACTTAACTTCATTAGATTTATCTAATTTTAATACATCGAAAGTAAAGTATATGGGGAGTATGTTTTATAGCACATCAAAAATAGTTAGTCTTGATTTAACAAACTTCGATACCTCAGAAGTAATGGATATGAGTTACATGTTTTATCAAAACTCCGTTTTGAAGACACTTGATCTATCAAGCTTTGATACTTTTGAAGTTATTGAAATGCACTTGATGTTTAGTTATTGCAGGGGTTTACCTTATCTAGACCTATCAAAATTTAACACCTCGAATGTAACAAATATGAGCAGTATGTTTAATGATACAGATTTACTTGGTTATTTAGATTTGGGCAATTGGGAGACAAATCTTTTAGTTAACTCAAGTTCTTTTTTTCAAAATGATGGAAGCCCTATTTTTTCAAACTCCGTTCCAAACGCAAATTTAGTCTGTTTAAACAATGATGACCCAAGTAGCGCCGGAAATGAAATATTCATCGACGGAGCAACTTACAGCTGCGATGGGGTAGCGGAATGACTGCAAGAAATAAATACCATTTTTTATTTCTTTTAATGCTTATGCTCACGCTTAGTAGTTGTGACACCACTCAGGTTACAGAAGACGAAGATGGGTTTTCTGATGATACATTTTTATCAGACTCCGATTTATATGATGCTGGGTCAACCAATGAAAAATCAGGAACATTTATAAAGAGTTACTCTGAGCAAGGTGTTTTATGTGGCAGTGACATAGTCGATTTTCCAGATCAATCGTTTGTCGCTAAGTTTCGAATTGGTGATAAAGATTTTACCACAAAAAATTTCTATGAGTATGCAAGACTAACAAAGTTGGCAGATGACTCCACGTGGGACTTATCAGGCCTTGATATTGAAAAAATGCTGCAAGAAAAAAACAAGCTTTATCTGCCCTTTGAAATGTTTGATAATTTACCTGAAGAAGAACTCAACATTTATGTGGATTGGGGAGATGGAAGTTGTCACAAAGTAACAGGCAGCGATGAGCTTACCCATAATTACGAAAAGCCTGGAGACTATCAAGTAAAAGTAATTGGCAGTGGTTTTTTTCTTGGAGGCACTGACTATATTGATGGGACAGACTTATCGCCTAGGGCGTTAACCTATAGGCTTAGTTTATTTGAAGTCGTTGAGCTTGGTGATTTAGATTGGAAATATCTTTATGCTTCGTTTGCATTAACTCCAGGATTATCTAAGTTCTCGGCTAAGCATGCAGATACATCAAATGTAGTAACAATGTTCGGCATGTTCTATGGAACTGTTTTAAAAGAAATTGATCTATCAGGATTTAATTTCTCTTCACTTGGAAATAGTCAAATTGGTAATGGTGGAACTTCTTCAGCCTTAAAGATGTTTTCTCTATCTCAAGACATTAGATCAATAAAGCTCCCAGCTTTTGACGGCGAAATTAATAATATTTTTTATAACAAATCAACAGAAGATGAAGATACGAGTACCTTGTTTAAAAACTCAAACATAAATATTACAAACTCGAGCTCTATCATTGATTGTGGCAACTCAACGATAAAACTAGATGATGCCACCACGTGGAATTGTCGAGAAGAAGCAAATGAAGACACTTATTGTCATCACCCAGGTATCTCAAATTCAGATCATCCACACTCAATTTCCAACGTTTATTCAAACGAGACAAAAGAGATATCTTTTAATTGCTTGGATGGATACCACGGTGGTGGAGTATTAACTTGTGACCCTAGTTCAAATAATTATGAAATCTCTTCAGGAACAAAATGTGTCCCAATGAGCTGCGCTTCAACATCTGTGGCCAATTCAAATCGATCATCCTTAGGGATTATTTCAGGAGTGGTCGGCCGTCAAGTTGAAGTATCTTGCGATGAAGGGTACTGGGGGGGCGGAGTTTGGACCTGCCATGCAGACCGTGTTTTTAAAGGACGAAACTGTTTACCTAATAGTTACATTACATCCAATTCAAAGGTAGGAGTGAACTGCGGCGGAGATTCAGTCAATTTTCCCGACCATTCAATGGTTTTAGAATACAGCGTAACACCTGGTACTGAAATAACGCTTCCACTAAATGATAGAGAAGTTAAATTTGGAGGGAGCGAACTTCACGCCGCTGAATTAGACTTATATATTGATTGGGGTGATAGTAATTGTGATAGAGTACAATCGCCTGTTGCCGGTGTAATCAGTCACTCTTACAATATCAATTCCAATGTTATTGTACGAGTTACAGGCAAGGCATTAACTACTAAAACAGTGGGAAGTTCCGCCGGCAATCTAAAAAAGGTAATCAACCTAGGTGATCTTAAACTTAAAAGTTACCAGGAAGCCTTTCATGGAGCGGAGCATTTAACAAACTTTTTACATGATGAACATAAAGCTCAGTACTCCAATGTATCTCGAGGTCTTGATTTTTCTTTTATGCTTAAAAGTGCATCGAAATCACTACCAGCAGGAGTAAACTTTAATTTTGGTGCATTAAATTTTTCTGCTGGATACTTATTTAATGAATTTTTAGATTCCTCAGGAGTGATTGTGGCAAACTTTGAAGAGGCTAAAGCTTATAATGCAATCGCTTTTTCTCGATTTTATGGAAGTAATGCCCAAGTTTCTTATATAAATCGAAAAGCCTTATTTGGTGAATATTTTTATTTAAGTAATGCAATAGATCTCTCTCATTTTTTTCATGGACCATCCTCATTTTCCAAAATTGTATTTAAGAATTTTAATGATTCAAATATAATTCACAGGGAGCTCATCGTAGGTGATGACCAAATACTAAACCCTTCAAAAAAAATTTACTGCGGTGGTCATAACTTTTTTGTTAATAAAGTATCAGGTGTTGAGTCCAATGTTAATTGCTTTAGTAAATGCTCTTTTGACTTGGGGACAGAATTACTAAAATCTGATGAGGGAGACGTTGTAGATATTACTTGCTCAGATGGATATGAGTTGAGTCCACTTCAAGAAAGCTTATCTTTAACATGTAACTTTGGTGGGTTTAATCGAGATGATGTTTCCTGTGTCCCTAAAACCTGTTCTCAAAACATTGCTTTTGGAAATAACATCTCAAAAGAATTTAGCGCTGGCGCAGCCGTTGTTACTTGCGACGAAGGTTACACACCAAACTTCTCTCAGGTTACCTGCCAAGCAGATGGAAAATTTGATCAGGAAGTTGCATGTATAAAAGATGGGGCTTCTTTTTTAGAGAGCTATGCTTCAAACGAAATCTTAAAATGTAATAATGGAACTGATGATGCCTCAGATGATATAAATGTTGTGTTCTCAGATGATTCCTTTGTTCAAGTAGTTGGTGATTTAAGTGTTGTTAATCCATTCGTTCTTCCAAATAACAAAGATGGCGACGTCTTGATAGATTATTATGTTGATTGGGGCGATGGAAACTGTTCCCATATTGAACCAGGCGTTGATTTTTCCCTATTGAGTCATTTTTATGCTGAGGCAAGTGATAAAACAATTCGTATTACTGGTGTCGTTGATAATTGGGGAGAGGAAGATGGAAATCTAAACTATTATCCTCATCTTAAAAGTGTCATCAATCTTGGGGATGTAGGCTGGACTGATCTATCATATGCATTTCAAAACGCTACAGCACTAGAGAGCTTCTCTGCTTTATATACTGATACATCTCAAGTGACTTCAATGAAGTCGATGTTTAAGGACTGTAATAATACTAATTTTACTTCTTTAGACTTAAGTAATTTTGTTACAACAAAAGTTACCAACATGGATAGTATGCTTGATGGAACCAGTTCTCTTTCAACCTTAGATATAAATAACTTTAGTTACAACGAAGTAATTAGTTACACGGGAATGTTTAGTAATACAGATTTTGAATCACTGAACTTAGGGATTTTTTTAAGGCCAAAGCCAGAAGTCTCAATACAAGAGATCTTTTCAGGAAGTAACATAATTACAGGTAACTCAAGAGGTATTTTATCTTGCGGAACAAATAATGAAGATGGTGACGTGGCAAATGGATATGACATTATTATCAATAGTGTTCGTTATCCTTGCGAAACCCCTGATGCTACTTGTGAGCTTGCGGTCAGTAATTTAATCGCTGGAGAAACCATCTCTGCCACTACGGAGTTTCCCACCATTGTTTACGGTTGTGAAGCAGGCTATGCAACATCTCACGCATCTATCACATGTCGTTACGATACTAACTTTGAAGAGTCTAATATTTCTTGTGTGGCAAAATCCTGTGATGATAAAGTTGTCAGCAATACTGATGTTGGTGAGCTTACTCTAAGTGGTGGTATTTATAATGGTGCTACTCAAACAGTTACTTGTGATTCGGGGTACATTGGTGGCGGTGAATGGGCTTGTGCACTTAAAGGTGATGGGAGTGGTAATGTTGAATGGCAAGGTCAAGCTTGTGAATCGATGCCATGTGATTTTGCCGTTAAAAATTCGGAAGAGTCAGTGGTAAGTATTGTTCATGGGGAAACTGCAAACGTGACATGCCTTCCTGGTTTTGTTGGAGGTGGCGAATATAGTTGTAATCTTGGTGTTGAAAATGGGGTTGCGTGTACCGATGATTCGACCGATTACGTCTCTCCAAGCCGTAGTTACATTGAAGAAAATTATCATTGTGATTTAAACCAGGACAGCATTGAGGATCCTGGAGAGATAATTGACTTCCCTGATCATAGCTTTGTCATAACATTTGTTGTTCACGAAAATGATGGACTGGACTTGGGTGTTCCGAGTGATGGTGGCTACGATGATGACAACCCGGAAGATGACTGGAAGATCGTTCTTCCTAGCACAGGGGGAGGGCTTCATTATTATGTCGATTGGGGTGACGGAGAGTGCCAATTTATTGACTCTGCTAGTGCCTCTCACAGCTATGAAAACTCTAGTAGAGATAAGGTTATAAGTACGGGCAGTAAAACAACAGCAACGGAGAATGCGATAGATACCTACGAGTATCAAGTTCGAGTTATTGGTAGATTTAAAAATTTAAATGGCAATCTAAGTGATAGTAATTCAAATATTTACTATAAAGATAGACTTAGAAGCGTTATCTCAATGGGCGATGTTGGATGGAGTGATCTATCGGGTGCATTTGCATACATTAAAGACCCAAACTTTACAATTTCCTTAGATTTTATCAACACGAAAAATGTTACAAAGATGGGGGCCATGTTTGAAGGTCTTTCTCAATTAAGCGTGCTTAATTTAAACCCAATAAATGGTGAGTTTGATACATCAAATGTTACAGAAATGTATATGATGTTTTATGGATTGGAAAATTTAACAACACTAAATCTTAATCTTACTGGAGACAATAAGTTTGTTACGACTAATGTCGAGAGTATGAATTTTATGTTCGCAGGATTAGAAGGGGTAACTTCACTAAATTTAAACTTAGATGCGCCAAATGTTTTTAATACTGAAAATACTCAGCAAATGAATTATATGTTTTCAGGAATGACTAGCTTAGGAAATCTAAATTTAAATTTTACTGGTGATAATAAGTTTGACACTTCAAATGTTGAGCATATGAAGGGAATATTCAGAGAGCTAGAATCACTAACAGAATTAGATTTAAATTTAACTTCTCCGAATAAATTTACCACTCAAAAAGTCACCTCAATGAAAGATATGTTTAGAGGTTTGAGCAGTTTAGAAACACTTGATCTTAACCTTTCCGGTAATAATAGATTTGATACATCAATGGTTACTAGTATGACAGAAATGTTTTTAGGAATGAATAGTCTTACTTCATTAGATTTAGATTTAAATACCCCAAATAAGTTTGATACATCTGGGGTTAAGTCAATGGCATATATGTTTACTGGAATGAATAGTCTTACTTCTCTAGATTTGGCTTTAACCTCGCCAAATAAATTTGATACTTCAATTGTAGAATATATGAACAGTATGTTTTCCGGGATGACAAGCTTAACGTATCTAAACCTTGGAGCTGACTTTAATGTTAATAATGTAGGCGAGGCATACTTTGCAAATGTATTTTCAAATATAGATTTTATTTCAGAAGGAACCGGTGTTTATAACCCTGGGTTTTTCTGTGAAGTAAATAGTGATGGAGATGGTGATGGTGATATAGATGGTATTCCTGATAATGGATATGAAATTATTTTTGCAACAGGGACTGCTGGAGAAAAAACTTTTCAGTGTTCAGGAAAACCTTGCGCTGCGACTGAAGTGGCCAACTCAAATAAATCTGAAATAGGAAGTATCACAGGTGTTTTTGAGCAAACTGTCGATATAGAGTGTGACCCTGGTTATGAAGGAAGTGGTAGCGTTACATGTCAGGCAAACCAGACCTTTTCTAGTCTTTCATGTGACCCCGTTTCCTGTCCCGACCTTACTCCTTCAAATTCCTCAACACTACTAGGGGCAGCAAACTTCGAAGCGTCACCAGAGTCAGTTACTTGTGATGCGGGGTTTGTTGGCGGAGGTGATTGGATTTGTAGTGCTGATGGCGTGTGGACAGGGCCTAGTTGTGATCGATGTCAACTCGCGGTCTCAAATCTTTCTAATGATGCAACTCATTTAAAAGCAGGTACAGATGAAACGCTCAGTGTAGAATGCTCAGTTGGGTTTGCTTCAGTAGTTAATGAGGTAACTTGCGCTGAAACAACTCCTGGAGTTTTTGGATTTGATCAAGTTCCTGTATGCTCCGTGGCGAATTGTACGATTGCGATTGATAATTTGGCAGATTCTAAAACTCATCTTTATGGAGTTGATGGAGGCTCTGCAGATGTATCTTGTGACTCTGGGTATGAGGCATCAGTTTCTAGTATTAATTGCACCGGCGATACATTTGAGCAAGCAACTTGCAACCCCATGGCATGTAGTAATTTCATTGTGGAGAATACTAACTCAAGTGATCCTCTCGATGACGTAAAGTTATCTGGAGTCTTTGGCGAATCTCAAACTGTTATATGTGATGAGGCCTCAGGTTATGGTGGAGGTGGAGATTGGCAGTGTTCCATCGATGGTGAAAACGTTTCTTGGCAGGGGGGTGGATGTCAGTTTAGTCAATGTGAAATATTTGTTAAAAACTCGGAAAGCGGTATTCTTAACGTTAATCATGGCACCGTTTCAAATATTAGCTGCCTTCCCGGTTTTGTTGGAGGCGGCGAATGGAGTTGTAATAATGGGGTCGCCTCTGGGTCTGCTTGTACGGATGAATCAACGGATTACTCACTAGAAGAGGGGAATGTTGATTACTTAAGTTATGTTGAAGAGAATTTCCACTGTGATTTAAATCAAGACGGAAACTTAGATGCTGGTGAGGTCGTTGATTTTCCTGATCATAGTTTTGTTGCGACTTATCGAGTTCATGAGAATGACCTTTTAAATCATATTGCCCAAGATTCAAGCGTAACACCAGAAAATGATTTCTTGGTAAGACTTCCTGCCACCGGTAACGGTGTAAACTTTTATGTTGATTGGGGTGATGGAAATTGTGAAAAGATTGAAGGGGTAGGTGTTAGCTCAGCAAATTTAACGCATGATTATAGTACGAGCCCACGCCCCGCGGGAGATAAAACAGGCATCTTAACAGATCATGAGGGAAGTCCCATCAATAATGATAGCGGAGTTCAAATTACTTACTATGACTATACGGTTCGTATCGTAGGGGTAGTTAAAAGCGCAGGAGGGGGAGGATCAACGACTTCCACTAAATACTATAAGGACCGACTATTAAATATAATTGAACTAGGTGATGTTCAGTGGGAATCATTAAATAGTATTTTGTATCAAAACAAGAATAAGTTTAAAGTTACTTTTAATGCAAGCTTCACAAACACAGAAAACGTATCGAGTTTCAATTATTTTATTAATAGTGATCCATTAACAGTGGGAGCTGAATTAAACCTTACTGGGCTAAATACGATTAATGCCTTGAGTTTAGACAAAATGCTGAAGTTAAATGGCAATACACTTCGCACGGTGGATCTATCGAGTTTTGATACCCCTAGAAATGAAACTCTAGATGGATTTTTATCTTTCTCATTTGATCTTGAAAAATTAAGTATTGTGAATTTTGATACCTCAAATGTCTATAATTTTAGTGATCTACTATATCGTTCTTGTAAATTAGAAAGCCTCGACTTAAGTACTATTGATTCTTTAAAAGCTCACACAATGAGAAATATGCTAAATCTCACCACCTCTTTGAAGCGCATAAATTTTGGTAATTGGGAGATTCAGTCTATACCTAGCGCTCCAGAAAATAATGAAGGACATGATAAAATCTTTGACGGTTCCTCCATCGAGAATCAAATATTGAATAAAAAAGACGATGGCATAGATATCTATTGCCATGATAGAAAAACAAATTTATTTTTTGGTTCTCCACAGTTTTTAAGCGCTGCTGGAGATAGACAATTGACTGAAAACGCCGCTAATGGTGCTGTTTCTTGCGACGGGCATCCACCAATGATTGTGACATTTAAAACGACCACTGAAAATGAATCTGTGACCCTGGGGATTAGTGGCGGTGTTGATGTTCGAGTTTTTTGGGATGATTTTGTTTGTTCAAATTCAACTTTTTCAGACAAAGCGGCGTGTGAGGGAGCGGGTGCCTCATGGGATTATCGTGAAGAAGAAATTGTAAGCACAGATAACCCAACTCACACCTTTGTAGAACCAGGTGAATATACCGTTTGGATTTCAGGATATTATTCCGGGTGCGATGTTAATAACGAAAATTGCTCTTGGAACACAGGGAGTTTTTCTACGATTAACTCAAATTGGAGCAATAACTTGTACCAGGTTGATACTTTTGGGGATCTAGAAGCATTTGGGGTAACATCCATGGCGAGTGCCTTTGCAAACAATACATCACTTGAGCGTGTTTATGGTTATATCAACCTTCCATCCACTCTAACGGATTTATCGAGCCTATTTAAAAATGCCACAAATTTAAAACGGGTTGATTTATCACAATTAGATACAACTAATGTGACAAGTTTAAACTCTATGTTTAAAGGAGCATCAAGCCTTGAAATTGTCGATCTGGGTGAATGGGAAGGTACATCCACCGTGCCTTCTACAGAAAACTTTTTTCAAAATGCTAGTACTGTTAATGAAGCAAATAGCAATGACGTCCTAAGATGCTCTTATCATGTAGCAGAATCTGAAAAAACAGCTCACTCTGATGGTGGAATCGGCTCTTATACCCTTGACTCAAAGTCTTATAGTTGCTGGGACCCTGTAGCTCCTTAAGTTTTATTTATAGTTCAAAACACTCCAAAATTTTTACCATGATTAAAAATTATCCACTAAAGCGATGTAAGCTATGGAAGATTAAATGTTAGTTGGCCCTATTTTTGCCCCTTCTATTTCTGATGGAGGGGCCTCATGGGTAAATTAATTTTATTTTCTTTGTATTTTTTTTCTAGTTTGAATGCGTTCTCTAGCGCTATTGCCTTAAGTGTTTTCGTCGGTGATCAAGGAGACAAAAAAGTTTCATGTGAAGCTTTAGAAAAAGACTATTATTTTTGCAAAGATGGAAATAGAGAGATTTATGTAAGGCATCAAAAAGGTTTTATGTATTCAGCTTTGCCTGCAGTTGAAGTTGTTGGGGATGAAACCCGTTACTTAGAGTTTGAAAAGTTCGAAGTTGATGGTGAGCTTAAAGAGTTTGCTTCCGATTTACTTATCGCCCGACCTCGAGTTGGTTATACCTATAAAGAAGTTCAAGTAGGAAATAAGGGAATTAGTAAGAAATTATCGATGGCGTACTATACAAAGCGAACTATATCAGAATCACCTAAAGATGTTCCGAAGGTTTTATCCGATCTGTATTATAAAGTAGACGAAGGTTTGGAAGATATTTTTTCTAGTCTAGAGAACTCTGAAGCGAAGTTAGATATTGGTGGCAAAACTTTTACTTGTCCTGCTGATAATATTCCTGCTGAGAATTGTCATATTAGTTTATGCACAGAAAATTCTGGCGTTATGACATCGGATAAAGTGTATTTTGTGAGATCTTTTAATGATCTTGAGCCAGCAAAGTTTTATCAATTCAGCATAAATGATAAAGGTGAGCTAAATGGTATAAACCAAGTAGTTGATGTTCATTTTAAAGATTTAAATTTGCCTTTTTATCCACCCATTCCCAAGCTGATGTCGGGTGGAACAACTTGGAAAAAAATACCTGGAAAAAATGAATCAATTGTCACAGAGAAAATGCGAATTCCAAAAGAGTATGCAAAAAATCCAGAGCAATTTTATGACTTAACGGACTCCTATGAAATAGATAATTTAAAAGACTCTTTAAGACAATGCCCCAAGAGGTTTCGTCGTATATTTGATAAAAGTTTAAGTAAGTTACAAGAGAAATTGTCTGTTATCAAAATGGTTCAGTTGATAGAGAGGACTAACGAAGGCTTAAGAAGTGATTTTGTCAATAAAGACCTTTTGCCAAGCGGTATTTGTCAAAAGAAAGACTATTTCTTTGAACAAGAAGCTGAAAAAGAAATTGAAGAGTTTCAGCCTCAAGGTGCAATTACACCGATCACAATGACTAAAGCAAAACTTCTTTTCGAAGAACAAAAAAAACGTATTGATATTTCATGGAACTATCAAGATGACGGTTGTTATGCGAGAGCTCACTTAATGACTAGGGCCTTTGATAAAGAAGGCATTGTAAGTGATAAAATTTGGGCCAGAGGTGATTTTACGATAAATGCTAAGGATGGACATGAAATTAATTGGAATTATCATGTTGCGCCGATTGTCTATGTGAAAAATAAAAATAAAGAAATAACAAAAATGGTAATTGACCCCTCGGTTTCTGATGAACCGTTAACAGTAGAGAAATGGCTTGAAACTTTTGATATGAACACAAGAATGATGAAGAAGGCACAGATAACGACATTTCCTATGCCTAGTGATGCAAAAAGTTACGCGAGGACGGTTTTCTCTTTCAGCAATATGACGCCAATTAATCCATCACTGGAATCAGGTATAAGCGAGTCTGAACGAGATGATGCGGCTAGAGAGACAATGGATAGATTCTTGAAATTTAAATAGAGGAATTATTTCATACTGTTTAATATTTTAAAGACAAAAAGAGTGCACTTATTTAATCCTGTCAAAACTTTTCGTGGTTATTAAAAGGTATTTAAATTTTTAAATTTAAAACAAGCCCTAAGAGAGTACTTTCGTTGGTTGATTTCCTTGTTTTTCCTGTGATTGATTCTACGACATCAGTACTATACCAATGGTAAGTAGTAAGACCAATAAAGCTTCCAATCGCCACCTTTTTATTAAAGTGTCTTAAAAATCCTAAGTAGCTATACCATCGGTAAATATTATTTTTAGCGAAGTTTACTGCATAAAAAATATCAGACTTGAAAAAGTAACTCCATCTTAACCTGGCATTTTTGTAATTAAAGTAGGTAATAATTGGAGTAATTTGATAGGAGAGTTGAGAGTTAAATAGATTGTGTTTCAGACCTGTTTTGAGGTTGAATTTCCAATTTTTTAATGGAAGAAAATTAATTTTATCTCTATATCCAAAACCTAAATAAGCCCAATTAACATTACGACTATTTGTTTCGGCCCACAACCAACCATTTGTTCCTTTGATCCAGTCTTCATCAAATCGTTCCCCATACTTTTTTTCGTATTGTGCGTAAATTGAAAGATTTTTGGTGAAAAACCTTGTGTATTCCACAGCAAATGATTGGGTTTTTCTTTTTTCTAATCTGTTTTGATTTTCAAGGCCAAATTTCAAAAGACTTCTTTTGGATATTCTTTTGAAAATCATCGTATGGGATTTAAACTCATCACCTTTGGTCGTCGTTTCTATATCATTTGCTAAGGCCGTAATAGAAATGGCTGCTTGGAAAATGAAAAATATTTTATTGATTGAATAATTCATTTATAGTGAACCCTTGATATTCATAACCTACATAAAAAAAATATAAAAATACTAAAAGCATGATAAAGGCCAAAGACCAAGTAACTTGAAGCCAGAATGTGAGTCTTTTATATTGATCCACTTTTTTTCTCCAATAGATATTTAGGCGTTGTCATTAATCTTAAATCTTGAGTTAAAACAAAGTCAGATTTTGATATATCTTCAAAATTATTTGAGCGAAACGTTTTAAGCTCTTTCGTCGAGTTAGAAACTTGCTCATTATGATTCGAACTTGGAAAACATTCATCAATGATACAAACAACCCCCGTCGGTAATTTTTTTAGGATTTTATCTATTTTAATAGCCTGTTCAATATCATCCTTAAATATCTCAGCTTGTGTAAAAAACAAAGTTGATTGCTTGATGATGGATGTCATTTTCTTATAAGGCCCATAAAGCAAACCAAAATATAAAAAAAGTGAGGCAAGTTCACCATAGTTATTATTTTTTTGAAAAATGTAGGCAAACAAGATGAAAGATGGGGTTAATTTGAATATTAAGAAACTACTAAAGACCAGTACAGTGTCATGTTTAAAGCGTTTTGATTCTTTTCTTTGTATGTCATTTAAATATTTTTCATAGGATGAAATATTTGAACTTTCATATTCGGCGATGCACTTTGTTTTTATTTTTTCCTTCTCTTTTGATATTTTTCCAAGCTTTTTAATTGTAGGAAATGTCGCAAGAAGAAGTGTTACAACGAGGAAGCCAACGATGGCCCCAATAGTAGGGTTTGAGGAGAAAATAAAGAACAAGACAATTGCAATATTCGTAATAGAGATTAAAAAATCTAATGATGTAAGAAGACAGAATTCTGTTAGCCCAAAAATACCGCGCTGAATGGGGAAGGAAATATCTTTTAGGGATCTATTTTTTGCATATCTATAATGAATTAACCTAAGTTTCTTTTCAATGTTTATTTTAAATAACATTGAAGTACTCACCTGAATCGTGTCGAAAATAAACGCCAATAGTAATGCCCCAATCATAAAATAAGTTATTACCAGCAAGTGTTCTTTCAAAGAACCTTTTGTGGCCTCGTTAATAAATACCTTTAAAAAGCCAGGCTGAAGAGTTAGCAAGTAATTTGTAAGTATTGCGGCAATATATGCATTTATAAAGTAAAGAGGATGTTTAAGGACAAGTGACCAGTATATTTTAAATCGATGGAAAATCACAGAAGCTTCTTTTTTAATAATCTAATTTCTTCTAGGATTTCGATGAATTCAGTTTCCTTTGTGGTATGGTGAGAGTTTTTTATGACTCTGATAATTATTTTTGAGAGAAAAATACTAAGTATAAAACCTATAAATGATAATGTTATTCCAAAAACAATTATTCTATTTCTTTTTCTTAAAAAACTCTTTTTATATTCAGCGGTTGGATAGAGATGGGTAATTTCCAAAGAACCTTTTAAGAGAAACTGGTGTCCTATTATGTATTTATTATCTGGTGTGAAATTATCTATTGAGTTGTTGATTCTTTGAATGATGACCTTATCATAATTTTTAACAATCAGGTCATTATTTTTCCTTTTCAAAATAAACTTCGAGCCAGTAATATCACTCCAGCTACTAATCTCTTTTAGCGTTGGTCCTTTTCCAATAAGAATAGTATTATCACCAACTTTTTCTGCGCCGATAAAAACACCTGCGGTTGTCTCCTTAAGGCCTTGGTCTTTTTTCGTCGTTTCACTATCGGAGAAGATTATTTTTTTGTTTTTTAATATTAAAATGAAGTCCAAATTGTTTTTAGATTTCATATTATTTAATGTATCTGAGATTGTTGCTTCGTGAGATGTGGCGAGTGCCGCTTTAAGCATTGAACTATTAGAAATTGATTTTACTAATGCTTTTAGCTTCAATCGTTTGACTTTTGATAGGCCATCGGTTGTTTTTTTTATTTCAATTAATTTATCTCTTAATCTCTGTGACCCTTCTTGTTTATCTGTATTGTAAGTCCAAATGATAAACATAAGCGTAAATAAAAATATTGTCGCAGTAATACTAATTGTAATAATTTGGTTTAATTGATTTTTAACTTTAATAGAACTCATCTTCGTTTAGACTCCATTCGTTGTCGTATTCTTTTCCATCTTTTTTAAAGTGCTTTGGAACAGGCTTCTTATCTACCGTTTTAAATTTTATTCTAAGTGGCCGTTTTATTTTAGTGACGTCAAACTTTTTACTGATTGGCCTTTTTAGTCGGTCTCCATCCAAGACAATTGTTACTTTTCCCTTCTTTGGTATTGGTAATTTAAAATGGCCGTTTTTGTTTACCTGTGAAAAGTAGCTGTGATTAAACACATAAACTGTACTCATCATATCCTCATGGATATTACAAAATACCTTTATCTTTCCAGGATTATTAAATTTTACCTTTGTTGATTGTTTTTTATTTTGGATGGGTTTAAACTTTTCATCAAATTGCTCTTCTCCTTTATAAATACCAAGGTCAAACTTCTTTTTTGGAGAGAGGCTAAATACATTATGAAAAATTTCGTCATAATTTTTATAATCTATACTTGAACCAACTTCAATACCGCGCACTGCTGGTGAAAATTTTTTGTTTACTTGAGCGACCTCATAAATCTTTTTTGAAGCTCTTCGCGTTGGAAGTGCTTGTCCTTCTTTGATGTAAACGATAAATCCAGAGTAGTCCTCAAGGCCGTCCTTATTTCCTTTTATGATGCCATTGATCTCTCCGGACAGAGCTTGAAGTGAGAGTATCGAAAATAGTAGAATTGATTTAGTCATGCGACGGCACTTAATCCTTTGATTTCTACCCTTATTTTATTGTATTTAAGGGATTTTAAAAGCCGGTGGACCAGTATTCCCCCTAGTTTTATCCATAACTTACGATTTCAGAGTAAAAAGATTGGTTTTTTGCGTTGATACATTCTTTTTGATGTGGATAGAATTTCATTTTTTTAAAGGATTTGAAATGAAATTGTTATTAACAGCTTTTATATTAGCTTTTTTAAGTCTTATCGCTGAAGCTAGCACGGCAAAAAATCGTCTTATTGTAAAACTCAAAGATGACATCCTATTCCCAGAGCTTTTGAATTCTATTCATTCTCATCAGCTTTTTGATAATTATTATGTCGTATATACCAAAAGCATTCGAAAGCTAAAAAATGAATTAAAAATTAACAAAAATATTGATCTCTTTGAAAGAGATTTTATAACTAAGCAAGAGATATTATCACCCTCCGTTACTGATCAACTGGAATTTAATCCACAAAAAAATAGAATTTTCAATGACCCCTTGGTTTATTCAAAGTGGAGTATTTTAAACTCCCATGCAAATGGTATTTCACTTTTTAGAACACATCAGGAGAATTTAACAAGGCCAATATCCAATATAATAGTTGCTGTTCTTGATACTGGCGTTGATTTTAAACATGAGGATTTGCCTGTTTGGAAAAACCTTGAAGAAATTCCAAATAATGGCATTGATGATGACAACAATGGATATATGGATGATGTTCATGGGATAAACACTACTTATCGTCATCGATCCATCTTTGCCACTAGTAATGTCATGGACTATCACGACCACGGAACACATCTCTCTGGTGTAATTGGAGCAAAGTTTCAAAACGAGCTGGGTGTAGTGGGAATCGCATCAAGTGTTAAAATTATGGGCATAAAAGTAATTTCCAGGCGTCAGACTATATCTGATGTTGATTTAATTGAAGCAATAATCTATGCCGCAAAAAATGGGGCAAAAATTATTAACTCTACATTTATTAAAGATATTTATAAAACAACGAAGGCCCTTAAAGACGCGATCGAGTATGTCACAAAAAAGCACGATGTTCTTTTTATCACCGGAGCAGGAAACAAGGGAAGAAATCTTAAGTACTTTCCAAATGCACCAGTTTCTTATGAAATCGATAATATGGTGGTCGTTGGATCAACGGATAAATACGGTGGTCTAAGCTACTTTTCAAATTACGGACCAAAGACTGTAGATATTACTGCTCCCGGAAGTTCTGTTTATTCTACGATAAGAAATAATAAATATTTTTATATGTCAGGAACCTCCGTTGCTTCCGCAATTGTCTCAGGTGTAGCCGCGGAGGTTTGGTCGAATAACCCTGAACTCACTGGAGCGCAAATAAAATCTATTCTTTTGCAATCTGTTATACCTGTTGACACTTTTGAGGGAACCATAAAGTCACAAGGTCGGGTTGATTTGTATCGTGCACTTAAAAAAATAAAGTAGTAAGGTTTTAAATAATTTTAATCAATAAATAGATTTAGTGTAGGGATAATTTCTACATATATTTATGTCGATATTAACCTGTGAAGAAATTACTTTTATCCTTCTTGATCATTATTAATTTTCGACTAATAACCTCAGCTCATACTGAAGAATGTGAAGGCGAAAATATTGACCAGTGCCTAGTCGAATCATCGAAGTCAAAAGGTCAAGAGATGGTCGCTAAGGCCGAAAAATTCATGGAAATTATTCCATTAGAAATTAGTGACTATCTCCTCGGCCATGAGAAGGTCCAAGGAAAGCATCCTGTTGCTCAATGGAATGCAATAGCCGAAATTTTTTCAAAAGATAATCTCAGTGAATTTGTTGCAGATAATATTGAATTTTTTAATGAGAATTTCAAAGCAGGAAATCCAAATAAGCAAATTGAAAAACTTGAGGCTCTAAGAAACATATGGGCGACAGCAGGTAGGGAGTTTTCACTTAGCTATCAAAACTTTATTGAAACACATCAAAGGTGTAGAGAAAAAGATGAATTTAAAAATAAATGTTTTCAAGGTAAAACACCTTCTTTTGACAGTATTAAATTTGATAGTGAAAAATTAGATAGACTTTTATCTTCTGACTTTAACGAAGACCAGGGTGATCCAAAAGTCCAAAGCATAGGCAGTGAAGCAGACGTTTTAGAAAAACAAAAAAGACAAGAATCTCAATGTGAAGATGTATTTGAAAACTATGGCCAACTAATACAGGATATGAAGGGAGGTAAATATACTCCGAAAGAAATAAGCGAAAAAAGATTATACATTAGTAAATGTATCGACTGGTGCTTGTCGAACCCTTTTTTAAAAGATCGTTTTCCAGAACTTTGTGCCGCTGATAGAGACTCCAGGCTGACAAACTTTGAAAATCTCCCCTCATCCTTAAGTCCAAATAGTGGACTAAGTTCTAGTAAGAGTACGATATGCAATATTATGTGGAATCAACCTTGGGTTGATAACAAGGGTAGAGTTAGAGGTTCTAGAAATTTAAACTATGATGATTTATGTCCTCAAATCAATGGATATTTTTCTATATTTAAAGAAGGCCTAATTGATTCTCTTGGAATTATTCAAGGAGAGTTTGAAAAGCAAGAAGCTAGATTCCCATTGGACGCAAACGGTGCCTTGGCAAAAGCGTTTGATGATAGTGCCATTGGACGATCAAAACCAGAAGATTACCCTGAAATTGTTCGTCGATTCGCCATTGCTAAATCATTAGAAGGAAATTGTGAAAACTTTGGCGGCAATCCAAAGGTACCGAGATCTTGCGGAAAGATTCCTGGCATAAAAAAAATGAAATGCAAAAAAATACCACGATTTAATAAAAAAGGAATCGTAAGAAACGCTCATGCTCTGAGAAATTTATATATTCGACGTGACTTAAAAATGCAGCAATGGGAAGAAACAAAAAAAATGGCCGGTGCTCAAGTTTTAAATAATGATGGAAGTATGTCTGGGTACGCAATGCCTTTAGTCGATAAGACAGGTAAAGCATTTGCTGCGGGTGCATTTATTTTATTAGAAAGAGATAGACATAATGAGGAACTAAGAAAAATTGATATGGAAATGCTTTCACTCGTTAAGGATAATCCTATATTAATGGCCGACTTCAAGGAATACAAAGATCCTTATCGTCCATCTAAACTTCAAGCTGCTTTAAATCCTGCTGGAGAGGGCTTGAAATATGCTTTTAATAAAACTAAAGAATTTTTTCACGGTTATGATGCTAGTTTCCAAGAACAGGAACTCCATAAAAAAATATTTGTTAAAGGTTTAACAGATTTTGATATTTCCCAAATAGATAATGATGAGGCAGTTGAAAGTGCAACAAGTCCGTTGATTGAACATGCTTTGGTAAAAAACTCAAAAAAAATGACTCAAACTCTTCAAAGACTTTGCGAGATGCCTAATGATAAACTTGTCAGGCAAAAGTTCTTTACTTCCATGCTTAATGAAAAATTTCCCAGTTTAAAAGCTGCACACGAGTGTGAATTATCTAAATTAAGTCCAGAGCAATTGAAGGATGGGCTTAAAGATGCCCAGGCGGGCTTGGCCATGTCTTGTATGACCTTCATGGCAGGAGGACCTACTGCGGCCGGTTTGAGTGCCGCATGCGGGACTGTTTATGCTGGTTTCAGTGTATGGGCAATGGGTGAGAACATGGACGAGCTTGGAGAGTTGCAAACTTGCCTGGCCGCAATTGGAAAGGAAATGTGCGGAAAAGAGGGAAAAGGAATTTCTGAAGTTAGTAGTGATTTTAATATAAGTTATGATGAGGCTTACTTAACAGTGGCCCTTTTACCTCTAGATTTTTTCGATGTGTTAGACTTGGCCAATGGAGTAAGTGCCACTAGATCAGCAAAGTCATTTAGGGAAAGGCAACTTATTGAAGCAAAAGGTTCAGCGCCTCCTTTAGAGTTGACTTCTGCCCAACAAAGCTCTGTCTCCTCAATCACGGCAAGGTTGTCACCTCGTCCAGAAACACCTGCCGAAGCAAGAAAATTAGTAACAGAGGTCCTGGAGGAGATTAGAGATATTCGCTCTGAGATGATGCTTAGTTCAAAGCCAGGTTCAGAGATGGAAGAAGTACCTTTAAAGCATCGGTATTCAAGGCTCGAGGCGGAGGCTGAGGCCTTAGAAATATTAAACTTAGAGAAGCTACATGAAGAGATTAATTACGTATATACAAATTTAGTATTGAGTGGGGATGAAATATCTAAATTAGATTTTCAAACTGCCTATGAGGTTTTAGAAAAAATAAAAAAAAACCAAATTGATCCAGGGAACCTGGAGCCAGAAACCATTGAGAAGCTTTCCTTAATTCAACAGAAATTAATGCCAGTGGTAGAAAAACAGTTTTTAGAGTTAGATCTTGATATTGAAATGAAAAGAATTGAAAAAATATCTGATCCACAGGAAAGAGCAAGGGCAGCGAAAGAACTACGAGAAGACTACTTTAACCGTCTTGAGAATGTTGGTGTACTAGAGCCTAAGCACATGAGAACTTTAACCAAAAAAAACGAAGATAAAATTGAGTTGCTTGATGATTTAATAGAACAATCTGGCCGGCACAGTCATTCGTCAACAGATGATTTATCTAATACCTTGCACGAGACAGTTTCAGTTATGGACTTTCCAACAGTCCCTCCTCCACAATATAGAAATGAATTACTGGATAGTTCTAGTGACGAAGAGCTTTCAAATATATTTGATCATTCACTTCGTGGGATTACTCCGATTGATCAAAATCCTCAAAAAGCAAGAAAAGAGTTGTTTGAGGTGCTACAAGAAACTAAATTTAAATTATCATACTTGAAGGGAAATGGCAGAGAGGCACCTGAGTTAAAGTCTAGAGTTGAATTATTAGGTAATTACTTAATGAATCCAAGTGAAGACGTTAAGGACCTCCTTTCAAAAGTTAAGAGCGCAGATAACGACGACTTAAGAAAACATTACGCTGATCAAGCGTGGGAGTTGTTTCAAAAAGAGGCTATGGAAGATTATGATTCCTTCCCATCGCTTGTTCAAGATAGGCTTGGTAAGTTTAAAAGTGAGCTTGATCAGTTGGCCACTCCTCGATCCTATAAAAATACAAACCCACCAGAATTTGATTTTGATGATGTCGCTTTGTTAAAATCGACTCAAAGAGCATTTGATGACTTAAATAGTAAAAACTTAATTTCAGGTGACAGTGCCTATCACTCTGTTCTTTCTGTCGAGTTAGAACATAATTCAGCCTTTGGTGTACTTTCTGATACACGAACGAGATTAAAGGATGAGGGTAAGCTAGATTGGTTTCATGATATGATTCGACCTCAAAATATTAAACTTGAGACCCTTATAGATGACCCATCTCTTATCACAGAAATATTCAAAAACGCACCAGGTGGACCAGAGTACACTTTATTAAGAAAACAGTTAAAATACTTTAAAGATGAATTAGGTTTTGAGTTAACTTTTGATCCTGGTTGTCATACGGCGGGAAATGGAGGTTACTTTTCTTCAGGAAAAAAAATAATCGCCACCTCGGAAGTACCTTATTCATACAATAAGTGGGTTCATGAGTTTCAGCATGCAGTAAAAGATAAATTTATCCCAGATGATAATACGTTTAACCAGTTGGTGAGTGAATATAAAGTAAAATTAAATGGAGGGAATCCAGATGATTATGCAAATGCAACGCGAATCATTGAGGGACTAAAAAATACAGGTTTTTACAACGAGCGCGATATGGAAAGACTCGTG
>Ga0233434_1000346_pt1 | contig 54295 bp, 39 predicted proteins | sample SI_122_August201_4_FD_182738 | JGI IMG/M metagenome (GOLD analysis project Ga0233434, IMG submission 182738) | Seawater microbial communities from Saanich Inlet, British Columbia, Canada - SI_122_August2016_120_MG | ecosystem: Environmental > Aquatic > Marine > Inlet | place: Canada: British...
TGAAGAATCTGAATCGCCCTGTCGGAACGCCCGACGTCGCTGAATTCGGCGGCTATTTCGAGTTTGGCCCAGTAGCGTGGATCCAGGGATAGAGCCGCTTCAAGCAGCTCTGTTGGCTCAGGGCCCGACAGCGGAGTGGAAACGAGCAGGGCTCTCGCTTGAGCTGAGCGAAGCAGGAGATCCGATCGCGACATCGGGCCCAGGTCTTCATCGAGCAGCGCGTCCTGATAGACCGAGTCCAGATGCGTCAGATACTCCTGCCGCACAGGGCCTTGCCCAATTTCCTGTTGGGCAGGATTGCGAATCCAGTGGCTGGTGAATTCGATATGACCCAGACCGGTGGATTTCCGCATGTGGCACTGTACGCAGTTGGCGGACGCGTCGTTGGCCGTGTCTGTATGGTCGCTGCGTGGGTCGCCATGGCAGCTGAGACACGTCGCGTTGAACGGGTCGCTGTCGGCAATATTCCTGTGTGGATTGTGACAGTCAGTGCAGTTGATCGCGCTCTCAGCAGGAGAAGCTCTAAAACAAGCGCTGAGCATCAAAGCAGCACCCGCGTGGCGAGCTGTTTCCGCAGCGTCGGCGATGACTTGCTTTGGGTCCAAGTCGAGCGTCTTGCGGTGACACTGGCCGCAGAATTCCACCTGTTGTTTCGAATTCAGCGATGCGGGATTGAAGATCTTCGGATCTTCTCGACGACGGACCATCGCTTCAACATGTGCGCTACCAGGGCCATGGCACCGCTCGCACTGGACGCCAAAGGCGGAGGCCTCAACATCGAGGGTGTCCTGGCGCCAGACCGCGGCTGTTGCGTGACAGGTGATGCAGCGGGTCGCATCCTCCGGCGGCATGTCGTGCCCGAGGGATTGCCGCTGGTTCTGCTGTCCAGGCGTGGCGAACCACACGCCCGGAGCAGCCAGAAATGAGACGGACAACTCCCTGACACTCGTCATTGAGTTGAGCTCTACCGGTGTGAAGCCGTGGACGCCTGAACCAAACACGGCGTCGACACGAGCCCGCGAGGAATCATGGCCATTTACCAGGAAGACTTCCTCATCCGATCTGTGATAGCGCGGGCCCCTTCGAACGTCGCTAACTGGTCGGCGACTGGGTCGTGCTAGATCTTCGTCCGAAAACCACAGGTGGGCGTTGTTCGTCGTGACTGCACGCCCGGTCAGGGCCATGTGGCTACTGAGTTGCCAACCCACGTGATCCTTGTGGCACAGCCCGCACGTCTCTGAGCCGACCATACTGGCTTCGTATGGGATCTCGATGCCACCCTCACCAAAGCCGAATACCTTTGCATCGTTTTTCTTACATCCCGAAAGGGCCATCACCGTCGAAACTAGCAGAATCGCTGCGACGAGCAGCCTTGATCGGATGGGCACGAGATTAATTGGCGCTCTCCGGTTCGGTCGCCTGGAGGAACGTATGCTTCAGAACGCTCTCATCGATGAAGATCCGGTCGGCGTATCGTTCGCGCAGCTCGCCAAGAAACTCGTCCATGGCCCGCGTTTCCGCGTGTCGCAACATGGATCCGCGAATACTTGCTTCAACGACAGATAACTCGGTCACCTGCCCGTCGTCACGCGTGTAGAGGTCGAGATTCTCTTCATAGAATTGGCGCACATTCGTTGCACTCGTGTCGGCTTGCACGCGTCGTCGAGTTTCCTGAATGAACAACCATTTGGCAAACAGTTCACGTCGCCGGCCTTCGAATTTGATTCTTACATCCGGTTCCTCATCGAGACCCAGGCGTCGTGCCTCCGCCATCATCACATTCTGTCCTGCGTGGTTGTCAACTCCTCTGGCGAGCATCCCCGGCTTTTCCTTCGCAGGATGTCTCGCTCGCCCGGCTCGCACGATGTCCATATAGTCCGCGACGCTCAGCCTGCCGCCCTGCCAGGTGACCAACGGCTGATGCCCAGCATACGAGTCTACACCACTACGAACTCGAGATAGAGAGTCCAGACCTCGTTCGTCGATCGTCACTTCGTAGCGTTCACGCAGCTCATTCACATAACTCTCCATGTCATCCGCTCGCTGCTGCGTCCGCAATTTATCCCGGGCAAAATCGATGGAAGTTTCAAAGGGTACCGGGCGACGAGATTCTAGCTGGAAGACATGGTAACCGCGGTCGGTTTGCACTGGTTCGGGGTAGAATTGTCCGGCAGCAAGTTCCGTCATCGGTTCGATGACCTCGTCGTAGAGAGAGCCGACACGAAACCAGCCCACCCAGCCGGAAGGACCGAAGCGCCTGAGCACGTCAGGCAGGGTATAGATCGCGAGGAGGGAGTCAAAGGAGCCGCCCGCATTGAGCTCTTTGATGACGGTGAGCGCGTCCTGCTCGGTGGCACACACGATGTGACGGCTGTTGACCTCGATATCAAATTTGTGCTCTTGGTAGTAGGCCCGTTGTTCCTCTTCTGTTGACGTGTAGTCTCCATGCAGTGCCTGTGTATCGTACAGGGCATTCATGAGGGCCCGACGTTCATGTCGTGCGAGGTCAGCACCGACGATGGGATCTTGATCCACGCCTTGCCTGTAGCCCTCGAGGACGATCAGTTCCTGGGCGATGACACCGTCAAGTAGCTCGCGCCTGCCAGCGTCATCGACGTTCTGTATGTGTTGATAGCCCGATTCACGCAAAGAGCGAGCGCGTCGCTCAAATTCATCAACAGAGATCGCCGTGTCACCAACACGGGCGACAATCTGGGCAGAAACGGGCAGCGCGAACCCAAGGCACATGAGGTAGGCACTGAAGCAGACTAGAAGGCGGGTGGTTCGGGATTCCATGGCAAACACATCGATTCTGAGTGTGAAAAGAAAAGGTCAAGGTAGAAAGCTACCATGGCGAAAAACTCGGTCAATCTCTAGTTATAGCTGTCACAAGATTCTCTGCAGGTGGTATCGGAAGCGGCTAGCGAGACAGGCTGAAGTGTGAACGCTCCACCGGTATCGCATGCGTCTCTCCTTGCCGGAGGCGATAAGCGCGATCGAGCGCAAAGCCAGTAATCTGCTGGACGCTGTTACTTCCAGGCCAAAGAACTTCGACATACTTGATCCGCGTTGCCCTACCGAGACCGATCTCCTGTCGTAGCGGGGAGGAGCCAAAGCTGCCACCATGACTCACCGTGACATGGATGTGTCTCTGCTCGCCTTGTTTATACTCCGTGACCACATGAATTCGGGCGCCGATGGCGTCTCGGTTGCTTGTGACACCCTCGAGGTCCAGCGTCAACCAGTGGTTACCCTGACCCGGATTTTCCAGCAGTCCGTTTTCATAGGTATCTCCCTCGAAGGCGGCGCCCAGGATCTGGTAGATGTCCTGATCCCCATCGTGATCTATGTCCCCAAAACTGATACCGTGGCCCTTCTGCAGGGTACCAAACCCGCCAGAAGAGGTTACATCGACGAATCTCTTACCCCCATCGTTGCGCACCATGCGGTTGGGAACAAGGATCCTCATATCAGGCATTCCCGTGCCGAAATAGGCATCGAGCCATCCGTCGTTGTCGATATCGCCGAAGTTTGCCCCCATAGACAGGGTGATTCGATCCAGACCCATCTGCGTGGCACGTTCGGTGAAGGTGAGATCCCCACGATTGTGATACAGACGTGGCGTTTCTGCCTCGAATGGCCTGTTGAGGTGGACATCTACCATGTCGTCAAGGCTGGCCAGATCAAACCCGGCGACGAAGAGGTCCTGCCAGCCATCGTTGTCATAGTCCCAGAACCACGTGGGAAAACTGATGTAAGGCTCCTGCACACCTGCCTCGACGCTGATATCGCGAAAGTGGAGTTCGCTGTCGCTTTCATTGTGATACAGGATATTGTCGCCATTCATGTTCGACAGATAGACATCAACGAGGCCGTCGTTGTCGATGTCGCCAAGAGTGACACCTTTTACGAAACTGACGCCATCGACGCCACTGGCTTTGGCAACGTCAGTGAAGGTTCCGTCACGGTTGCTGCGATATAGCTGATTCGGATGGGCAGGCTTCGGTGCGGGGCTCGACTCATTGCCGACGAACAGGTCGAGCCAACCGTCGTTGTCCAGATCACCCCAGGCTCCCGAGTGCGTCGGATGAAATGACAAGAGCCCCGCCGCTTGCGTCACGTCATTGAACTGTCCATCACCTGAATTCTGCAGCAGCGAGTTGGCATGTCGCCCTGCTTCGCCCATCCATGCCCCACGCCACACGACCAGATCGAGATCGCCATCATTGTCGTAGTCGGCGTGGGAAAGATTGAGACCACCGATCTGGCCTTCGAGACCGGCAGCTCGTGTGCGGTCACTGAACGTGCCATCTCCACGGTTGTGGAAGTAACGCATCTGATCGCGCAGGCCTCGGGACGAGGCGATCAGATCCAGGAGACCGTCGCCGTCGAAATCGTCCATCACACTGCCTCCAGCGTGACCTGTGACGGCGACGCCCGCATCAACAGCAACATTTGCGAAATAACCGACATCACCTTCTGACTCGAATGCCTCTGCGGGCAAGCGCCACTGTTCCGGCACACTCTGCGGATATTCACCCAGAGACATGTAGGCCAGATTGAGAAGCCACTTTGTCGCCAGTTCCTCCTCGACCTCAAGGTTGGTTTCGTACAGACGGATCGCAACACGCGTGCTTTCGTCGAATGGCGTACCACCCTGCCGGGTCATGGGGAAGACCCAGTCATGTGCAGGCCGAGTGCCACTTCGTTGTTCGCCAAGTCGTAGATACGCCAACGCTTGCTCGTCGTTCAGCATACGCAGAAAACTCGGCTCTGCAGTGATACCGGCGCTGTCGATCCCCCGTCGAAGTGCATCGAATTCGACGATTCCTTCCTGCATGAGACCGCCTTTGATCATCTCTCGCGCGATGGCGGCACGCAACTGAATTTTCTTCTCCGGTGACATCGGTTGGTCGAGCAGTGTTCGCATGCCGGTGGCGCGCGCACGATTGAGGTAGATGTTGACAACCGGGTCGGCCCGCTGCGCCACACGGTCCAAGTATGCGGCCATGCGCTGCGAAGATTTGCTTGTTTGCGGCAGTGGAAGCAGTTGGGCTGTTGCCATCGGCAGCGTGCCACCGATTACCAGACAGCATAGCAGCAGATGCGTGGGTAGCAGCCGCTTCACGGCGAAGGTTCCGTCAGCAGGATCTGTTGATTTGCTGCGACCCCTGTCAGCGTCTGCGCCTGGCCTGACGGCCAGTGCACGACGATGCTGTCTGCCTGAACATGCGGGCCGAGACCAACGTGCAGACGAACATCATTGGATCCCATGTATCCGTAGCTGCGCCGGATGTGACGCGTCTGCACCAGTTTCCCCGCAACGATTCGCACAACGGCACCAAGTCCGTCTCGATTGCTTTGGGTACCCTTTGCCATCAGTGTCAGGAAGTTGCGTGCGTTGCCACCGTCATTGCGTAGCAAAGTGCAGCGCGGCGACGCGGAGTCAGAGACGAAAATGTCGACATCTCCATCATTGTCGATATCGCCAAAAACCGCACCATGACTGACTCGTTCCAGTAACATCCCGGGGCCCGTGCTGCGTGTCGTCTCCTCGAATGTTCCGTCTGATCGATTGCGGAAGAGTTGGTTGATCTGCTCGTAGGAGGTTGATGGATCGAAGTCCTTCACATTCGCGTCGAGGTGACCATTGGCGACAAAGACATCAAGGAAACCATCGTTGTCATAGTCGAGGAAGGCTGCCGTCATTCCCAGATAGGGGACACTCTCGGCACCGAGACCGATAGCGAAAGTCACATCACTGAAGAATCCGTCGCCGTCGTTGCGATACAGTGTGTTTGGCAACCACTGGAATGTTGCGACGACGATATCCAAATCACCATCGTTGTCGATGTCACCCACGTCTGCACCCATGGCAGACTCGGCGACGCCTTCCTCATTGTAGGCGACACCCGCAAGCGCACCTGATTCAACGAAATGTCCCTTGCCATCATTGAGAAAGAGGAAGTTTGGATTCTTGTCATTGGCAACGAACAGGTCCTCGTCTCCGTCTTCGTCGAGATCGCCGAAGACGGCGGCCAGTTGTCTGCCCTCGGTCGTTGCCAGGCCCGACTCCACGGTGACGTCCGTAAAGCGTAGATCGCCGTCGTTGCGATAGAGGACGCCAGATTGTCCAGGGTATGTGTTGGGGCCGCAGTATTCGCGTGCTTCACCCCGAAAACAATGCCGATTGTCCTCTGGGTCGAAGTCCATGTAGTTCGCCACATAGAGATCGAGATCGCCATCGCGATCGACATCAGCAAAGGCTGCGTGGGCACCCCAGCGGTCGTCGCCAACCCGCGCGGTGCTGGTAACGTCCGTAAAACCTCCATCACCGTCATTCCGATAGAACCGATTGGCACCATGATTGGCCACATATAGATCTGGGAAGCCATCGTTGTCAGCATCACCGGTTGCGGCCGCCATGCCAAAACCTGGATCACCGGTGCCACTGGCCTCTGTCACATCCGTGAAGGTGCCATCTCCATCGTTGCGGAACAGCGCATTTGCTCCTGTCGGCCCGTCATATCCCGGCAGGGCCGCACCATTGAGGATATACAGGTCGATGAAACCATCACGATCGGCGTCGAAGAAGGCGGCACCTGACCCTACGGCCTCCAACATGAACTTCTGCCCGCTGGCGCCGTTGATGTAGCGGAAGTCAATTCCTGCAGACTCGGTGATATCGACAAACCGTACCTGTGCCGCGACGGGTGCGATGGCCGTGACAAGTACAGTCATCATAAGGGCCGCACTTTTCACAGCGACGACCCTGCGAGGATCTCTCTGGCGATTTGGACGCGATTCAACAGATCTTCACTGTCCGGCTCATGGCGAAGCCCCGCGTCGAAAGCCTCGACGGCCGCTTGGACCTGTCGCATGCGCATGTAGACGTTGCCAAGCGACCGATAGGCGAGCACGTACGTTGAATCAGCCCGCAGCGCACGTCGATACAGTCCCATCGCTTCACGCAACTTGCCCTGGCGTAACTGAATTGTGCCGAGGTTGTGGTAGGAAGCTGCGTAGTTGGAGTCTCGCAGGACGGACTGGATGTAACGCCGCCGGGCCTTGTCGGTTTCACCTCTTTGTGTATGAATGATCGCAATATCGTGGTAGAGAGTGGCTCTTTCTGGATCTTGCAGGATGGTAATTTCGAGACCGTAAATGCGTCGTTCCTGATCATCCAATTCGCGGTATCGTTCCAGAAGCTGCTGGCCCTCCTCCCTTTTTCCCATGCGCAGATACGTGTTGCCCAGGTTGAAGTGGGAGCGCGCATGTAGTGGATTCTGGCGGATGGCCCCTTCCAGTTCCGTCGCGGCGGCGTCGTAGTCCCGAAGCTTGAAGAGCACGAATCCGAGACCATCACGGAAGTCTGCGTTGGTTGGATCGGTGGTCGATGCCTGTCGATAGGCATCGGCCGCGGCAGCCAGATTGCCCCGACGTATTTCAGCCTGGCCCAAGTCCCCCCAGGCGCGGCCAAAGTCAGGATTGCTATCGATTGCGCGCTGATATGCTTCAACGGCTTCGTCGTAGCGTGCTTCCCGGTAGTGGACCCGACCCAGAATCCGATGCGCTCTTGCCAATGCTGGATCGTGGGTGATGGCCGTCTGTAGTTCTTGCTCTGCCTCCGGCTGTCGATCTAGCCGGGTGAGAAGAATCGCCAACTCAACCCTGGCGTCACCTAGAGTTGGGTTGAGTTCGAGGCATTGCTGATAGGCAGCCACCGCTTCAATGAGGCGCTCATCAGCAGCAAAGGCATTGGCCAGCAGCGAATGCAGCTGAGCCACGGATGGGGTTCGTTCGATCTGATCCTGAAATACGGCGATTGCTTCGGGATACCGGCTGGCAGCCAACAAATGCTTGCCGCGCTCAATCTGCTCGCTCTGCGGTGAGTCTGCGGATGTGGATGCTGTGTCAGAGCAACCCAGGAGGGGAGCTATGAACAGAAGCAATACCGACAGAAGACATGGTGCTAATCTGGAGAGCTGCATTTCATCGGCGAGTCCGTGAGGATGCCCATCGCCTGGCCAACAGGGCATGGGCGCTCAGTTCAGACTCGCATCCTCAGGGATGTAGGACATGGGTGCATACTTGCCTCCAAGCGTGCGCAGTGCATCCTGCCAGATACGATCAGGATCTTCACTGAACACAAGGTCCGCTTCGGCGGGTGCCAGGATCCAGGCGCCAAGGGCAATCTCGGCCTCCAGTTGACCTGGCGCCCATTCGGCATAACCCAGGAAGAATCTGAGAAAAGGGTCTACTGACTCATCGGAGGTCCCGTGGGCACGCAATGCATCCAGATCACCCCCCGCAAATAGCCCGGGACATATGGTCGTCGCGTCTCCTCCCACATCAGGGACGCGATGCAGGTAGATGAGCGAACTAGGCTCTACCGGACCACCTTGATAGAACATCTCACTACGCGTCGCCTCTGCTATATCCAGACCATCGGTCAGGCTCTCTAGTTCCTCGCTGGGATAGAGTTTCTCCTTATCACCCAATGGCCGATTCGTGATGACACCCAGGGTCATCTCGTCGGGCACGTGCTGTAACAGGAGAACCACGGTACGTGTGAACGCCGGATCCTCGAGACCGAGGGATGCGATCAGAAACGTACCGGCTTCGAGCGGGGCTGGCACGGGAGAGAGACCTTTCGCTACTCGCGATATTGATTGTCAGAATGTAACGGCTTTAGGAAAACTACCCACCCTCAGGATACTGTCAAAGGTCCATCGTCCGTTCTACGACACCTACCAAGTGCGTTCTTTGAGCAGTTCCTTGATGGCTTGTGCCGACACAGGTAATTCGTCTCTGTGCTGATCCAGCCAACCTGAGAAATCGCGCTCAATTTCGTCCGTCCAGCGAGTATCGATCAGACCCGGTGTGTAGGTACCCTCACCGAGGCGCTGCTTACCAAATCTGTCGCGGAGGCGGACCAATTCTGACGTCTTTACGACTTGCTCTGCCAGATGCGGTGGAATGAACACGACGCCATCATGACGTCCGAGTACGACGTCTCCGGGCATGCACGTGGTGCCGCCAATGCGCACAGGGCAGTTGACGCCAGTGAGCATAATGGTGGGCGACGCAAAGCTCGGGTGTGTGCCGCGTACGAAGCTGCAGAAACCTTCCAATTCGCGAATGCCATCCATGTCCCGCACAGCCGCATCATGCACGACGCCATTACCTGAGTTGGTCTGAATCGCCACGGCGAGATTGTCACCGATGACAGGACCTTGCACGATTTTGCCAAACACGTCGGCAACATAGACGTCGCCGGGGACTAACATGTCGATCGGCCAGGATATCTGGTCACCGATACAGCCGGCGGCCTCGCCCTTTGCGTCCATGACAGCGCGCAGGGCTGGTTGTCTCGGCATGTACATCGCCGTGAGGGCGCGACCCACCAGCACCTGATCGGGATGCGTGCACACCCAATCCCCCTCAAAGGCCCATTCATATCCCTGCCCGCGCAGGATGCCCCATGCTTCGGTCGTGGTGACTTCACGCATGCGCTCAAGGATAGAATCGGCAACCTGTGGTCGACCGTCTTCGAAGCGGTCACCCGTCCACTCGGGTGTGTATTCGATCAATTCATCACGGGTCAGATTGAAAGGGCAGAATTTTGTCGTCACGGGGCTGTCTCGCAGTGTCAGTCTTTCAAGGATGTCACGTCTGTCAGGACAATTCTTCTATGCAATATCTGTTGCTGGCGGGTTCAAGACCATGGCTGGGTGCGCCTGCGGCGAGGAGGCGGGTTTGATCGACAACGCCTGGGTCACGACCTTCAGTTATCCAAGAGACCGAACCGTCACGCTAGAGAAGACCCGATGAAGATCACAGATGTTCGCGCCATCGTCCTGCGTCTACCGGAAGTGACCGATGCCTGTGATGGCACGCAGGATACCTGTCTGATTCGCATTGACACAGATGAGGGCGTGACGGGTTGGGGTGAAGTTGATTCCTGTCCAACCGTGGTGCGGGCGATTATCGAAGCGCCCCTGTCACACCAGATCTGCAATGGCATAGCAAATGCCCTCGTCGGGCAGGATCCGCTGGCCCTCGAGGTGTGCACACAGCGAATCGACGAGGCGACCAACTACTACGGCCGCGTCGGTGCGGGTGCGCACGCCGCAGCTGGAATCAACCTGGCCCTGTGGGACATCGCGGGGAAGGCGCATGGACAACCCGTCTATCGACTGCTCGGCGGGCCTGTGCAGACGCGGTTTCGGGCCTACTGTTCGGTCCTGTTCGGTGACACACCAGCCGAGACCTATGAGATCGGTCGCCGCTTCGCGGATCAAGGATTCACGGCAGTGAAGTTCGGCTGGGGTCCCATGGGACAGAACGAGGCGCAGGATATCGAATTGATCAGAGAAGCACGACGTGGTGTGGGTGATGATGTGGACGTGCTGATCGATGCAGGTCAGGTATGGGACTGGAAGACGGCTCTCAAGCGAGCTCATCAATTCAGTGAGTTCAGTCCGTTCTGGCTCGAAGAACCACTGCACCCGCAGGACGTTGCAGGCTACGCGAATCTCACAGCAGAATCGCCTCTGCCCATCGCCACAGGCGAGGCAGAGTCACACGTAGAAGACTTCGAACGACTTATTGTCGAAGGTGGGCTCGATTGGATCCAACCCGATCCTGGCCGTTGTGGCATCTCAAATTTTGTTGACGCTGCGCGCATCGCGCACCGGCATCACCGCAAGGTCGTCAACCACAGTTTCAAGAGTGGGATTACCATCGCCGCGTCTTTGCACGCACTGGCCGCATGTCCCCGCGCTGAAATCTTTGAATTCTGTATGTCGGATTCACCTCTGCGGCATGATCTGACACACGAGCGCTTCGAGATCAAGGATGGACACGTTCACGTGCCAGAAGGGCCGGGGCTTGGTGTCACGATCAACGATGAGACCATCGCCAAGTACAGAATCGCATGAAGATAACGAGTGTCGCCGCAGCCCTGTTGGAGCCCTGGCCCTGGGTCCTGATCAAGGTTCGAACCGATGAAGGGCTCGTTGGGATCGGCGAGGCGTACCATGGGGCGGGAGTGCACAATATCGCCGTAGATCCGCGTCTCACCGAGCGCGCTCTGATCGGCCAGGATCCGCGCAATGTGGATAAGCTCTTCCGCGACATGAAGAACTCCATGTCTGCGAGTGGGTTCTATCAGGGCGCCGTGATGAGTGCGATCAGTGGCATTGAGATGGCCTTGTGGGATATTACCGGACAGGCGCTCGGCACGCCGATCTGGCAGCTCCTTGGCGGAACCTTCAGAGATCAGATTCGTGTTTACAATGACTGCAATGAAGGGGACAACGCCGACGACCCATTGTCATGGGCCCAGAAAGCAAAGCAGGTCGAGGCGCGTGGGTTCGATGCGCTCAAATTCGACATCGATCCGCGGCCGACACAGCGAGATCGCTACAACCGAACGATTCGTAATACGGATATCGCTTTTTTTGTCGATGTGGTGACGGCGATCCGTGAAGCGCTGGACCCCGATACCGATCTGGCGATCGATGCACACTGGCGTTATGCGCCGGCAGACATTCTGAAGGTTGCCTACGCCTTTGAGAAGCTAGACCTGCTGTGGTTGGAAGATCCGATTCCGCCTGAGAACATTGCGGCTTTGCGGGAAGTAAAGGCGGCGACGCGAACGCCCATCTGCACAGGGGAGAATCTCTATACAAGGCATGGCTTCCGAGAACTCGTCGAGCAACAGGCGGCGGACATCATTTCGCCAGATCTGGCCAAGGCGGGTGGATTGGCGGAAGGCAAGCGGATTGCGGACCTGGCGGACACGTACTACATCCCCCTTGCGCCGCACAATATCTGCGGCCCCATCGGCACGATGGCGTCATGTCACGTATGTGCGGCGACACCCAACTTCCACGTGCTCGAATTCCATCATCTCGACAACGAATTGTGGAATTCGCTGACCGTGGAACGTGATCTGATTCAGAAGGGACGGATCGATCTGCCACGTGGACCAGGCCTTGGTGTGCAACTCGACGAGGACGTGGCACGAGCGGCAACAAAGGAAGACGTCGGCGGATTCTACGCCTAAAGCTCAGGTGTAGTACAAATAGCGCTCGCGGATCTGAGCGAAGGGCTGTCTCTGTCGCTTCCACTCCTCGACCAGATCCTCCACGTCGACGCCATCATCGATGGCTTGCCGGATACAATCTGTGCCAGCGAGTTTGTCGAAATTGTGGATGCCCTTGTGGCTGGCGCGCCACTCGAAGTCGGCGCTGAGGCGGCGCACGATGGCCAATGCCTCAAATCCGGCCCGCACAGGTTCGAAGATCTCTTCATTCTGCACGTGTAGCTGAACGCCGCGACATACTTCCCCCGCGTGCTTGCTGAAGGCCGGTCGGAACGTAACCGGACGCCACAGGGCACCTGGAATCTGCCGATCCTCGAGTGCGCGACCCACAGCGAAGCCGTCGACAAAGGGGGCACCGAATTGCTCGAAGGGGCGCGTTGTTCCCCTGCCTTCAGAAACATTCGTGCCCTCGAAGAAGCATGTTCCAGGATACACGCCCGCTGTGTCTATCGTCGGCATATTTGGCGAGGGGGCGACCCAAGGCAATCCTGTATCCTGCCATCGCATCGAGCGACGCCAGCCCGCAAGAGTCACGACATGTAGATCGGCGCCAATGCCGAATTGCTCATTGAGCAATCTTGCCAGTTCGCCGATCGTGAGGCCGTAGCGGACTGGAATCGGATAAAGCCCGACGAAGGAAGAGAAATCGGGATCCAGCAGATTTCCTTCTACCTGCAAACCGCCCAGTGGGTTAGGGCGATCGAGTACGACAAAGGGAACTCCCGCCGCAGCACATGCTTCCATTCCCAGGCTCATCGTATACAGGTAGGTGTAGAAGCGTACGCCCACATCCTGGATATCGAAGAGCAGTACATCGATCTCGCCGAGTTCCTGTGCTGTTGGTTGCCGACGCTCGCCGTACAACGACGTGGTCGGCACCTGTGTCTGCGCATCCATCGCATCACCGACGTGAACACCATCTTCGGCGTCGCCGCGGATGCCATGCTCGGGGCCAAAGAGTCGCACCAACTCGATCTCAGGGTGCGAGTGCAGGTTGTCTGCTGTTGCGCGCAACCGGCTATCTACTCCCGAGTGATTGGTGATCAGACCAACACGGCGTCCCTTAACCACGTCGAGTTCAGCATCGAAGAGTCGTTCGCACCCCAGCTCTACGGGCTGCAGATGCCCGGATTCCGGTGCCACACTCATTCGGAGGCCTTCTCGGCAGGCGCTTGGACGCGGCGCAGGATAAAGGCAATGCCACCTAGAAGGCTGGCGGCAATACCTGCAGCGTATCCCAGCAGCGACAGGGCGAAGGCCTGGCTCTCAATAATGCCAACGCGACCGAACAACTCTACAAGGACCCCTTCGCGTACACCCAATCCACCGATGGAGATCGGCAGAGAGGCGATCACAGCTGCCAGGGGTTGGAAGCCGACGAAATAGGGTAGCGTATCCATACTCAGTCCCACTGCGAGACCCGCCGTCCAGTAGACGAGGATCCGGCTGAACTGCACACCCAGGGAGATAACCCAGGCAAGCAGTAGGAGTTGCTTCCGTTCTCTGTAGACGAAGACGCTCTGTCGCACCTCCGCGAAGATCTGCGCGCCTCGCTCCGGAAGGGCACGATTTGCAAGTCCCTGCAGGTAGAGACCCCAACGCCGACTTAGACCCGCAGCCAGCACGACACTCAGGGCGATCCAGACAGGGCCCAGAACGGTGATCAGTCCCACGACCCGCACCTCGGCGATGAATGCCCACGCCGTGAGTGCCAGCAAACATGTGGAAAAGAGACCGACAAAACGATCCATCACGGTTGCAGCGGCGGCTCCCGTACTGTTGCCAGTGAGGCGACGAATGTCATAGATGCGCAGAGCGTCGCCACCGATGTTGCCAAGCAGGACATTGTTGAAGAAGACGCCGACCCAGTAGAAGACGATGGCCTGTCTGATGCTGATCGCCAGATCCTGCGCTCGCAGCAACAGATACCACTGACCGGCACCTAGGGCATTGCTCAGGACGAAAAAACCTGTGGCGAGGACAAAGAGGCGAATGTCCGCAGCATGGACAGCAGCTGCGAAGGTATCAAGGTCAGATTGAACGACCAGATAGGCCAACAAGCCGCCACTGACGACGAGTTTGAGAATCAGATTGAGGAATCCGGAGCTATTTGAGCCGTCCGTTTCATCTCCTGTCGTCTCCGTCGTGCTCACCGATTCTCCTGGATCAGGTCATGCGCCCGCCGCTGGCGGCGAACGTAATAATGCCAAAGGACACTGCCAGGGAAGATCCCCTCGCCACGATTACTGCTACCTTGGGCGAGGCGTCGACTCTGGCGTCTGCGGCGTAAGATGTTGAAAGGATGAGACACGATCCAGAGCCATCCGGTCAGCGGTGCCAGCATCGATTTCCACTGCCCCCGCGATACATAAGCAACACTGGCCAAGCCGTCCAGAATGGCTCGAACCGGGAGCAGCCAGAGGAGGCGAGACAGGGGCAGGTTTTTCAATAGCGCCACGAGATTGTTGCGGTGATTGAGGTAGACCTTAAGGAATGTGTCAGGTGGCAGTGATTGAGCGGCGTGATGGTAGACCGTCGAATCAGGTACCGCCAACGCGCGCCAGCCGGCCAGGCGCATGCGCCAGCAGAGGTCAATCTCTTCGAAGTGCATGAAATAGTCGAGATCAAGGGCCCCGACCTGGTGCACTGCCTGCATGCGCAGCAGCATGGCCGAACCGCAGGCCCAGAATAGGGGGGCAGGCTGGTCATATTGACCCTCGTCCGCTTCCACCACATCAAATACCCGGCCGCGGCAGAATGTGAAGCCCAGCGCATCAATGTAGCCGCCGGCGGCACCGCTGTAGTCGAAGAGATCAGGCTTTGAGGCGGAACGAAGTTTCGGCTGGCACACGCCGACCGCTTCATCCGCATCCATCGCGCCAAGCAGTGGCGGCAACCACCCTTCGGTGACCTCTGTGTCATCATTCAGGAGCAGAGCGAAATCTGTGCTCGTCGCCGCCAGGCCGGCATTGCACGAACCGGTGAAGCCGAGTCGCTCGCTATTGTGAAGTATTTCCAGTTGTGGATGGTTTGCCAGAGCCACCTGCAGGGCCTCGCCTCCATTGCCGTCATCGACAACGATCACGCGAACATGACCTGCCTCGGTATGTTGCTCGAGCGAACAAAGACAGGCGTCGAGTGTTACAGAACGATAGTGGGGGATGATGACGGTCAGGCGCATCAAGACCCGCCGGTGTCTTCTGCTCCGCTCTGGTTGGTGCTGGCGTCGGCTGTATCGACAGGCGTCACCGCATTGGCCTCACGCCTGTCGAGTGAGTTCTGTAGCACCTGACGATCGTTGATGGCTTCCTGGGTTTCGCCATGGTTTGACATATATGTCAACACGACTTCCATCGCCTCATCGGGGCGATTGCCCGCCTGCAAGGTTGCGGCCAGTTCGTGCACCCCATCGTACCGACTCGGTTCCAGGGCAATCGTCTTGCGGTAGATGTCTTCTGCCTTTTCGACGGCGCGATGGTTGTTGAGCAATATGCTACCGAGAGCCAAGCCGTTTTCATATGTCGCCGACGGATGCTTGCCGTATTCCTCCGTCAGTTCTACTCCGGCGCGATGCAGGAATTCAACAGCCAAATCTGCGCGACCCGCATCACGATAGTGTTCCGATGCGGTGTACAGTCCCTGCCAACCGAGATCTACCGTGTCTTCTGCCCAACGCAACAAATGTGCGAGGTCGTCGAGGCGTCCCTCGTCTTTATACGCCTCAGATAGTGTCATCACACAAGCACGGTAGTTACCCAGGAGGCGACTCGTGTTCACGTCTTTAAACACATCAGGGTCATTGATTGAGCGGAAGCGATAGACTTCAAACAGATTGCGAGACAGAGCCTCGATGCTCCCCGCGGTTGTCACTTTCTCGGGCATGAGCTTCATCGTCATCCCCTGCATCTCCAGATAGGGATCGAGACCAACGCGATTTCCCGAGGCGACTGTAATGGCAAAGTGGATTGGACGCTTCCAATTGTTCCAGTAGACAATGCCGATGGACATGATGTCCTGAATGCGCAGCAGATCGTGCGTTGGAAGCGAATTAACCTGCACGTCCAGCCCCATCTGGATGAACTCGTAAGGTGTCTTCGGTTCACGCCAGACACGCTTGTAGAGATCGACGAGTTGTGTGTCGCACAGGGTGGAATCGATGTAGTCGTCTGTCAGTTCCGGCTGACCGGGCCGTGACATCACGACCTTTGGCTCACGATCACGAAGCTGCTTGATATACCAACCCGTGTTGAGCAGGCTGAGATTGACGACACGCACATCTCGGCGAATTCCCTCCACCTCCTGCATAAACCACAGGGGGAAGGTGTCATTGTCGCCATTGGTGAATAGCAGCGAATTCGGATCGCAGGACTGTAGCAGGTTGTACGCGTAATCGTAGGCGATGAAATCGTCCGTACGGTCCATCTCGTGGTAGAGTTTGGCGCCGACGCCAGCCGGCAGTAGCAGTCCAAGGACCGAGATGGTGGCCACGACATTCGTCGACAGGCTGAACTTCTGCCGCAGTAGATCAATGAGGGCTGTCCAACCCAGGCCCATCCACAGGGCCCACGCCAGGAACATGCCACCAAAGACATAGTGGCGCTCGCGTGGTTGCGGATCAGGCATGTTTAGATACAGGGACAGCCCGAGGCCCATGACGATGAACATCGTCAGCACCGCAAGAAAACGACGCCAGTCGTTGGTACCCTGCCAGATCATACCACCGAGACCTGCAGCAAGAGGTACCAGCGAGATCGAGATAATGTGTGGTGCATCTTCTGTGGCCCAGCGGAAAGCATGATCCCGCTCCAACAGCGGAAATGGCCATTGCTGAAAGAAGTATTTCATCTGCTGGTGCCAGAGCTGATAGGTGCGTGATGAACGCTCACTCAGCATCCCAAGCAGCTGACTATCCGTGCCGTATTGTTCGCGATTCAAGAACGACAGGAAGTTGGCCAGATTCTCCGGGTTGTTCATGTCGATCCCGGGATCGAGACCGGATCTGATCAGTAATGCCAGATAGGTCGAATAACCGATAGCAAAGATGAAAATCGTCCCCACGAGCAGTCCAAGGGCGCGTCGGTCTTTCTGCCACAAGTGATAGAGAATCACCCCGGCGGCGATCACAATCACCGCTTTCAGTGGCGCGCCGTTACCGAGAGTGCCACGAGCGATAATTGCAGCCAGGCCCGCGCCGACTAGATACTGAAGTGTGACGCGATAGTGCTTGTGGCTGTTCCAGACATAGGTGTAGAACACGAGGGCTGCCGCCGCGGCGACTAACGCAATGAGACGAGCCGACGCAGGATTCTCGGCGAAGGCCGTGAGCACGATCAGGCCTTGAATGCCGGCCCCGGCCATGACCAGGATCAACCGCCGTAGATCTTTGTCACCAAACCAGACGAGAATGATCAAAGCAGGAATCGTGATCAGGCACAGGAGATGCAGGCCGCCACCGAGCCCGAAAAAGTAGGCAATGAAGAAAAGCCAGCGATCGTTGCCTGCCCCGTGGTTGGTGCCTTCCCAATAGAAAATCGCCCACATGGCGCCACAGACGAAAAACAGGGAGTACGCATAGACTTCAGCTTCTGTGCCGTTGAACCAGAAGGTATAGGACGTGGCCAGGCAAAGGGCGGCGACGGCGGCCCCAAGGGCAGCGGCCCAATCGCGTGAGTCACCGAAGCTGCGTAGGGCCTCGCCACCCATCGCACGACGGGCGAGGGTCACCGCACTGAAGTAAGTGAACAGGACGGCCAGAGCGGATGAGAGCACGGACATGAAGATGACCCGGCTCGCCACATCACCGATCGGGACCATTGTAAATATCCGACCGAGCAGCACATACAGAGGCGACCCTGGTGGATGCGGTACACCGAGGATAAAGGAACAACTGATGAATTCACCCGTGTCCCAGAAAGAGACGGTAGGGGCCATCGTTTTTGAATAGAGACCAAGAGTGACGAGGAAGACCCCGGCGCCGACGGCCCTGTAGAGTTTCAGTGGTGAGAGCATGTGTCCGAATTGTCGTGACGAGGACCGGTTACGGAGGTCGAGTCCGTGCTTGAATACCGGATGGGAGAAAGACCTCTAAATCTAAGGACGCGAGATGCTTGCGGAAAGGATCCCTGCCACTCCAACGCGGTGTCGCCGCGGCCAGGCTTCAGGAAATTGTGACCGCCGGACGCAGGTCTACAGCGACTCTTCAGGGAACGAGCAGGGCCGTTCCCCAGCGACTCGGGTCGGCGTCGAAGGGGGGTGTCCGCCCAATCGACCACGACTGGGCCCCGTGATCGACATCGTGCAAGACGTAGTTGAAGCCAATGCGGTCGAATTCTCGCGGTCGATAGCCATTGAGGCCCTCTGCGGGTAGAAAAATCTCCATCGAATAGCTGCGTTTCAATCGCCGCAATCCCACCTTGATGGTGTCCTCCGGGCAAGGTGGGGATTGTTCCCGTGCACGATCGATCGTGGTCTGGCGCCCGATGGGCCCCTTGCCGTCGCGTCCACTGCCGCCGGGTAAGAAGAAAAAGTGATGACAATAGCGATTGGCCCTGTGCGTGTCTTTCACATCTCTCGTGTCTATCCACACCTCGAAGCAGTCAGCCTGCCAGAAGTTCTTCGGATCGACTTTGAAGGTTGTCTTCGTCTTCACCTCGACGGCCAACCAGAGTCCCTCGTCACCCCAGGTCATTGAAACCGCCCCATAGGGCTCGGTAGCCGTCAGCCCAACCAGATCGGGCACGATCTGTGCCTCGTCCCAGTCACGAAGATTGCCGTCAATCTTCGGTGGTTCGCGGCGTTCGTGACAGTGGAAGCTGCATCCGAAGAAGGCCCGCGGGTCGACGGTGATGGAGGCGGCAACGTGTTTGGCCGTCATCGGTCCTGCCCTGTGTACGACGTGGTTCGCTCTGTATACGGGTAAGGGCCAAGACGGTTCACGGTCATGCGCGTTTCTTCTTTGGTGTCGCCTGCGGTAGCACCTCACGCAGATAACGGCCTGTGTGAGAGGACTTGTGACGGGCGACCTTTTCGGGCGTTCCTGTGACCAGGACCTGGCCGCCCTCGGCACCGCCTTCAGGACCCAGGTCGATGACGTGATCGGCTGTCTTGATCACATCGAGATTGTGTTCGACGACGACGAGTGTGTTGCCGCTCTCGACCAGACGCTGCATGACCTGCAGGAGTTTCTGGATATCGGCAAAATGCAGGCCCGTCGTCGGTTCATCCATGATATACACGGTGCGGCCTGTCCCCGGACGTGATAATTCCGACGCCAGCTTCAGTCGCTGTGCTTCGCCACCGGAGAGCGTCGTCGATGATTGCCCCAGCGACATATAACCGAGACCCACATCATCCATGATCTGCAGTTTGATTTGAATCGCCGGCACAGAGGAAAACAGGGTCAAGGCGCTCGTTACCGTCATATCAAGGACATCACTGACTGTGAAGCCCTTGAACTTCACGCTGAGGACATCGCTTGTGTAGCGGCGGCCATCGCAGGCATCACACCGAACCCAGACATCGGGTAGGAAGTGCATCTCTACACATTTGACCCCCAGTCCTTCGCAGGCCTCGCACCTTCCCCCGGGACGGTTGAAGCTGAATCGTCCTGGCGTGAATCCGCGAACCTTCGCCTCCGGTAGTTTCACGTAGAGCTGGCGAATATGGTCGAACAGACCCATGACCGTCGCAGGTGTGCTTCGCGGCGAGTGACCGATGGGTGTCTGGTCGATGTTGATGACTTTGTCCACATGCTCCAAGCCGTGAATCTCGTCGCACTCACCTACCTGTCGGCTGGCACCATTCAGCGACACGGCGAGGCTCGTGTAGAGAATCTCCTCAACGAGGGAACTCTTGCCGGAGCCGGAAACGCCCGTGACACAGGTGAACAACCCCAGGGGGAAGTCGACGTCGACACCACGTAGATTGTTCTGCCGGGCGCCAACGATGCGCAACGCACCGGCAGCACTCTTACGTCGCGTTTTCGGGATGTCGATGGCGAGTTGTCCACGCAGGAAGGCGCTCGTGCGTGATCTCACCTTATCCGGTGAAATCACCTTTGGTTTGCCCTGGCCCTTCTTCGTCACCAATTGCGCTGGCGTACCGGAAGCCACGATCTCGCCGCCGCCGACGCCTGCACTCGGTCCGATGTCGACGACGAAGTCGGCCCGCTCGAGCGTGTCACGATCGTGCTCGACGACGATGAGTGTGTTGCCCAGGTCACGCAGATCACCCAGCGCGTCGAGAAGTCGGTCATTGTCACGAGGGTGTAAGCCAACGGTTGGTTCATCGAGCAAGTACAGCACACCCGTCAGCCCCGATCCGATCTGCCCGGCGAGACGAATTCGCTGTGCTTCACCTCCGGAAAGAGTCGCTGCCCGGCGATCGAGGGTTACATATCCCAGGCCGACGCGGTCGAGGAAACTCAAGCGCGTGCAGACCTCCTGTAACAATTCACCGGCAATCTCCGTTTCGCGCTTACTCAGCCCAATCTGTGAGAAGAAGCTGAGGCATTCGGAGATGGGTCGGCGCTGAATCTCGACAATCGTCATCTCACGCAGCCGCACAGCGCGGCTGTCTGATCTCAGTCTGCTGCCTTCGCAGGCTGAGCACTCAACCTCTCGTAACAGATTCTTGTAGCGCGGAACATGACGGGCGACCTCATCGACAGTCGGCAAGACACCGCCATAACGCACGCTCACACCGAGCCCGGGGACTTCGATCGATCGCTCGGGGGCACCATACAGCAGCGCCCGACGCGCATCAGCAGACAGCTCGCCGACGGCTGTATCGAGTTCGAAGCCAAGCTCCGCCGCCACCGCCTGGAGGGTGCGCCCGAACACTGATTTGGGTTCGATCTCGTCCCAGACCGACACCGCTCCATCGAGTACTGACAGACGCCGATCAGGAAGCAACAGGTCGCGATCGACGCCTTCTCCCGTACCCAGACCTTCGCAGACCGTGCACATGCCGTCGTGATGGTTAAAGGAGAAGGACTGCGGCACCAGGACGCCAAAACTGCGTGCACAAACGGGACAGGAGAAGCGGCGGCTGAAGCGTGTCTCCTCGCCATCATCCGGGCCCCAGACGACGACCTCTGCTCCGGAGAGCTCGACGGCACGCTCGACGGCCTCAGCCAGGCGACCCCGCGAGCGGGCGCGAACGGCGAGTCGGTCGACGACGATCTCGACGGTGTGTCGCATCCGTTTGTCGAGTTCGATGGTTTCGCTCAGTTCGCGTATGTCGCCGTCAATGCGCACGCGGGCGAAACCATCCTGGCGCGCGTGTCGCAGCAGGATCTCGTAGCCCTCATTGCGCTGCGTTTCCATGGGGGCAAGCAACACGATGCGCCGATCCTCAGGCATTGCCAGGATTCTGTCGACCATCTGGTCAATTGTCTGCGCACCTGCAGGGACACCACAGCGGGGACAATGCTGCGTGCCGATGGTTGCAAATAAGGCACGCACGTAGTCGTAGACCTCGGTCACTGTACCAACCGTCGAGCGTGGATTCTTACTCGGTGCCTTCTGTTCAATGGCGATCGCTGGGGACAGTCCTGTGATGCGCTCGACCTTTGGCTTCTGCATCTGGTCGAGAAACTGGCGCGCATAGGCAGAGAGAGATTCTACATAGCGTCGCTGCCCCTCGGCGTAGATCGTATCGAAGGCGAGGGTCGATTTGCCGGAACCACTGACACCGGATATGACCGTCATCTTATCGCGTGGAATCCGGATGCTCACATCCTTGAGGTTGTGCATGCGAGCACCGACGACTTCGATCTCTCGAAGTCCCACGTCGCCATTCGAGCCGGCCTTCTTCTTGGGTGCTCCCTTGGGTGTGGCACGCTTGCCGGCGAGCATGTCCTTGAGAATTCGACCCGTGTGCGAGTCATCTATCGTCGCGATCTGCTCAGGTGTGCCACTGGCGATCTCCACCCCCCCTGCCGCACCGCCCTCGGGACCCATATCGATGAGCCAGTCCGCCGTCTTGATGACATCCATGTTGTGCTCGATGACGACGACGGAATTACCGCCATCGGCGAGTCGATGCAGGATGCCCAGGAGTTTGTCGATATCGGCGAAATGCAATCCTGTTGTCGGTTCGTCGAGCAGATACATCGTGCGCCCCGTGCTCTTGCGACACAGCTCCTTCGACAGTTTCACGCGCTGCGCCTCGCCACCTGAGAGGGTCGGCGCAGGTTGACCCAACTTGATGTAACCGAGGCCCACGTCGTGCAGCGTCTCCAGGACACGGTAAATGTGCGGCACATTCTCGAAGAGCTTGAGGGCCTCATCGACCTCGAGGTTAAGCACATCAGAGATGGAATGTTCGCGGAACTTGACCGTCAGCGTCTCGCGGTCAAAGCGCTGGCCATTGCACGCTTCACAGGTCACCCAGACATCAGCGAGAAACTCCATTTCAACGAGGGTCGAGCCATTGCCGTCACACGCCTCACAGCGTCCCCCTTTGACATTGAAGCTGAATCGACCCGGTGCATAGCCGCGGAGGCGGGATTCGGGCAGTTGCGCGAATAGCTGGCGGACTGGCGTAAACAGATCCGTGTAGGTCGCTGGGTTTGATCGAGGCGTGCGGCCGATAGGACGCTGGTCGATGCGGATGACTTTGTCGAGGCGGTCGATGCCCTCGATGGAATCGTGATCCCCTGGCTCCGTCTGGGCGCGGTGCAGATCGTTGTCGAGCTGCTTGAACAGAATGTCATTGACGAGGGAACTCTTACCCGAGCCGGACACACCCGTCACACAGGTGAAGACGCCGAGAGGGATCCGCACGTCGATGTCACGCAGGTTGTTGTGACGCGCGCCCTTGACGGTCAGCCAGATCTCCTGCGGTTCGCGCCGGGTCGCTGGCATGGCGATCTGATCATGCCCCGACAGATACCGCCCCGTCAGCGATGCTTCTTCGGCTTCGACTTCTTGCGGGGTTCCGTGGACGACAATGTGGCCGCCCCGATCTCCTGCGCCGATGCCAAAGTCGACGAGGACATCGGCCTGCCGCATCGTGTCTTCATCATGCTCGACAATGATCACTGTATTGCCCACGTCGCGAAGACGACGCAGCGTATCGAGCAAACGCTGGTTGTCACGATGGTGCAGACCAATCGACGGTTCATCGAGGATGTAGAGGACGCCGACGAGACCCGAGCCAATCTGGCTGGCAAGACGTATACGCTGTGACTCGCCACCCGATAGCGTGTGTGCCCCGCGGCCGAGTGTCAGGTACCCGAGACCAATGTCATTGAGCAAGTCGAGGCGCCCACGAATTTCTTTGAGTGCATCCTCAGCGATGATCGCTTTTTCATCGGTCAGTTCGAGGTCGTGGAAGAAACGTCGACTGTCATCGATCGGCAGCGCGGTCAGTTGCGACAGGTTGTGTCCGCCGATGAGCACGGCGAGTGCCTCACGACGCAGCCGTCCGCCATCACACGTGCTGCAGCGTTCGGTGCGCACATACTGACTCAGCTCACGGCGTGCCTTGTCATTGCCTTGATGCAGGCGCTCCTCAATGAAATCAAGGGCACCTTCATAGCGGTCACGGTGTGTCCACGTATTGCCGCTCTGATTTGTGTAGTTGAATTCGAGTTTCTTCGTCCCCAGCCCGTGCAGGAAGCCTTTCTTCTGCTTCTCTGTCAGGTCTGACCAGGGCGCATCTAGGGCAAACCCCAGGTGTTCGGCGACCCCCGCATAGAGATGAAATCGCCAGCGGTTGCTCTTCACATCACCCAGAGGTTCGACGGCGCCACCCAGGATCGATTGCGATGGATCAGGGACGAGAAGATTCTCGCTCATGATCACGCGGGTTCCTAGACCACTGCAGTCAGGACACATACCGGTGGGATTGTTGAAGGAGAACATCTGTGGTGTCGGTTCGATGAAGGAAACACCACAGGTGACACAGTCGAAGTTTGCCGATAGAAGACGGTCTTCCTCGCCTTCGATCGAGACGATCAGGCTGCCTTCTCCCAGACGCAGGGCATTGTCGACCGCTTCCTCGAGCCGGGATCGGAAGTCGCCGCGCAGGACGAGGCGATCCACGACGATCTCGATGGTGTGGCGTGCGTAGCGATCCAGCTCTGGCGTCGTGTCGAGGCTGTAGATTTCGCCATCGATACGGGCACGAAGAAATCCGTCGCGATGCATCTCTTCGAAGAGATCATGGTATTCGCCGCGCCGATTGTCGACGACGGGGGCCAGGATATGCAACTTGCTGTTTGCTGGCAGGGCCGCCACACGGCCGACGATCTGATCGCGTGTCTGTGCACCGATCTGATTGCCGCATTCAGTACAATGGGGTGTTCCGCAGCGTGCGAAGAGCACACGCAGATAGTCATAGATCTCTGTCACGGTACCCACAGTGGATCGTGGGTTGGCGCCACCCGTCTTCTGCGAGATGGAGATCGTTGGGGCGAGCCCAGCGATCTGATCAACGTCAGGTTTCTCCATCTGTCCGAGAAACTGCCGTGCATACGCAGACAGAGAAGCGACGTAGCGACGCTGCCCCTCCGCATACAGGGTATCGAATGCCATCGATGATTTGCCCGAACCGGACACACCGGTAAAGCAAATCAGCCGATTCTTTGGCAGTTCGAGATCGACGTTCTTGAGATTGTGGACACGGGCGCCGCGAATGCGGAGGGTGCCGCTTTCCATGAATTCGCCGATGCAGGAAGTTTTGGATGGAAGGGGAGCGAACACGCCAATCTACTCGAGTGATATGACCCCGGCAAGGCAAAGAGCGGGTATAGGCCAGCGAAAGGGCAAAAACGTTGACGCCAACCGCACGCCCGGCTATCCTACGGCCGCCTATTCGGAAAAATCACACTGAACAAGAGAATTGCCTCTTATGATCAAACTGGGTGCCAATACCGTCCTTTTCGGCGGCTTCGATCTGGCCACTGCAATGAAGCACATCGCCTGGGCTGGCTATGACGGCGTGGAGTTGTCTGCGATTCCAGGAATGTGTGAGCATCTGGAACTCGACAATTGGCGGCGTCAGGTCGGGGATATCCATGCCCTGCGAGACACCTATGGTCTCGAATTGCTCGCCATGGAGGCAACACGGCTCGATGCGGACTGGCTTGCCAAGGCCTTCGAAGCCGCCGCCGAGATTGGGATTCCCGTCATCAACGTTGGACCGGGTGGCAAGACGGGCAGTGAGGAAGACTTCGAGCGCCAGACCGACCTGCTGGCGGCGCAGGCAGACAAGGCCCACGAACACGGCGTCACGATGTGTGTGAAGGCGCACGTGGGGGCGAGTATTCACGATACACCGACGACGTTGCGGGCGATGGAGAAGATTTCATCGCCCGGCTTCGGTATCGATATGGATCCGAGTCACATCTACCGCGCCAGTGGCGGCGAGAATCCCGTTGAGGCCTTGGCTGGTGTGATCTCGAGGGTCCGCCATGTTCACATCCGTGACTGTCGCGGCGATCTACGCGCGACGGCAGGACCTCCTGGCCCACCTGAGGAGCAAGCCTGCGGTCGTGGCGAGATCGACCTGTTCGGTTATATCCGCGTTCTGCACGAATCAGGCATTGATGTGGCCGTCAACCTCGAAGTGATCGGCGCCCTCGAATACGATCTGGGTCAGGTCACGACGATTGCCGCCGAGAGTCGGGGATACTTGAACGCCTGTCTTCGAGCCTGCCAGGCCTGATGTCGCCAACGACCCGCCCGTCGGGGGCGATTCAGGGAGATGCGGCGTCGTTGTCACGGGGACGAAAGATGGCGAAGGAACTCGTATAGCCATGGAGATAGGTTGAGTCGCCGACAGGGCCGATTTCGCCACCGCAGAACATTCCTGCCAAAGGGACATCACCGAGAATGGACTGGAACAGACTACTGTCATGGTGATCCTCACCAAATAGATGTCGGCCTCTGCCGGTGCAGGTGAAGAGCAATGCACCTGCGGGGTCAGTAGAAGGTTCATCCCGATACAGATTCAGGAGCAGATCGAGTTCGTCATGGGCCGATTCCGGATCACGAATATGGAATTGGACGGTCTGTCCCCGTTCGAGATGATCGCCAATAGAGATCGTCCCCTTCTCATGGTCGAGTTGCAGGACATTGCGAATGAGGAAATCACCCGCTCCGTAGTCGGTTTTCAGGCCTGTCGAAGCGATACCCAGATGTAGTGAGCGCTGCAGGAGCTCCTGATCCTCTTCCAACAGCGAATGATAGAGTTCCACAAGGACCTCCACGGCGCCACGATCGTCGAGACCCGTCAGTTGATATCCATCGCATCCGGTGATGGTCATTACCTGACCGACGGGGCGGCAGCCCTGGGCGACGACGGTGTCGACGTCGATGTTTCCCTGCAGGGCGACGCCAGCGCAGCCTCCGGAGAGCTGCCGATCACCCATGAACAGGCAGTTTTCTCGCAGAACCGACGCCAAACCTCCGATCTTTGCTGACTGTGGGTAGGCAAAGTCGAGTCCCATCAGCAATGGGCGTGGGTCGAAGGGAACAGCTCCCGTCGGGTCGACGAGTAGCAGAAAATGAGGTGTCGGATCGGGGGCGACGCCAAGGGCCTCGTGCCAATGATTGGGGCCCGCATCTGATGTCGGCAGGTCCTCTTCCCGCAGGTAAAAGGGCGTGATGTCGACGCCGGGAAGGGATGCGGCCATGACGCTGATGGCAGATCGATTCTCGACTTCCCGCGCGGCACCAATGATGCCCGTTCCTGTGCAGCCGAGGAAAAGTGCCGGTGACAGAGCGCCGGCGACAGCGTCCGGGATGCGTCCATACTCGGATTCAAAATGAGGGGTAACAAAGAGTATCATCAGATCGGCCGGCGCATCGAGCTGGACGCGCACATCACGACGTAGTTCGGTCAGTGCATGGCCGATATCCTTCTCGTGAGATATGCTGGAGATCCATTTCACACCGACAAACTCGAAAGCAACGCATCTCACCACAAGGAGCCCAAGTGACTTCACGACCCTACATCCTTGCAGAGACCACCTGGCGAGAGGTCTCTGACACCGACTACAGTGTCGCCGTACTTCCCTGGGGAGCGACGGAGGCACACAACTACCACCTGCCATACAACACAGACGTTGTTCAGTGTGACCATATCGCCGCCGAGTCGGCGCGGTTGGCATGGGCGCGCGGCGCACGGGTGATCGTCTTGCCGACCGTCCCCTTTGGGGTGAACACGGGGCAGATCGATATCAAACTCGATATCAACATGAATCCGTCGACACAGCTTGCTGTGCTCGAAGATGTTGTGGATGGGTTACAGCACCATGGGATCGAGAAGCTCGTCATCCTCAATGGCCATGGGGCCAACGACTTCCGCCAGATGGTTCGTGAACTGTGGACACGCACAGAGGTCTTTCTTTGCACCCTCGACTGGTACAAGTGGATCGATGACTCGATTTTCGAGGCCGCCGGTGATCATGCGGGGGAGATGGAAACCAGCCTGATGCAGTATCTGGCACCGGATCTTGTGAAGCCTCTGGATGAAGCTGGAGATGGTGCGGAGAAGAAATTCCGCATTGCCGCTCTCGCGGAAGGTCGTGCATGGACGCAGCGCGACTGGACGCAAGCAACGGCTGATACGGGAGTCGGTGATCCAGCGCCCTCCACAAAGGAGAAAGGGAAGCTGTGCTTTGACCATGTTTCTGCGGAGATTGCCGACTTTTTCGTCGAACTAGCCGCCGCCGATGTGGACGATTTATACGAGTAGTTTTACGTCGTAATCTCACATATGCGTGTCGCTGAAATCGTATGTGGAGAGAGGACTCGATGCCTGTTATATTGGGGCAGAGAACGTCGCTTGCTATTCCCATGAGATGGAACATATGACAGACGAAGAATCTGAAGGCAAAGTTCAAAAGGACGACGATTCGGTCGAGCCCAACTCCCCGGTAGGGACGCCGTCTGAGGATGGGGGGCGCCGTGACTTTATCAAGAAATTGCCCTATGTGGCGCCGGTGATTCAGACGTTTCTGTTCAGCGAAGGAACGCTGGCCAGTGGCAACCAAAAAGGAAATCAGCGCAATCAGCGACGGACTCAGCGGGGTGTGTCGCCCAACCCTGGGCAGGGCAACCCGCCGCCGCCGCCGCCGAAGAAGGATGACGACGACGGTTGACGTTGGCCGACGACGATTGGTCACAACAGACTGCGTTGCGATCAATCGTTTGGAAGAAAGCGGCTACGCCACTTTCTTCAGACGGGGATCTGATAGTGCAGGATTTCTTTCAAAATCTGCCATAACTACCCAACATCTGGAGTGTCAGTATGAGTCGGTTTGAGGGACGCAGCGTCATCGTCACAGGTGGTGCAAAGGGAATCGGGGCGGCGATCTGTACCGCCTTTGCCGAAGAGGGTGCGCGGGTCATGTGCGCCGATGTGGATGTCGTGGCGGGCGAGGCCCTGGCCTCAGCGCCAACGGCTGCAGGCGAGATTCACTTTCTGCGTGCCGACGTTTCCAAGGCGCAGGAGTGTGACGACCTCGTGGCAGCGACGGTCGCGGCCTTCGGTGGCGTTGACGTATTGTGCAACAACGTCGGCATCCAGCCAACGGACAGCTATCAACGACTCCATGAGGTGACTGACGATGCCTGGGATCGGATCCTCGACGTTAATCTGAAGAGCTTCTTTCTCGTGAGTCGCGTCTGTATTCCGCATATGCTGAGTGCCGGGGGTGGGGCGATCATCAATACGGCCAGTGTGCAGGGATTGCAGTCCGCCAAGGGAGTGCCTGCCTATGCAGCGAGCAAGGGCGCGATCCTGTCGTTGACGCGTCAGATGGCTCTCGACTACGCCGAGGACGGGATTCGCGTGCTTGCCGTGAACCCCGGTACTATCGATACACCTCTGGTCGATGAAGCACTCGAGGCGATCGGTGGAGATGAACAGGCCATTCGGGTTTCCATGGCAGCGGCACACCCGATGAATCGAATCGGCCAACCTCGCGAGATTGCAAAGGTCGTCCTCTTCCTGGCCAGCGATGATGCGTCATTCATGACGGGCGAGTCAGTGTGTGTAGACGGCGGCCTTATGGCGCGTGGTTCGTGGGGCTGAAGACACAAGGCCACTTTCGATGGCGCTCAGCTCAGTAGTTCCTTGAGTCGGTCGGCGATGACCAGCTCGTCGCCTTCTTCCACTGTGTGCAGCCCGAAACTCAGACTCCCATCGTCGACATGGCACCAGATGGACGGGGATCCCTCGCGTAGTCTCTCGGCCAGTTTCGGTGCGTCGTCCACAATCACACGCAAGCCTGTGACTCTATCACCACTGGCGGGGTCACATGCGACGCCCGGCAGTCCTTGCACGGCGTCGCGGAGTCTTCTGCCCTGGTGGCTGAGTGCTTCGTCGCGTTCGTTGCGGTCCATTGTCAGCCACTCACGTAACGCCATGACCACGGCGACGACTTCCTGACGGTCGATTTTCAGGGGGCGACCGATACCGGGAAGCTCGCGGCGCTCGAAGGCGGCGAAGGTGTGGGCCCGTGCTGCATCGATCAGATCGGCACGTCCACATAGCAGTCCGGAGGAGTTCGGTGCATTGAAGTATTTGGCACCGAAGCCAACCAGATCGGCCGAGCAGGCTGTGGCGCGCATGTGATCAGCGGGATCCACCTGATAGGCGGCATCGGCAATCACAGGTACTCCCGCGCCACGAGCGATCTCGACGACCTGTGCCAGGGGCACGACGGCGTCTGTCTCTGTGCCGAGGACCGGGCATAGGACAGCGGCGGTCTGTGGGCCGATAGCAGCACTCACATCGTCTGCGGTTACGCGTTCAGGCGAGCCAGCGATGACGAGTTCCACACCCGCCATACGCACAACACGCTCGTATTTGTAGCGTTGCGAAGCCTGTAGAACGACCTCGCCCTTCATTCCAGTCGTATCTGGGAGGCGCGCCATGCGCTCGGGATCATCGCCGGCGACACACGCGGCGGTGCCCAGCAACAAGGCGGAGGAGCAACCAGGTGTCACCAGGGCCGACTCGCAGCCCAACAGGTCGGCGACGACACGACCTGACCCCGCCAACAGTTGATCCATGTCGACGAAATACCGTTGGGCAATATCCATCGCTTCGCGTACGGAGGCTGCCGGCGATGAACCGCCGAGCATGGTCATGTTGCCAATGGCGTTGATCACCGGTACGGCACCCATGTCCTGATAGAGATCCTGCGCTGCTTTTGCGACATCACTCATGGTCAGTTGCTCCTGTTTGGACAAGCCCCTGGCTGTCGTCGATGAAGGTATCGGGTAGCATCGGCATCGCTTCGCCATTGTGCCGGGTTCGGAAGTCGATCCACGATCGCAGCGAACCAGGGCGATCGCCGGCCAACTCCGGAGCGAGCCATCCACTCAGAAGGCCGAAGGGGAGGACCGTCCGGTGTGGTGCCACCCAGCGACGGTCGGGTAGCTCGATGAGTCGAAGAGGCCGATCTGGATTCATACCCGCTCGTTCGCGGGCGATCCCGATCGCCGTTGACAGTGTGCCCAGCGTATCTGCCAGTCCATGCTCGACGGCTGCAGGGCCACTCCAGACGCGGCCCTGGGCGACACTGTCGACGTGGGCAATCGACAGTTCGCGTGAATCGGCGACACGGGCGATGAAGCGTTCGTACGTCGACTGAATGGCCGCTTCTACGTGCGCCGCCTCCTCCTGATCAAGGGGGCGATCAGGCAAGGTCACGCCTAGTAGGGGGAGGGGAGCACCAAAACCGAGATCGGCATGGGCTCCCACCTGCACATGATCTGTCTGCACGCCGAGTCGTTCCTTCAGGCCATCATCATAAAGCCAGCCACCAATCACACCGATACTCCCCGTAATCGTGTGCGGCGATGTGACGATGACGTCGCCTTCCATGGAGATCCAGTATCCACCCGACGCGGCGAGGCGGCCATGAGAAACGATGACCGGCTTGTGTCTCGCCACTTCTGCAACTGCCTCCGAAACCCAGTCCGACGCCAGCACGTCACCACCCGGCGAATCGACCCGCAATACGACGGCCTCGACGTCGTCATCAGTGGCCAGATTCGTAAGCTGTTGCGAGAGAGCGCGCGCGCGGATGCCCGTATCGAGATCGCAGACACCGAGGGCATAAGCGATGGCGATGGTTGGTGTGTGGCCCCAGACCGAATCGACGGGGCGCGCCACCTGCCAGCGGTCGATCGCCTGGTCGGCTCCTTCGGCGCGTAGCATCGCGTCCACGGCAGGCCAACGCGCCAGCGTATCAACGAGCCCCTCCGTCAGTGCTTCCTCGGCTGTGAGCACTCCGGCTCCATCCACGAGAAAATCAAAGGTGTCTTCCGACAGATTGCGCGACCTGGCGATATCCTGACGGATGTCAGCATAAGCGTCCTGGAGCAGTGCCGTGAGTTGCTGGCGATCTGCTACGGACATGTCTTGCCGAGTAAATTCCTCGAAGGCCGATTTAAACTCGCCCGTGCGCCACTGCTGGGTGCCGATACCGAGGTGTTCAAGGGCATTGGCAAGATACATCCGCCCCGCCACGAGACCTTCGAGACCGACGAGGCCATAGGGATCCAGGACGATGCGATCAGCGACAGATGCAAGGTGATATTTGCGCAGACCGGCACGATCGATGTAGACGATGATCTTGCGGCCGGACGCACGCACCTTGAGAAGCGCCTGACGAAGTTCCCACGACAGGGCTGGATCGATGCGGAGCCCTGACAGGTCAAGGGCGATGCCCATGATCCGTGGATCCTCGCGAATTCGATCGAGGTCTTCCAACAGATCGAGATGACTGAGGCCCTCATCGAGCAATCGATACGAACGGTGGCGAATGGGTCCCGTCAGCGGCAGATCCACGTAGACGGGTTTTCGCACGGGGGTGAGCGCATCGCCACGATGTGGCCCAACCCGAAAGGCTACGAGTCGTCGAGTACCCGAGTTTCGGCTGACTTCCCGCGCTTGCGAGCGCAGACCCATCGTGCCCAATTCGAGGCGCAGTCCCAAGCTGACACTGTGACCGTCAAGAAACCGGCCACTCACATGGACGCCTTCCATGGCGAGCAGATCAGCACCGACACTCCAGAAACGTTCACCGCCAGCGGCATCATTCGATCGTACGCCTTCACCGAAAAGGGTGAGTCTGTCGTTCGCCCATGGGCGGTAGCCAACATCGGCGGCCACCTCTCGGCCCTTGCCGCCACTCGCCCGCGTCCAGGTGGAGGCCAAGGACCACTGCGGTGACGGTCGATAGACAACGCCTGCGATCCAGAGTTCCGGTGGCTTCTGGCCGCGAGTTGAAGACCAGCCGCGTCCCACGCCGACGGCCAGATCGTCGCCACCCAGGCCGATGGCGAGTCGTGCCTCGCGCAGATTGGCAAGACCGGGCCGGCGTCGATGCAGGACGCCGCCGCCGATATGGGGCAGAGCGGCAAACCATCCCCAGTCAGAACGCACGGCGCGTCGATCTCCTGCGGAGGCGAAGGTGGCACTCGCCTCCGGCGCTTGCAGAAGGGCGAGGGTTGCTGGGTTGACGAACCCCGACAGGCCTCCGGGGTGGACCCCTGGGGGCGTGAGAAGAAATTCCGTGCGTGCCGCATAGGATGTGAACTGCGCAGCAGACTCGCAGGCACCACCGTGAATACAGAGCACACCGATCACGAGCAGGGCACGATTGCCTGGCCGTCCATAGCGAACGAGCTTATTGAGTACTGATATCATCTAACGACACATGACCAGAGAGGAAGTGAGTTGGAGACGACACCACGATTGCCGGATGAGCATCTGGCCAAGGCGCGGGAACTGGCCGCAGCGCAGCGCAGCGATAAGAAGTGCAAGATCTGCTACAGTCGAGGCTATCAGGGCACGGACCAGAACAACATGCTCGTATTGTGTGCGAAATGCGTCGATGTGGACGCTGTGGGCAAAGCGTGGCGCGAGTATGTTCGTGACACACCTGCTCTCAGTGAATTGTATGGTGACTACTTCGACGAGGAAGAGACGCCAGAGGGTGAAACGTCTGACGATGAAACGTCTGAAGACGCTGCCTGAGCCAGCTCTCACGAAGCGTCCTCGACAAAGGCGGAAATGTCCCCCTTGCCCTGACGCAGGATCTGAATTTCGTCATCGAGTAGCGACACGACGGTCGATGGCTGAACCGGTAGGATTCCACATTCAAGGATCATGTCGACCTGGGGGCCAAGTTCGCGCTCCAGATCTACCGGATCGGTGAGGACATCTTCCGTTGAGCGGTTGGCACTCGTACTCAGCAAGGGGCGCCCGAGTTGCTGCACCAGGGCAGTCGTCACGGAGTGGTCTGGTATTCTGACACCCACCGTCTTCTGTTTGCTGCGCAAGACGCGAGGCGTCTCCTTCGTCGCGGGCAGAACAAATGTGAATGGCCCCGGGAGCAGTCGCTTCAACAGCCGAAAGGCAAACTTGCTGACCTGCGCGTAGGTGCTGATGTCGGCGACATCGGCACAGACAAAGGACATGGGCTTCTTTGCGTCTCGTCCTTTGATACGCTGAATCCGCTCGATGGCATTCTTGTTAGTAATGTCGCAACCGATGCCGTAGACCGTGTCCGTGGGATAGACGATCACGCCTCCCGCCTCGAGGGCTTCTGTGGCCCGATGAATCAATCGACCTCTCAGGTGCTGAGGATCAACGCTGAGTATTGTACTCATGACAGACTATCCCTTTCCGCCGAGGCGATCGACCCACGCAGCCACGACGGCATCCACCATCGCTTGCCCATGTTCCACATTCGCACTCCAACTGCTCTTCTCCTCATTCTCATGACAATACCAGGGCGCGTTCTCATCGAGCTTCGACTGATCGACCAATTCCGGTCGTGTCGCCAGCAGGAAGGATGTTTCATTGTAGCCGGCATGATCACCCCCGGCGGGCGGCGAGGCGGCGGGCAGGATCATCGGTTCCACCTGAATCCGTCCCCATGCGGCTTCGTCCTTGAGTTTGGCGTCTGCCCACCATCCGCGTGGGTAGCCTCTTTCGAGCATACCTTCGAAGGAGAGCTCGGCGGCGGCCTTCGAGAAGGCCTGCGCCAAGGGTGCGCCCATCCCTTGATGTATGATGATGACGACAATTCGCTGAAAACCCATTTCTAGAAAATTGTGCAGAATGGACTTAGCTAACCCGCCGAAGGCATCATAGTTGGGATCGATCGTACCATCCTCGGGTCCACCCAGGGCATATCCTGTCGGGCCATAGTCGAAGGATGGGGCAATCACGACATCCATCGCGGCAGCTATGCGGTCGCAGATTTCTTCGACGATGATCGTGTCATGGCCGATCGCCATGTGGGGGCCGTGGGTTTCGATGCAGCCCGCTGGCACTAGCAGGGGATAGCCAGCTTGCACAGCATGGCGAAGTTGATCTGGATGAATGTGCTTCAGGTGCATTGGGTTTCTCCTTAAGTCTTTGTTCGCTCAATATAGAGTTCGAGTCAGACGGGCCCAACGGCTGTTCCAGGCTCGCCCGAAACCAATCGAAGGAAATCTCGCATGGCGCATACCGTCATCGGAACGGCTGGTCATATAGACCACGGGAAAACGCAACTGGTGCGGGCCCTGACCGGCGTCGACACGGATCGTACCCGCCAGGAGCGCGAACGGGGGATCACCATCGAACTCGGCTTTGCGCACTTCGACCAGGACACGACGATTATCGATGTGCCCGGGCACGAACGGTTCGTCAAGACGATGGTTGCCGGTGTCAGTACGATCGACCTGGCCCTGCTGGTGATCGCTGCAGACGACGGCGTGATGCCGCAGACGCGAGAACATCTGGATGTGCTGCAGATTCTCGGTATCGAGCGGGGCATCGTGGCCCTTAACAAGGTGGATCTCGTCGATGAGGAATGGCTCGAGCTGGTAGAAGAGGATGTTCGCAGCGTGCTGCAAGGAACCTTTCTTGAGTCCGCTCCGATCATGCGTGTCTCGGCATTGCAGAACCAGGGCATCGACGAACTGTCGACTCGCATGCGGTCGTTGCTTGCCGAAACTGGTGAGGCAACACGCAAGGAGAGACCCTTTCGGCTACCCGTCGATCGAGCATTCTCCATTCACGGATTTGGTATTGTCGCCACGGGTACGGCGATCAGCGGTCAATTGAGCAGTGGCAGCGAACTCGAACAACTGCCAGCCGGAAGAAGGTTGCGTGTGCGCGGATTGCAGTCGCACGGAGAGGATGTTGACACAGTCGCCGCTGGCGCGCGGGTGGCGATCAATCTCGCCGGGGTCGACGCGGACCAGATCGAACGCGGTGATGTGCTGACGGTCCCAGGGAGTCTGCAAGCGACGTCGATGCTCGATGTCGACCTGAGACTGTTGGCATCGGCGCCCAAGGCACTCGAGCAACGCACCCGAGTTCGTGTCCATATCGGTACCGTCGAGGCTCTCGGTCGCGTCGTATTGCTACGTGAACCAACTCTGGCTGCGGGAGAGCGCACGGTGGCTCAGATCCGTCTGGAGCGGCCCGTCGCCGCTGCTCACGGTGATCGCTTTGTCGTGCGGCGTTATTCGCCGGCTGTCACCATCGGTGGTGGCGTCGTCCTGGATCCTGCTCCTGCAAAGCATCGTGAAGGGGAGTCTGACGCAGCTGTCGCCTTAGAAGGGCTGCGCGACGTTCCCCTCGCAGCGGCGCTGATTGCATGGGTCCGTCACCGGCGTCGTCATGTACCTCGTTTGCAGGACGCGGCGGCTGCTTTTGGCATGGATGCTGAGCCTCTGTTGGCGGCGGCCGGAGAAGCGCTGACTTGCTTCGATGATCATGGTCTCCGCCATCTGGTGACGAGCGAATTGTGGGCGGCGGATGGGGCGCTGATCGTCGATACGCTGACCCGGTATCATCGGGCCGCCCCTCAGGAAGCGGGTATGACGCGCGCCGCCTTGATACGAGAATTGAGCATGGATGCGAGTGGACCTCTGTTCGAGGCACTGTTGGCTCGATTGGAAGCGGACGGCACTCTAGCTCGAGACGGGGCGGCTCTGCGACTGTCGTCGCATCAGATCAGTCTTCGTCCCGAAGACGAGATTCTTGCCGATCAGATCGAGCACGAGCTGGCCACCGGTGGACTTTCCGAGCCCCCCGATGCGGCGGCTCTTGCCGCAGCGATGGGGACTGATGCGGGTCAAATACTCGATCTACTACGTGCCATGGACCGCCTCAAGCGTATCGTCTTTCTTGACGCGACGTTGTTCGTCAGCACTTCGCAGATGGCCCAAGCGCGTCGATGTCTTGAAGATCAGCTGTCGTCGGCAGAACAGATCAGTGTATCCGATTTCCGCCAGGCTCTCGAGACGAATCGGCGCTACGCGCTGGCCTTTCTCAATTACTTCGATGCCGAGGGCTGGACCATCAAAGGCGATGGGGGACACAGATCGCTGGCGCCGTGAACTGGATCAACAAAAAAAGCGGGCCGTCATCAAAAGATGACGGCCCGCCGTGGTACTTCAGGAAAAATCTCGACTAGAACTTGTAATACGCCGTCACACGAGCCTGAATGTTCGGATCGGGTCCATCAGGCAATTGGATGTGGATGTTGGGAATGATGTGCAGGCCCTTCTCAACGGTCCAGTCATACCCGGCGAGGATGAACATCTCGCTCGTATCGGCGTCATCGTTGCTCACCAGATCGAATCGACCGAAGACGCGATTGTTGCCCACTGGCAATGAAGCGAAGATCGATGCGCCTGTGATCGTTTCATCATCGCCGCCAGTACCCGCTTCACTGTTAATGCGAATAAAGGGTTCGACACCCAAACGCAGGCCACCACTCTCAATTCCGGCGAAACCCTTGGCTGTCAATCTGTTCTGATCGGCGGGGCGTAGATCGAGATCAGCATAGACCTCCAGGACCAGGGCGTCAGAGGGACGCGTCGACAGAGATCCGTAGAATTTCTTGCCATTGTCCGTTTCCGGGCGTTGTCCGGGGCCATTGGCGACCATGATGTGATAGTCGAGGGCGCCGGTGGCACCTGTCAGGCCAACTCCTACATCAGCTGACGAGCCGATTCCATTCAGGTCAAGGATCGTCTTCTCCACCGCTCGATAGCCCCAGTAGGATTCAGAGATACCCCACGTCGGCGTCCCTGAGAGGCCCAGATACAGGTCACCTCCCAGCGCGCCTTTCCATTTCAGATAGCCATGCTTGACGAAGGGGACCATTTTTGCGGTCTTGCCGAATCCGGCGTCATTCGCCTCCAGGCGAAAGCGCACATCGAAACGCTCTGACACATCCTGATTGTAGGTCAGATACAGGCGCCGCATGCGGAAAGCGTTCTGCTTCTCCGGTATTTGACCAGGATCGGTGTCATCGGCGGAAGCGACGTAGTAGTAGTCAGCATATCCCACGCCACCGATCTTGCCAACGTCAGCATCGGTCGAGGGTCTGCCGATGAGCGTCAGAGCGATGACGATAAAGAGGGTGAATCGAAGGCGCATTCGCACATTCTCACTGTTTGGATGAAGTGGCGGTGACAAGAAAAACATGGCATCGTACGGTGACACTCTCGTGTCGTACCAAGGACGATTGGGTGACGATCGGGCAGCCTAGAGGCCAGCATTCCCGAGTGTCACACAATCGTAACGATTCCGGCATCCGCCTGTGAACTGACTCTGTCAATTTCAGGGGATGAAAGGATCAGATTTTTTTTTATGGAAATCCAAACCTACGAGCAGAGCCGAGGTTTCCGCTACCAAAAACGAACCCTTAGCCAAGTCCGATCGTAACGCGGTCTGAACACCTTGCTCAGATCGTCTACTTTAGTAAACGGTCGAAGCTGGGGCCCTGAAAAGATCAGGTAATGGAGACAATGACGAGCCAACGAATTCTCGTCGTGGAAGACGAACCAGACATCCTCGAGATTGTGTCCTACAATCTGCGTCAGTCGGGTTTCGAGCCCGAGCCTGCAAAGGACGGGGAAACGGCCCTGCAGATGGCCGAGGATCTGCAACCGGATCTCATCATTCTCGACCTGATGCTGCCCGGGATGGATGGTCTGGAGGTTTGCCGGCTGCTGAAGCAGAGAGACAGCGTTCGTCACATCCCCGTCATCATGCTCACAGCCAAGGCAGAGGAGGTCGATCGAATCGTCGGTCTCGAACTTGGTGCCGACGACTACTTGACCAAGCCATTTTCGCCGCGAGAATTGGTTCTGAGGGTGAAGTCTATTCTTCGGCGCCACCAGTCCACGGTAGAGAAGTCCGCAGCAGCGTCGTCGACGCTTTTTGAGGCTGGATCGCTGTCCGTCGATCCAGAGGGTCATCAAGCGTATGTATCCGGCATACCGCTGCAGCTTACGGCAACGGAGTTCAAGCTCTTGCTGACTCTTACCCGGCGACGAGGGCGCGTCCAGAGCCGTGAAGAATTGCTCAATGTTGTGTGGGGATACCAGCACAGTGGCTACGAGCGGACGGTGGATACCCATGTAAGACGGTTGCGTGAGAAACTTGGCGAAGCGCAGGACTGGGTCGAGACCGTCCGCGGCGTGGGCTATCGATTTCGGAAAGATCCTGAATGACGCTGGCTCGGATCTGTGCTCTGGTCTGTGGTGCAGGAGCAGCGACGCTACTGATCCTGGTCGATGCATACATTGGACCGCAAGCCAATCCACGTCCGACCCAACCGGGGTTCTTCCTCATCGTTGTTGTCGCAGCAGCCAGTATCGGCGGATGGGCAGCGCGTTTTCTGCGGCGTCCCATCGACGATCTAATTCGAGCGACGAGAGCCACTGAACGAGCCAGTGTCTGGCCCTCCCTGACACCAGGGGCCCCCCATGAACTTCACGATCTAAATCGAGCCCTGGCTGATTCCCAAGAGCGCAACGAAAGGGTCGTTCAGTCTCTTGCAGAGGAGCGATTTCGATTTCAGGGCATCTTCGACAGCATGACCGAGGCAATCCTGGTGACCGATGAGCAAGGCAGGATCGTGCTTACGAACCGGGCCCTCACGGATCTGTTTGGCATCGATGATACCAACTATGGATTGCGACCCGAGGATGTCATTCGCAGTGCAGCTATCTGCGAATCGGTCGATGAGGTTCTCGTAAGTCGTCTTCGCGTGGCATCTGAGGTCCCACTGCCAGGAGTGACACCGCGTCACCTCGATGTCCGGGTCGCACCCATTGTGGACGAAGACCGTCTCGTCGGCTCCGTCACTGTCCTATACGATATCACAAATCTGAGACGGCTCGAGCGCACACGCGCCGATTTCGTCGCCAACGTTTCGCACGAGTTGCGGACTCCTCTCACGGCCATCAGAGGTAGTGCGGAAACGCTCGCTGACGGTGCGCTGGAAGATAGAGACGCAGCGGGCCGTTTCGTCGCTGTCATCAACTCGCACGCGAAGCGGCTGACGAATCTTCTCGATGATCTGCTGGATCTGTCTCGGCTTGAGTCAGATGAACTCCAGATCGACGTGCATAATCATGCTCTGGCGAGCCTTATCGAGGCGGCACAAGAAGCGGTTGAGGAAACACGGCAAGGCAAGCGAATCGAGATCCAAGTGCAGCTCGAAGATCCGTCGACGTCGGTAAGGTGTGACCGTCAATTGATCGAGCAGACCCTGATCAATCTTATGGACAATGCCATAAAATACACGCCGGAAGATGGCCGCATCGCGATTCGGACATACCGAGCAGAGCGCGAGCATGTGGCGGGAGAATTGCTCAAGCATGATCTCGCTCTTGGCGTCGATGCGGCGCAGAATTCAGCAGACGCGCTCTTTATTGAGGTCACCGACTCCGGCATCGGTATCCCGCCAGATGTACTCGATCGCGTTTTCGAGCGTTTCTATCGTGTCGACAAGGGGCGATCACGAGAAATGGGTGGGACGGGTCTTGGGCTGGCGATCGTGCGTCACGCCTTATCTCTGCATGGCGAACACGTCTTCGTTGACAGCAGCCCGGGAAGCGGGTCGACTTTCGGCTTCACTCTAGCCGTCGACTAACCTCCCATCCTCACCCATAACGACCTTCGATGTAGTCTGCCGTCTCGGTGTGCTTCGGTGTCACAAACATCTCGCCCGTGCGGCTGTGCTCGATCACCTTGCCAAGCAGCATAAAGATGCATTCCTCACTGGCTCGTCGTGCCTGCGCCATATTGTGCGTGACGATGAGGATTGTGTACTGGCCTTGCAGTTCCCAAATCAATTCCTCGACAGCTTCCGTGCCCTTGGGATCCAACGCTGAACAGGGCTCGTCCATGAGCAGTACCGTTGGTTTGACAGGCAGCAGGCGGGCGATGCAGAGCTTCTGCTGTTCTTCCAGAGACAGGCTTGTCGCCCGATCATCCAGCTGATCCTTGAGCTTGTCCCAAAGCAGGACCTGTTGCAGGGCTGTCTCGACAATCTCCTCTGCAGCGGATTTCGTCAGTCGCTCCGTGGTGTGCAGTCGATGGCCAAATAGAACATTGTCACGAATCGACAGCGGCAAAGGGTTGGGGCGCTGAAAGACCATTCCCACCTGTTTGCGCACCTGCACAAGTTCGACGCCGCCCTCATAGATGTCCTCTCCCATGACCTTGATGCTTCCCTCGATCCGCACATAGCCGAGTCGCTCGTTGATGCGGTTGACGCTTCGCAGGATCGTTGACTTGCCGCAGCCAGACGGACCGATCAGGGAGGTGATGATGCCCTTCTTAATGTCCAGATCGACGTCGAAGAGGGCCTGGAAGTCACCATACCAGAGGTTCAGTTGTTCAGTGCGGATCGCGTGCTCAAGCATGGTTTAGCCGAACTTCCCTTCCACATACGCCCGTGTCCGAGGATCCTGGTGACCGCCCGTGAACAGATCCTCCGTCGCGCCGATCTCGACACATTCGCCTTGCAAGAAGAAGGCTGTTCGGTCTGCCAGACGCCTTGCCTGCTGAACGAGGTTTGTCACGAGGATGATGGTGAGCTCTTGCCGCAGTTCCTTCAGCACATCCTCGATACGCATGGTCGTGACAGGATCCACGGCGATGGAAAACTCGTCCAGCATCAAAAGCTCCGGCTCCTGCGACAGGGCGCGGGCAATCGTGAGTCGTTGCTGTTGGCCACCGGAAAGCAGGCTGCCGAGTGAGTCCAGCCGATCTTTGACTTCATCCCACAGGGCCGCCCTTGTCAGGCAACGTTCGACGATGACATCCAAGTCGGCTGGCGAAGGACGCCCAGCCAGACGGGGAGCGAGAGCGACATTGTCGTAGACACTCAGCGGTAGCCCCACGGGCAGAGGGAATACGACGCCGATGCGACTCCGCAATGCATACACGTTGCGCCACTGCCGCACGTCGCGACCGTCGAAGTGAATCGTGCCATCTACGTGCATGTTCGGATCGAAGACGTCCATGCGGTTGATCGTTTTCAAGAAGGATGTCTTTCCTGCATTCGCCGGCCCGATAATGCCGAAGATTTCGTGCTCCTGGATCTCCAGGTTCACGTCGCGCAAGACCGTATTGTCGCCGTAGCGAATGGACAACCCACCGACCGAGAGCTTTACCACTTTTTCTTGCCTCGCAGATGCATGCGGAAGGCGATGGAGAGGCTGTTCATCGCCAAAACCATGGTGATCAAGACCAGTGCGACGCCATACGGGAGTTCATCGGGCACACCTGGAACCTGGGTCGAGACGACAAACAGATGCAGCGACATGGCCATCGTCTGGTCAAAGACGCCCTGTGGCAGGAAGGGGGTGAAGAACACAGCGCCTGTGAACATGATGGGAGCCGTCTCCCCTGTGGTTCGGGAGACCTCTAGAATGACACCCGTCAGGATTCCACTCACTGCATTGGGCAACACGACGCGGCGAATCGTCTGCCAGCGGGTAGCACCCATATTCCAGCAGGCTTCGCGAAAGGCCAAGGGCACTGCCTGCAACGATTCGCGCGTCGCAACGATCACGACGGGCAACGTCATGATCGCCAGTGTCAGACTGGCGGCGAGGATGCTGGTGCCAAAGTTGAAAAACAGCACGAAGGCACCGACACCGAACAGGGCGTGGACGATGGAAGGCACGCCTGCCAGATTGATGATGGCGAGATTGATGACACGTGTCAGCCAATTCTCGGGTGCGTATTCGCTGAGATAGATGGCGGCCGCAACGCCCAAGGGCACCGAGATAATCAGCGCCACTGCGACAAGCCACATCGTGCCAAGAAGAGCAGGGAAGATACCACCTGCCGTCATTCCGTCCGTGGGACGCGAGAAGAGGAAGTCGATGGATATGATCGATCCCCCTTCTTGAATGAGGGTGGCGAGGATGACGATCACGGGCAGAATGAGCAACCCCGTCATCAGGCCAAAGAGCAGCTTGAAGAGTGACTGAATGTGAGCGTTGCGTCTGTTGAGGGCGGTCGGTTCAAACATGGGTTCCGTCTTACCCTTCCCGTACGCCACGCACGATCAGGTCGGCGCTGAGGTTGATGATGAAGGTGATGATGAAAAGGAAGATGCCGATGGCAAATAGTGCCTGATAGTGGTCAGACCCCACAGCCGTTTCGCCCAATTCGGCGGCGATGGTCGCCGTCAGAGCTCTGACGGAATCGAAGAGTGACCCGGGGATATTCACCGAGTGACCTGTCGCCATCAGAACCGCCATCGTTTCGCCGAAGCCACGGCCAACACCCAGAAGTACGGCGCCCAACAGACCATTCCTGGCGGCGGGCAATACGACGCGAAAAATGACCTGCCAACGGGTGGCGCCCATCGCTTCTGCTGCCTCCCGATACCGATCCGGTACCGCATTCAAGGCGTCCTCCGCAATCGAGGTCATGATCGGGGCCGCCATCAACCCCAGGATCACACCGGCGTTGAGCACATTCAATCCCACAGGTACATCGAAGGTCTGGATAATCAAAGGATTGATGATGCTCAAACCGATGAATCCCCAGACGACAGAAGGAATCGCGGCGAGCAGTTCAACAAGGACCTTGAGGAATTCGCGCGTCTTTCCTGATGCGAATTCGGCGACAAAAATGGCTCCTCCCAGGGAGAAGGGGATCGCCACCAGCATGGCCAGGCCCGTCACACTCGCCGTACCCGCGATCAGAGCGAGAATGCCGAATTCGGGTGCGTCCTCGTCGCTCGGAAACCAATATTGGGTCAGGAAGAATTCGCTCCAGTCCATCTGTAGGACGAAGTGGTAGCCTTCCTTGGTAATGAAAGTGAAGATCCCAATGATGAAGATGATGGCAGAGATACCACAGATGAACACGAGGATCTCCACGGCCTTGTCGATGTACCAATCGAGATTGCGTTGGTCGATGTGCTCGATGGCCAGATCCGTCTGCTGATGGGTGCCCACTTTCAGGACTGCTCCTCACCGTGCACGGTCATCATCAAATCCCGTATCTGTGGAGCTAGAGACCGATACACTGACTCGAAGAGCTGTGAGGATTCGTTGGACTCAGCACTCAGCGCCGCGTCCAGATTCCAGTCCAGGGCAATGGTGGAGTACGGTACATTGCCGATGTGGTCGCGGACGGAGCCCTGCAGACTGACGATGACGTGGTAGTCGCCCAAATCAGCGGTTGGATCAAGTTGCCGTGTTGTGGCTGCCAACTCGAAACCGCGTTCAGCAAGGAATACCCCCAGGCCCTGTCGAAAGGTGTCGGCCGGCTGCTGGCCCGCGCTGCTGTATTGTCCGCTCTGTGCGTGGTGTTTGGTGGCGATCGCCTGCGCCATCGGCCCCAGGATTGAGTTGTCCCTATCCAGGAACAGGACACGATAGGACTTTGGTGCCTTCGTCTCACCCGTGACGGCGAAGATCGTCTCCTCGCAGATGTTCTTCGACTGATCGACGACGCGATCGTAGCAGTTCAGGATCACCACTCGAAAAAGGAGCTCCCTGGCCGGAGCACTCTTCTCATCTTTCACGACGGCTGCGAAGCAGGCGCCGACGTGCCTTCGTGCAACAAGCGCAGACTTGATTCCGGCCCGGGCTGCATCGGCGTCGCCATCGTCGAATGCTGAGACGGCCAATGCCAGCAGTCTCCGCGCCTCGTGTGCGACTTGTTGCAGTTGGCCGCCTGCAGGATCCGCTGGAGGGGCCTGTAGTTGCGCGGTCTCTCGACTGATTGTCACCGCATAGTCACCGATGCGTTCCAACTCGAGGTTCAGACGCATCACGGCGGACACGAAACGTAGGTGCCCGGCACTGGGCAGGTGCACGGCGATAAAACCGTGACAGATTTTGTCGAGTTCGCGGCTCGCACGGTTGATCGGATGATCTGCCAGACACACGCCATATGCCAACTCATGATCACTGGCGAACAAGGCGAGGGACGCCGTCTCGAGGGCGGTTTGCACGGCCTCAGCCAGGGACGCGAGTTGGCCGCGTATGTGGCTGAGATCTCTTTCAAGGCGAGCTTCGTATTGGCTCATACGACATTCTTCCGTGGGAGAACTGGCGCAATATGCACCAGGTGACATGATCGCAGTGAAGGGTTATTCGCACGTAACATTGCGGACTGGAGCGTAACCCTTGCCGAGGATAATGCACTGGCCCGTGTCACTCAGAATCCAGTCGAGGTAGGCTTTTACATCGCCTTGTGGTTCACCATTCGTGTACATGAACAGTGGTCGCGCAATAGGATAGCTTCGATCCGAGGCAGTTGCCACCGAGGGACTGACGCAGTCACCACCCTCTGCGGTGGAGATGCAGGTCAGACTGACATGGTCGGTGGCGTACGCGAGGCCGCTGTAACCGATGGCGCATGGAGTCTTCTCGACGAGGTCCACGACGTCCTTCGAACCATGCATGTCCAATGTTCCCTGTCGGTATTTGCCGCCAGTTCCAAGCACCGCTTTTTGGAAGTAGGCATAGGTCCCCGAGTTGTTCTGCCGACTCACGACGACGATGGTATTGCCCTGGCAGCCCGGCACCTCGACTCCGAGATCAGACCAATTGCTGAATTGCTTGCCACGAGCATAGATCGCCGACAGTTGGGTAAGACTCAATGTATCGGCAGGGTTGTCCGGGTGGATGTAGACGGCAAGCGCATCATATCCAACGATGTGCTCAATGGGCTCCTGGCCTCGCTCCCGAGCCAACTCGATCTCTTTCTGCTTCATGCGGCGACTCGCATTGGCTATATCCACCGTCCCATTGATCATCGCGGCGATCCCTGTGCCGGAACCGCCGCCGGACACTGCGATGGCCACATCCGGAGCGACCTTGGCGTATTCTTCGGCCCAGGCCTGGGCTACGTTGACGAGCGTATCGGAGCCCTTGTTCTGGATGGCGGTTCGAGCATACGCGGCCAGGGCGAAGACTCCCATACTCAGGATGACGGCAAGGGCGGTCAGGCGTCTACGGTTCATCGATGCTTCTTTCTCATTGTGGTGGCTGGACATGAAGGAATCGCTTTCTCGTCTCCATGAAGTTGCAACGTGCAGGCGACGACCCGGTGGCAGCCATGTCACGATTGTGTGACAAATGCGGTTGTGCCTGGCCACAAGCTGACCCTTGGACTGGCGCAGCAGAGGCGGGAGGACCATTTTCGCCCCGTCGCAACCCCCTCGAAGCGAGAGAGTGAGAAGTATGAAGAATCCGAAGCCAACGGCTGCCATCGTCGGTTGTGGCGATATCGCCCACTACCACGTTCGTGGATACCAATTGGCTGATGTTGAGGTCGTTGCCTTCGTCGATCCACTGGCGGCAGCACGGGAGCAGTTCATCGAGGAATACGGGGGTGGCGTAGGTTTTGTGAGCCTCGAAGAGATGTTTGCCGCTGGAACAACACCCCATCTGGTAAGTGTTTGCGCCTGGCATCTGCTGCACGCGCCACTCACGGTCGCTGCCGCCCAGCCAGGAGTGAAAGGGATCCTCTGCGAGAAACCGATGGCCGTGGGCCTCGGCGAAGCAGACCGGATGATCGCCGCCTGTGATGCGGCGGGGGTGAAACTGGCCATCAGTCACCAACGACGTTTCACTCTCGGTTGGGAGAAGGGGCGGGAGCTGATCGCGTCAGGTCATCTTGGGGAACCGGAATTCGCCGTGACGAAGTTGGCACAGGGACTGTTGAACTGCGGGACCCACGCGATTGATGGTGTGCGTTTTGTCCTCGGTGATCCGCAGCCGGCGTGGGTCATGGGCGCCGTCGAACGCAAGACGGGGCGCTACGAGAGGGACACGCCCATCGAAGACGGTTGCCTGGGCCTTGTACATTTCGACAATGGCGTACAGATGATGGTTGAAAGTGACCTCGACCTGGATGGGGCGACGGTCGGAAAATTCCAGATTCGTGGTACCGACGGGATGATGGAGGTCAGTGAGACCCACTGTCGGACACTGACGAGTTCAGGTTGGATCGACCACGATCTTGGCATGCCGGCAGAGCAGATTGATGTCATCGGTGGCCAGGCGAATGGTCGTCAGACCAAAGAGTTACTCGCCTGGATAGATGGCAAAGCCGAAACGCACCGCTGTTCGGCGCAATCGGCACGGGTCACGGTGGAGATCATGATGGCGTTACTCGAATCTGCCCGTCTCAATGAGGTAGTCCATCTGCCATTGACCCAGAGCGGTTATCCCTTGCAGCTGATGATCGACGAAGGCAAGCTGCCGTCGCATGACAAGGATGATCAGTATGACATTCGCGCTTTCCTCCTGAGGCAGGATATCGATGAAGTCGCCTATGCCCAGTTGCGGGCGCAGGGCATGGGACACCACGGAATCATGCGAGCGCTCTGGGAGCGGCGCGAGGGGACTTCCTGACGAGATCTATTGATCAATCAGGATCGACGGCCGCGTTCGCTTCGCGTGGATTGGGACCATAGAGAGGGCTCTTGCTGCGCTCGTCAGGTTGCATCCCTGACCAGAGATGCTCGAGGGCATGCTGGTTCCAATCGAAGAAGTGATCGTCGCCGATCATCCCGGCCAATCCATCTCTTTCCATGACCTTCCACACATCATTCTTCACGCGTGTCACATAGATGTCGACCCCACCGGCGCGCAGATCTTCGACGAGTCGGCGCAGGGTCTCTACGCCGGTTGCATCGATGCGATTGATCCCGCCCGCGTCGAGAACGATGTGACGTAGTTCGGGTAGTCGGACCAGAGCTTCCAGGACACGATCTTCGAAGAAGGCAGCCGCACCGTAATAGAGCCGTGCGTCGAAGCGGATCACGGCGATGTGTGGATCGAGTTGCAGGCCGTGGGCCTCCGCGTCGACAAGGGCGCCGTCCTCATGGCGGGCAAGGTAGGCCACATGCGGTCGCATCGTCCGTCGCAGAAAGTGCCCCAATGATAGCAGGACACCCGTCACAATTCCCCAGTGCAACTGCGGCGCCAAGGCAAGGGTGACCAGAAATGTCACAAGAGCGATCCCTCCATCTGCCCGCGAGACCTGCCATGCACGACGAACGGCGGTGATGCGCACAAGGCTCAATACAGCCAACATGATGACGATGGCCAGCGTTGCCTGTGGCAGGTAGTAGAATAGGGGCGTCAGATATAACAGGGTCAGCATGACGATGGCACTCGTCACAACAGACGACAGTCCACTGGCGGCGCCGGCGCCAAAGTTGATCGCGGATCGAGAGAACGATCCCGAGACGGCATAACTATTGAAGACCCCACCGACGAGGTTGGCCATGCCCTGGCCGATGAGTTCCTGGTTGATATCGATGTGCTGCTTGGTGCGCGTGGCGATCGTGCGGGCGATGGACATCGCTTCCATGAGTCCGATCAGCGTCAACACGAAGGCACCTGGCAGCAACTGCCACATGATTACTGTATCGATATTGGGAATCGACAGGGAGGGTAGACCTCTTGGGATGTCGCCGACGATGGCACCCTCGTAGCCGATGAGCCAGGCGAGAACCGTCGTGATGGCGACGGCGATCATGACGCGTTCGTGTCGCTGCCGCAAAGCGAGCATGATCGCCAGTGCCAGAGTCGCCATCCCAAGTGTCTGCCACTCCACACCTCCCAGGGCACGCTGCATCTCAATGGCCAGAGACGCGAGGAAGAGTGACTCGTGGCCCCGCTCGACACCGAGAATCGAGTGCAATTGCGAGCCGGCGATGATCAGAGCCGCAGCATTGCTGAAGCCCACGACAACGGGGGTCGAGAGCAGATTAACAAGAATCCCGAGGCGCAGCAGCCCAAGGCCGACCCGCAGGATACCTACGAGCAGGGCGAGCAGGATCGAGGCATGCACGAATGCTTCGGGTGTTTGCAGGGATAGTGCACCCACGGTGGCGGCACTGATCAAGGAAGCCATCGCCACGGGGCCTGTTGCCAACTGCCGCGACGAACCCCACAGTGCGGCGACAACGGGCGGCAGGAAGGCGGCGTACAGACCATAGACAGCGGGCAATCCCGCCAGCCGCGCGTACGCCATCGCCTGGGGCACGAGGACGGTCGCAACGGTCACGCCCGCAATCAGGTCTCGGCGGATCTCGTCGCGGCCGAGGCGGGGAAGCCAGGTGAGGAATGGGAACAGTCGTTGGATCAAGATGTGTGTCGGCCACTACGAGAAAGGCGTGTCATGGGAGCGTGGAGGCATCGTTCGTATCGGCTTCCACTCTCGGGGCGCTTACCCTCCACTCTAAGAAGCGTGGCGATCGCCACACCAGCAAGCGCTGACTTCGACAGGGACGTGGATCGCGATCAAGCGGGCTCTAGGACGAACCAGGTCAAGCCTCGGGCTGGAACGCAGATCTGTAAGGTCACGCTGTCATCCCGATCGAGAGCAAAGGTGTGGCTCTCACCCTCTGCTTCGCGGATCCGCGCCGTGCCACGAAGGCCCGTGTAGTACAGCGGGAGTCGCCAGGAGCGCTCAACCTCGACATCGAGAGGATTGAATACCATGGCGAGGCCGCGAATCGCACCGCAGGCGTCTACGTGCAGGTAGCCGTCGAGATCACGCGCGTCGGGACGACGTATGTGAATCAGATCAGCTTCGAGGATCTGTCGATACCGGCGGTAGAAGTCGACCCAGCGTTTGACGACGACGCGCGTTTCTTCACTGTCGTATAGACGAGGCCCGCGATAGCAGGCTTGAACACCAGCGCCAAAGTTCTGCGCCAGGTGGGCCTCGTAGGCGTCAAGGTGTTCACAGAGCGGCTCGAGTGTGGCCTCCTCGCCGCCACCGTGGTATTCAACGAGGGGGACGAACATCCACCCCATGCTCGGCGTCTTCTCCCAAGTGCCATCGTAGATGTTCTGGCGACCGAGCATGAGTTGTTGTGCCCGGGGCAATGACCAGTTCACCTCGCGATAGCCCATGCCATTCTTGTTAGAGCCCGTCAGGAAATACCAGTCAGGCACATTCAGATAGATGCCGCGTTCACGGCACCACTGGTAGAAGTCGGTGATCGTGCGCCATTGGGTCCACTGCGAGTCCGACAATCCGCGGTGGCCGGGGTGGGCCTGCGAGGCGCAGAGATCGCCGGGATAAGAGCCGTCGTGCTCGAGGATATTCAATCCTGTGTGCTCATACAGGCTGCGCAACTTGTCGAAATACTCACGACCCCAGTCGCTACCCAGGCACGGTGAATTGCCGAAAGCTCCATGTCCGCGTTCGCCACTGGCGGCATCGATGATGTCATCCGTAACACTGACGGCGCGACTCGCCAGCAGGGAGTATCCACCCAGCTCGATCCCTTTTGCATGAGCGTAGTCGGCCAGATCGCGCAGCTGATCCAGATACTTCGGGTCTGTGTTTTCCGCATCGAAACCGGAGCCGAAGGTGAGGATGACCATCTCGAATCCCACGTCCGCACACTGGTCGATGGCGGCCTTCACCGACTCCGGATCGGCGTGGCGCACGTGCATGAGGATCGGATTCTCCGTCGTCCACGGGGCTACAACGCGATAGAAACGTCGCAAGGCCAGACCACGGCGTTCCCGCTCGGTGCTGTCCGGGCATACGAGGAAGGTGCGAAAACTGGTTAATGTTTCTGCTGCAGGAAGTTCGACATCAGGGCCCAGCGGCGGGCTGGTCTCCAGCAGCAGGGGCGATTGCAGTTGGTAGTTGACCTGCGACGTGTAGCGCGGATCAGGTAGCCAGTTTGTCGTGACATCGGCACTGGCCGCCGTCATGCCATGAAAGGCATAGTCACTTTCCACGTGCAGTGTTGGATAGGGCCAGCCCTTCTGCCCTTCGACGCAACTTTCGTAGTCGACGACAGCGAGCACTTCGACGCAGAACCGGTTGATCTGAACGGGGCCATCAGAGACGTTGGTGATCTCCAGCCACTTCACCAACACGGGGACGGCGTCATACATCTCGTAGTGAACGGTGACTGCCACGGGTGACGTGGACGCTGTGTAACGCATGGACAGCCGCACTCCTGGAGCTGGCCAAGGCAGATCTGCATGGTGTCGACAGCGACGCCACGGGAAAGGTGCCTGAGTTTCGCCTGAATCGATGCCGACCAACTGCAGTGCGCCTGGCGCTGAGGTCATCTGCTCCACCCACTCGCGTCGCAGATAGCCGTATTGGGTCTGCCCCTCGAGACCACCCACGTCGAGTTCTGTACCATTGACGGACACACGGGCCTCAGGGGAGACGCCACGCAGGATCGCCTGATCCGTCAGGAGATTGTCGAAGGCGACGGTGGCGCCATTTGGCGCCAGGCTGAAGGCCCGTCGGATCAGGCCATTGTTCAGGCTGACCGTAGAGGCGCCATCGACACTGCGACCAAGGGATGTTTTGCGAGTCACCGGTTCGACCAACCAGTCACCGACGAGAGGCGTGGTGTCTTCAGCGGGTAAGCCGCTGAGGAAGGCGTCAACGTCTTTCACGCGATGGGCTCCAATACCTACGTTGTGAGGCGAAAGAGGAGGGCGAGGAACGAATGAAGAAAGTCGTCATCGAAGGCGAGGGGAAGGCCGGCGTCATCGACGTCGCCGATCCGCTGGCAAAACGAGATTGGGTCGTCGTGAAGGTTCACGCCGCCCCCATGTGCACGGAGTACAAGGGATTTCTTGGTGGGCACCCATCGACGACGCTGGGTCATGAGGCGGCTGGGGAGGTCGTCGACGTCGCACAACCAGGCAACGTCGCCGTTGGCGATCGCGTCGTCGTCATGCCCGGCTACCCATGTGGCACGTGTCGAGTCTGTCTCAGCGGTGAGTATATCCATTGCGAGCAGATGGCCAACGTCGGTGCCTTCACCAACGGTGGCGAAGGACAGGCAACGATGGCGCAGTATCTATTGAAACCGGATTGGCTGCTGCCCAAGGTCGCAGAGTCGATCTCTTTCGATCACGGATCACTCGCCTGTTGCGGACTGGGGCCTTCCTTTGGCGCGCTGAATCGCATGGACGTGGATGCCTTTGATACGCTGCTGATCACCGGCCTGGGACCCGTCGGACTCGGCGGCGTGATCAATGGCGTGTATCGTGGTGCAAGAGTCATCGCCGTTGATTCTCAGCCCTGGCGGGCACAGCGGGCCCTGGATCTTGGTGCCGAGGTGGCGCTGGCGCCCGCTGCTGATACGTTGGAGATGATTCGTGACCTCACCGACGGACAGGGTGTGGACAAGGCGCTGGACTGCTCCGGCAGTGTCGCTGCGCATCGTCTCTGTATCGATGCCACGCGGCGTCGTGGCCAGGTCGCCTTCGTGGGAGAGTGCAGTGACGACACCCATATCCGCATCAGTCCCGATATGATTCGTAAGGGGCTGACTCTCGTTGGTTCGTGGCATTACAACCGTCGTGACGCGGATACGATCCTTCGAATCATAGAGGAGCAACCGACCGTGATGGACCAACTCATTTCGCACACGTATGCAATGACAGATGTACAGCAGGCATTTGAGCTGCAGTCGACGGGTGACTGTGCCAAGGTGCTGCTGCATCCATGGGAGATCTCATGACACCTCTTCGTTTTGGCATCATCGGTGCCGGCGGTATCAGTGCGATCCTGCATCTGCCAGAGATCGCCGCAAGTGAGCAGATGCAGGTCGTATTGGTCAGTGGGCGCAAAGCAGAGCGGTTGCAGACGATCTGCGACGAGTTCGATGTGCCTCGCTGGACGCAGAACTACGAGGATGTGCTGTCTGATCCGGAAGTCGATGCTGTGATCATCGCCACGCCTCACCCGCTGCACGTCTCATGGGGCATCAAGGCGATCGAAGCGGGCAAACACGTGTTGATGCAGAAGCCCCTTTGTGGAGATCTGCGTGAGGCAGACGCTTTTGTGAGTGCCGTGGAGGGCAGCGATCGAACCGTGCTGTGTATGCCGCATTTTCCACCGCACGTCTACGACTTGCAGGCTCGTTGTGCAGCCGGTGAAATCGGACGTGTGTCCGGGGCGCGCTGTCGCACAAGTCATGGGGGGCCTGAGGTCTACTATGCCGGTGTGCGCAGTGTCTTCGATGAGGAGGATGAAGGTCTGTGGTTTTTCGACGCGTCTCAGGCGAGTGTGGGGGCACTGTTTGATATGGGGGTGTATGCCGTCGCGTCACTTGTAGCCATTCTCGGTAGTGCTCGTCGTGTAACAGGACTGACGACGACCTTCGACAAGCCGACACAGTTGGAGGACAATGCCGTACTGGTCATGGAAATGGCGGAGGGTGCATTGGTGACAGCCGAAACCAGCTGGTGTGATCCGGCGCGTTCACGCGAGCTGAGTCTTCACGGTACGGCGGGGAAATTCACCATGCCCGGCACCGATGGGGCCGCCTTAAGTCGGTGGACACCCACTTCCTACACAGACGAGCGGGCACCCGTCGCGACACAGGCTATCGATTCGGGCGCCGGCATGGGGAATGTGCACGAACACTTCTTCGACTGTGTTCAACGTGGCGAGCAACCGACCCATTCACACGTCTGGGCCGCCCGTCATGTGACGGAGATCATGCTTGCCGGAATGGCTGCCGGTCGTGATGGACGGGCGATAGAGCTGAAGACGTCGGCGCAGCGACCATAGAGACGGCCTACCCCTCTTTCCATCGCAGGACCTGCACCGTATCCCCAGGGCCGAGGTCATAGAGCAGAAAAGGCTCGCCCCCGGAGAACCTCGCCTCGATTCCGCTCAGATCCTGCTCTCGGTCGAGGACGAATCCCGGGAATCCACCCGATGTCAGGCGATAGTGACTGGTGCCATCCTGGGCCACAAGCCATGAGTCGGCATAGTAGTTGCGGTTGCCCTCCGGATACACCATCCCAGAGATGTCGGCGAGGCGGTTGCGCTTTTCGCCAAGGGGAAACACGTCCCGGTTGTCGAAGATTGTCGCCGTGTCGCGATCGTAGCGGTCGGCGCGCCCCTTGCCGATCCAGGTCCCGGGCGAGATATAAACGGTGTCTGCTACGACTCTTTCCACGCGATAGGAACTCTGGACAGAGCCACGCATGGCGAGCAGGATTTCGCCCACTGTCCACGCTGGAAGAGGTCTGTCGAGGACGAGTCGATCGTCGAAAACCTCCTGGACGGTGGCTGATGTCGACCCATCCTCGAGGGTGATCGAGCGGCCATCGGCGGCGAAGGATGTTCCACCGACAAGCATCATGCGTGGGGGGATGTCTTCGCGGATCGAGACGGCGCCGAACTGGCCGTGCAACTCGTAACGTCCATCCGCACTGCTGGCGAACCCTGACGGGGAGAGGCACGACATGATCACATCCTCACCATACAGATGTTCGACCAGAATGGCGACGGCATTGTCGTCGCTGTCAGGCGTCAGGGGCAGCCTTCTGGCGCTGATCACTGGTGGCGTGTTTTTCGTGTAGCTCAGGACGGAGGCGAAGAGCGACAGGCCTTCGCCCGTCGCAGGCTGCGTGCGCCGCACCAGAAAAGGCATGGCAGGCGGTTTCTTGCTGGATGGCCGGGGAAGGCCGCTCGTCTGATAGAACTGCTCACCTTCGGCAGGCAGGAAGGTGGCCGAGAACGTAACGCCATCGGCCATTTTCCACGACGCGTGATAGGGGCCGTCGACCGTCCCCTGGCGGACGTCGAACAGATACTGGTACCCCTTGTTGTCCACGTGATAGGGCAGAATACTGTCAGGTTTTGCGCCGAATTCGACATCATGGCCAGCCAGCGTTCCTTGTCGCGGTTCCGTCATGTCGATGTTGCGTAGCGTCACATCAACGGGTGGACCGTGAAAGAGGTAGTCGTGCTGCTCACCACCGCGAACGCGGAACATGTCGACCACATAGGCGCCACCTGGAATGTCGATGAGCGCGAGTGATCGTCGGTACAGATCCACGTCGGCATGGACATAGGCATCCTCGCACGAGGCATCTACGTATTTAATCCATTCGCCGTGGA
>Ga0233434_1000349_pt1 | contig 54064 bp, 41 predicted proteins | sample SI_122_August201_4_FD_182738 | JGI IMG/M metagenome (GOLD analysis project Ga0233434, IMG submission 182738) | Seawater microbial communities from Saanich Inlet, British Columbia, Canada - SI_122_August2016_120_MG | ecosystem: Environmental > Aquatic > Marine > Inlet | place: Canada: British...
AGCCAACTCAATTCATGCCATCCGCCGCCTACGATACGGACACGGACACGCGGACACCGATGGAAGAGCTGGTGAATCGCTTCGTCGACATGTCCGACGAATTCGCCAAGATTGCGCAAACGGCGGCCGAAGAGCAGCGGATGACCGGTGCACGACTCACACGCGCCCTGTCTTCCGGCAACATGGATGCCGCCGACAGCCAACGAGAGGCGATATGGTTCGCCCTCTACAGGGTTTACCACAAGCTCGAAGAGGTCACCGAGATTTGGAACGCCGTGGCCCCTCGAGCCGGGCGCGTGAAGTAGCCCATTGTCATGAAGCAGATCCGCCTGGGAATCGTCGGGTGCGGCGCCATCGCCCAGATTCAACATCTGCCAAATCTGCGAGCCCTGTCAGACGAATTTCGTCTTGCCGCCGTCTGCGATGTCTCGGCTGTCCTGGCGCACCGGATGGCTGCGCAATACGCCGTCGAAGCGGCCTTCACAGACATCGACGAGATGCTTGCCGGGGCGAATCTCGACGCCGTCTTATTGTGTCAGACCGATCCCAAGGTCGACGCGGCGCGCAAGGTTGTGGCTGCGGGCAAACATCTGTTCATCGAGAAACCGGTTGCCTTCGTTCCGCAGGATGTCGACGAGTTGGTTGAGGCGGCGAGCCACGCCGGCGTTGTAGCCCAAGCGGGTTACATGAAGATCTTCGATCCAGCTTTTCAACGGCTGGAAGCGGAGGTCGAACCATTGCGCGACTCGATTCGCTTTGTCCAGATCAATCACCTACACACAGACAACGCCCACCACCTGGCTGCTTATGACCTGGTGCGTCCCACGGATCTGCTCGGTCAGACACCAGAGCAGCAACCAGATGCGTCGAGTGATGCCGCAACGCCGTTACAGGCACGCGAAGCCGACGCAATGCGTGCCATTGGCGAAGTAAGCTCGGGAAGCAGGCGTGCCTTCTTCCATCTGGCAGGCAGCATGATCCACGACCTGTATGGATTGCGCCGACTCTTCGGACCTGTACAAAAAGTGGTGAGTGCCGAAATCTGGAATGAGGGAGATGGTATCTCCACAATCTTTGATTGCGGTCATGGGATTCGTTGCGCAGCGACCTGGGTCGAGTTGCGCGACATCCGCTATTTCCATGAGTCACTGGAAGTCTACGGCGACGATCGGGGCTTGATCCTCACCTACCCCACAGGCTTCGCACGCGACATGGCGACACTGACGATACGTGGTCCAGACGCCGCCGGCAGTGCAGCACAATGGCAGCCAGAGATCGAGGGCGAAATCGCCTTCGTCGCCGAGTTGCGTCACTTCCACGCCTGCGTCACTTCAGGCGAGACCTGTCGCGCCAGTCTGGCCGATGCACGCCACGATGTTCAACTCGTCGTTGACGTGATCGGGGCAGCAGGTAGTTAGGTCTGCAAAGACTCAGTCGCGGAAAAAGAACTCCCCCGCTGTCGTGCTTAGAATCTGCTGGCGATCATCTGAGCTCAGAAAGTCCAGACCCGTAGCAATCAGATCGACACTGGGGCGATACTCGTGCGGGGGCTGCACCTGGTATGGTGCGTCGCTTGCCCACATGAGTCGCTGCGGGCCAAAGGCATCCACGATGCGCTTGATCAGGCCCCCCAGATCATCATACGGTGCCTTGCCTTCACCCAGGGCATAGAAGGCCGAGACTTTCACCATCACCTGCTCATGCTCAGCGATCGCGCACAGGGCAGCCGTGTCAGCTGCATCAATCGATCCACCGCCTCCTACAAGGCACATGTGATCGATGATGACGGGTGTGTCCGGGAACTGCTCGCAACGTCGGCGTAGCGCTGGCAAACCAGCCGGTCCTATGAGGGGGCAGATTGCGAGGCGATCGGTGGCGGCAGCAGCAAACATCCGCTCAAAACCCTCGCCATCACACCAGGTTTCGATAGGCTGATCGCGGGCGGCTACACGAAAACCGCACACACCTTTTGCCGCCAGAGACTTCATCTGCTGTGCAGCCGCCTGATTTGTCGGATCCACAACACCGATGCCAGCGAAAACACCCGGATGATCTCCCATGACCTTGAGCATATAGCTGTTGTCATCGCCATAGAAGCTCATCTGCACCAGCACGACTCGATCCACGCCGCAGGCATTGGCGTGACCGAGGATGTCCTCGGCGTGGAAGGTGGTTGGTTTTGCTGCCGCTGGTTCGTGACCACTGGCGAAGGGAAACTGACCGTAATCATCGGTCCATACATGTACGTGTGCGTCGACATACCCCATTGTTATCTATCCTCTCAGCGAGTTGCAAAGGCACCGTCTTGGTCAGCACCATAGGGGCCGACGACAGGGCGAAGTTGCCCACCACCACTGACTGGATACTGCCGGCCATCGACGGTGGAATCCTTCACGCGCGCAGCAAACCAATCCTGCAGAAGTGTGTGGAGCTCGTCACGACGGCGACCATAGCCAATGTCATCGACGAGATTGGTCCGTTCGTCCGGATCTTCCTTGAGGTGGTAGAGTTCACCCGGTTGATCCGTTCCACGATCAACGTATTTCCAACAGCCCGTGCGCACCATCCGCGACGCACCATACTCACTGTATTCAGGTCGACCTGGTTCACCACCATCGACGACGACCGCCTCGTGTCCACTGGGGTCGTCAGGTCGTGATCCATCGATGGTGTCTGCAAAGGACCTGCCGGGACGATCGATCCCGTCGTCAGGCGGTGAAAGTTCAAGATAGTCGAGTAGTGTGGGAAACAGATCGAAGGCGTTGTGTAGTCCATCAACGCATTGCCCCGGTGCGATCCTGCCCGGTTGACTGACAAGGAAGGGAACGGTCACCGAGTTCTCAAACATATTCAGTGGGAACGTGCCATTGCCCTTGCCCCAGAAACCATGATGACCACAACTGAAACCGTTGTCGCTGACGAAGACGACGAGTGTGTCCTGGCGCAGACCGCGTTCGTCGAGTTTGTCGAGTAGGCGACCTACATCTGCATCCATCGCCGTCACAGCCGCGAAGTATCCTTGTAGATGTTCGCGATTGCCGAGGGAACCCTCCGTGAGGCCATGGCCCACGGACCATGGATGAATCGGTTCCTGTGGGCAGCTTTCAAAGGGGCAATCGTCGTAGGAGTCGACGATGGATTTGGGGTGTCCTGTCCATGGACTGTGGGGCGCTGTGTAGTGCACGCCCAGGTAGAAAGGAGGTGGCTCGTGGTTGGTGGGCGCCGATGTGAGGGCGTCGGCGTAGCGATCGAGACAGGCAAGCGCGTCATCTGTGATCAGATTCGTCACATACCCTTGTTCGGCGATCAGTTCGCCAGCGCGAATCATCTCGGGGTTGTTGTACTCTCCACCACCGCGGGGATGTACGTACCAGTGGCTGAACCCATGCTGCTGTAATTGGCTGTGTCCCAGATGCCACTTACCTGACAAGGCGCAGTCCCAGCCATTGGCAGCCAGCACGTCAGTGTAGGCCACCTCTGACGCCAGATAGGCGGCTGCATCAGCACCCACATTCCCTTGGCGAATCCAGTCGTGAACACCATGCTGCGACGGCATCCTGCCCGTGAGCAAACTCGCCCGTGACGGAGAACAGACCGGGGATGAGCAGAAGAAATGACTGAAACGGGCACCACTGGCAGCGAGTCGATCCAGATGCGGTGTGCGAATCTCCGCATTGCCAGCACAGCCCATCGCCCACGGACCCTGATCGTCCGTGAGGATGAATAGAACATTTGTTCGAGGCATTACATGCAGACCTGCCGCAGCATGCAGTCCAGACGCAACGCGCAGTCCTGAGGCACAGGTTCACGCATTCTTTTGTTCTACGTCGACCTGGCTGCCACTGGCCGACGATGCCCTCGCCGCGTCGCAGACCGCTTGTACTCGATACCCCATGGCACCATCGCAGATGGGTTGACGGTCCTGAGCGACGGCCTCGACGAGATCTTCGATCATGGGTTGATCGAAGTACGGAGCCTGCAATGGCGTCACGGCGACTCGCTCGACACCCTCAACCGTCTCCAACTCGAGATGATCGGCACCGTATTCCAAGCTCTGGATAATGACCCTGCCGTCGGCGCCATCAATCTGGGCAAAGTCCCGTCGCGGTTTAGATGTCATGATCGTCGAATGAATACCGATCCGTCCATCGGCAAAGCGGATCAGGAGGGCGTCTGTGTCGTCTACCTCCCAGTCGTGGTGGACCGTGTCGATCATCGCACTCACCGCGACAGGTTCTGCATCTGCGAGATTCAGCAGGACTTCCAGTCGATGCACGGCCATTTCCATCAGCGCACCGCCTATACCAGGTTCCTTTTGCCACGCACCCGATCGAAGGTCTCCCCAGCCACTATAGTGCGTACGGGCGCAGACAGGTGTACCGATCGCACCTGCGGCGATCAATCGCTTCGCCTCTACGACCTGCGGGAACATGCGACGGCGATAGGCGACAGCCAATTTCACGCCTGCCTGATCACAGGCGTCGATCATCTGTGCGCACTCGCCTCGATCGCGCGCCATGGGCTTCTCGCACAACACGTGTTTGCCCGCTTTGGCAGCAGCTACCGTATAGTCGCGATGTGTATCCGTTGGCGTCGAGACAATCACAGCTTCTACATCGGGATCGTCGATCAACGCCTGCGTGTCGCTGTAGGCTCGGCAGCCACCGAAGTCCGCAGCGAAACTCTGCGCCGCGGCCAGATCACGACGACTAACAGCGACAAGCTCTGTCTTCTCTGAGTTGAGCAGACTGGGCGCGAAGGAACTGCGCGCAATTGATCCACAGCCAATGATGCCAAATTTCATTGCAATGCCTCGTTTCCTGGAATCCATTCACTGCGTGACCTAGGTTGCTCGGATGCACCCACCGACTCATCCTCCCCTTACATACAAGGAGTCTTCTGTGCCAAAGTCCATTCTGATGCTGCGTCATTCTGCTGGATATGAACACAGTTATCTACCCGATGCAGAGGTCGCCCTCAAGGCGATCGGGGAAGTTGAAGGTTGGAAGGTTACGACGACTCACCAGTTGCAGAAAGTGACAGCCCAGACGCTGGCTGAAACAGATCTTCTCATCTTCGCCACGACGGGGAATCTTGCCTTCGAACCGGACCAGAAGAAAGCCATCATCTCATACGTCGAGGCTGGCGGTTCATTCTTCGGCATTCACAATGCCACCGACACTGGGTATGACTGGCCGGAGTACGGGCAGATGATTGGCGGCTACTTCGATGGACATCCATGGCATCAGCAGGTCGGTGTGATCGTTGAAGACCAGCAGCACCCGGCGACGCGCATGTTAGGGGAGCGATTTGACGTAGTGGATGAGATCTACACGTTCAAAGAATGGGATCGGCAACGAACCCATGTACTGATGCGCATCGACAATGAGACGGTGGATACGAGTAAAGCGAGTCGCGACGACGCCGACTACGCCATGGGCTGGTGCCATGATTTTGGCCAGGGGCGGGTGATCTATTCCGCTCTGGGGCATCCCGACGAACTTTGGTCACAGTCCTGGTTTCGCCAGCACATTCGCGGCTGCATGAGCTGGTCCCTGCGGCTGGAGGACTGACCCCGATGCTTAGGGCGGCAGCGCCGCATCAGTTCAGTGCTTCTGCCAGGGCCTGTGCCATTTGATCCATGACATAGGGCTTGCGCACAACGCCGCGGAAGCCGTGCTCCGCGAAACGAGCCATGACCGGATCATTCGAATACCCACTCGAGACCACTGCCCGCACATCCGGGTCTAATTCCTGCAAAGCGCTGAGTGTCTGTGCACCCCCCATCCCGCCAGGTACCGTGAGATCCAGGACGACGACGTCGAAGGGGTCGCTTTTGATCGCCTCTTGAAATAACTGGACCGCCTCGTCGCCAGACTGGGCAAAGGCCGTTCGGTAGCCAAGATGACCGAGCATCCGCTCCAGCAGAATGCAGATCTCTTCCTCATCATCCATCACCAGAACGCGCCCTTGGCCGACGGCCGCGACCTTGGCAACGGCTTGCCGAGGCTCGGGGACAGCCTGCAACATGATGGGCAATTGCAGTGTGAAGGTTGTGCCTTCCCCGAGGACGGAGTCGACGGATAGGTGGCCACCGTGTTGGTCGATGATGGCGTAGGCCGTGGCCAAGCCGAGGCCACTGCCCTTTTCCTTCGTCGTGAAGTAGGGCTCGAAAATTCGCTGCACAACTTCCGCTGGCATACCTCTGCCGACGTCGCGAATATCGATACGGACATAACCATCATCACCCGTTGGCGATGAATTGGCCGCGGTGATCCACAGTTTGCCGCCCTCCTCCATCGCCTGATCGGCGTTGATGACCAAATTCTGCACGACCTGAGCCAACTGACCCGGATCGCCATGGACGCCATGCAGATCGGCTGGCAGGTCAAAGTCCACACTGACATTGGAGCCGCGCAGGACAAAGGTGGCTGCTTCTTCCAGCAACTCACCCATGTCGACGTATTGCCGCACCGGTTCTCCGCCACGGGAGAATGTCAGCAATTGCTGCGTAAGCCTCGCCGCCTGCATCGCCGCTTTCTCTGCCTGTTTGACCAGATGGCGGAGAGATTCTGAGCCACTCGCTTCAAGTCCCGCCAAGGACAGATGCCCGGTGATCGCCGTCAGAATGTTATTGAAGTCGTGGGCGATTCCACCGGCCAAGACACCGAGAGATTCGAGTTTCTCGGCGTGCGCAAGATCCTGTTCCGTCTTGCGCTGATCTGTCACATCCTGGAAAACCAGAACGGCACCAATGATCACCCCTTCCTGATCTCGCATCGGTGCACTGCTGTCAGCCAGAAGTCGTTCGGATCCGTCCCGAGACAGTAGCAGGACATCTTCTCCTGGCGCGACGAGGTGTCCATCTTTTACAACCCGCTGCACCGGACTTGAACATGGCTGTCTCGTCGTCGCATCGACGATGCGGAAAATCGTCTCTAGTGGCTCCCCCTGCGCTTCTTCTTGTGACCAACCTGTGAGAGCTTCCGCCGCCTCGTTGAGTAGCTCGACGCAACCGTCGGCGTCCGTGGAGATGACCCCGTCGCCGATACTACGCAGGGTCACCATCAGGTGTTCACGCTGTGCCGCCAGTCGAGCAAGATCGTCGGTTCGGCGAAAGGCATCTGATAGAGCCGTCGCCAGTTCGGAGACCAAAGCGATGTCGTCATCGGAAAATGCGTGCGGTCGCAGACTGTTGACGGCGACAGTGCCGTGAGAAAACGGCACGTCGAGGACGGCCCGAATCCTCATGCCGTAGTTAGTCTGGATGATCTCGCATTCATCGTAGGGATCCTCCTGTTCCAGATCCGCTCGATAGACAGGTTCACCCCCAGTCCAGAACTGTAGTAGAACCTGGTCGGCACGCACTCGCGGCATCCGAACCCGGTTCGTGAGCGTCTGTGCATACACACGGAAGTGGTCGCGCGTTCGAACATCGATCAGATTCATACCGAAGTGATCGAAGGCGACACCCAGGCTGCGCAGACTCGTTCGTGCCAGATCGATGAGTGTCTCGATTTCGCGGCCCGTCTGCATGCGCCACACTTCCTCGCGCAATCGTTCCATCACCTGCCGCCGGCGCTCGCGCCGCTTGCGATCGCCAATGTCGCGCGCTACGACGCAAGATGTTTCACGATTGCCATATTCGATCAACGTAAGACTCACATCGACATCGATGAGATGGCCATCACGATGTCGGAAGCGGCGTTCGCCAACCATCGTGCTCCTTTCCTTCAGGAGTCTGGCTTCATTCGCGTCGATACTGGCCTTGTCGTGGGCTACGACGTCGTAGACCGACTCCCCCTCGATCTGTCCCTCGTCGTAACCGAGCAATTCGCGGGAAGCGCGATTTGATTCGACGATGCAATGTGTCTCCAGATCGATGAGCAGGACCGCTTCAGCAATCTGACTCACCATGGCACGATAGCGCCCTTCGCTTTGCCGCAGTGCCTCGATCGCGCTGAGACGGTCGAAGGCTTCCGACAGTGCTTGCGCCATCTCCGTCAGAATATCTAGGTCTGTCTCACTGAAAGCATTAGGTCGAGGACTGTTGACGGCCAGTGTGCCGTGGGCGAAGGGAACATCGATGACACTGCGGACCGAACGCTGAAATAGTCCTTCGATCTGCGGCGCCTCTCCATGTTCGTCCTCTGCCATCAGGTCTCGACGATAGGCGATCTCACCTTGGCGCCAGATATGCAGGATGATCTTGGATCCCTCGCCGTGGCCGGTAGGACGCCAGGTGCCCTCTGCAGTCATGCTGTGGAACTGCACCACAGGTGGATCCACGCTGTCGTCCACGAGATTGACGCCGCAGTCATCCATCGGAATACCCAGACTGCGTAGACCATCCTGCACAGCGACCATAACCTGCTGCGTATCGTGGGCATCGCGCATTCGCAGGATCTCATCTCGCAAACGATGCAGGAGCAGTTGCCGCCGCTCCTGGAGTACTTCCTCCGTCACATCCTCCCGCAGAATCACGGCACCAACGAGGTTGCCATCACCATCGCTCACGACCTGGCCACGTATGTCACCCCATATCAGATGGCCATCTTCAACACGTCCCTCCCAACGCAGGTGCTGTGCACCCTTCCCCTCCAGCAGATCGTTGATAAAAACCACGAGCTGACGTTGCTCCTCGAAAACTCCGGAGAAATCCGTGATCTGGTGACCGATGCGGTCTTGTTTGCGCAGATCATGCCCCATCCCTCTCGCCCACTCGAGAAATGCGTCGTTGACGTCGACGATCCTGCCCTGCATATCGATGAGCGTCGCCGGCATGGGGATGGAGGAGAAGACGCTTTGGTAGTCCATGTCAGTTCTCCGGGAATTGTCGGGTCACAGACCAATCAAACACCGGGTCGTAGCCGAATGCGGCTTGAGCACGCGCACAGGACATGGGCGAGATGCGGCCGGCGACAGCGGTGTGCACCTGCACCTTGGGAAAAAACCGGGCAATTAACTCCTGAGTTGGATGATCGACCACGACGTTGGGAGCCGTGATGTTGTAGAGACCAGCAGGAGCATCCGACTCAAGAGCCAGACGAAACGCCGTGGCCGCATCGCGTGCATCTGTGCGCGTCCAAAGAAGCCCTGTGTCGGCGGCCGGATCATCCTGCAATCGTTGAATCTGCTCGGGCATTTCCTCCGGTGTGCGTACACCCATGATGCGGAAACAGAGGATCGGCAAGCCATAGCGATCGGTGATATAGGCCGCCGCCGCCTCACCGGCCGTTTTGGACAAAGCGTAACTGTTGAGAGGCCGCAGAGGATGATCTTCGTCAACGAGAAGATACTCCGGGGGATGGCCGAAGAAGCCATAGACCTGGGCGCTGGAAGCGGACACGACACGCCGCACGCCCAACTCGGCGCAGGCTTGCAGGATATGAAAGGTGCCACGGACATTGTCGCCGTAGGTTTGCGGATCCGGCACAACACCCGCATTGGCCCAGGCCCCAAGGTGGGCGACGGCCTCTACACCTGCCAGACTGGCATAAACCTGGCCCGCATCTGTGAGATCGACGAACAGGTGTTGGGCGCCAGGCACATCTGTCTGCCTCACGTCAGCGCCGATCACGTCATGCCCGGCGGCAACCAGATCACGCACCACATAGCGCCCGATCCGTCCCGCGCTTCCCGTGACGAGAATTCTCATCACTCGACCTCTATCCTTGTTCGGCGTCGATCTCCGGAGGGGGCGTGCGTTGGCCCAATTCCTGATCGATCATGAACTGGCCCGTCCGATCGTCACCGACGAAACTGAGTTTGTCGACGATCTCTTTCGCCGTCGCCTCCTCTTCGACCTGCTCGTTGACGAACCATTGCATGAAAGCATGCGTTGAGTGATCACTCTCTGCGGTGGCCAGTTCGACGAGTTTGCCAATTTGCTTGCTGTTGTTGCGCTCGCTGGCAAGAGCAGCCGCAAAGGCCTCTTGTGGCGAGCCCCACATCGTCTCGGGTGCGTCGATCGCCTGCATCGTCACGTCACCGTCACGATCATGGATGTAGTCGAAGATCTTCATCGCATGAGCAACTTCTTCATCGTGTTGGATCCGCATCCAGTGGGCGCAGCCCTTCATGTTGATCCGCTCGAAGAACGCCGACAGCGACAGATATTCATTTGCTGAGGCAAGCTCAACATGGATCTGACGATTCAACGCATCCTGCATTGGCGGACTTAGCATGTCAGACGTCTCCTTTTACGTGTTCTCGGCTGCCTGGCGCAACTGGCGGCTGCGCTGGTAGAACTCATCAAGTTTCAATTCCCGCAGGAACACGAGTCCCCGCGTCCCACGTATCAGTGGACTTGGATGATTGTGGAACCATTCTCTTCCAAGACAAGTTTTTACTCGCTGGTATTGGTCGACCTGTACTCGCTGCGCGAGCTCTGAAAAGGGGCCATCGTGTTCCGGACTCGGAAAAGAAGCCTCTGCTTGAGATATGAAGCTATTGATAAATGCGTTATGCATAATGGCAAACATGTTCAGTGATACTGGAACGAAGATATTCGCCTCACTTGGATGGAACCGGTACCACACATTTCGGTAGCCCCAGATCTTGATATCGGATCGGCCCGAGCTCTGCTCATATTGCCGCAGACCCTCGGCGATAGACTGCAGCACCTTGTAGTGGGTATCGGGACCGCTGGCTTCCGGATCAAGGGCGACACTGACCACATCAGGTTCGGTCTGTTTGAGTAGACCGAGCACGGGCAGCGCATCCTCTTCCAGCGTCGGTTCGGGTGTAAAGATATCCCCCGTGTAGAAGCCGAGACGCAGGTGCAGAACCCGAGAACAATCCCAGCCAAAGTACCCCCAGATGCACTCTGCCTCCCATTCGCGACACATGCCCTTGAGACGCTGGACATCTTCTGTGTCTTTCTGGCCCGGATACTGACCGGCAAAATACGCTGTCAGCGAATCGATCCTTGCATTGAGCGCCTCCTGCTCACGATCACCGTAAATGGCAATGAGATTGCGCAGGAATCGGCGTGCCGCGCCTTCCGCCTTCATGTCTTCGTCTGCAGCGGCGACACCATCAAGATATTGCCACACATCACGATTGCGACCCTGTAGAAACTCTGGCTCGAAATAGCCGTCCAGCAACCAGCGTTCGAAGTCGGCCGTCGGCAGAAACTGCTGCAATCGTTGCAGGTGCCCGCAGATAAAATCGTTGGTCACTGCCGTGAAACCACCTGTCAGGCAGGCGAAGGTGTGCGTGTTGTTTGCGTCTCGCACATGCCGCACGATGTAGGGCAAATAGCCCAGCATCAGATCATCGTGATGTGGCTCTGTATGTAGAAACTTCGTGTTCGACAGCGTCTGCCCACCACGTTCAATCTTGGCGATCAGACCATCCCGAACCTGGGTTGCCAGTTGGGGCAGGTCGGCGGTGTGTTTTTTCAACATAGCCGATGCTTCCGCGTCAGCAGCAGCATCAGCGGCAGTCAGATCTGTCAGCCGCTTGCGACACTTCACCGACAGATCTACAAGGACGCGCTCGACCAACTCGTCATCGACTTGTGTAACCTGTTCAACGGCGACACGACGTCGCTCACCCAAGTGTTTCGCGGCACCCGTTGTGATGTAGAAACGAGCGTTGGGAAGTTGCTGCAGGGCCGTAGCCGGAAACTCGATATCGGGCGAATGTTGTATTGCTTCTGCGACGATGTGGGCCTTCGCCTCACCCGCTGCAACAATCAACGCACAGGCGTCCGGCTTTGCCGTGATCGTACCCAATCCAATGGTGACGACGAGTCTGCGGCGCGAGATCTCCATCCCACCCAGATCACCGGCTGCCGCTGCCTGAGTTTCGTAGTTCACCTGGGTCAATCTCGTCGTCGAACGATGATCCGAGCCGCGGACATTGAAGCCAATATGTCCATCCGGACCAATGCCGCCGAGAAAAAAGCCGATGCCTCCAAGCTGCCTGATCCGCTCCTCGTATTCCTGGCACCATTGATCGATACGTCCCAGAGTCTGCTGCTGCTCCCTCTCCAAATGCCCGCTGGCAGCACGGTAGCGGAGACTCAGATCGACTTCACCTGACTCTCCCCAGACACTTCGCAGTGTTTGCCCTGGGCGCAGTCCCATCTCATGACAATTCATCAGCAGCGCGCGCTCAGCATCGAGCCCGAAGCCCTTGAGGTAGAATCGGTTTACATAGGCATAAAAGCTGTTGGATTGGACCGGTTCGATGGGATAGAACTCGTCGATCTGCACGAAGTGCAGGCCATCGAGTCGTGGCTCGCGAGTCGGGTCGATGCCCGCTGCTGCAAGCTCTGACTGCGTCTCTGTCTGGCCCCATGTCTGCAACAGATGCTGAACCCACTTGATGAAGTGTTCGGGTGTCTTGCCTGTGGGCAAGCTGATCACACCCTCCGGGTGATCCTGCACCCACTCCACAAAACGCATGGCCGCGAGGCGTCCGAGGGCAGGGAAGTTGTCGACCATGACGGTCGGAATCTTCTCTGCTGGTTCGTAGAGGGCATCGAAGGCAGAGGCAGTTACCGCTACCTGCTCGACGGGGGTCAGTCGGTCCATATGAGGTCAGAGTCTCAAGCTGGCTGGGGGGAAATACGACGGCGCCGACCCCGCTGCTCGGGGATCGGCGCCGTAGGTACTGTTCAAGGACGATCGATCAACTGGCCTTGCGATTGGCGTAATGATCCGGCAGATGCTCCTGGACCTGTTGCGCCAATTCCTCGTCGGTGATGGCACTCATACGAGAATGGACTTCGTACTGATCCATCACCCAACGTGCCACTTTGTGAACCTTGATTTTCGACAGCTTCTTGTCGCCTTCAAGACCCAGATAGGTGTTCACCCACAGGGCGACGCCGTCCACACCCGACTTGTCAGTGATGGAGACCCTCGGTGGACGACCGAACAACTCGGTTGTATCGAAAATGTTGTAGATACGCTCATCTGAGCGCAGACCGCCGGCGTGAATGCCGGCACGGGTCGTATTGAAATCGCGACCAATGAAAGGATAGTTGGGCGCAATGTCGACGCCGATGGAACGCATATAGTCGGCCATCTCCTGAATCATCATGGTATCGATTCCACACAGGTCGCCGTGTAGGGAGATATACTCGATCAGCGCTCCTTCCAGAGGCGGATTGCCCGTGCGCTCACCAAAGCCGAAGAGGGTCGTATTCACCGCGTTGCAGCCATACATCCATGCCGTTGCACCATTGATGTGCACCTTGTGGAAGTCATTGTGACCATGCCACTCGATGCACTCATGTGGCATCCCCAACTCATGCGTCATCGTATGCACAAGTTTTGGAATGGATCGTGGCAGGGCTACGCCAGGAGTCGACACACCAAAACCCATCGTGTCGCACAGACGAATTTTCACATGCAGATCTGGTGACACCTGCTCAGAGAGTCGCACGAGTTCACCGACGTAAGGCTTTACGAATCCGTCGATATCGGCACGCGTGACATCTTCGAGATGTACTCGCGGCCGAATACCGGCCTCCCAGGCGGCTTCGACGATCTCGATATAGTCGTCGAAGGCCTTCTTCCGGTCCTTCTTCAGTTTGTAGAAAATGTGATAATCAGAAGAGGGCGTCAGTAGTCCTGTCTCTTTGACCTGGGCCTCTTTAACGAGACGAAAATCGCCCTTGTCGGCGCGAATCCACGAGGTCACTTCCGGATACTTGTGCCCCAGCGCCCGACACTCATCCAACGCACGCCGGTCATTGGCCGTGTAGAGAAAGAACTCGGTCTGTCGGATGACACCATTAGGGCCGCCGAGCTTGGCCATCATGTCGAAGAGCTTCACCTGCTGCTCTACGGTATAGGGCGGTCGCGCTTGTTGTCCGTCACGGAAGGTCGTATCGGTGATCACAAGGTCGCGCTTGAGCGCTTCCTGTGGATCAAACTTCACGATCTCACCATTGATCTCTTCGTAGATCGGCGATTCGTAGACGATCCTGGGGGGACGACTGTAGTCGAACATGTCGTCGAGCGTATTGGGCTCGCTGACTTCTTCTAGTGGTTTGACCTCGATGGCCATATCTGCTCCCTATTTCTCACGGTAACTCAGTGGTGGCTGTGTCTGCTGATCAGTCTAGATAATCAGTCCAGATCCAGATGATTAGTCCAGATGATCCAGATAATTAGTCCAGATCAATTAGTCCAGATAACGACCGATGAAATCGATCGCGCCCCCTACATCCTGAACCTCGAGGGCCTCATCCTCTTCCATTTCGATATCGAATTCCTCTTCGAAACCAGCCATCAGCTCCACTGATTGGACTGACTCAGCGCCGAGATCTGTGGTGAAGGAATTCGTCTCTTCGATCTGGCTCTCTTCGATCTTGAGAACCTGAGCGATGACCTTGTAGACACGAGCTTTGACGTCGTCACGATTCATGATGGGATCCTTTTCTCTGGCGGCGTTTTAGGACAACTTCGACGCCGCATCGCGGTCGACGATGAAGGTGCAGTCGGCATGATCTTGCAGAAGGCTGGCGGGACAGTCCTCACTGAATGGCCCATCTACCGCAGCGGCGATGGCATCGGCCTTCTTGGAACCAGTCGCCAGCAAGACCAGACGCCGCGCCTCGCGGATGGTGCCGATTCCCGCAGAAAGGGCGCAGCGCGGGACCTCGGATGCATCCGAGAAGAAACGACCGTCGCTATTGCTTTCGATGGTCTCCTGTGTCAGGCTGACCAAACGGGTGCGACTATCGACGCCTGAGCCGGGCTCGTTAAAGGCGATGTGGCCATTGCCACCGATACCCAGAAGCCACATATCAATACCGCCTGCAGCAAGAATCCTCTGTTCAAAGCCTTCACACTCCAGCTGTGGAAAGCGAGCCTTACCATTGAGAACGTGCGTATTGAAAGGCAGGATATCGACATGTTTGAACAGGTTTTCGTGCATGAAGTAGCGATAACTCTGGTCGTGATCGCCGCCCAGACCCCAATACTCGTCTAGATTGAAGGAGCTGACGCCAGCCAGGCTCAGCCCATCTTCTCTATGTCGTCGGGCCATCTCAGCATACGTCGCTTCAGGCGTTGATCCCGTCGCCAGCCCGATGACACTCTCGGGGGTGGCGCGGATGAGTTCGTCGAACATGGCGGCCGCTTCAATGGCCACCTGTGCTGCATCGTCACAGATCTTGACTTGTATGTTGCCTGCCATCACTCGTATCGCGGGAATGCTCGCCTCGGCGAGTCGTGTAACGTGCTGAATCAGAGGGTGATTCATCGTTGAATCCAGCCGGTGAACTTAGGGAAATGCCCCTGGAGTGTAAAGGTGACTGCATGTGGGGGATTGCGGTTGACGATCCGCGAGACTGGCCGCTATACTTTCCTTCTTCGTGTCATTTAACCGCAACGTTTTCAGCAAGATAGACGAATTGGGATCGCTCTCTATGACCACCTCCTCACCTATTGGTGCCGCCGCAATCGAGTCGCTCACGCTGCAGGGCTGCTCAGCCGGCGATTGGGCCAGTGTTCTTGTCACCTCTGATTTTGACCCTCAACGCGTCCACAATACGCGCTTCGACGGCACTGTCCATCTTGGGGCACTGACGGGGAAGGTGAGAGTCGCTGGCGGGATCGATGTGGACTGCGGCATCCGTGACGTGCACCTGATCGACTGCGAAATCGCTGAGAATGTCCTCATCTCCCGCGTCGGAGGCCACATTGCCCGCACCCGGATCGGTGCCGGTGCGGTGATCACCGATGTCGGCACGATCGCCACACATGTGGGAGCTACATTCGGCAATGGCGTCGAGGCGGAAACGATCAACGAAGGTGGTGGTCGGGAAATTGAGCTGTTTGCCGAAATATCGAGTCAGTTCGCCTATCTGATGGCCATGCATCGGCACCGAGCCGACGTGACCGAGCGCCTGCAGGCGATGGTGGCAGACTACACCGCTACGGCCAAAGCCGACATGGGTCGCATCGGTGCTGGTGCACGGATCTCCCACGTGGGTGAGATCATCGACGTCGAGATCGGGCCTGCAGCGCAGGTGGTGGGGGCAGCTCGACTACACAATGGCACCATCCTGTCGGAAGCGGATGCGGCGACCCTCGTGGGCGCCGGCGTCATGGCGGAAGATTTCATTATCGCCGAGGGCGCCGAAGTCGTTGATGGTGTCGTCCTGCACAGTTGCTTCGTTGGCCAGGGCACCAAGATGGGAAAGCAGTTTTCTGCCGAGAATTCCTTGTTCTTCGCCAATTGTGAAGGTTTCCACGGCGAGGCATGCTCCATCTTCGCCGGACCCTACACCGTGACGCACCACAAAAGCACGTTGTTGATTGCCGGCATCTATTCCTTCTACAACGCCGGATCCGGTACCAATCAAAGCAATCACATGTACAAGTTGGGCCCAGTGCACCAGGGCGTTATTCAGCGTGGTACGAAGAATGGCTCCTTCTCCTATATGCGCTGGCCCACCGTCGTGGGGCCCTTCTGCGTCATCATTGGCAAGCATCTGAACAATTTCGACATCGGTGATCTGCCCTTTTCCTACGTCACCGAAGAGGAAGGCGATTCACTGCTGACGCCGGCGATGAACATGTTCACAGTTGGCACCATGCGTGACGGCGAAAAATGGCCGACTCGCGACCGGCGCTCGGCAACCACCAAGCGCGACCAGATCTGCTTTGACGTCTACAGTCCCTACACGGTTGGCAAGATGGTTCGCGCCGAGGCGGCCCTTACCGCACTCTACGACGAAACGGACCGCGCCGTAGAACAGATTCGCTACAAAGGCGTACTTGTGAAGCGGTTGATGCTGCGCAAGGGCGCCCGCAACTACCGTGACGGTGTCGATGTATATCTGCAGGGCAAGATCCTCGCCCGAGCCGCAGCGGCTCGTGCGACTGCAGACGAAGCGAAAACGCGTACATCACTGGCCGCGGGTGATGGTGTAGGCAATGGCGACTGGAGCGATGTGGGAGGACAGTTGATCCCCCTGGCACGACTCAGGCAGATCGAAGACGACATCGCCGTGGGCAAGCTGGCAAATCCAGCACAGGTGGATGCCGCTTTTGCTGATGCCGCCGCCGCCTACGCCGAGGATGAATGGGCGTGGGTCTGTCGTGTATTTGAACAACGTACCGGGCAACCACCCGAGGCGCTGAGCCTGGCGGATCTCGACAAGATCCAGGCGAGCTGTACGAAGATGTCGAACTCAACCATCAAGAAGATCCTCGCCGACGCGGAGAAGGAATTCGATCCCATTGCCCGCTACGGCTATGGTGCCGAAGGCGGTGATGCCGCTCGCGATGCCGATTTTGCCTCCGTTCGTGGCACCTTCGCCGACAATTCCTTTGTACAACAGATGCAAGACCGACTGCAAGATGACGGATGACGCAGGCCCTCCCCCTGCAGAGGTAATCGATGTCCTCGTCGTGGAGGACAGCCGCGTTCAGTCTGAAGCCTTGCGGCTGGGACTTGAACGACGGGGTTATCGTGTGCGCGTCGCTGCTGATGGCGCGGAAGGCCTTGTCGCCGTGCGCGAACAGGCACCGGATCTCATCATTACAGATATCGATATGCCGAACATGGATGGCTATCAATTGTGCGAAGAGATCAAGAACGACTCTCAGCTGCGCTCAATTCCCGTCATCCTGCTGACATCCCTTGGCGAACCGGAAGACATCTTCCGCGGACTCGAGGTTCGAGCGGACAACTATCTGACCAAACCATTTGACGAGGAAATTCTCGATTCGCGCATAGAACATGTCCTCGCCAATCGACAGTTGCGCAGCCGGCATCGCGCCAAGCGTGGTGTCGAAGTGATCTATTCTCGGCGACGCCGAAGAATTGATTCAGACCGTGAACAGATCCTCGATCTGTTAATGTCATCTCTCGACAATGCAATGCATCGATATGCACACCTTGAGTCACGGGTGGAGGAACTGGAAGCCGAACGTCGGCAATTGATCGAAGAGGTGAATCGACTACGTACACCGCCTGACGAAATTTCCTGAGGACGACGACCATGTCCGGCAAACCCTTGCGTGCCCTGCTCATTGAAGACAATCCCATTCATGCTCGCCTGATCGAAAAGCTGCTGGAGGAAGTCGGCAGCTACGACGTGGCCCTGCAGACAGGTGGAACCCTGGCGACGGGTCTGGAAATGCTGGGTCGGGGCGAAGACTTTGATGTGGTGCTCCTCGACCTGGTATTGCCTGACAGTCAGGAAATGGACACCTACTTCCGTGTGCGGGCTGCCGTGCCGGAACTGCCTGTCCTGATTCTGTCGGGCATCGATGACGTAACCCTTGCCTCCCGCGCCGTCGAAGCAGGCGCCCAGGACTACCTGGTAAAGACCAGCCTCGATGCGCAGACCCTCGGACGATCGATTCGATACGCACGCGAGATTACCCACGCACAGCGATCAGAGTGGAATTCGCCCAGTTTTCGCCTCGCGCAACAGCAATTCCTCAAGGCCGCGGAGTTGATGAGTCTTGACGACAACCTGCGCCAGCGACTGCTATTCCCGCAACGCACACAGATCGTCTCCTTTCCCTTTCGGCGTGACAACGAGCAAGAGGTGGAGACCGTCTTCGGCTATCGTGTTCAGCACGTTTTGTCCATGGGCCCCACCAAGGGCGGCATCCGCTACCATCCAGATGTGAACCTCGGCGAGACAGGCGCACTGGCCATGTGGATGACGTGGAAATGCGCTCTCATGCAATTGCCATTCGGCGGCGCCAAAGGGGGCGTGCGTTTTGATCCCACCGACTTCTCCCGCAGTGAGTTGCAACGCCTGACCAGACGCTACACCTCCGAGATCATTGGCATGATCGGTCCCGACAAGGACATCCCCGCACCTGATATGGGCACGGACGAGCAGACAATGGCGTGGATCATGGATACCTACAGCCAGCAAGTCGGTTATGCCGTGCCCGCCGTCGTCACCGGTAAACCTGTTGTGTTGGGAGGCTCTGAAGGACGCAGTGAAGCAACGGGCCGGGGCCTCGTGTATGTCGTGGAGGAAGCAGCACGGCGTCTTGAAATCGATCTGCCTCAGACCACCGCCGTCGTTCAGGGGTTTGGCAATGTCGGAAGAAATGCGGCACGCTTTTTCTCCGAACTTGGCGTCACGGTTCTCGGCGTCAGCGATGTGACGGGAGGCATCTTCAACCCTCGTGGTCTCCATCTCGACGATGTGATCGACTACACGCGTCGGCACCGATTTCTTGAGGGCTATCCCGAGGCGGAGGCTGTCACCAATGAGGAATTGCTGGAACTACAGTGTGACATACTTGCGCCCTGCGCTCTGCAGGGACAGATCCATGGCGGCAATGCGAATCAGATTCAATGTCGGATCCTCGCCGAAGGTGCCAATGGCCCCACGACATTGGATGCGGATGAGATCCTGCAGGATCGAGGCATCTACGTCCTGCCGGACATCCTTGCCAATGCCGGCGGTGTGACCGTGTCGTATTTCGAGTGGGTCCAGGATACCCAGAACTACATGTGGACCCTTGAGCAAATCAATGAACGACTGCGACGCATTCTTGCCGACGCGTATGAACGTCTGGCAGGTCGTGCCGAGAATGAGGGGTACGATCTGCGCACAGCAGCCCTTGTCGAGGGCATCAGCCGGGTGCGCGAAGCCAAACTCGCACGCGGATTGTTTCCGTGATCATATTGCCACGGCCTTGATCCGCACAGTTCTTGATCTACACAGCTAGAGCGTAGCCATGCCTCCAACACTGCGCACCGAATACTACCATCCTGGTTACGTGAGACTTCTGGGCTGGGTCTCGCTGACCGTCGGACTTGGCGTGGTTGCCGCTGCGTGTGTCGTCCTGATTGGCTGGCAGTTCGAGTTGCCTCTGCTCAAACGCGTCCTGCAGCCGGGACGCGTCGCCGTCAATCCTGCCACGGCCGTGTGTTTCCTGCTGTGCGGGCTGGCCCTGCTGCTGGAACGACCCGGGAGCCGTCGAGGACGGCGTGTGGGCGTAGTACTTGCCGGTCTGGTGGCATTGCTGGCGTTGCTGAAGCTGTGGTCCTACGACAGCGGTGCGAGCTGGTCTATTGATCAATTGATGTATGCCCAGCGGCTGGCTGGTAGTCATATGTCACCGCATGTGGCGGCGACATTCCTGATCGCCGCAGCGGCATTGATGAGTCTCGACCTGTCGATCCGCGGCCGACTGTGGTTCAGTCAACTGTGTGCTATTCTGCTCGGCGTGAGTGCGATCCTATCGGTCAGCGACTATCTGTACAATATCCTGCTACTGTCCGGTTGGTCGACGTATTTCCCTCTCGCCCTAGACGCCCATCTTGAATTCGGTCTGCTCTGCATGGGTCTGTTGGCATCTCGCCCTCTACGGGAGCCAGCGGCGACCCTCGTGTCGACGACGGCGGGTGGGATCATGGCCCGTCGGGTGTTGCCCGCGGCCTTCCTGATACCGCTCAGCTTTGACCTGCTGCGGCTGCAACTGGTCGGTCAATTCGGTATCGAATACGACCTGTCCCTGTTCGCTTTGATCTCGATCGTTGCGCTGAATCTGCTGATCTGGTGGAATGCCTCATCACTGGTGGCCGTTGATCGTGAGCGCATCGACTCAGACCGACAGCTCATACAGAAGAATGACTTGCTCGAAGCAGGCGCACGGGAATTAGAGCGCTCCCAGGGGCAGCTGAGTCAGGCGAAGGACACAGCGGAGAGAGCGAATCGCGCCAAGAGTGAGTTTCTCGCCAACATGAGCCATGAAATTCGAACACCAATGAATGGCGTCATTGGCATGACGGAACTTCTGCTCAATACACGACTCAGTGACCAGCAGCGGGAGTATCTGCGCATTGTCGATCAGAGTGCAGACTCCCTGTTGCGACTGCTGAATGATATCCTCGATTTCTCCAAGATCGAGGCGGGGCGGCTCGAGTTGGAGGAGATCCCCTTCGGTCTGCGCGACACTCTTGGCGATACGCTGCAGACCCTGGCGATGCGCGCCTCCGAAAAGGACCTGGAACTGGCATTCCACATCGCACCTGATATCCCTGATGCCCTCATCGGCGATCCGGTCAGATTTCGCCAGATCATCGTCAATCTCGTGGGCAATGCGCTCAAGTTCACCGAAGTGGGGGAAGTCGTCGTCGACGCTCATGTAGAGGAGCTGGTCGTTGGCGAATATGTGCGACTTCGATTCGCCGTGTCTGACACGGGCATCGGCATTCCCTCTGAGAAGCAGGCACTCATCTTCGGTGCCTTTGGTCAGGCAGACACATCGACGACGCGTAGATATGGAGGCACGGGGCTGGGGCTGGCCATATCCCGACAACTGGCACGGATGATGGGTGGTCGCATGTGGTTGGAAAGTGAGGGGTCCGGACACGGCAGCACCTTCTTTTTCACGACACAATTCTCTCTGCAACTGGGTGTCCCCCTGCAACCGCGCCGAGGTCCTTTATCGCTGTCCGGGTTGCGGGTCCTCATCGTCGATGACAATCAGACGAATCTGAGAATCCTTGAAGAGATGGTCGGCAGCTGGGGCATGATGCCCCAAACGATCAACAGCAGCCCCGGTGCCGTCGACGAATTGCTACGTGCCTTTGATTCCCCTTCACCCTACGCGCTGGTTCTACTGGATGGCTGGATGCCGGACATGGATGGCTTCGATCTGGCAGAGAGGATTCGGGAAGAGCCGAAATTGGCACAGCTGCCACTACTGATCCTCACATCGGCTGGGCGTCCGGAAGACGCGGAACGCAACAAGCGACTGCGCATTGAACGGATTCTGACCAAACCTGTGAAACAGTCCGACCTGCTCGACGCCATGGCGGAAACACTTGATGCCGCCGAGGCACAGACCGAACCAGCTGAGGTGATCTACACACCACAGCAGACCTACCATATCCTGCTCGCCGAGGACGGCTTGGTCAATCAGCGAGTCGCCATGGAATTGCTGCAGCAGCGCGGCCATCAGGTCACCGTCGCCGCCGACGGACATGAGGCCCTGGCCACCCTCGCAGCGAACCACTTCGACCTGATTCTGATGGACGTTTCAATGCCCGAAATGGATGGCTACGAGGCGACGGCCGCCATTCGTGCGCATGAAGCAGAGAGTGATGCCGCACCAATGCCGATCATCGCGATGACGGCCCATGTGATGAAGGGTGATCGCGAGCGCTGTCTGGAGGCGGGGATGAACGAATACATACCCAAACCGATTCGCGCCCGACGACTCTACGAGATGATCGACACTGTCATGGCCGGATGGCCAGCGACGAAGATCAACACTACGTCGCAGACGGCTGATCCTGCGCCAACATCGGCAGATACGATTGACGCGATGCTCGCCGCCGATGCTACCGCCTTTGTCTGGGAAGAGGCCCTCAGTGGTGTCGGTGGAAATGAGGAGACTCTGCGGGAACTGCTCAGTCTGTTCATGGAGGAGGCGACGAAGCTGACGACACAGATGGACACTGCACTGGCAGCAGGAAATGCCGATGATTTGCGCCGGGCGGCACACACGCTCAAGGGGAGTGCTCGACTTTTTTCTGCCCATCCCGTCGGTGACGCAGCGCAAGAGTTGGAGTCATGTGCCCGCGACGGCCTCGGCGAGGATGCGACCTCTCTTCTGGCTCAGGTGACGGCACGCCTCAACACGCTTACAGAACAGATCCAGCAGCGCCTCGGCTGATTGGTCCTCATATGGATCGCTGTGCTTCGTTCCATGCCGCCTTCAGCGCCGCCTTCCCGACAGCCGTACGCAGGCGAGTCTGGTCAAGGAAGCGCCGCACCTGGCGCGGCGTATGCAGGACGTGAAGATCTGTCGCCGCCGGTAAACGCTCGAGCAGCCGTTTGACCTGCGGCCGCTGACGACGACGGTAGGTGGCGATCCAAGCGAGGAATTCGCGATCTGGCAACTGCTCCCGGCAGCCCGGTCCCATGTCGGGGCGACTCTGTCCGTGAAAACGCAAAGATCGCGAGATCACTCGCCACATACAGCGCCAGGGATGCACATCGAGGAAGATGATGGTGTCGGACGCTTCGAGTCTCGCCGCCATGGTGCTGGCGTAGTTGCCATCGATGATCCAGCGCTCACCAGCGACCATCTCTGCCTGCAGACGAGATCGAGCCTCGAGAGGAGTCATCACCCATCCGGGCTGCCAGAATTCACGATCGAGACACAGGACGGGCAGCTCCAGAACCGCGCCCAACTGGCGAGCGAGGGTGGATTTTCCCGCCCCGCCAGAACCAATGATGGCCACCCGGTTCATTCAACAATCCGTCTGGTCGAGTACGAGATTGTGATTGTCCACAATGGGGGGCTCCCCCGCCGGTGCCGATAGTGGCAACCCGATACCCCTACGGTAGCTGGTAGCCGCGGTTGACCACCTGTATCCTGGCTAGAACAGCGCCTCCTTCAGTGGTGTTGTCCCCATAGGTGATGTAGAGAGTCCTGGCGTCCGCACCGCGACCAAAGGCAACATTGGTCGGCAGAGCAGGTGTGGGGATATAGGCGCGCTCCTCGCCTTTCGGTGAATAGACGTAGATACCCATGCGCGTCTGGTCGCGAACGGCGACGTAGAGATTGCCCGCTTCATCGCAGACCAGTCCATCCGGGCCATCCTGAGGCGCATAGTCGACGAGGGTTTCACGGAATGTCGCCGCACCCTCTGCAGATAAATCGTACGCCGAGAGGGTCATCCGCCCCTTTGCCAACCGCTGCGCCGCCTCGGGTGACAAGCGGTCAAAGGCGTGTGAGCCATTGTCGTTGCTCACCACATACAAGCTGCGCTGATCGGGAGATACTGAGATGCCGTTGGGCTTGCCCGCGTCGGCAATGATCCGTGTCAGACGTCCATCTGGATCGATGCGATAGACGCCGAAGACTTCCTGCCCCATGGGCTCGTGACCCAGATACTTTGGATCTGAGAAGTAGATCCTGCCGCTCTCGTCCAGACTCAGATCGTTTGGTGCATTGAGGCGCTGGCCATTGTAGTGCGTCGCAAGGATGACGGTCTTTCCCGTTGTCAGATCGGTACGCGTCACGCGACGCCCACCATGATCAGCGCCTTCGCAAGCGACGAGGCGCCCTTGGGCGTCAAATTTGAGCCCATTCGACATACCACTGGGTGATCGATAGACCGTCGTCTCGCCACGGGCCGGATCGTAACGCAGGATGTGCCCCGCTTCCGGTGGCCATGAGGCACCGCCTGTAAAGGTGATGTCAGAGAAGTAGATACTACCGTCCAGGGCGGCTGCAGGACCTTCGGTGAAGAATGCACCCGCATGAACGACCTCCATCTGCGCATTGGCGTCGATGATCTGTGGGTCGCCTTGTACAACGGCAGATGGCACAGCGGCCGACAAGAGGGCAGGAAAGGTGCTGACCATAACTGCAACGAAAATGAAACGGAACCTGCTCATGTCTTTCCTCCTGTTCGCGTTGAAGACCGGCGCAAAGGGGGCGGTCCACGACGTTTGGGTTCGCTTGTTGGCAAGCGCACGGTCACCGTCGTGCCATGCCCTGGCTCGCTCTCGATCTCGAGTGTTCCTGCGTGTTTGCGCACAATATTGTAACTGGTTGGTAATCCGAGACCCATCGCCACACGGTGCTCTTTGCGGGCGAAGGTGGGATCGAAAATATGCGCCAAACGCTCAGGCTCAATACCTCTGCCATCATCAGCAAAGATGATTTCCACATGCGGTTCATCCAGCCTCGTGCGTACTCGTATCGTGCCAGTACTCTCATTCTCCAGTGCCTGCCTGGCATTCATCAGCAAGTTCATGTACACCTGATTGAGTTCCTGCGGATAACAATAGATGAGAGGCAATTCAGAAAACGTCCGCTCGACAGTCACCCCCGGAGTCAGTTGTGGTTCCATCAGCGTGACCGCTGAGTCAAGACCGTCATGGATGTCGACCCGCTCGTATTCTGCGCGGTCCAGATGCGCGAAGGTCTTGAGACTATCGACGATACGCGCGAGACGTTCGATGGCAGTGCCCGTGGCGCCATTGCTATTCGACAGGGCTTTGAGCACGCGCTCAAGCTGTTTGCCCTGGTCAATGCCTTCGTCCTCGGTGGTGATCAGCTGACGGAGTCGATCGATGCCACGCGACAATACATCTGCCGAGCTTCGCACGGTGCCAAGGGGTGTATTGAGCTCATGTGCAATGCCGGCTACAAGACTACCAAGGGCCGCCATCTTCTCCTGCACAATCAACTGACCCTGCGTTTCGCGCAGATCGCCCAGTGCCTGTTCAAGGACACGATTCTGCTCCTGCAATGTTTCTGTACGAGCCTGAACGTGACGCTCAAGTTCGTCAATGCGCTCATCCCGTGTGTCAGGTAAAACGGTCAACGCCAGCGTCGCAGGCATCGAATAATTCAGGTCGCGATCTATGACGACGACCTGAAACTGATAGTCACCCGGCGACAACCCCTCATATTCGACACGACGCTCCAGAGTTGTGTGCCAGCTCTCGTCGACACCCTCGAGTCGGTAGCGATAGACCATGCGACCTCGGCGTGTCTTGAAGCTCACGCTGGCATACTCGAAGGTCGTTAGGGACGACGTTGTCAATTCTACAGGCGCAGCAAGATCCTCATAGCGCTTGTCAGCGATGACGGCGCGAATGTAGACAGGTGGTGCAGATGCGGGAGGGGGTTGAAAGACAGTGAGCCCGGCACTGGTGCCAAACCACATGCGACCTTCATCATCCTGGTCGATGGCCATCGCGATACTGCTGGCGAGACCGTCCTCGGCGGTGAGGGTCTGACAGATCTGTCCATCGAATCGACTCACACCACCCCATGTCGACATCCACAGATAACCAAGAAGATCTTCGAACAGACGCAGAACCTGATCGTTGCCCAAACCATCTGCCTGTGTCCAGGTGTGCATCTCGCCTTCACGCCACTGCCAGACGCCACCACTGGTAGCGACCCACACACTACCTTCGCGATCGACGAGAATATCGTGACAATGTGCGTGTGGCAGGACGTCAGTGAAGTTTGTAAAGCTCGTACCATCGAAGCGACTGACGCCGCCCTCCGTGGCGATCCAGAGCCGGTCCTTCGGATCTTCGGCGAAGGCGTTGACGTCGTCGTCTACCAGACCCTCAGCGGTCGTCCAACAGTCAAAGTGACCATTCTCACGACGACGACTGATGCCGCCTTCAGTAGCCAACCAAAGATCGCCCTGGCGATCCTCGTAGAGCTTGTAGACGCGGTTGTGAACCAAGCCATCTGCTGTCGTCCACGTCTCGAATTTTTGCTGCGACACGTCCCAACGAGCCAACCCAGCCTCGGTGCCAATCCAGATATGGCCGTCTTGTGTTTCGCACACACTGAACACCCGGCGATCCGGCAGACCATCCTTCTCGTCATATACGTGCAGATACTCGCCATCGAATCGTGTCAAGCCATCGATGGACGCGAACCAACGATCACCATTGCGATCCTGCAGGACCGTGCGCATGTCGTCGCCAGCCAGTCCATCGCGACGATCGAGGCTTGTGAAAGATTGGCTGTACTGACTGACGCCGCCGAAGCTGCCAAACCAGATGTCACCAGCCTGATCGCAAGCGAGAGAAGTCAACTGAGTATTTACCAGACCATCGGCGACGGTAAAGTTGATCACACCGGTGCCACTGAGAAGACTGGCGCCGCCACGTGCCGCGGCCCACACATTGCCATCGTTGTCGACACACAGCGCCCGGATCACATCCTGGACAAGTCCATCCTGTTCACGCAGCCGCTGCACACTTCCATCAGGCGACAGGACGAAGAGTCCTTTGGTGGTGCCAAGAAACACGCGATCCTCATCGTCGACGCAGGCTGTCTCCACATGACCCAACTGTTCACCAGCCAGCGACGTGAAGACTTCAAAGCGTTCGCCATCATATCTGGCGGCGCCACCGATGCCGGCGAACCAGAGATTCCCCTGCCCGTCTTCTGTGATGTGTTGAATGCTGGCAACACTCAGCCCCTGGGCCGCGTCGAAGCTCTCGAAGCGTTTGCCATCGAAGGCGCCAACACCGCTCTCCGTGGCGACCCAAATGCGCCCTTGGCGATCCGCATGCACATAGTTGCTCTGCCAGTGCGGTAGACCATCGTCAACGCCAAAGGACTGGAAGCGCTCACCGTCCCACATGGACACACCGTCCGTCGCCGCATACCAGATATGACCGCTTGCGTCTTGAGTGATACCCCAGACCGTATCACCGGATAGCCCATCTGCTACACCAAACGTGCGCAGGGCATCGCCATCATAGCGCACCGCTCCGCATCCCCATGTGCCCATCCAAAGGAAACCGTGACTGTCTTGGAACAGACTGATCACCGGACCAGGCAGACCATTGGTGCCGTCGAGGTTGCGCCACGTTCCGCGGGCGCGGATACGATGATGGTCACACAGCGTTTTGCGCATCAGGTGCTCACGGGCCTAAGGATCGATGCGACCCAGCAACACAGCAATGGCCGCACACCTGCAGACCATCAGCCCTGCTCAGGTGGGAAGGCGTCGAGACTGACGCCACTTGGGGAGGGGCCCGTCGGCCGCCAACGTAGTTGATCGTATGAACGATAATTCACATTGAGCCACGGCGTCTCAAGGCGTATGTGCCCCTGGTGGCGCGATGTCAGCGCCGCTTCGAGGACGCCGGAAGTCAGCAGCGTCCGCTCCACCGGATATTGGGGCTGACCGGTAACGAACATCTCTTCCACATTGAGGCCGAGATAACTGAAGTGCGCATAGGCACCTGGAATCCCCCCGTGCCCCTGGCATTTGAACCAGGTCGCCTGCGTGTCTCGGTTCGCATCGCGCGACGCATAGGCGAGTTCGGTGAGATAGCCGTTGAGCATCACCACAGCACCGCGGAATCCGTCCTGGTATTCCAACAAAAAGAGTGCCGGATTATCACAGTGTTCCTCCATCGCCCCCGCTTGTCGACCCGTCTCGTCCACCGTTGCACAGGCAGCCTCGGCCAGCTCACGCCACCAGCTGCCTTCCGCCTGACCATGAGCCCATGCTTGCTCGCCCTCCAGACAGGTGACGGCGACGATACCCGTCTCACCACCTGCACGCCTCTCGGCCATGCACTGCAGGACCTCCAGCGTGTGGAAACCATAGATATCCAAACCGGAGAACCCCACGGCGACGGCCTCTTTCAGGGGTGTATCGAGGTCATGTTCCAGATAGGGATCGCGCCAACATACGGGCAGAGACGAACCGGCCATGAAGGGCGCCTGCAGCTCTTCGGCCCGTTCCGTCATCCAGCAGGCATCCTCCCAACGCCATGACAAGTGTTTGTCATTGTAGATGGGCACGCCTCTACCGGAAGTGGCCATGACACCGGCGATCTGCTCCATGAAATACCGTCGCGGATACAGGTGTTGTTCTTTCTCATTCCAGGCATAGTCGCCGTGTTCACCAATCAGCAACACACCGTCGACGGCCAATTCCTTCCCACCCAGGGTCAGCGCCCCCACGATACTCTGATAGATCGGCACATTGAAGCGCTCGGAAAGTTCGCGGCTCATGTCATCGTCGAAGGTCTGATCGATATAGAATGAGGCGATCTCCACGCGCGGTTCGTGCAAAGCGTCGTCCGTCGGAAATCCCTGCAGGTATTTGCCGACAAGCACGTCAGCATGAGAACCCGGTCGATACACGGTGATGATGGCAGCAATTTTTTTGGTCATCGAGAGGCTGCCTCCGCAGCCAGCAGCGCTTTGAGATATCCAATGGAGTACGACAATCCCTGATGGACGCCGTCGCCATCACCTTCCACGGCAGGGATGTGATCGGGGTTGATGCAGCCAGAGAACCCGACGCGGTGCAGCTCCTGCAGAACCTTGAACATGTTGATATCGCCATCATCCAACAGCGTTTCTTCAAAGGCGCCCGCCGTCGCCAGCGAACCACGGACATTGCGCATGTGCAGCGTGAAAATGCGCCCCTTGCGACCGTAGTTGTGGATCTCATCCATGATCAGCGCGCTGCCACCCGCCTCAGCACGGGTACCGCAGCAGTAGAGATAGCCCACCTGACTGGAAGGGAAGGCGTCGATGATGCGGTGGTAGCCTAGGGCGCCAAAGGGTGTGTCCGTATGGGGAGAGTCGGAGGGATGCATGGCCAGGCGAATGTCCTGCTCCTCCGCGATCGGGACGAGTTTGCCGTAGACCTGTAGAAATCGCTCCCACCAGGCGTCCAGTTCATCCTGCGTAGGTGTCGGCACCGGCTCCTTCACGAGGCCCATCGACTCGCCACGCGAGCGATAGCCGCCCCTGTGAACGGCACGGTAGCGGACGGCCTGACCGGGAAAGGTGTCACCGGAAAAACGTTGGCGGGCAATCGGCACCCCTGCGGCGGCAAAGGCTTCCAGCGCGCGACAGCTGTTGTCAATGGCCGCCTCGGCACCGGCATCACCCTCCATGAAAGACTGCGGGACGTCTGGCAGCGTGACCCGATTGATATCAAGGCCGAAGTCACGAATCCGTCGCCGGATCGCCTTGACCTGCTCAACATCTGGATACCCTTGCTCTTTCACGCCAGGCCAGAAATCACCCCGGCCAAAGTCGATGCAATCGGCGCCCAATTGCGTTACAAGTCGCAGATATTCGTCAGAGAGGTCGCCGTGCCACACAGAGATGCGTATCATCGGTGCCGTTCGTCCTTTGGTTTCGAGGTCCACTTGAACCGGGACCCATGGCGGCGAACATAGCCGTCCACTAGAGCATGAACAAGATCGGATTGTGATCAGATGCGCCTGATCGAGTGCAGAGGCACGCCACGGCAGATTGGTGAAAGCACGGGCGAAGCGCTACGCGACGAGATTTCCCAGAACATTGCCTTCCTCACTGACACCTCGCGTCAGGCACTGAACATTCGGCTGCCGCTCTTTCTTGCCACACTGCAACGGCGGTTGCCAGCGGTTCTGGAGGAGATGCGCGCCACAGCTCGCGCCGCGAATGTCAGTGAGACCGACCTGTTGGCACTAAATCTGCCTCTGGTTCCCGGCAGCCTGGATCGAGTCTTCGCAGAGCCGTCCGACCTGCCATCTATCGACGGCTGCACCAATTTCGTGTTTCGCAGTGGCCCCGATGGTCCGATCTGGGGCAAGAACAATGATGGTTGTGAGCCACATCGCGCCGCCGTCGCCAGATGGGTGCGTCCTGCTGAAGGCATTCCCCAGGTCACATTTACCTTCGCCGGCATGGTCGCCACCACAGATGGAATGAACGCTGAGGGTGTCGCTGTGGGTCATTCATCGGTGGGTAGTGTATTTCAACAATCCGATCGCTGGGTGCCGATCCGGTTGCAGGCGTACGAGGTGATGTCTCGCGCCCGTACAACGGCCGAATTTGTGCGCGGCATGGCCGAACAGCCCTTGCGCGGTAAGGGCTACAGCATTGTATGCGTAGACCGCCTCGGCGATGCAGTGTCGATCGATGCAGCCTGTCCGGTGCTCATGGTTTCCGAGCAAGTCGAGGGCGCCGCCGGGCTGCATTGCGTCAATTGCTATCAGCATGAAGCAGTCGCACATGCCGATCGCCGTACGCCGGAAGGTAAGATCGATGCGCACAAACGTTGGCACCTTCTCGACCGAGCGTTGAATGCTGGCGAGGGACCCAAGCCGTCAATCGATGTCAGCGGCGGTTGGCCAGAGGGCATGACACCTCCTCGACCAGGCCCCAGTGGCTACGACTTGTCCTTTGCCGAACAGCTGTTGCACACGCACGGAGAGATTCCCCTCTGTCGTCATGGGGCGCCTCTGGACTATCATACCGAGTATTCGATGATCGCCTTGCCAGCGTCTGGCAGAGTGCGTTTTTGTGGGATTCATCCATGCAAGCAGCAATACACGCAGATCAATCTTTAGATGGACGTGATGGGAAGAAAAGCAGGTAGGGTCAGATGATTCTGTTGCTGGTGGAAGATCAGCCAAGTATGCGCAAGGTCGTGGCCAGTATGCTCGCTAAAATGGGCTTCACCGATGTCGTGCAGGCGTCAGATGGTGAAGAGGCCCTGGAGGCTCTGCGCATGCGCCATGTCGACCTGGTACTCACAGATTGGATCATGCCAAATCTGGACGGTGGTGACTTGATCCGTCAGATCCGCGACACACCCAGCTATGAAGATCTGCCCGTCGTCGTCTTCAGCGCCCTCTCTGAGCCTGAGAACGTACGCGCCGCACAAGACGCGGGCTGCGATGCCTTTCTGTCCAAGCCATTTTCTCGAGAGCAACTGCAGCAGAAAATGGGCGAGGCCCTGGCGCGGCGCACGACGAGCCAGATTCAGCAGATCATTCTGCAGGCTGATCCTGTGCGCTCATCCGATGAGCATCCATTGGTGGTGATTGGCGTCAAAGAGATCACTGCCGTCCAGCTGGCACGCAAGGATCAACGCGGACATTTACGCTACCTGGGGTCTATGTGCTCCGCCGTCATGGCCATCAATGGTGGCAGCGACACAACCCTGGCTGGCTACACGCTGGATTCCGACGGCAATATGATCGCCAAACGCGTTAGGGGTCTGACACAGCGAGTGCGCGCAACGATGCTCTCAAACCGCCTGCCTACGGCTGTCACGACGGCTCGTCTGCTGAGCATCAATCGGCCCTCCGCTCTGACAATTTTCCTGATCATAGACGAGGTGTACGGGGTCGAGCCGGCGATGCGCCGCAATCTGGAACGGATGGGCGTCGTCATTCTTGAACAGCACCGACTCGACGCAGAAACCTTGATCAAGCTGCTACGCGAACACGGTGTTGACTCCTCCGAGGTCAGTTCGGTCCTCCCAACGCCGGAAGAATTGCAGCAGCGTCTGGATGAGGATGTGAAAGCCACAGGCGAGTTGCCCGTCCTCGCTCACGTATTTCAGAAGATCACACTCCTCGATCGCGATCCCGACAGCAACATGCAGGACTGGGTCGATGTGATCAAGACGGACCCCTTGTCGAGTGCGCAAGTCATCAAGCGCTCCCGGTCTCCCGCCTTCGGTTTCCAGGGAGAGGTCAATGATGTGGATCGAGCTGTTGTTCTGCTGGGCAAGAATGAGGTCAAGCAGATCGTGATTTCCGGCGCCGTGAAACGATCCATGGAGCGCGTCACAGAAAAGGGTTTCTCCATCGACGACTACTGGATTCACTCCGTCGCCGTCGCCGTCGCCGTCACAGCTCAGCTGCTGAGTTTTCCTCTCGAGGAATCGGCGTGGAAACCGGGTGACAAGAAGACCTACGAAGACATGGCTCTGGAAGAGGACGAGTTGCATGCTCTTACAGAAGCAGGTCTGTGGCAGCGATTCGAACTGCGCGACGATGACGACGCATTCGTTGGCGGCATCATGCACGACGTAGGCAAGGTCGTGCTCGCGCACTCCTATCCTGGACTCTTCCCATCCGTCATCGAGGAGATGGAGAAGATTCAGTGGCAAAAACCGATGTCAGCGATCGAAACTGACTTCACCGGTGGGTCCGATCACACCGTCGTCGGCAGTACACTGGCTAGTGAATGGGATCTTGGGCAGTCGACGACGGCCTGTATCATGCAGCATCATGCGCCACATCCCAATAGTGCTCTGGCACGACTGATCGCCGTCGCCAACTTCGTCGCCTCGGCGCTCTATCCCTTCCCGGCGCAGGCGAAGTATCCGCATGTAAAGATTCTGGGTGATCTCAATCATGCACGGAAACAGGGTGACGAGGAGGCCCATGCTGATATGCCCGAGGGGATGAGCATTTTTCTCTCTGATGCCATTTCTGATGAACTCAAGACCAGTCGTGGCGAACTGATGGATCTGGCCAGCAGGATTACCACGGCGATCCACCGCCAGGTGCAGGGCATTCAGAACAGCGTATGAGCGAACCGATGACGTATCATGTGGGCCCACTCGACGTGCGCGACTACGAGTGTGACTTGCAAGGCGTCGTCAATAACGCCGTGTATCTGAATTATCTCGAGCACGCGCGGCATCAATGCTTGCTGGATCTGGGCCTGGACTTCGCTGCACTACACGACAGTGGCTGTGATCTGGTCGTGACCCGTGCCGAGGTGGACTATCGCCAGTCACTCAAGTCAGGCGACCAGTTCTTTGTGCGTACACATGTGCGCCGTGCCAGCAAGATTCGCTTCGCTTTTGATCAGATCATTCTGCGCGCAGCGGACGAGCAGGTGATGGTAGAAGCCCTCATCATCGGCACAGGAATTGTGCAGACCGACAACGGGCGTCGACCGGGCCTGCCGCAGCTGCTGCAAGACAAGCTCGATCAGTTTAATACCGCGGCTGAGTGATGCAGTTGCAGGACACCCTCATTGTCTGGCGACGGACGGGCAAAGAGCATGGAGAGAGTTCAGGATTTCAGCTGAATCCACCGGACGTCGTCGAGGCCAGTTTGCAAACGAAGGTCGCCATCGCTCGCAACGTCCCTGCTGACACGTGGTCGTGGTGGCAGGCGAGCGACGAACTGTTGATCGAAAAGAATCGCCCTGAGGTGGATTGGCCACGAGCCGAGGAAGTCCTCTACTACCACCTGCCCCAGCAGCACTGCCTCATCGTCGAGAATGCCTACAATCGTCGCCTGGGCCGCGAGTGGAGCTGGTATGTCCATCTCGGCGAGCACGAATGGCGACCTGACCTGAATGCCTGGGTCTTCACCGATCTATTCGCCGATGTCCTCATCCACCAGGATTGCAGGCAGCACACCGTCGTCGACCTCGACGATCTTGCACAGGCGGTTCAGCTGCAGATCATTTCCACCGAGCAAGCCACCGCGACCCTGCGGCACACGCAGGCCCTCATCGATTCGGTGACTGCGGGCGAGTTTCCACCGGAGCAGATCCGTCCGTGGCGTGGCCACCTGCAGGAACACGGTCTGATCGGCTAAGGAGTCCGAATGACTGGAAGCCGGCCAGTCGGATGGATAGACCGTTGGATCGCAGGTCAGACGAAGCCGACGATACTTCTCGCTTCATTCAAGGCAGCTATCGTGTTCAGTTCTCGCAACATAGGCGACTCTTCACTCCAATCGATACAACCCCAGAAGAGGCGTTGCTGATAGGCAGCGGCGCCCTTGATGGCAGCTGCACGCACATACGTCACGAGCCAATAATTGCGTGCACGATTCACGATGCGCAGTCGACTCGGTGTCGTCGGTGCATCATGCTCGAGCGGCTGCAGTGGTTGATCTGCTACGGCAACGTCCGCGGGTTGGACGAACCACGGCTGCGACGAGTCTTCATGCTTCTGTGTCAGGTCGACGACGAGGGTGCATGTCGAATCGCCCACATGAGCGGCGATCGTTACATCATCAATACTCGCTTGATCTGCGCTACACAACGCCACAGATGCCGTTTCCCAGGCCTCGGCCTGGGACCATTCATCACCCCAGCGACAGCGCAGATGATCTGGCCGCTCCGATGTGACTTCGAACAGGGCACGTCCGGCGGCGACCTTACTCGGATAGTTGGCGTAGACGAACCACGGCGTCGACACGGACGTATCCGCTATCTCGGTGACGACTTGCCATCTATACATGTCCGTAGAGCAGAGCAATTTCGTGAGGCCACCACTGCCGGTGACTGCGAGCATGACGTCCAGGTCATATTGATGCAGATGCATCGACGTGATGGGCTGGTCACTGGTCAGCACCTGTTCGCCTTCTGACCAGGTCAGTCCCGTGTCACTCGTCCAATGGCGAAGGCGCGTTGGTTCATCGCAGGAGACGGCCAACAGGTGCAGGCAGCCACCCTGATGGAGGATGGCATAGGCACCGAGACGGAACCCGAGATCCAACCCTTCTTCCAGAGCCGTCGACGTGGCCACCGCCGATTCAACCGGTGGCGACAGAGAGAAACGCTGCGCCAGATAACGCGCCGAGTTCACCTTCTCGATCGTCGTCATGTGGTCGAAGGGTTTGGCGCCGGGCACAATGCGCTGTTCAGGGTACCAGCGACTGAGCAGGGCGTGACGAGTGCTTGGATCCGCAAGATTGTCTGAGCCCGTATGTCCCGCCAGATGGTGGAAGAGCAGTACGTCACCGGGCTCTGCCAGGAAGGGCTGACCCGCGCCGGAATTCTCTACAATGGCCGCAGCGCCTTTGATACAGTGACAGCTGCCATTGAGAAGCTCGCGGTAGCGCCGATAGGAGCCGGGGAAAACGACAAAGGCGCCTCCCCGCGGTCTTACACGGGTCAGGAAGATGAATGCCCCTACAGCCCAGCCATTGGGCATCGTCGTGGGGTAGCTGTCATCCACATGGGCGACCGGTGCCGTCCACTCCCTGTCGGGTTGGTAGGGCCGCGGCATATCGCTGCCACCGCGGCGACGAGCCAGGGTATAGGTAGGTGCGCCGAACAATTCTGCGATCCCGTCCAACATCTTATCCGTTGTGCATGCTGTAACCACATCGGCCCCAATCCCCCGATCGTCAGGACCGGCCTCCAGGTACGCCACGGCAGCTTCGATCGTGTCTGCGGGCACGACCTCGCGCAACACGACGTAGCCGTGCTCGATAAAGTGCTCGTGATCGGCGGCGGACAGGGTCGGCATCAGGTGTGATCTCGATTGCGCAACGCATCGGCATTGCGCAACGCATCTGGCGCATAGATATGCAGATCCCCCGGTTGCCGCATCCCGAGCAACTGCAGTCGCTGTTCGTCGGCAGTCACCAGGGCTTGCCAGGGAATCGCCTGCTGCCACTCATAACGCTTCAACCACCAATGACCATAGTAGAGGTAGATCCCGCGTCGCAGACCGGCGCTGTGATTGATTCCGCCTGAATGCCAGATGGCGCTGTTGATGAATGCTGCATCACCCGGTTCGGCAAGAATCGCCACCTCGCCCGCCAATGGTTGATTTCGCTCGTCCTCGGTTGGCGGTTGTTGCCAGCCCCGATGCGAACCGGGCAGCACGTGCGTCGGGCCCTTCTCGTGGCTCATCTGGTCGAGATAGACAATGGTGTTGATCGACAGTGGGTAGTCTCCGGGGAAGCTGAAGTCCCGATGCCAGGAACGCGGTGGGCCCTCCTGGTGCGGTTCCTGTCGCAATAGATCGTATTGTAGCAGCTGAATCTGCGAACCGAAAATGGCACGGTGGTTCTCCAGAATCGGCGGGTGTTCGAACAATTCGATGAAGGCTTGGTGCTTGAGCAACTTGTGCTGATTTCGCGGTGCCGCCTCGGTTTCCCACACATGTTCGAAGCTGTCCTGAATACGCTGCAGGTGCTCACCCTGCAGGACCCCCTTGACCAGGACATAACCATGCTCGTCAAAGTGCGACCAATCCTTGTCGTCGATCATTCCTATTCTCTCCGAGCTCTGCACTCAGTCTGCCAGCAGCGGGAAGAAAGCACGTGAGGTCAGAGTCGACAATCGTCAGCTGCGATTGCTGTGGCCGGTCGCGCTCAACTGCTCGGCATTATACTGTATCCGCTGAAATCTGAAAGACAAGTCAACGTCCACCCGTACCACGTAAGCGTCCTGTGAAAGAGAATCCCATGAGCTCGAGTGAACGCGTTGCCCTCATCACCGGTGCCGGCAGTGGCATCGGTCAGCATTCCGCCTGGGCCCTTGGCGAGGCGGGGTATGACCTTGTGCTGGCAGGTCGTCGACAGGACGCCCTCGAACAGACCGCCGCCGATGCAAAGGGTGTGCAGACACTGGTCGTCCCCACCGATGTGGGTGATCCAGAGGCAGTAGATTCGCTGTTTTCGAAAGTTCTGGAGCGTTTCGGTCGGCTTGATGTGCTGTTCAACAATGCCGGCATGGGCGCCCCGGCGATTCCTCTGGAGGAACTCACCTTCGAGCAGTGGTCAGCCGTGGTCGGCGTCAATCTGACAGGTGCTTTCCTCTGCACCCAGGCCGCATTCCGCTTGATGAAATCTCAGGATCCACACGGCGGCCGCATCATCAACAATGGTTCCGTATCGGCACAGATGCCGAGACCTTTTTCGGCACCCTACACGGCGACGAAACATGCGATCACCGGGTTGACGAAGGCGACGTCACTCGATGGCAGGGAACACGACATCGCCTGCGGTCAGATCGACATCGGCAATGCGGCGACGAACATGACGCAGCGCATGACCGATGGTGTGCCACAGGCGAATGGCACGAAGATGGTGGAGCCGAGAATGGATGTGAAGTGCGTCTCTGACGCCGTCGTCCATATGGCTTCCCTGCCGTTGGACGCGAACATCCTGTTCATGACGGTTATGGCGACGAATATGCCTTACGTGGGCCGTGGTTGATCTGATGGGGGTTCAGATTACCAGGTCCAGTTGTTGTACGGTGCCGACACCTGCCGGCTGGCCATCCTCTTCCTTGAGGTAAATCCCTGAACTGCGAACAACACCCTGCAGCTCGTTTTCATCATCCTTGACTTGGAAAGGAGTCGTCGTCGATCCAAGATAGATGGCGCCGACGCCTGCCTCCCCGAGTGCAATCAACCGGTCGTTCCCGGCTGTATCTTTTTGCCAGACGCGTAGACTCTCATACACAGAATCTCCCTCATCGATGAAGTCGTTGCCGTCTTCGTCATAGAGGGCCAACTCGCCAAAGCCATTGCCCGTGGCCGGACCAAATAACTCTGAACCATTGTCGATCTGACCATTGTCGTTGGCATCAAGGGCGAGAAATCCTGAGTTGGCGCCGGTGAAATGGATTTGATCCGACTCGCCATCATTGTCCAGATCGAAAGCGAAGGTTCGCTCTGTCAGTTCCGCGGCAGTTCCTTCGAAATTGATCACGAGAGGATCCTGCAACTCGGCACCGACACGCACCTCTCCTGCCTCCTCGGAAATGAACTGCCGTCCCATCGTCAATTCGACGCTGATGTCGAGTTGCTGACCATCCGCCGTGTGCACGACGCCCGCCGCTGAGAAACTCGTCGTCTCGCGCTCCACGTGACGCTCCAGATAGGAGTAGACGAGGGTTGCCCTTGCCGAATCGCTCTGTGATTCTGTCTCTTGCGAGGAGGTGTGTGGCGTCGTCCCTGACGCCGGCGTGGTCATCCCTGACGAATCAGCTTGCGTGCCTGGAGGGCCAGATACTGCATCTGGCTGCGACATGGCACCTAGATCGAGACTGGCTGGGTCGAGGAGATTGAACTCACGCCCGGAGAAGGCGCTGACGGCGGCACTGATCAACTGCATCTTGAGGCGATCTGCCGGATCGACTGCTGTATCGATGGGCATAGATCCCATGACGCCGAGACCGGTCAGATCGAGTCCGAAGCTACTGAGGGTATTATTCAACGTGTTCCTGAGTAGCTCAGGGGACGGCACACTCAATCCGGCAAGGTCGGCTCGTTCAAGGAGTGTCGCATTGAGACCCTCGCCATCGACTTCACCTTGGTCGAGTTGCGTTCGCAGCTCGGGGTCCAGACGGGCGATTTCCTGCTCGAGTAGACCAGGAGAGTGAGAAAATCCTGTCGAAGAAGCCAGGGCTTGTTCCCGGATATCCAGGACCTTGGTCCTCGTTGTGCCATTGGCCTGTACGGCAATCGCCAATTGTTCCTGGCGCGTGTGCTGTTCTGTCAGTGAATGCTGCGCCGACAGATCGATTTGGGCGCTCGTGACTCGCACGATACCATGCTCCGTATGAGTGGTTTGCCGGTGACCGGAGGTGGTTGGGGACCTCGGGATCTACATCATCCGCTCGGTTGCCGGGCAGGCCTGGCGGCCTGCAAATGTCAGCCAGGGGAGGCTGACGACTACCCGCACCCTTCCTATCGGCGAATGGGAAAATTCCTCCATCGAACGGTCGATTCTCTCTGAGGAGTGGTGTTGAAACGCCCTCTGACCCCCCGAATCCCCTGGCCTGCGCCAAGGCGGCAGATGCAGACTCCTGCCCTCTAGGGATCACCCCTCATCCTGACGCCTGGCGACAAGCAGTAACTGGATCGGTATCTTCTGTCGCTTCCCGAAACCGGAGATCTTCATTGCCCAACGTTCTTCTCGTAGGTGGTCGCGGCCAGATTGGCGCCGGTCTGCGCACTTATATGCCGCGCCTCGACCCTGACTATCGCATTACCTCCGTGGATCTGCCTGATTCACCCGATCGCGCCACCGATCCGGATGCCCAGCGCAATTTCGTCGACCTCGATATCAGTCAACACCCGGACGAACTTGCCAAGTTGATGGCCAACCGTGATCTGGTTGTCTATCTGGCACGTATGGGTGGGCTGGAGCAGATGAATGACCTGTCCGATCTCGTTTTTGAGGCGGCCCTGGCACAAGAGCGCGTGCCGATGGTCGTCGCATCCAGTTCCGTCCATGCTTGCGACGGTGCCTACTCGGTCCATGAGGGCGTCTGGTCGACTTGGGCGGAGCGTCGCTTCGACGAACTGGATCCGCCACCGGAGCGCGTGTCCTCCAGCATCCCTGCCTGCCCGATGGACGACTACGGTCGCGAGAAGGAACATGTCGAGCAGTGGTGTCAGAAAATGGCCGATGCCGGTCATATGGCCATCGCTGCGCGCTGGGGCGGAATCAATGCCGCAAATAATGTGAATGTGAAGGAGAAGGGCTACTTCGCGCTGTGGTGCCATCAGCAGGACGCTGCCGCCTTCGTGCATGCATGCTACCACAGCCACTGCAATGGCGGCGCCCCGTCAGGGGCCCACTACTTTGTCACATCGAACAACAAATACAACATCTTCGATCTGGAACTGCCCCGCGCTGAAATCGGCTATGCGCCAACCTTCGATGCAGAAGACTTCTACCGCAGCGAACCGTCCTAGTCGATTCGACCCGGCACGGGAGCGCCCCATATCGCCACCTGGGGTGGGGCAATCGTCAACGAATACAGTTTCGCCCCGGGACCCAGGTGGAAGCGCAGCTTGATATAGAATTCTCCCACGGGCAGATCTTCCAGACCCGGCGTCCGACGCTCCTCGCCAACGGCGGGCCAACGACGCTGGCCCTGCCACGACAGCTGGGCCTGTGGCGCGTCGCCGCGAATCGGATCGCAGTCCTGGATACCATATCCCGGGATCGGTTCGCCCGTATCCTTCAATAGTTCATATCGCAGCTGACCCGCGGTGGCATCGACATTTACGTGCACTGTACCGCCGGCAGCCTGCTTGAAGCGATGTGTCGTCAGTTGTCCTGGAACGGACGATGCCGTTTCCACGTGCACATACCCATCGGCACGCAACGTGGCCAGGCCCTTGCCCCAACTCTTGGCGACGGGATAACGTCCTTCAGAAGGATATGCGGTGCGACCATTGTGTGTCTGCGGGCCCGCATTGTAGAAGAAGTAGAGTTTCTCGTCGTGCAGAATGGGTGCGTCGCCATAGAGCATGCCCCAATCCCACGCGCCCGCTGCTCCGCGCTGGATGAAAGGTTCACGCCAGCGCGTCCAGCTCACGCTGTCACGGCTCACGGCCAACTGCGTATCGACCGGTCCATCGACACGGGCAGGAATCGCCGCACTGCCTGCTTCCTCCCCCCAGTACTGTTTGGGTTCGTGAATGTGATAGGGTTCATTCAGATCTGTATGAAATGTGTGCAACATGAGCATGCGCAGACCCGCATTCGTGCGATTCGCCAGATCTGCCGCGGCCGAATAGAACTCCGTCCCTGGTGGATCTTCCAGGTCTTGGTCAATGACGGTTCGCAGACCTGACCAGCTCAGAAAATCGTCGCTGTCACGTCGCCCCAATACCCGCGTGCGCCTACCGGATCCACGCTGCGAGTAGAAGACATACGCTGCGTCAGGGTCGATTGTGCCACCAAAGCCTGTAGGTGGCGCACCAAAGTTGAAGAGCATCGGCTGCGAGGAGTGTTCGCCGATGGGGATTTGCTGCCAGTCGTATCCATCAGCGGAACTGTGGGCGCGCCATTGAGGCTTCCCCTCCGCATCGGTACCGGTCGGTTTGTTGTCGATCCGTTTCCATCGCCGGCGTGGATCCCTTTCGTGCGGATCCCATACCATGGTCAATTCACCAGCAGGACAGTTTGTGATGTTGTTGTCTGTCGAGCCTTCGAATTCGACCAGTCCAAGAGACGGCTTCGTCCAAGTGACGCCATCGTCGGATTCAAGAGCACAGACCAGGGCGAGTCCGTGGATCCAGCTGGTGTAGTAGAGTCTGAAACGCCGCTCATCTTCGATATAGATCACTCGTTGGAAACGCGGCGACCCCGCCTCCCATGCGCAGTCCATGGGGATCGCAAGGGGCGCATCGACTGTCAATTTTTGCGGGTGATTCAATACACGCCGCGTGCCCTGCATTGATTCGATGAAGAAGTCATCGATGAATAGGTGTTTGCCCGGATGGCTTTCCATCAAGCTCTCCTGATAGGGGCCGAAGATCTGCTACCGAAGATGAGCCTCGTTAGGGGCGTTGCCCATGAGGACAATGGCTAACTCAGACGCCCGGCTTTTGTGCCGCCCTCACGCCACAGATCCCAGCGTGGATCGGCGTATTGATTGAAGAAGCGCTCAATTCTAGCCCGATGATCCTCGATGACCTCCTGGCAGGCGGGGTCACTTACTCGATTCCAGCGCTCTCCCGGATCCTCCACCATGTCATAGAGTTCATCGGGGCCGTCCGGGAAGCGCCAACTGTATTTCCACCGTTGGGTGCGAACGGTGCGCACCATCTCGAATTCGTGGAAGAATTCCTCTTCGTCCCACGACTCGGTGTCACCCGTCAGTTGGCTCGCATAGCTGCGACCCGGTAATGCTGGGTGATCCTCAGGTCTGTCTACCTTCAAATCGAGTAGATCCAGAATACTTGGCAAGAAATCGTAGTTGCACGTGCGGCCCTCAAACACGCCACCCGTCGTGACACGATCGGGATGACGGAAGATCAGAGGAATGTGCATCGCTTCTTCGAAGGTGTGAATGGGACGAGAATGATCGCCCATGCCCCACATCCCGTGGTGGCCACCACACAGACCCTGGTCCGCCGTGAAGATGACGAGGGTGTCATCCGTCAGTCCACGCGCTTCGAGGGACGCGAGAATCGCACCGACGCCGTCGTCGACAGCACTCACGGCGCTGGCGTAGCCGCGCATACTGACAGGATTGCCGATACAATCACGGAATTGACGCAGCCACGGATGTACAGACTCGCGTGGAAAGCAGGTCAGTTCTTTGTCAGCATAGTGTTCGGTGTGTCGATTTTCATGCGTGTAGTACATGTGTTCGCCGAGCCCGTAGGGGCCATTGTAGCCAACAAAGAGAAAGAAGGGTTCGTCTTCCGCAGCCGTCTGGCCGAGAAATTCCAGCGCGTGTTCTGTGATCACCTCTGTCGCGTAACGCGGCTCTTCGTAGACCTCACCCTGCCAGATCGCCTCGGCATTGTAGAAGGTGCTCGTGTGTCCCTTCGGTTTCGTGAACCAGTAGTCGAAGCCCTGCTGTGGACGCAGGCTGTCACCCAGATGCCACTTGCCGGCGAGCCCACAGTGGTAGCCAGAATCATGCAGCAATTGCGGCAAGGTGACGAATTCATCGATCGTGCAGTATGCTTCTGGGCCCATCTGCGAATCGGGTTTCTCGCTACCCAGGTAGCAGTGCACGCCGTGTTGTGAGGGAATCAGACCCGTGAAGAAGGTCGCTCGACTTGGCGAGCAGACGGAGTTCACGGCGTAGGCGTTGGCACAGCGCACGCCGTCTGCGGCGAGCGCGTCGATATTGGGTGTACGGATCTCTTCATTGCCGTAGCAGCCCAGACTCCAGGCGCCTTGGTTGTCCGTCATGATGAAGACGACGTTGGTCATATGTACCGTGCGGGCTGGAGACTCTTCGTCTAGCGAAAGACAAGCATGGTTGACGTCTGATTCACGTGCCCGATGTATTGCTCGCCATAGGTACCGAATCCGATCGTGGGCAAATCAGCGAAGACCGCCTCGTAGCCTGCCATCTGGCCGCGGTGGGTCAACTCGAGGGTTCTGTATTCACAGTGGAAATTCACCAGACCCGAGACAGGACCCCGCGCAAGCACATCGTCAATGACCGATCGCGTCCCCTCCACAGTATTGCTTGCCTCACACACTCTGAGTCGCATGCCTTCTGAGATTTGGCATGCCATCCGCATACTCTGACCGGAGAATCCCATCGGACTTCGCAAAAAAGGCTCGTCACCAACCATGAGGCCGAGAGGATGCAGAACAGCTCGCTGTTCTGCATCCTCGACGGAACATCCCAGTGCCTGGGCGTATGCCTCTGTCGCGGGTTGGCCATTGAATTCGAGAACCTCTCGGCCACCCTCGGTCACTTTCGTCGCCGTCAGGACTGAATCGCTGACGGTGACACTCTGCGTCTTAACAATCTCGAAACCAACAGCTGGTCTGAGCAGCACGAGAACAGCCGCGTCCGTGTAATGCGCCCCATTGGCGAAGACATGGGTGGTTTCAAAGCGCATGTCATCGCCGGCCGAAGCACCTACAAAGGGCACATTCGTGCGGTTGCCGATATCAGCCATAATCCGTTCTTCGGATCCGCTGAGGCCATCAATGAGGATCAGTCCCACATACTCGTCCCGACTCATCTGCATAATGGGCTGACCGAAATTGCCCTGAAACTGCTCGATCGCACCCGTCACATCCGCGCCCTTCGATAGTTCCTCCACGACGGCGACAGACAGGTCAGGGACGGCCGAGGCGCCAAACATCATGGCAACGACGGAATCTTCATGAAAACCGGTACGCGTCTGCTCTCCGGCAGTCGTGCAGCCAAAGACCTCGGCCTGTGGAAACATTTCCTTCATACCCGCACTCACCCACTGCGGATCGCGTTTTGAAGAGGCGAAGAAGAGTACCGCCGATGCCTCAAATCCCGCATGATCAGCCTGGGACGAAAGGGACGCCAACAGATCGTCCAGATCCTGGGCCTCAGAATGGATGACGTGAATGTCGCGAGAGCCTGCCGTGAGATCACTGACTTGGCCCTCGAAGTCGTCGATGGCAGAAGAAATATCCTGGACATTGCTCGCGTCCTGGGGTGCCTCCAGATCCACGTCCATCAATGTGGCGATCGCTTTCGCCTTTGCTACCTTCGAGGCGCTGTCCTCACTGGTTAGCGAGAATTCCTGCGGATCCATGCCTGCCATAACAAGCTTTGCCTCGACATCCCAGGCGATCAGATCGCTACCTTCTGACCTGGACTCAATCAGATGATCGAGGATTTTTTTCACTTCCCCTGGCATCGAGTTCTCTCGCTGGTTGGAATGACGGGGAAAGGAAAGTTTAGGTAGATCAGCAGATCGGGGAAAACCATCGACCTCTGGCCGTCAGCATCTCGTGCTTCTACCATAACAGGCAGACCTACATTGCTTTGTTCAATCTCAGTTGCCCGTAGGGGGATTTCGTGGCGGACGTACCGATCGCTGACACATTCCAGTTTGATGCACAGGGTTTTTTCATCCTGAGGGGTGCTTTCGACGCTGAACGATGTCGTCGCTACGTCGAAGAACTCGATCGACTCTTCGAGCAGGAATACGACGACCCGTGGTTGCAGGTCGAAGGCGTGAAGGGTCAGACGACGGTGCAGTTCACCGAGGGACAAAGACGCATCAATGGACTGCCCCTGTGGACGAATGTCTTCGATGAGGTCATCAGCTTTACGCCTGTAGTGGATCGGCTCCGCGCCTGGATGCAGGCACCGCAATTGGTCAATACATGGGCAATCGACAAAACCGTCGGCACGCCTTGGGGAGGCTGGCATCGAGGCTTGAACCCCGATGATTATTCGGTGCGCAATGGCAAGGTGCGCTCACGCATGCTCAATTGTGTGTTCATGCTAACTGACAACGACGAAGATGATGGTTGTCTTGCTGTTGTTCCGGGGGCGCACAAGTCGCAGATCGATCTGCCCATGGCCGACTACAAGGGCAAGGCACTGCCTGGCATGGTGCCCGTTCTCGGCAAGGCGGGAGACATCGTCATGTTTACGGAGACCCTGTTGCATACGGGAGCGCCTAAGACGAGTGAGCGTCGACGTACAAATCTCTATTTCAATTACATCGATGCCACCTACAATCCCGCCATGCGCGAGCTACTCGCCGATCATGCGGGCAACATCAACCACTATGTCTTTCCCCCACAGGTGCGCTCCCGTTTTGACGAGACGCAGCGTGAACTGACAGCGTGGATGGAGTGGCAGAGAACCTCACCCGCAGAGGCGCCGGAGGCCTGATGGACATACTCGTAGTCGGTGGAACACGCTTTTTCGGTCGCTGCACGGTCGAGCTACTGCTGGCGGCAGGGCACAAGGTCACCATCTTCAGTCGTGGCAACATACGTCCATCCTTCTGGGATGACATCGAGCACATCGCCGGTGATCGCGAAGACGCAGAAGGCCTTCGCCAGCTGCTGGCAGGGCGTCAGTTCGACAGCGTTCTGGATAACCAGTGTTATGATGAGCAGGAAGCACGCAGTATCATCGACGCTCTCCAGGGTCGCATCGGGCGCTACGTCGTGGCCAGCACGGTCTCCGTTTACGGCGAAGGCGGGCACGCCACAGGCCGGCATACAGTCCGTCAGCCATTGACGGATCAAGAGCGTTTCGCCGTCGACTATCGCCCCCTGGAACCGGTTCGCGAGACGGATCTGGACAACCACGATCAGCCATGGGATCTGCGCTCGAATCTGTCGGGGTATGGCGAGGGCAAACGCCAGGTAGAACGGGTCATGCTCGAGTCCGAAGACTGGCCGTGGATCGTGGTGCGGGTGCCATCCACCCTGGGCCCGGACGATCCGTCTGGACGATTCGCCTGGTGGCTGACACGAATTCTCGACGGCGAGCCGATCCTACTGCCCGATGGCGGCACGCATGCGATTCAGCTCGGATACTCCCACGACCTTGCACAATTCCTGGTCAGATTGCTGGAGGGTGGTCCCGCGGGCAACATCTACAATTACGCCCAGCATGAGACGCCACAACTGGCCAATTGGCTGCAGGTCATCGCCGATGCAGCACATAAGCCACTGCACACGGTAGCCGTTCCTTCCTCCATCCTGCAGCAAGCGACCGAGTTGCCCTGGGAGGATTGGTCTTATGCGTCCTTCTGCTACTGTCCCCTGTTGATGTCCGTCGCCAAAGCGGAGGCAGACATTGGCCTGGACTTTCGCACGAGTCTGCGCGATTGGGTCCAAACGACGGTCGACGCCTATCTGCAGAATCCGGAGACGTTGTCGTCAGCGGATCATTCTGAGCAGCGGCCGGCGGAGATCGACTTCGCCAGGCGGTGGACTGGCGCCCGCGAGCAGCTACTGCGGACCCTCGCGGACTAGGTTAGTCAGTGGCGAGTCGTCGCCGCGTATCCACTCGGTCTGCAGTGAGCATTCTTTGCGCCCAGTGTCTCAGTCGTAGTTGCTCTTCTTGTGATCCCCCAGCAAGCGTCGCTGACGGGGATTGGCCTGGGCAAGAATCTTGTCGTCAAAACGAAAGCCGTGGGGATAGGGCGGGAATTTCTGCGTGATCATCCGCTGGGCGTAGTGGACCTGTAACAGATATCTCATCCGATCGCTCGTATTGGCCGTGCCCCGGTGCCACACCTCAGATCGAAACAACAGACCATCTCCGGCGTTGCACATGATCGCCTGTTCCCCTCTGCCCTGGAAGGTCGTGTCCCCTTCCGGGGGACGACCGGCACGGTGGCTGCCAGGTACGAAATGCGTCGGCCCCAGGTCCGTCGTGATATCATCGAGATAGTAGTGCATCGTCGAGATGTACATGGGGATCTGAACTCGATCGTCTTCCATGACATTTTCGGGAAGTCTCAGAGGCTGCCAGTCTGCGTGTAGTGTCTGCTCGGGTCGTCCTGGTCCTGTCAGCCAAATCGTCATGCCTATGACATGGGCATCCTCACCATGGATCGCTTCCACAAGGTCAATCACTCCTGGTCGGTCGAGATAACTCAACAGCAGTGGATGACGATTGAAGGCATTGTTGAGAACCTTCGTCGGAAACTCACCCTCTCCCTTGCGGCGTGACGAATCGAAGTACTCATCCACAGGATCAAGTCGATCCATCAGTTGCCGAAGCTCAGCGACTTGCTCGGCAGCCAGGATTCCTGGGAAATAGGCGAAGCCATCTTCCCTCATAGCCTGTGCCTGGCGTTCAACGCCCGGATGCTGAATCAGAGGCAGAGGCTCAGTCACGATCAGGACCACACATAGATCTCTTCACGATCTTCGCTCATGGCGAAGAAGATCGCCAGCACCGCACGAGGTCGATCGCCACTCACCGCCGGCACCTCGTGGTAGTTCTCGGAGAAGAAGAAGTAGAGATCACCAGGATCCAGGTGAATCTGCACGCGCTCGGTGTCGTGAACCTGGGCGTAGTCGGCAAAGGTCGTGTCCGTGAGGGACTCTTGCAGTTGCGGTGTCCAGGGACAGTTGTACAGCGTCGGTTCGCCACTCCGACCAGCATCTTCTGAATTCTGCAGACAAAGCACTGCAGCGAATTGGTGGTCGAAGTGAGCCACTTCGTAGTCGAATGACTTGCTGCGTTTTCGCACCGAATCGTAGTGTGGACCGTGCCCAAGGTCTTCGTGGTAGATGCGAAAGATGGCGGGGCCATACTTGCGTCCATCCTTCTCCCTCGCAGTCATCACCTTCTTGTTCGGTGCCAGTGCAGCGAGGGTGTCGTAGATCATCTTGACGGGGTCAGCGTAGCCGTCGAAAAGTGTCGCGAACAATTCGATCGTCTGCGCCGAGTGCTCATGGAACTTGTCACGATCGGCTCTGTGGGAGCCAAAGCTGGTGCCAATGTCGACGCGTTTTGGTTTGCCATCGTCCTTCTGACGTGGGTCATAGAGCAATTCGCGTTGTCGAAATCGCTCCATCAGCGCCTCGCAGTGGCTTGCATCGTAGGCGCCCCGCAGAACAAAGGCAGGTGTCTCACCGCGCGCCAAGGCCATCAGCGGATTCGGATGGCGTGCAAGAATTCCGTCGACGTCAGCCTCGATGGGCGTCCATGTCATGGTCAGTCGATCCGGTAGGCACGCACCGCCGTGTCATGGAAAAGAGCGGCGCGACCGGTGGCTGGTAGATTCTTCGTCCATTCGACGAAGTGGCCATAGAGTGTCGGGATGTCGAATCCCTGGAGTTGATCGACAGGATAGTTGCTGGCAAACATGCAACGATCAGTACCGAAGATCTCGATTGCTTCCAGCACCAGATCTCTCACCTTACCCCCGCGCGCCGCGTCTTCATGGTAGGCACCGGCGCAGAAAAACAGCATGGACAACTTCAGATATACATGGGGAAGTGCGGCGATTGCCTGCAGACCATCACGCCACATCTGCGTGTAGTCATCGTCTTCACCATCGTGAAAGGATGCCAGATGGTCGATGATGATCGGTGTCTTGGGATAATCTGCAAAGGTGCGGGCAGCATCGGGCAACTGGTGCGGATTGCACTGTAGATCAAAGGACAGTCCGCGCTCACCCATGAGGGCGATGCTTTCAGCGAACACGGCATCCCGCACGAAATCGCCGCGCTCAACCTGCGGCCAGGTGAGATCCGGGTTGTCGGGATGATGATTGAGGATCATGCGGACCCCACGCAGATGGCCATTGGCAGCTGCTGCATGCTGATCGAGAACCTGTGCCGTGTGCTCGACGTCGCGGGCCAGGTGTACGTAGCCCACGATGGCAAATGGATGCCCCGTGGGTGTCATCTGCTGGTAGACAAACTCGGTTTCCGCCACACTGTCGATGATAGCTCCACCTTGGGCCTGGCCCACGACGGTCTCCACGTGGACACTCGACGTCAACTCCAGGGTTGCAGGGAGTTGCGCCATATCTGCGAGATAGTCCTCAGCCAGGTAGACGGGCAGATGCTCTTCGACAGCGGCACCCAGATTCGGATTTGGCCGTTGGTTGATATCCCATAGATGGAAGTGAGGATCGCACAGTCGCATTGATTTCTGATTCCCGAAAGGAGGATGGATCACACTGTATCAACAGCTTAGGGGCCCAACGCCTAAGAGAAACGCACAGAGGCGTGTCTTGCAACGGCTCCTCGAATGCTATTACTGTCTGCCATGCCGTGAGACAACCGGTATCGTCGACTACGACAGACACCCTAATCGAAGAGTGCAAAGCGTGACAACCAACAAGCCCCTGGGTATCGGATTCTTTGGAGCTGGCGACGTGTCAGACCTGCACGCCGCCGGCGTCGACCGCTGTAGAGATACTTCTCTGGTCGGCTTGTGGAATCGAACCGCCGCGGCAGGGCGCACCAAGGCGAAGTCCTTCGGCTGTCGTACGTACGACACACCGGAGGAATTGCTTGCCGATCCTGCCATCGATGCCGTGTCCGTCCTGACGAATCTGGAAACACATCTGGAATACGTCACCATGGCCCTGGAGGCGGGCAAACATGTGTTGATTGAGAAACCCGTGGGTGTGACGATCGCCGAGATCGAAGCGATGAAGGTACTTGCCCAACGCCAGGGACTTGTGTGTATGCCAGGGCACAACTTCATCCATGAAGAAGGCATCATGCGCACGAAGGAACTGATCGATGCGGGCGATCTCGGGAAACTGGTTGCCGTGTATGTGATGTATCACATCCATCACCCAGAGGACGTCGCCGCCCGCTATCCAGGCGTCATCCGGCAGATTCTGACACACAATTCCTACATGCTGCTCTATCTTGCCGGTCGCCCAGCCAGGGTCTCAGCTATGAAGTCTCGTCTGCACTACGAGGAAATCCCCCAGGAAGACATCGCCACCGTGAATCTGACGATGCAGAACGGTGCCCTCGCCCACCTGTGCGCAAGTTTTGCCGCCGACGATCATAGTGCGGACCCGTGGACGATGATGGTGAAGGTCATCGGCACGGCCGGATCCGCCCGCTATAGCTACCGAGACTGGGTGGAGATCAAACCCGCCGTCGTACACTCACAGACCTACACAGCCTATCGCGGTTCGATCATCCATGAGATAGAGCGCTTCGCCCAGGTCTGCCGTGGCCACGTCGAGCCCCTGTCGAATCTCGATGACGCCATCGATGCCCAACGCATCATCGAGGGAATCGAACGCTCTATCGACGAAGGCATCACGGTCGATTTGAGCTGATCAGTTGCAGCGTCGGCACCGCCGCACAGAGACTGCCGCTGCCGGTGCCCTTTGGTTCCTCCTAGACCAGTTCAGCAACAGAGGGGCGTCTGCCGATCGAAGGTGGCAACAGCATGCGACGCTGCCTCTCCGTCACCTCTCCATAGTTGCTCACATCAGGGTAGTTGCCATTCCAAGCTGAATGACCCGGGCTGTATTTGAAGAGCAACGCGCGCCGCTCATGGGCGGCATTCCATGGAATCGTGCCGTGCACGAGAGCTTCGGTGAAGAAGATCACATCCCCTGCTTTTGCCACAGGCTGTCGGACATAGTGTGGCCTCTCGTCGTAGCTGCGCACCGCAGCGGGGATGTTGCCGACGAAGTTGCTCTTGTGGCTGCCTGGGATGCAGGCAAAACCACCGGCCCCTTCACCTGCGTCAGCCAGTTGATACGAAAAGACACACAGACCATTCCTGATCACACCATCTCGATACTTGTACCAATGGTCGCACTCGGATAGACTCGGTCCACCATCCGTCCCGCCGTGCAGACCCCCCTTGTGATCTCCGCGCTCCATGAAAATGGCGTAATCGTGGTCCAGTCGAACAGAGGGACCCAGCAAATCCAGCAGGTAGGGCAGGATCTTGGGATGATCGATCAGCTTCTTGAAAGGCTCTCCCCACAGACTTGGCGACCCCTGACGATCGCCTGCGTCAACCGCTTCATTCAGTTGGGCAACTTCTGCGGCACTTAGCACATTCTTCAGCAGGATGTAGCCGTCGAGATCGACGATGAATTCCTCTTCAGGTGTCACGATCGTTTCCTCTGTGTCAGATGTCGTGTGGATTGATTCAGATCTCTTGCCGGAAGATATCTTGCGTGTCAGGGTACCATGTCGATGGTGAAATCGTCGACCAGTCTGTTCCATCCCGTCGCCTCATCCCAGATCCCCGCAGAAGCCAGCCGGTAGGCGTATCTGGCGTCATCGTGTAATGCGGGTGACGGGTCAGCCAGGTGCAGATGAAGACTGTAGGTCCCTGGTGGGATGTCGTCTGGGAGCTGAATCACGACATCCAGATCCTGACGCTCTGACGGTTTCCAGGTTCGAGGATCAAGGCCCGTGGCAATACGCCAGGTGCCGCCTGTCGCACTGTGCAGGACGATGTTCGCCTCCCGAGCATTGTAGAGCGAAGCGAAACCTTCGTTTTCCAGCACGAGAGTGATCTGCAGCCCGTCTCCGGCCCGGCCCTGAGCAGGAATCCGACTCTCATGCAAAACGAGGTGCGCGCCCAGCCGACGTTGCACATCCTCAAGGCAGCCGTCTCGCGCCCACTTCTTCATTACATCCGGGTGCCAGCCACTGTTGAGATACGACGTGTGCAGTGTCGCCAACTCCTCGAGTGCCGGCGCACAATCGTTGAGTTCAAAGTCAGCACACGTTTCGCCGCCAAAAACGGTGTGTAGCGTTTCCTCTGCCAGGTAAGCTACTTCTCCCGCTCGATCCATGCCGCCGCGGTCGTACGTACCCACGTCGTCTGCCGATGACAGCAAGCAGTCATTGTGATGGCCGACACGGGCGACGGGTTCACCTGAATAGGCGTTGGCCAACCTCACCTGCTCGAAGCCACTTCCCGTGGCAAAAATCTGCTGCTTCAACAGGGGGTAACGCACCAGAACCATACTCTGTCGCGGTGTGTGGTCGAGAAGGTGATGGAGGAAGGTGCGGCTCTGGTCCATGTCATTGGCCAGTTGCGTCGAATGCCACTCCCCCCACGGTCCGATGAATCCGGCTTCGAAGAGAGCGATGATGTCCGCATGGGCCGCGAAGATGGGTGCCAACTGCTCAATATGGCGACGCATGTTCGCAAGGGGCGGATCTTCGTAGGTCGTGTAGTCCCCTCCGGGACCCCGAAATCCGTAGGAGCCTCGAACAATGACTTTCATGCCCTGGTCGCGGGCCGTCTGGAAGCCGCGCTCCACATCTACAAGGAACTCCTGGGGCAATTGCTCCTGCTCCCGATAGGACTCCATCATGATCCGACCCCATACGAGGGTGATCAATTCCTCGTCGCGGATCGCGCCGATGTTGGAATCCAGTTCAGCAAGATTTGTGTAGCGGTAGAAACCGCGTTCTGGATTGGGGAAGAGACCCTTGTCGGCCTGGTAGACAGTGATGATCGTAGAATCCACCGTGACAGACTGCATCGCCCTGCCCGCCTGCGTCGTCTGGCAGGCACTGCAGACCATCAGAATCATCGCCGCGAGTAATGCGAATAGAACGCGGATCATGTCGTTTTCCCACTCCAGCCATTGAGCATCTGCTGGTCCGTTTGTTCTGCGACGATGAGCATGCCTACCGAGGCACGCGCCTGTTCGGGTTCGTTGGTGAACACAACTCCTTTGGCGACCTGGTGTCCATCTGCCGTCATCTCGAGCGGACGATTTGCTTGCACTTCTGCCGCCCAGGTCTCGCCATCCGTATTGAGATCTTTCAGACGCTGGATGCGCCAGACCGCTGTGCGTGAGGTCAACACACGTTTGCGCAGCGCGCAACCGACACGACCCATCGTAAAACGCGGGTTCACCTCGACGACCGGTTTCAGATGCAGGATCCCGTCGGCATCGCGATAGACAAAGGTGTCGATCCCAATGGGGCCACGATAGTCGCGTGGGAGTCGCTGCAGAAGCAGATCTCCGAGTCGAGCGAAGAGGCGCTGCAGCCGATGTGTGTCCCGGCCATCGCCATAGAGGAAACGTCGCAGTTGTGGATCAAGATCACCCACCATGTTGGAGACAAAGACACCTTGAAAATGACCCCGTTCATCCGTCAGGAAACGCGTGATCCCCACGAGGCGAATCGTGCCGTCTGCCTCGACTTCGTATTGGCCGGAGAGATCCAGCACGCGATCCAGCCAGGGCTCCACGACAATGGCACCTGCGTCACGAAGCTGACCCCGCAACCAACCCCGTTGATGGTCTAGGAGGGGCGAGGTTGCTTGCGCATCTGGCGTGTCGACCTGCATCAGTTGCCCACCGGCTGTGCCGAAGTCGGCCTTCATGACAGCCTGCGTCCAACCGCTGGCAAAGCCGGCCCGCAGAACCACCTCCACGGCATCGATGTCGCCACAGACGGTTCCGACCATGTGCCGATCACCGATCCAGTCACCTTCAGCAGCATGCAGCGAGTCGATGATGTCATCGAGCCAGCGGACACTCCAACTCTTGCGATACAGATCGCGCCGTACTGGAGTCCAGGTTTCGCTTGGCGATGGCTGCCCTGCGGGTAGTTGGTCGGCCAGTGACTGCAGAGCCAACACACTGTCAGGCGCCCACCCCCACGGGCAAAGGCGTGTAAGGCGTCTGTCGACGATGCCCGATGGCGGCGGAGCCGAGGAGGGTTCAATCGCCGCAGCCAGTGGGTCCCACTCGACAAGCTGTGGCAAAGCCAGCCCTGCCCGTTTCCATTGCTGCATGAAGCGGACAGAGGGTCGAGACCCAACGACGACAAGATCATCGTTCGCTGCCAACAAAGCAGGCACCATCGCCAGATCGTGGACGACATCGATGAGGGCCGCTGTTGGTGTAAAGAGCGCATCCCTGCCGGCGACCAGATCGCACAGCGGATTAAACCAATACAGGTCAGGACAGCGACCATGGGAATGGGCGAAGATGTCGAGTTCGTCGATGAAGTCGGGCGAGAATCCCGCCTGCAGTCGACCCTCTCGATTGAAGCCGATGCCCTTGGCGCGACTCGGACTCAAGGGAAATCCCAGGGTCTGCTGAAAAGAGTCCCACTCGGACTGCGCCGGCGAGCGCCACGTATTGAACCAGTTCAGCCCGTATTTTACGTGGCCGATCTCGTCCTTGTAGATGCGGCCCAGCAGGGCCGCCGTGTCGGCATCGCCCAGTTCACCAAACAGCTGCTGATAGTGTGGGGCGTAATCGAGGTTCGCCTGCTCAAGAGTCAGCGACAGACGGGTGACATAATCCATCGGTGACGGCATCGGTGCGATGGCGCGCCAGAAGAAGTCACTCACCGGGATCTGGCCGAAGGTGACGCCCGCATCCTTCATGCGATCCAGATAGAGCCGCACGTGTTCCA
>Ga0233434_1000353_pt1 | contig 53596 bp, 50 predicted proteins | sample SI_122_August201_4_FD_182738 | JGI IMG/M metagenome (GOLD analysis project Ga0233434, IMG submission 182738) | Seawater microbial communities from Saanich Inlet, British Columbia, Canada - SI_122_August2016_120_MG | ecosystem: Environmental > Aquatic > Marine > Inlet | place: Canada: British...
ATAGGTTTAGTGAAAAAGAGTATTATCTATTTAACTTTATTAAGCTTTGCCTATATATCTAACATGAGTTTATTCAGCTCATATGGCATTCGCTTTTCTTTTAGCAACGCAAATGCCCTAACAATTACAAAAGAAAAACAACAAGAGATGGTTGATATTTGCTTGAGCGAAGACAGCGATATGTCAGAAGAAGAATGTGAAGAAAATATCGCCGGCCAAATTGAAAAACTAGACAAAGAAATAGTTGCCTTAGATGGAAGTCAACATGGAACAACCACGTCAGAGGATTGGGCGATGTTTGCCGGCGCGCTCATTACCGCCATATCCTATATTCTCACGGCCTGTAAATTTTGGTCATATTACTGGCCAAAACCATCTTTTTGGATGGGGCTTGGCGCTTCTTTAGTCATGATTTTTTGGTACTTTGGGGCTTTAGTAATGTTTTCGGACTACACAACACAAATGGATATGGCCACCTCAATTGAAATTGATAAACTTGAAGATATGACCGTGGGAGAAGGCACAGATATTAATTTAGAGATGGGAATTACTAACCAAATTGACGCCTTAGAAAAAGCAGCAGATTCAGTCGATAATTTTAAAAATGCTTTAAAAACTGCTGAAATTCTTTCTTATTCAGGCGTTGGATTTGCCATTTTAGAATGTTCTTTATGTTGGCTGATACAATCTTGGTGTCATAAACCCCAACCTTCAAAAAAAAATCTTCACCCGTTATTTAAAATAATCCAATCAATCTTATTTCCGACGGCCAAAGCAGAACTTGCAGATAAAGAACTTGAAAAGGCAAAAGAAGAATCCGGAGCTGACGGAGTGGGCTTTGATATTAACTCATGGTTAGAAAATATTGCAAAGATTGGAGCAATTGTGTTTGTTACTGTGGGAAAAAACACAATCGAAAAAGCAGCTGAAAAAGCAATTAAAAAAGGCGCTAGCTACACGCTTTGTGCATTAAGAGCAGGTTTTCTTCTTTGGGACGGGATTAATTATAGTTTGATTCATGGAAGTTGGGATGATGCAAAAACTGAATTGAAAAAAAGAATTGATCAACTAAAAAAAGCACTTGCTGTTATTAGGAGTAGTATTCAAAAATCGGACTCAAGTTTAAGTAATAATAATACAAATAATAATCAAAATAATTCCAATGGACCGACGACACCCGATTTAGCGCTAAATCAAAATGATAACAATCTTGGTGGCGCATGTATTGATGCAGATATGGAAACAGGAGACTCTTCTATTGAAAGTACAGATAAGGCATGTGAGGATAACGACTTTAAAATACCTACTGAACCTTTTGAAAATATTGCCCGAAAAACCCAAAAGATTTTTCCTCAAGCATCAAGCCTAGTGGATGATACATTGGGAGACCTTGAAAGTATTGAAGATGGTTTAAATACCACTGCTTCAGTTGATATAAATAAATCTGATCGACTTGCAAAAGTAAAAGGCCTCATCCCCAAGTTACTTGAACTGAAAAGAAAAATTGAAAAAGATAAAAAATTGGCCCCATCAGAGAGTTTATTAGATAAATTTTTTGAAGCGGGAAAACTAAGAACCGAACAAAATAATTCTTTTGCGAAGGCACTGCGAGAGAGTGGTATTAACCCTGAATCTAGCTTTGCTTCGCTCTCTAAAAATAATTCTAAAAAAGACTCTGAGTCGGCTTCTTCAAAGAGAAAAGTAAATGATGATAAAAAGTTCGAATTACCAAAATCGTATAATCTTGATGATTCCGAGGTACTTAAAAGAAAAAGAAATAAGAAGTCCACTGACAAACTTCGCTCTGATGCATTATCAAAATACAAAATAAAGCATGATGATATTGTTAAGAAAAAAGGCGTTAGTATTTGGAAGCTGATTAACAGTCGATACTTAAAAAGTGGTTACTCTCGATTATTTGATCAAAAGTAAATTTTAAATAAGTTTTTATCATAAAAAAACGCCTCTATAGTTGAGGCGTTTTTGTATAAAAAGAGTTTAAGTAGTTCGTACTTATTTTGATTAACCTTTTTTCTTGAGAAAGAAAAAAGCACCAACAATAACAGCTCCAACAATTCCATAAAGAGTCATGTCATCCATGCCTCCTCCGCCGCCTTTTCCTTTTTTCTGCTGACCGATATTAAACTTTCGATCTCCGCCTGGAACGAAGTTTCCATCTCCCAGAAGGTTCTCTTCTTTTTTCTTCACAAATTGAGAGATATTTTTATTCGTTTGTCTAAATACTCTTAAAGAGGCAACGATATTATCAAATATAGACTGATAGGCCGCATAGTGATCTTTTCCCACACTAAACGTCACCGCTACGCCCAAGTCTGCTTTAACTGTCGCAAGGTAGCGTGTGTAAAACCCTGGAATTTCTGAAGCTAAATGAAGCGCATCAATCCATTGGTGTCCATTTATCTTTGATACTTTTGCATACTTTGCCTCACTCACCTGAGTTTTACCTCCAGGAAGAGTAAAATTCTTAGCCGACTTAAGGTAGTTTTGATACTGATCCAAACTATCTTGAGAACCTCTAATTTTCGCCGCCAAAATAATGATGGCCTCTTTTCTTCTGGCCTCATTTTCACTTTGGCAAACCCACTCAGTTCCCTCAAGTGAACATGACCATCCTGCGGGAAGTTCAAATTCTGTGTATTGGTTTGTAAATCTTTTTGCTTGAGCAACAGAGATACAAAACAAAAATACAAACGATAAATTAATAAAACTTTTTAAAGGTCGCATTCCAAATTCCTTAATTAATTATATTAATATTTTAACAATCATATTTTCGTCATCAAGGAAAATTTAATTTACCCTTAAGTTTTTATAAACAGGCTTTATTTAAAACGAACAATAAATCCTTCTTTTATGGGTATTTTTTGAAAAAACTTTATCACTTTAACGACAGATGAATCTGACTCAGATGAAAAAATAACACCAGAAGCAACAAGTACATTTCCACCAAAAAAATCACTTTGATAAACATCAACGCTCATCCCTTTTTCAACACTTGTTGATATACCTTGATTAATCTTAAAAAAGTTTCCTCTCGGAGCGACTTGAATAACTTTGGCTGAATTTGAATATTCTTTAAAAACCGAATCACGGTTCACTGTATTATCAACACCATCAAAATCTAAGGAGAAGTTAAAATAAACTCTAAAAGCTTCATCTGTATCAACTCCACTAAGAGTTTTGGAAACTCTGGTATTTACATCAAGTCCCCCTACCTTAAATCCCAATTGAGCGTAAGGAGAGAGTTCTTCTTGATTTACCCCATTAAAATATCTTGTGACGCCTCTTGAAACAGAAGGCCGTTGATTAGGGTTTTCCGAAAATGGATGATTTTTCATTGAGAATATTCCAAGTAATCCAAACCCTAAATTAAAATTGCTCCCCTGATAAAGATACTGAACATCATAGTCTAACTGGTCACTTAAATATGATGGAGTTATCACGTATGCACTTTTTAATTGTAGCAAATGTGACTCGCCTAATTGCTTTGTAAGGTTTAATCCTACTTGATAAAAAATACCGTCATTTCCTAAAACTAAATCATCCGTAGGAGCCAATCCGGCACCAAAAAAGTTATTCGTATAGGCTTTTTGTTTGAACCTAATTTCAAGGTTACCCATCATTGATAATAAGTCTTTGAACTGTATACGAGCCCCAAGCATAAAATGCTCAAGATTTGTATTTGTCACACTCTCACTTGAAGACTCACTGGCAACATACCTTATCCCCCCACCACCGAGAAGAGTAATGGACTCTGTTAAACCCCAGAATGCAACTAAATCAGAATCAATAAAATAAAAGTTATTTCCGGCATCAATCGTTTCGGTTTCCCCATCATTATTAAAAGTAGCTGTCTGATAATGATATCTATTATTAACTTCAAAGCGAAGGCCATCCATCTTTAGTTGTCGGCCAAAAATATTAGATTGAGCCTTAAAGCTAAAAAGAACCAAGGCAAAAATAATTATCGTCATGTTATTAAAATAGTTCAAAATACAGATCCCTCGTGAATATTTCCATACAGGTCATCTTCTAATTCTGTTTGCTTACAAAACTGAAAAATCCCCTCTTTTATTATCCACTGCCCAGGAAATTTTTCAAATAAGGAGAGTTGACCAGAAAACAATTCTATAGGAAGAGTGAAACTATTTCTTGCTTCTTTAATAGACTCTCCAAATATTTCCATACTCCTTGGTTTAGCAATCGGTAAAAATGTTTCAAAGAACTTTTTACCTCGTGGCTTAAAAACGACCTCATGGGCCAAACAAATCTGATGAATCATCTCTTGAAGATGAAAAAAGTCCTCAGGAAGCTCAGGTCGAAGATAAATAAATGGCCTCTTTTTTTCCATGAGCCCAATTGATGAAAATTCAATAACCATTGGTGACTCAATACCCAAAAAGAAATCCTCGACACTTTCTCGGAGCTCATCAATAAGATGCTCGTAGGACTTTCTATTTTTAATTTCAAACGGGGGGAGAAGAGACATTTGTAAGCTTTTACAAACTCTATAATGAGAGTCGTAGAGCTTACGATAGGAATCAATTTTTTTAAACTGAACAAAATTAGGATGAAAGGTAAGGCCAATAAAGTACATACTCCCCTCCTTAGGAATACACTAATAAAATTGTATCAAAAAAAGGGACCTGAAAGTAAAATAAATCTTATTTACGACTAAAATCGTAAGGTTACGTTTCAAATTTTGAGCTTTTAATCTACAAATATAGGAAAAATGAGCTCTTGAACTAGTTTGTTCATTTTTTTACTTAGCTCAAAACGGCCACCAATATCACTCAAATTTTGATGAATTGACTGAAGGCCTAAGCCTGAAGCCGTGGAACAATTTTCGTCCGAATACATAGAGCTTATTTTTAACTTAAAGTGCTTTCTACAACTGAACTCAATCAATATATGAGTATTCTGGTTTTCCCTTAGATTATGAGCAAGGTTTCTTAAAACTTGTTTAAGGTTAACAACTTTGATTTCACTAGAGTTTAAAAAATGAAATTTAAACTCAAAGAGTTGTTTCCAGCGATTTTCTGGATAGGCATTAATAAAAAACCTCTTTATATATAGCGCCAACTGAAGAGGAGTAAATTTTTTTTCTACATAAAATTGACTTTGAACAGACTCCTCAAGTGATATTACCTCGTTCACCATAGCGTCGAGTAGGTCTGTTGACTCTCTCGAAGACTTCATTTGAGATAAACTCAATTTCAGCGCATGAAGACTTGAGAGGATGTCATGTTTAAACAGATCATCTGTATTTTGACTCTGAACCTTTTTAACTGGTGGGACATTTTTAAACTTTAGGGGGAACATTAAAGTGCCCCCCCTAAAACATACTTACTTAATAGGAAGGTATTTAGCTTGTTCTCCAAGGTGTTCTTCAATTCGAAGAAGTTGATTGTACTTTTCCATTCTGTCGGAGCGACTTGCAGAACCTGTTTTGATGTGTGCACTACTTGTGGCCACGGCCAAGTCAGCAATAAAATGGTCTCCTGTTTCACCTGATCGATGAGAGATAATGGCAATAAAATTATTTTTAAAGGCCAAGTCCATTGCTGAGAAAGTCTCCGTAAGAGTACCAATTTGGTTAACTTTAACCAAAATCGCGTTAGCTTCTTTATTTTCAATGCCTCTTTTGAGGATTTTCTCGTTAGTAACAAAAAGGTCATCTCCAACTAGTTTCACTTGATCACCGAGTGCGGAGGTAAGTTTTTTCCACCCCTCAAGATCATTTTCATCAAGGCCGTCTTCAATTGAATATATCGGATACTTAGACACAAGCTCTGAGTAATACTGAACCATTTCTTCGGAAGAGAGAATTTTTCCCTGCATGTGATAAGCACCATCTTTAAAGAACTCCGAACTAGCAGAGTCTAGAGAAATAGAGATATCCCTTCCTGGTTCGTAACCAGCTGCTTTAATGGCATTTAAAATTAAATCAATTGCTTCTTCGTGAGACTCAAGCATCGGAGCAAAGCCACCCTCGTCACCAACGTTCGTAGAATGTCCTTTGTCTGTTAAGACTTTTTTTAATGAATGAAATACTTCAACCCCTGCTCTTAAATTTTCAGAGAAAGGCTTTCTTAAATGAGGAACAATCATAAACTCTTGAATATCAAGATTATTTGATGCGTGCTCACCCCCATTAATAATATTCATCAAAGGAGATGGAAGAAGTGTTTCTGATTTAAATTGAGGACAAATAAGATCTTCTCTAAGGTAGGAGTATAAGTGCTTCCCCTTGGCCAAAGCTCCCGCTCTTGCGCAAGCAAGGCTAACGGCCAAAGTCGCATTTGCCCCTAAATTTCTTTTAAATTCAGTGCCATCAATATCAAGCATAATGGTATCAATCGTTTTTTGATCGAAGATACTCTTGCCTAAAAGAGCTGGCTGAATTTTTTCTTTTATATTACTTATTGCTAGATGAACGGACTTTCCAAGATAGTTATCTTTATTTCCATCTCTTAACTCAAGAGCTTCTTTTGAACCTGTACTGGCACCACTGGGAACACAAGCACTCGCAAAAACGTCATTATCAAGAGTAACTACTGCCTCAACAGTCGGATTCCCTCTAGAGTCTAAGATTTGACGAGCGTGTATTTTTGAAATTGTTGCCATAAATATTACCCCTATGAAGTAAATAACTTAGAAAATTAAAGATGAAAGAATTATGACATTAGTTTTTCAGATTTGAAACGTTGTTTCCATTCAAGATTCATTTTTTTAAAATCATTATCTATTTTACTTGAAAGGTAATAAAATTCGTTATTTTTAAGCTTTGTCTTTTCATTTTCTAGTTTTGTACCTAACAAACTTTTAACTTGCCTAACCACTGCCATCGATGGGCAGATTGTTTTTACCCCTAAGGTATCTGAGATAAACTGGTCAATAAGTCCATAATGAGTACAACCTAAAACTAGATAATCAAGTCTTTTAGACATGCAGTTGGTTAAATCTTTCTCTATATGATTTTTAAACGTATTAAGACCTTCTTCTTCACAAAAAAATAGCTCCTCTACAAGGCTGGCAAGTCTAGGCATGGGAATGTACTCAAAAGTGTTTTTAGGGTCTAGTTTTTCTCGAAGGTTATTAAACTTTTCCATTTTCATTGTCACAGGTGTTGTTAAAACGCCCACAGAGGATGAGTCTGGAATCATATTACGATTGAAGTAGTTTAAATCAGGCTCAACACCCACAAAAGGTAATGAAAAATTATCTCTTAGTCTCTCAATAGAAACAGAGGTAGCGGTATTACAAGCAACAACGATTAAGTCTACACCCTCATCAATAAATTTACTGGTAATTACCTCACAACGACGGTAGATTTCAGCCTCTGATAAGTCTCCATAAGGTGAAAAGGCTTGATCAGCAAAGTAATATATCTTGACATTAGTCAGTTGATCAAAAATAGATGTGGCGATTTTCATCCCCCCAATTCCTGAATCAAAAACTCCTATTTTAAGCACACTCTACCCGTTGTTCATGGTTTCACTACAATTTTCTATAACATAACCTCTTAAAAATACATCATCAACGTGCTCTATTTATGTAATTTTTTCAAAGAATGCCCACTCAAACAGGATTTTAACTAGAATACTCACACTTGAGTGAGGAGTCCTCGAATGAGATTTTTAAAAACAATAACTATGTTTTCCTGCCTATTTCTAACGATGTGTTTCGTTTCAATGAACCTATCAGCAAATACGCTACAAAAAAGTAGCCTGAAACTTGATAGCCTCGAAGATGAACTGAACTACCTTGCACCAAGTAAATCAATTAATATCGACTCAAGATTGTCTTTATATATGAATGACCGAGGTTATGGCCTTAGACAAAGCTATGTTTCCATCAGTGGAGAAATTGAAGAGGAGTTAAGGGCCGTCATCACTTTAAACATAGGTCACCTGTTTACCTCAGGTGATTTAGTTCCCAATGAAAACTTTAATCTCTCCCAGTTCGTTCGTGAGGCATACATCGAAATTAGAAATTATAACGGTAAGCCTTATGCCTTCGTCCTTGGAAAAAGACCAATCACATTTGGTCAAAACCTTGAGCAAATGCCATTTTTTGAAAGAAACCCCCTTTACAGGGAAATGTTTCTCCAAGATGTTTTTGGCTTCACCGTCGAGCTCACAGAGGGGCTTCTTGGAGCACTTGATAAGCTCGAGTTTACCGTTTACGAAACAGGACGAAATGATCTTAAAATTAAAGAACTTGGAAGCTATGCATTTAGAGGACAAAAATATTTATCTAAAAACACACTAATAAATATTGGATATTCAAGTGAAACAAATAATGGAAACCCAACCAAACGCCGATTTAATGTAGGCGTGGTTGGAACCTCAAGTGATGGCAAGATTCTCGCATGGTTAGAGGGAATTATATATAATGACAATAGAGGCTCAAATGAACTTCGATACGGCCTAACCTCTGGCATTACCTATATTCTTAATTCAAAAACGAAACTTATAATTGAATCGACAATGATTCAAAACCTTCTTTATCAAATAGGGATAGGCGCTAAAGTTGAAGTCACAAAAAACTTAACTCTTGGCCTTGAGGGACGTCTAACGATGTATCCAGGAAGTAGTATTGATTACTTCTATGGGATTAATATTACTCACCTTTTTGATTCCCCAATGTACGAGACAAACAAAGAACCTAATCTTTTTGAGGACGACTATGAACTTTAATACTTTATCAATACTAGTTCTATTTTCTTTACCTGTTTTTAGTTATGAAATTTCAATAAAAAGAAATAACATTTCAAAAAAGAAATTCAATCTTATCAATGAGGCAAGAGCTCTAACTCTTGAGCAAAAAAAGACTTTGTTTAAAAATTCAAAAAACTACAGTGAGTATAAAAATGCTCTGAACGAAATACTTCAAAAACGAAAAAAAGAAACAATAAAATCCTTATTATATTCCAAGGCGATTCAGGATAAAGCAAATAAAATGAGGCTAAAGGTTTTTAATCAAAAGCGGATAAAAATCTTTAATGAAGTATCAAGAATTGAAAATCAAGTTCTCACTCCATTAATGAATACAGGGCTAAATTACCATGAGTCTCAGGAACAGCTCATAAAGAACCTAAAAAATAAGGGATACCCAATAGATGAGACGAGAACACTATCTTCTCAATACCATGAACTAAAAGACCTTATTAGGCAGGAGTATATTGAGAAAATAAGAGACGAGGAAACGGCCAAGGCAGAATACTTAATATTCCACCCCAAAGCAAAACCTAACTACTTCGCCTACCACAACGATATAGAAAATGAGCGGGTAAAATTACGAGCTATATTCCCAGAAAACAAAAATAGTTATGACAAATATGTTTTTTACCCAGAACAGGTAAGTGAAAACGTAATGAACGCTTTTTACTATTTCTCTCCACAAAAAGTAAGTCTTTTTGACTTACCTAAATCAGTTTACGAAACAAACGAAGTAGAGTTATTAATCGACCGAGTGATTTCATTATACTTATCCTCTGTTCATAAGCCAGTATCAATAAAGAAACAAAGAATTATTGATCTAAAAAACACCTCAGCACCTGAGAAAATTTTCTTAAAAGAGCTATACACATTTCTTTTAAACAACAGGAAGTCTACCTCTACGTTATATCAATATTTGAAAAATGTAAGAGAGACATTCTTAAAACATGATGCTCCATTATCAAAAATCATTCCCCCTAAAGAGATACCAGAAAATATGAAAACGCTCATATATGCTTTTGCGGAGTATCTTTCATCAACACTAACAAAAGTTTTAGTTGTTGATGTCTCAACTGATGACATCAACTCATCTGATACTTTTTTGAAAGTAGAGAAGAAAGTAAATGAACTAAAGTTTTTAGAAAACAGAAATAACTTTATTAAATACAAGCTACCTAGATTTCTAAACTACGTTCATATCAGAGACGGCTATAAAAGGTTGGATGCGAAGATTTTTTTTAATTTCAACTAGCTTTTTTTAATAATGGCTTGGCCCATTCAGGTGCGATGAAATTTTGCTTAGGAAAAGGAAGTTTATTAACAATTATATCTTCAAAAAAGCTAGGAACGTAATTGCAAGGAACCATTTCCCCTATATATTTTCCCGTGTCCGGATCTCTACCCTTTTGGACCCAGCGAAAAATATCTTTTGATATATAATTTCCGTTAGCATCTACTCCTAGTATTTCAGAAATATGACTCGTTCTTCTTCCACCGTCATGATATCTGGAGCACTGGACTATAACTTGCATGGCACTGGCAACCATTTTCCGAACAGCATCTGGAGGTATTTGAGAATCACCACTAAGGGCAAGCGTCTCAAGCCTCGTACATGCGTCAAGTGGGTTATTAGCGTGAACTGTTCCCATAGAGCCATCATGGCCAGTATTCATAATTTCAATAAGGTTCATTGCTTCAGGCCCTCTAACCTCACCAATAATAACACGGTCCGGTCGAAGCCGAAGAGAAGACTCAACAAGGTCTCTAATAGATACTTCACTAACCCCTCTAGTTGGGTCTGCTTTCCTTGTTTCAAAGTTAACAACATGTTCTGCCTCTACCTGAAGCTCTGCTGAATCTTCAATAATTAATAGTCTTTGGGTTTTAGGAATTCTTCCCCCAAGCACATTTAGCATTGTTGTTTTTCCTGAGCCTGTACCACCAGAGACAATCACATTTTTCCCAAGGAAAATACAAATATCTAAAAATCTTGCTCCCTCTTTAGACATAGATCCAAACTTAATTAAATCGCTTAAAGTTAAATCATCTTTAGAAAACTTTCTAATAGCGACCGTCGTACCATTTTTTGCCATCGGTGGTAAAACAACGGCTATTCTGGAGCCATCTGGAAGCCTGGCATCCAACCTTGGATTTTCATCATCAATGACTCTTCCAACACTTTGGGCAATTGCTCTCATCGCTGAAATTAATGCATCTTCATTAGGAAATTGATTTTCAACTTTAAAAACTAGTCCACTTTTTTCAACAAATATATCAAAAGGCCCATTAATCATTACCTCAGAAACTTTATCATCATCTAGAAGATCTTTTATTGGCCCAAGGAAGGAATCAATCGCATCAGCAAATACACTCATCTAATAACCTCTCTCAAAGTAATTTTCATAATCATCACCTTGGTCAATCATTTCAAAGTTATATTCTCTTTTAAATGAATCTCGTAATTTTTTTGAGGTCCCATTTGTATTCAAAGAAGTTTGAAGATAATCATTTTTTTCATCTCTAGGTACCCACTCTGTTTTTCCAACACTTGATGGCGTTCTATCAATTTTCTCATTATCTTTTGCCATAAACTTCGACAGAACTGTTAACTCAACTACCTGCTGTACTTCTTTTTCATTCGGGCAACTCAACGTATAGTTCCCTGCTTTTAAGCTTTTTAATACAGAACTTGTCACTCTTCCTTGATAAGAGCTTGTAAAAAAATCTAAATCTTTTGACCAAAGACATTGAGGTGTCCCTGAGAAGTTACCAAAATGAACAACAAGATTTTCTCCCTCAAAAACTGTCAACTTAGAAGGGATATAGCTCCCCTGGTAATAAAGTATCGATACCTCTTTATCATTCAACTTAGGACTATCTACTTTTTGGGCCCAACCATCAGTGAAAACTAAAGAAAATAAAGTCAAAAAAATGAATAAATAAAATTTCATAAATACCAACAGTCCTTAATGACTGCTAATCGGCAAAGAAACTCAATTAATAAAGAAACTAAGAAAAATTAGGATAAATATTCCCGACATATTTCATCAACTTTGGCGCAGAAAATAAAATCACTTTCAACAAGGCCATCTATTTTATGCGTCCATACTTCAATATCTAAATGCCCAAAACCAACATGAAGCTCAGGGTGGTGCCACTGCTCATCGGACATCTCCCCTATTAGAACGGCTAGCCCTATAGCTTTTTTAAAGTCGTCAAACTTGAATATTTTGATCAGTCTTTTTGCGTTATCATCAATAGTCCACCCATCAAGATTCTTCATTAACTCTAAACACTTATCTTTTGGAAGAGCTGGAACACCTCCCTGGCAAGGAATACATGTTTTCTTTGCTAAATCATTCATCAAAAACCTCCAGTTTAATGACATCAAATGCTGGCTCCTCATAAGGGTGAAACTTTCTAAGGGCCAAAATAATTGGTTTTATTTTATCAGGAGAACAAAGAAACTCTACCCTTGCTTCCTTCACATATTCAATTTTACCCATTTCACCGAGATAAGGTTTCGAGTTTTTAAGAGGACGAAATTGGCCATATCCATATGTTTCAAAACAACATGAATCATAAGCCCCTTGTTTCCCCGCTCCTGCACTAAAAAGATGAGCCTTTACTTCTTCTTTATGGGTTAAAGGTATAAAAACTATTAGCTTCAGCAAAATAACCTCTTGTTTTTAAAAACGATACCTATACTGCAATAACTTCAGCAGTAAGTTAATGTTATATGACAATTTTTTTTTTTTCCCTCAAAATAATTCTTACGTCATGATTTTAAAAAAAAATCAGCTCTTTCAAGGAGGAAAGTAATGATGAATAAATGTTTATTAGGGGTCGTTCTTGGTCTACTAATTTCAACTCATGGATTTTCTTGTGATCAGTTCGGAAAAACTGGCATAGTAGAAGATAATAAACTTTGGATTTCAGCCGATCAAAAATCCGCAACAGGTGTTACAGAGGAAGAATTCAACTCTATACTTGATAAAATAGAGGAGCTATACACTCCAATCATTGAAGAGTTTGGCGCGACATTAAATGTCGATCGAAATTGGGAGAATGGTACTGTCAATGCCTATGCCAGACAAACGGGAACAACTTGGCAAATCTCTATGTTTGGTGGATTAGCAAGACACGAAACAATCACGGGCGATGCTTTCGCTCTCGTCGCATGTCACGAATTAGGACATCATATCGGAGGAGCTCCGAAAAAAGCCTCTTGGTGGGGAGCTAGTTGGGCATCGAACGAAGGACAGTCTGACTACTGGGGTGCAATGAAATGCATGAGAAGATACATGGAGCTTGATGACAACGAAGAAATAATCGCCAATATGGAGATTGATGAATATGCCCAAGAAAAATGTAATGGACTATATGAATCTAATCCAAATGAAAGAGCAATGTGCATAAGAACTGCGATGGCCGGACTAAGTTTAGGTAATCTATTTAAAGCCTTGAGAAGATCAACTGTTCCACTTAAGTTCGATACACCTGATCAGAATGTTGTTTCAACTACCAACCATAACCACCCAGCACCACAGTGTCGCCTTGACACTTATTTTTCCGGCGCCGTGTGCGACAAAAGTTATGGCGATGTCGTCAGTAACGAAGACCCAAATCAAGGTATTTGCTCAAGATCTGAAGAGCTTGAAATGGGAATAAGACCTCTGTGTTGGTACAAACCAACAGAGGATTCAACTCCGTCAGATCCTGAATCTGAAGTTTAAAACCTTTTAAAAAATAAATTAAGACAGGCCTGGGTATTACCCGGGCCTTTTTATTTACGATACAAAACGTTTAAAAATAAAAAAACCCCTCAAACAGAGGGGCTTTTTTATTAAACTATTTTATATACTCTCTAGTTTTTCTTTTTCTTTGATGGCTTTTTTGGAGATTTTTGAGAAACCTTTTTAGCATCATCTTTTATTGAAAAAAGTTCTACATCAAATACTAAAGTTGACCCACCTGGTATTTTTGGAGGTGCACCTTGATCACCATAAGCAAGTTCACTAGGACATACGAGCCTAATCTTACCACCAAGTCCTACTAGTTGCATTCCCTCAGTCCAGCACTTAATAACTCTATTTAAAGGAAATGAAATTTTCTTCTTTCTTTCAACAGAGGAATCGAAAACCTTTCCATCAATTAAAGTACCATGGTAGTGAACTTCAACAGTATCAGTTGCCTTTGGTTTTGCTCCAGTTCCTGGCTTTAGTACTTTATAACCAATCCCTGAAGCTGTTTTTTGCCCACCATCTTTAGAAATAAACTTCGCAAGATAATCCTTGCCATCTTTTTTATACTTATCAGTATTCTTTTCCATTCTTGCCCGAAAAATACTTTGAACCTTGCCTCTATAAGTAGCAATATCAATATCTTTATTTTCCTGACCTTTGGCAGAATCTTTCAAGCCTTGAACGATCATATTGATTTCACTATCTTTTAGATCTACGGCCTTAAGACGAGAACCCATTAGGACACCCATTGAATAAAATGTCTTATCATCCTCAGACTTTGGAGCCACATTTTGAGCAGCTTGCTTATTACAGGCTGCAGTAAAGGCCATTGCCCCCAGCATACCAAATGTTGTTAACTTTTTCATTTATACATCCTTGTTTAGGTTAAAAATAAGCCAAAGCTTAATTGTAAAATAATTTGATTCTAGTAATCAACAAATAAACGACCTAAAGGCTAAAAGGAACAAGTGAATCGTACCTTACACTTCTTTTTTGCGCCCCAGTTTGTTTAAAATTTCCTTTATAAACAGCGCCTTCCCAGTTGCCATACATCGCATTAGGTAAAACGATAAATTTAGAACCAAAATGATTTTTATGTTCATCAACTAGTTGGTTCCGCTTTTTAACATTATTTAATTCAAAAAGCTCACTGAAGTCACCTAAATTATCACCCATAAGTAAAGCGATTTTGAAATTCTCTAATACTTCACTACGCCTTTCTTTTTTTGATGATGACGTAATACGACACATCACATGTTCAGGGTTCACTGGAAAACCTACTGCTCTTAGGTTTTTAATTGTAGCATCACGACCTATTTGCTTTCTATTAGTAATGTAAAAAACAGCGACGCCTCTTTTTTTCGCATAATTTAAAAATTCAATCGCACCTGGAAGTGGCTTAGCTTCTGCAGCATCAATCCACTCTCTCCACCCGTCAGGGTAACTTGTGTTTTTCAATATACCTCTTGCCTGAAAAGGTGAATTATCCAGAACCGTCTCATCAACATCAACAACAACCGCTAATGGCTTTTTATTTTTTCTTCTTAACTGTTTCTTAAGTTCAGTTTTGGCAATGTTAAAAGCTTGATAGCTAAGTGCTTTAGCCTCACCCGCTTGTTGGGTCCAAAGAGTGGCCATTGTCAAATGATCTTGTCCACTTTGATGAGCACAAGAAACAATACCTAAGGTTATTAAAAGTAATGATAGCTTTTTCATTTATCTTCTCCTAAATTATAAACCGACCTGGTCTAAGGCCTTATTTGCTAATTGATCGCAAAGCTCATTTTGTGGATGACCGGAATGTCCTTTCACCCAAAACAAATGCACTCCACCTAACTTATCGTTCAATTGATCTAACTCTTTCCACAGTTCTAAATTCTCTGGTGGTTTACCATCTGACTTTTTCCATCCTCTTTTTTTCCAACCAGAAACCCAGCTTTTAAGTCCATCAACAACATACTTTGAGTCACTCACAAGTAAAATATCTGACGTACTATAATCATCAAAATTATCTAAAACTGATTTTAGGCCCTCAATTGCTCCTGTTAATTCCATTTTGTTATTTGTCGTATTAAACTCTACCCCACTTTTTTGAAATAAAAACTCATCAGCTTTTAGTTGAGCGACAGCACCCCAAGCACCAGGTCCTGGGTTTCCACGACAAGCACCATCACTAAATACGACTATAGGTTGATGAAACTTGATCGCGACTTCAGGCATTGGATAATCCAGTGAACCTTGCTTTTTACTTACCCCAAAAGTGACATCATCACTTTGATCAACCCAATCAATAACGCGATCAATAGAGTCAACGATACTACTTACCCCTTCTTCACGAGACCTAACAACGACACGAAGAGATTCCAACATATTTAAAAATTGGTTTTTATTCATGAAAATACCAACTTTAAAAATTTTCTCTTCCCAACTTTTAATATTTTTTGGTCAAAAGAAGAATCTATGCTTTTTGCGTAATCATTAATTTTGTCACCATCCACAATGCTAACTGCACCCTGATCTAATAATCGTCGGCCTTCTTTTTTTGAAGAGACCAATGAAGAGTTCGTTAAAATATCTAAAACAGATAATGAATCTTTCACCTCAAAAACAGGGACCTCATCAGGAACACTTTTTTTCTTAAAGACGTTTTCAAATTGCTCTCGCATTTTCGCACCAGACTCTTGGCCATGAAAAAAGCTTACAACGCGAGAAGCGAGGACCTTTTTAGCTTCATTTGGGTGTAGTGCTCCAGACTCTAAATCACTAATCGCTTTAACCGCTAAAGAGTGGTCCATGCCTGAAACATATTTGATATACTCTGGCATCAAATCATCAGGAATACTCATCACTTTGCCAAATTTATCAAATGGATCATCTAGTATACCAATATAATTATCTAAGCTTTTGCTCATTTTTTGAGTACCACATGTACCAGTTATAATTGGAAGTAACATAGCGACTTGCGGTCTCATATTTTTATTTTTTTGATAATCTCTACCCATTAAAACATTAAACCTTTGATCAGTTCCACCAAGCTCAACATCCGCTTTCACATACACTGAATCAATTCCTTGAAGAACAGGATAAAATAACTCATGTAAGGACAGGCTACTTCCTTCATCTAATCTAGCTTTAAAAGTATCGTGACCTAAAAGTTTTGCAATAGTGGTCTGACCGGCCCAAAGTAATAAATCCTTTAGTCCTACATTTGAAAACCACTCTGATTGATAACAAACTTCCGTTTTATCTTTGTTCAAAACTGTAAATATTTGTTCCATGTACTTTTTAGCGTTGAGTTGAACAGTAGAAGAGTCCAAAGGTGGCCTAGATTCATTTTTTCCACTGGGGTCACCAATACTCGCCGTGTAATCACCAATGATCACAACACCGATATGGCCAAAATCTTGAAATTGTCTCATCTTGCGGTAAGGAACAGTATGACCAAGGTGTACATCAACAGACGTTGGGTCAATTCCACATTTAACTCTCAAGGGTGTGTTCGTTTTTATTGAATGTCGCAGCATTTTCCTAAACTCGTCTTCAGGAGTAATCTCCGAAACACCAAAAGATAAAGCTTCCCATTGCCGAGTAAATTCTTGCTCTTGCACGTCATTTAACTCAATATCGACCACTTCATTTCCCCTATTAAAATCTTCAGAATTATGCCTTAAAAACAGATATTTGACTAATCCTAAATAATAAAAGAAAACCCCTTACCCAAAAGGTCATAACTCGTTATCATTGTAGTCAATATTCGATAGAGGAAATTAGGATGAATTTTACCCAACTAAAATCTGGAACCAGCGTTGAGGGTGAAGAAATAAAAGCTTTCAGGAACGAAGAAAAGTCGGAAAAGTACAACTACTTGATGGCCGGTGTTCATGGAGATGAAGTAGAAGGCGTCTACTTATTAAAAAACCTATTTGAATGGCTTCAAAATGAAGAGGAACAAATAAATGCACCTTTTATTGTCATCCCTGTATTAAATGTCGATGGGTTCAGAACAGGAACAAGAACAAACTCTCACGGAGTTGATCTGAATAGAAACCTACCTTCAACTCATTGGGTCTCTGAAGCCAGAGATAAGAAATACTTCCCTGGCACCGAGCCACTTTCAGAGCCAGAAAATAAGTTCCTAGTAAAGCTCTTTGAAAAGTTTCCCCCAAAGTTTATTTTAACCCTTCACTCCTGGAAACCGATGATCAACTATAACGGTGATGATTGTCTAAAGTACGCTCAAATACTTGCAACCCACAACAATTACCCAATAGTTGCAGATATAGAGGGACACCCAACGCCAGGTAGCCTAGGGGAATATGGACCTGAAAAGTACAATTCACAGGTATTAACATTTGAAGCTCCAGTGTTATCCGAAAAACTAAACCTTGAAGACATCTGGCTCCAAAATGAATCTGGCCTAAAGTCATTGTTAAAAAGTAGCTTGATGTAATTCTCCCTCAAAACAAATAGTATAAGTTTTTAATTTCTAACTTGATTATCATAGACCTATTGTTATAACGGGTAGTTAGAGCGTGTAATAAGTTCACAAAACCTATAAAAGAGACCTCCGAAGTAAAGATATGACTATGATCAAATATGTTGATCTAGAAGCTGCCTTAGGAGAATTCAATGCGTTCATCTCGTTTAAACTTTTTTATCTTTATCATTTTAAACCTAGTACTTAGTTGTGCAAAAGAGCTCCCAAAAGTTGAGAGTGATTCAATAAAGTCGAATGTTTTTAGTATTGAAGAAATTAATAAAGCAATAATTTCTCTGGGAACCTCAGAAAATAAACAGGCAGTTAAAACAAAAGTGAGTGACATATACGCATTAAACACCCTCTCTTTGAAGATGGTGACCAATATTCAAACAGATAATAAAAAACTAGTTCCTTTATTTAAAGACCTAGAACTATTACTCCCTAAGGAAGTTAATAATATAGATGTAAAACTAAAGATCACTAACAACCACTTAGTTGCCTACTTCTCTTCATTAGGTCCTTCAAAAGAGCTTAAAAGTCTAACGAGCAACAAAACAAAAGATCAAAATATTTTTCAGTACGAAATCAAAGACTTTGGAATAAAAAGAAGGTCAAAAAATGCTAACGACGAGGAAACTCGTAACATTGAATTTCATGCAACATCAAAGGATGAAGCAACTCATTTAAAGTTGAATGCTTTATCAACAAGTCGAGAAATGGGAGACGTAAACTCATTAGATGAGAAAGAAAAAAGAGAGTTATTTTTAAAAGAGAATCTAAACGGAAAAGTCCTTACAAGAAAACAAATTCGAATTATTTTAAATGATAGTACTATTTTAAAAAGCTCTAAAATCGATGATCACATCTTTAAAGATCAATCTATTTTTACTGTGAGAGTTTTTCGAGACAAAGCTTACCTTTATTCAAAGATTAATAGAAAAGATTTAATAGAAAAAGAAAAGCAGGCACTAAACAATAAAATTAGAATTAAAAGTATTTTAAAATGTCCAACCGAGTCAGGTGATGATTGTTTTTTAAGAGCGGAATTTAAGTTTAATATAACTCCTGTTGTTAAAGAGTATAACCTTGACGAAAAAGGAAATACGTTAGCGAACATTAACTTCAAAAGCCCTCATGATCTAAGCATCGCCGATATTTTAAAAATTGAAATTAACTCTTTAACAGACACAAGAAGTGAATTATATCAATCAATTCCGAATTTAAAAGACAAGCCACTTATACACAAAGAACAAATAGACCTAGAAAGCGAATACATCTTTTTGCCATCGACTCACGATACTCCAAGAAAAGTAGCTGATGCCTCTGCCTTTTTTCAAGGGCAAGAAAGAATTGTGAAGCTTAAACTTGAAGAAAATGGCCTAACTATTTATCAACAAGAAAGTGATTCAAGATTTTTAGATAACGACTTAAATAACTCACCTGTTTTAAAAATTGAAGGTTCTCACTTAGATTATGACTGCTTAGAAAAAGAAGACGGCACTTGCTTAGATAGCGTTAAGGCAGAAAGTAATGATGAGTGGGAAAAAAGAAGGTTCTTTTCACCAAACCTTGATTCTTTAAAACATTTTCAAGTTAATACACTTGATTTATTTAACTTAGGTAGCTCATGTTTCCGAGAGATTGATTCAAAAATGACACATTATGAATTTTCTAGAGGAGTTATCAATATTGAGCAGGAAAAAACGTTTAAGGTTTCCACAAACTTCTCTTGTATTGCCAATTTTTTCTTCTCCGACAACATGGAGTCCACAAGCTTTAAAGTTAAATTTTTTTACAGCCTTGTTAGACTAAAAGATTTAGAATCAAAAGACTATGTCGCAATTGATTACCCATCTAAAGATCAAGATAAATTTGGTTTTTTTAAAAATGAAAGAACTGACCTCGGTCAGGATTATACATCTTCAAGATCTCAAAAAAAATATTTTCTAAATAGGTTCAACCCAAAAAAAGGAGTCATTAATTATGCCCTTAGTGAAGAGTTTGGACGTGAAGAAAATAAATATATATTGGATGCTACCAAAGAGGTTATTGAGAATATAAATAAAACTCTAAAAAAAGCTCAGGCAAATATACAAATAAAGCTCGAAGAACCTAAAAAAATCTATCCCGGAGACTTGAGAACAAATAGTATCGTTCTTATTACTGACCCTCTAGCAAATGGACTCCTTGGTTATGGGCCAAGCGTATCAAACCCAAGAACGGGAGAGATTATTCAAGCGCATACAAACATGTACTTGGGGGTACTGAGGCAAACCACAAGGTCTACTTACAAACTAATGGAAAACATGAGTAAAGAAAAACCAGTAACTTTAAAAGGTCTTTCAGAAATAAATAAGGCTACGCCTACTCTTATTACCTCTAGTACTGAAGATCAAAGAAGCTTATCAAATGAGGTAAACACAATTACAAAACAATTAGAAAGCAAGCAAGTTGAAAACACAGATACTCAGAATATTATCCATGCCAATACATCAAAGGATCAAGTTCATCTACATGACCACTCAGAAACTGAACTAGAGCATATTCACTCTAGTATCGATAAGTTTGATACTCATCTAAATAAACTTGCTAAAAACAACGCCTTTCACAAAGAGTTCTTAAATTACAACTCTCTAAGTAAAAAAATTATTAAAGAAATTAGGGAAGACCGAAGGTTTATCAAATCTGACGGTACTCTAGTTAAGTGGGAAAACCTAACAACAGAATTAAAAGAAATTGCCATAAAAAGAATTATAACTCATGCATACAAAACGACTCTCGCCCATGAGATAGGACATAACCTTGGACTAAGACATAACTTTCAAGGATCCCACGATAAAGAAAATTTTTACTCTAAATCAGAAATAAATTCGGACGTATCACCTCAATATTCGTCAATTATGGATTATGGTTTATCCCAACTAAATGAACTTCCTGTAATGGGAAAATACGATATTGCAGCATTAAGATTTGGCTATGCTAGAAAGTTTGAAAAAACAACCGGAGAAATTTTAGAAATTAAATCGACTCTTCAGGATGCCTATAAGACAACTCCTGAAAACTTGATTAAAAAATATGAGTTCTGCACAGATGAAAATGCAGGGAGCAACTTAACTTGTAATCGCTTTGACGAAGGAACAAGTTTATCTGAAATTATTCAAAGTACGATTGATCAGTATGACCAATCTTATGAATTTGCAAATAAAAGAGATGGAAGAAAAAACTTTACCACAAGAGGTATTGATAGCTACATAAGGTATAGAGCTTACCACTTTACTAAATTTAGGATGGCGCTTAGAACATGGATGATCTATCATAATATTTTCAGAGCACAAAGCCCTGACCTGATGTACCAAGGCTGCCCAAAAGCACAAGAAGCAGCTTTACCATTTTGCAAAACAGTCAATGACACGATCAATGCGGCTAAACTTTCTGCAAATAAACTACTCAGTATTTTGGCGATACCCGATAAAACATGTGCAGTCGCATCTAATGCTGCCCCGGAAAAAGTTGTAACAACTATTCTTCTTCGCGATATTTACAATAAAGTAAAATTTGGCACTAGTGATCCGGTCATAGACTCTTGTTTTCATAAAGATATTATAAAAGAACTCGCGAGTAATAACTTAGTCCCTATTGCTGAAGCGGGTAAATTCCTAAATGATGTAAAAGGGTCTCATCCAGAGTATCGTTATAATTCTGATATTATGATTAGAGGTATTTGGTCTGATAAATTACTAGCAATTAAATATCTTTTTCAAAGAAGCGGAAGTTCAAATGAGCCATCTCTTGGAAACTTTAGTTTCTATGATCATAAACATATAAAGCGTGATCTAATTAATTACATTAATCATATTACCCTTGGTGCACCGCTAAGAAATCAGGTTTCTTTTAAAGACAAAGACAACCTACCTAAAAAGGTTCATTATAATGTAAACGGATTGGAATATATACCAGAACAACCTACGTGGCTTCCGACAATTATTTTTGGACTTCCAGGATTTTCTGGAGAGATTTTCAATAAGCTTAGTCTAAATCTAATAGTAACATCGAATTTCTCTACTGACCCAATCTCGAAAGCGCCAATGCAGGAGCTCGAAAATATGTTGGGTATAAATAGGTTTGATATATATGATTCAAATATAATTGACTCTTTACCTAAAGACAAAACGAAAAATTATTACGATGAAAATGAAGAGAGATATTATGTCTCTAGGCCATCAAATATAATTGCAGATAAAATGCTCTCAGCTATTAACGAACAAAAATATGTTCAAGGAATAGATAGAAAAGTTGTAGAAAAAGTTTTTACTCACAGAGCAGTCCCTTCTCCTTCTCCGTCATGGCGAAGTGAAATTAAAATTGGATTTAAATTTATACTCAAAATGGGTATTGAATTTGCTGGTCAGGTTAAGTCGATAATTTCTGCAGGAAAGACCTTTACCAAAGAAGAGTTATTATTAATGAACTTAAGTGAAGAGGTTGCGGATGGTATATTAAATCTTCAGAGTCTAACCGTTGAAGAAATCGACAAAATTATTGATGGTATCAAAAACCCTAGAAAAGTATGTGCACCAAATGATGCAAAAGAAAATGTAAAAAGGCTTTATGAACTTAACATGTTTACATTAGAACTTTATATGTACGGCATTTTAGACCAGAAAGTTATGGAATATAAAGTAAAGTTAGACTGGTTACCAGAGCAAGGAAAGACAAGGGATCTAATCAGAGCAATGAGCTACTGATTATAAAATTAAGTATACAAAAAAGCCCTCGAAATATAGAGGGCTTTTTTATATGTCATAATAGTATATTTATCTATCAAACTTAATAACTTCAACTGGACATGCTTCAGCAGCCTCTAAAATTCTTAAACCGTCAGTCAATGGTGCTCCTTGTCTGATAATGCAGGTGGCATCTTGAACCTCGAAGACCTCTGGTATGATTGTTTCACATGCATCACAAACAATGCAGCCTGGCTCTATCCATACTTTTGATACACTAAAGTTTTCAACAGCTATTGCTGCCTCTCCTGCTCCAGCTGGTGCAAATGCCCCTGCAAACTCAGGGTTTACAGCAATTTTCAACTTCTTGCCCCCCTCTGCTGGAAGAGGATCGGCGACAAAGGACTTTTTTACAGTTGGGTAATACACCTTTTCTGCTTTATATCCATACTTTTCAAGATAGCTTTCAACAGTATCATCAGCTTCATTCATAACCCTCAAGAACTTTTCAGAACTCATTTCAAACTGATGGTTTATTCCCTCTTTAGAGGAAGAAAGTTCGATCATTACTTTTGCACTAACTTTCTTAGGAAAACTGATGGCATCAAGGAGTTCTAAGAATTTAGGACCAAGGTCAAGGTCTTCACCGAAAGCTGACATGTTTCCACTAAAACTTCTAATGATTTCAATCTGAGTGGGTTTTGCAAATGGGTTGTATAGAGCAATTTTAATCCTATCGAAAGTAGTGGGCTCTTTTGAGGTGTTCCACCTAAGTCCAAAAGCGAAACCATTTTTTCCTTTTCTAGACTTCAAGAAACTAAGTTTAGGACGCCCAAAAAAGAACTCAACACTGCCTGTTAAAAAGTTTAAACCAACAACTGTAACTACTAACCCTGCAGCAAGAACAACAGCAATCGACATGGTAATGAATTGTAAATTCATCTAATATCTCCAAAATTAAGCGTTTATGAGTCAGAACATAACAAATAAATCATTGAAATTAAACTAGATTTTACCCTATTTTTACTAATCTAAAAAAGGACTAAACCTCACAAAGGGTTTCATTATACCACTTTCTACATTTGCAAGTGCTGACAATCGACCACTAGGAGAAAAAAGGCTCACTATTGTCTCCAATTTAGTACCCACAACACTAGGTTTTAGATCATGACCATTTTTAAACTTTTTCCAATCATCTAAGCAAAGGTTGATTCGCTGACTTTCAAATACTCTACTTGGACAAAAACAAGGGCCACCTCGCTCTAAATACCAAGGTTTACTAAGAACAATGTCAAATGAATCCCCTCGAGTTGGCCAAAGTGATTTTTCAAAAGAGTTTTCAATATTAAAAGGGCCTATTTTAGTTCTTTTTAGATTTTTTAAAACACCAATAGTATTAAGCTTTTTTGAAAAATCTTCAAAAAGAACTCTTATGTAAGTGCCTGAACTAACCTCACATCTAAATTTTACTTTTTTCCCTTCAATACTAATAACTCTAAAAGACTTTACATACCTTCGAACTGGCTCTTTTTTTATATAAGTTCCTTGCCTAGCAAGTTTATGTAAAGAAACACCTTCATGCTTTGTCGCAGAATAATAAGGCGGAGTTTGGTCATAGTATCCCTCAAATGTCTTTGCACAATTATTAAGATCATCGAGCGAAATCTTTTGAGTAAGCTTATTAATCTCAGAGTCTTCGGCTAGGATCTCTCCTGTTACATCTCCAGTATCGTATGAGATGCCTAGAACTCCCTCTGCTTCATACTCTTTATAAAAACGATCATGAATTATATCACTAAGACGCGAAGCACCAGCAATGGCAATAAGTAAGACACCTTCGGCAAAAGGGTCTAAGGTCCCAAGGTGCCCAATCTTCCCAAAGCCTGTTGGCAAATTATGTTTGAAATATCGCACAACATCACTTGACCCAACACCTTTTGGTTTATAAGCATTTATAATTAGTGGGGGAAAAGTGGGCAATTTATTTTTAGCCATTTGTAAATTATTTAATATGGCCTTCACTTTTTAGAATAGTCGTAATTTTTTGTTCTTCCTCATATTGGGAATCATAAACAAACTCAATCTGAGGTGTATGTTTAATTTTAAGCCCACGACCAATATGGGTTCTTATTTTTCCTTTGCTTTTACCTAGAGAGGATTTTATCTCCTCTCTTTTACTTTGGTCATAAGTGTCCCAAAAAATTTTAGCAGATGAAAAATCATTACTTAATTCTACTTTCGTCACTGAAAAAAGCATCAATTTTTCATCGGAAAAGTTACGAATGCACTCCAGAGCAAAAAACTGAATTTTCTCTTCAAGCTTATTTTTTTTAAAAGATGTACTCATTTATTATTACACAAGTCCTATTTAAACGTTTGCTGTCTCTGAGTTTCTTTGCTCAGCTGCTTTTACGTCATCAAGAGTTCTTTTTGTTTCGACCATTTTATACGCCTCAAAAACATCGCCAACTTTTACATCGTTAAAGTTTTCCAAGCCGATACCACACTCAAGTCCATACTTGACTTCTTTAACATCATCTTTAAAGCGTTTCAAAGAAGATAGTTTTCCATCAAAAACAATCTTACCAGAGCGAAGAAGTCTTATACTACAACCAACTTCAATTCTTCCATCAATTACATAAGAGCCAGCAATCACGCCAACTTTAGGAACTGAAAATGTGTCCCTTACTTCAGCTCGACCTGTAAACTCTTCAGAGGTATCTGGCTCAAGAAGCCCTTCCATCGCAAGTTTTATGTCATTAATTAACTCATAAATAATGCTATATGTTTTTACATCGACACCTTTATTTTCTGCAAGCCTTCGGGCAGTATTCATCGGTCGCATGTTAAAGCCTAATATATAAGCTGATGCTCCTGCCGCAAGGTTTACGTCATTATCGTTAATCGCACCAACCCCTCCACTTATCACTTTTATCTCTACTTCGGAGTTAGAGAGGCTTGTTAAAGACTGCTTAATTGCTTCATAAGAGCCTAGAACATCAGCTCTTACTATTAGGTTAAGAGTTTTCAACTCCGCTCCATCCTCTGGCGCAGCAGCACCAAAAAAGTCTTCAAGAGATACAGTTTGTTTCACTGGCGCTGACTCAAGTAGCTTTCTTTCATTAACTCTATTAGCGACGACTTTCTTCGCTTCTCTTTCATTTTTTGCAACGTTTAATATGTCTCCAGGATGGGGAGCGCTATCTAGCCCAAGTATTTGCACTGGAGTAGAAGGACCTGCAGACTTTAAATCCTTTCCAAGAGAGCTGATTAAACTTCTTGCCCTACCATATGATTCACCAACAACCAGGCTATCACCTTTTTTAAGTGTTCCAGTTTGTATTAAGATTGTAGAAACAGGACCTCGTCCCTGTTCAACGCGAGATTCAATAACAACGCCTTCGGCTTTACCATTTGGATTTGCAGTAAGTTCCATTATTTCTGATTGAAGTGCAATCGCCTCTAAGAGATGGTCAACTCCTTCACCTTTCAAAGCAGAAATTGGGCAAAACTGCGTATCTCCACCCCAATCTTCAGGAGTGAGCTCAAACTCAGTTAATTCTTGCTTTACTCGATCCGGCTTTGCTTCCTCTTTGTCCATTTTGTTTACAGCGACAATGATAGGCACTCCCGCATTTTGACAAAACTTAATTGACTCTTTTGTTTGAGGCATTACTCCATCATCAGCAGCGACGACTAAAACAACAATATCGGTTACATTCGCTCCTCTTTGCCTCATTGAAGCGAAAGCAGCGTGACCCGGAGTATCAAGAAAAGTAAGAGTTTTTTCTCCAACATTTACAGAGTATGCTCCAATGTGCTGAGTGATTCCACCAGCTTCGCCTTGAGCTACTTTTGCATCACGAATATAATCAATTAGAGTAGTCTTTCCATGGTCAACATGGCCCATTATCGTAATAATAGGGTTTCTAAGGGGGTGATTAGACTTTTTCTTATCTTCTCTCTCTAAAACCTTATCCTCATCAAAAGCTTTATCTTCTACTCTATAGCCATATAAAGAAGCAATCTCTCCAGCAAGTTCTAGCCCTAGATAGTCATCTTTTCGAACTAATAAGTTCATCTCAAGGCACATATTCGCAAAATCATCAAACTTAACGCTCAACTTTTGAGCTAACTCAGCAGCAACAACTCCACCATGAACTGTAACATTTCGCTTAGAGTTTTTTACTTCTGTGATTTGAGTTTGGGCACTAGGGCCATTGTAAATCTTTTTTCTTTTTACCTGAGTGTATATAGGAGTTCCCAAGTTTGATAATGCACCGTATGACTTCAGTTCATTTTGAGACTTTTCTTCACTCAGTTTCTTGGATCTATTAATTCCAGGCCGCTTACCAGATACAATTGATGCCAACCCTGACATTCTTTTCTTAGCATTGACACCGCTAACCTTACTTTCATCAGAGTTTCCATCATTACTCTGACTAGACTCTTCTTCTTTTTCTTGTTTGGCTTTTTTAATTTCGTCCGCAGAGGGCATACTAACAACTCTTAAACCAAAAGCCTTTGGCTTTACATCCTCAAGCTTGCTTTCAATTTTTATATCACTCGGTTCGATTGTCACCTCATTGCCATCAACACTCTCTGTTTTGCTTTCAGACAGTATTTCAGCAACAACTTCTTCACCTTTTTCAGGCATTGAAACAATTTGAAGTCCCGACTTGCTTTCACTCGTCGTCTTGAGATCATTATTAAACCCTTTGGAGGCTTCAATTTCGTCAGGAGATTTGTCTGTTGGTACATTAACCAATAGAGCAGAAGCAGTAATTTCATTATTTTCATTAGCTTCATCTGGTGAAATTAATGATTCATCTTTTTTTAGATCAGATGCTTTTTTTCTAATGACAGCTTTTTTTCGAATAGTCGTTTTCTTTTTAGGTGTCTCATCGGCTAATACTTCAGTATCTTTTGATACAGATGCTTTTTTAGCGACTTTTTTTGTAGCTTTTTTTGTGGTTTTTTTAGTAACTTTTTTCTTCGAAGCTTTCTTTTTTGCTTTTTTTGCTACGGATTTTTCCTCTGGAGCAGCATGAATAGAAAGAATTTTCTCCACATCTTCATCTGTTAAAGAAGACATGTGGTTACGAACTGATATTCCAACTTCTTTAATTTTTTCGACCAGGTCAAGAGAGTTTAATTCCATTTCCTTGGCAAGTTCATATACTTTTTTAGGCATGTAGTACTCCTAATTGCACTATTTTTATTTCAGTTTAAATGCTGCTAGCTCTTCTCTTAATCTCTTCTCTGCCTCTGAAAACTTCTCTTTATCATTCGAACCTTCATCAGAACTTTGGTCATCGCCAGAAAGTAACCCAGAATATGCAGGCACTGCAGAAGCACTTATTAACTCTTCATTCTCTTTTGCCGCTAACTCAACAGTACCATCTTCAACTGCTTTTTTTGCATTAATTAACATTTTCTCCGCTACCTCTACCTGAATATGTAAGATCTGAGAAATTTCCTTTGAGTCGGAGCTAATAAGATCCCCGATGTTCATTAAACCATTTTGAACTAAAACTGTTGCATGAGCATCATTTAAATCAGCTAGTTGACGCAGGTTTTCCGTTGCACCTTGCACTTTCTCTTGAAGCTTCGACCTGGAAATAATATTTATGTTGTACCCTGACAACATTGCCGCAAGTCTAACATTTTGACCTCTTCTCCCAATGGCCAAGGCAAGTTGATCATCTTCAACAACCACATCCATTGATCGGGATTCGTCATCAATCATAATATTTGTGATTTCCGATGGTGCTAATGCTGCTCGAGCGAAAACACCTAGGTCGTCATTCCATCTAACAATATCAATTTTTTCCCCTTGAAGTTCATTAACAATATTTTGAACCCGACTACCCTTTAGACCAACGCATGCACCCACCGGGTCAATCTCACCGTCAGCAGACAAAACGGCAATTTTAGCTCTAAAGCCAGGCTCACGAGCTGCTGACTTAACCACAATAGTCCCTTCTTGAATTTCTGGCACCTCTACCTCAAAGAGTTTAACTAAAAACATTGGAGAGGTTCTAGAAAGCCTGATTTCAGGTCCTCTATTAGTCATAACAACTTCAGACAAATATGCTTGAATTCTATCACCTGGCTTGAAATTCTCTCCAGGAATGATCTCTCTTCGTGGTAGAACAGCCTCTGCCTTTCCGAGATCAACCATAATATTCCCACGCTCATATCTTCTTGCAATCCCTGTGATCAATTCACCTTCTCGGTGCTTGAACTCACTGAATAAAATTTCTCTTTCTGCATCACGAACCTTTTGGAAAATAATTTGCTTAGCAGTCTGGACATCTACACGTGTGAAATTTGGATTTTCAATACGAACACCAAGTTGATCACCCACTTCTGCATCACTATCCAACACATGTGCTTCATCAACAGTCATTTCTAAGATAGGATCTCTTACCTCTTCTACAACATTTTTATACTGATAAATTTCTACTTCATCATCAGCTGCATTATACCTGGTTTCATACTCTCCTTGAATACCATACTTCTTTCTAGCAGTAACAAGAAAGGCCTGCTCAATTGCATTAATAACAATCTCTTTCTCAACCCCTCGCTCTTTACCCAAAGCTTCTATAACTCTTCCAAGTTCTGAAAACATACATTCACCTCTTAAAAAACATATTCAGCGTTAGCTGACTTAATATTTGAAAACAAAATGTGTAATTTTTTGTTATATTTGTTTAAGTTAATTTCAATGCCATCACTTTCAACATTAACCAATACACCCTCGACAGTTTTACTTTTAATTTCTTCTAACTTATTGATTAGTTGAACCTTAATATTTTCCCCAACAGACATCTCAAAGTGCTTCAATTTCCTTAGAAATCTATAAAGGCCAGGAGAAGATACCTCTAGGCGAATATTTTCGGGGAGTTCTTCATTATCAAAAAAGCTCGATAACTCTCGGTCTAGCTTAATACACTCTTCCAAAGTTGCAGTATTTGTCGAAGAGTTAAATACAAAAACACGAAACGTAGATGATCCTTGTTGGTAATCAAAGTCATATAGCTTCAATTCCAATTTACTCAAGGCAATTTCAAGCACAGGTAACAATAATTGCTCATGTTTTTTTAGCTTTCTATCAAAGTCCAAAGTAAGTTTTTCTCCCATAAAAAAAGGGCGGACTTAAAGCCACCCTTAATTAAAATTAATTAAATGGTACAAGGTCCGTAGATCTTGTAAGAAACTAATATCAATATATTAATAAAAAATCAACCAATTAGATTAGCTATTTTCTATAAATATATGAATTTTTCCATCTTCAGCGCATTATTTCCATCACTATAATAATTTTTGGCTTCATAATTTAAGGCATAGCCATATTTTTTATAAAAACGAAAGGCTCTTTTATTCGCACTGGAAACCTCTAGAAGGAACTTTATTGATTTTAGCTTCATACTACTTACCTCTTCCAAGACCACTTCCTCCAAGGTATTGTAAATACGGCTTCCAAGCCCAATACTGAGGTATTTTTTATAAATGATGATCTTATCTAAATCAAAGTAATCGTAAAACGAGGATAAACGACCAATTGCCAGGCCAATTATTTCTCCTTCACTAAGGCAGATAATAAGATGGAATCTTTGTTTTCTTAAATATCCCATCCAGGCTTCTTTTTCCCAAAAGAAGGTCATCTCTTTCATATCTAAATTTACCATTTGGTTTAAAAAATTTTGTGTGATCGCTTGGGGTTTTTTAAAGTCAATATACTTGAGTTCGAACTCTCTATTCATAAAAAAACACGGGATATTTCACGTTTAAAATTTTCATGAGGTTATTAGTAACTCTTTTAGACCTTTCTTTTTTCACTCCAAGAAAAAGTTCTTGTAAAAATACTTCAATTGAAATGATTTCATCTCGTATCGTAATATCGATACTTTTATTCATACTAGGCTTAACGCAATCATTTAGTTCAAGCTTTTTTTCCAGTAAATTAATATTTGATATACTTATTTTGTATGACTTTTCCTTCAAGTATTTTTTTATTTGAAGAAATGCTTTGATCCTCTGATTACTTTTTCTAAACTTCGAAAAAAATACAGAACCGCCAAACATGCAATTTACTTTTTCTATAGTTTCCTCGATCTTTTTGATATCTGAAAGAAAATATACATCGTTAGATTCTCTAACATAGGCTTTATCCTCTACAATCAAGCAATCAGAGGCAAAGGGAGATAAAAGAAGTAAGCTAAAGAGGAGAGGTAATTTCAAAAGTCGAGACCTCGGTAATATTATTTTGAGATGAGGCGTTTTGGAACCTTATTTTAACATTAGGGTTAAATGTGTATCCATCTTTTCCTCTAATAATATACTTTCTTTTCTCCTGACCTTTTTTTGGTTCGATTAGCTTTCTGAGTCTACTAACGGATGTATAAATTAACTTATCATGAATTAGCGGGTTATATTCATCCTGCCAGACTTGCTGGGCTAAGGCATGCTTATCATAGTACTCTCCAGCATTTTTCGCGAGAAGAAATAATATTTCGAGAAGTACAAATCGATGTTTAAAGTCAATTATCCCAATATTTTTTTCTATAATCTTTCTATTACCCCTGTCTAAATAAAGATCAATACTACTGTCATTAACCTCTTCAACTTCACCGTCAATAATACTAGTTAATTTTTTAAAAGTAGTTGGGTCTGTAGAATTTTTAGAAAGCTCAAATATCATTAGCGCCTTTTCATAACTCCCCATTTTTTTATAAATCTGACCTCGGGTTAAAAGCATATAACCTAAAAGATTCCAACATTTCTTTTCCTGCAACTGGCGACTGGCTAAATCAAGTTTATCAAGCGCATCCTCATATTTTTCAAGACGAGTTAAAAGTCGAGCCCAGAAAAGATACATTGCTCCCTTAAGGTAAGACTTATTAATTATATGGAGAACTTCCTCAAGTCTTTCAAGGTGCTTTTGTGAGCCTTTAAAATCCTCTAGGTTAAAGGAGTTGTAAGCTCTAGCAAGAAGTATTTTTGATAGTATTTGACTATCATTTTCTTCTATTGATTTTTGATAAGCAAACTCTAAAACTTTTGAAGCATCTAGATGTTCCTGCAAATAACCCTTTAAAATCCCCTGATTAAATAGATACTCTGAGTTTAAAGACCCTATCTCCTTACCAAAAAGTTCTGTATAGTTTGATGATTCCTTTAACCATTTAGTCACTAAGTGTTCGTGTTTTTTTTCTGAAGAAATTTTAATTAGAAAGCCAAAAATTTTCATGGCAACGTAACCATCCTGGGGAAACTTTGTTAACCGAAGGGATTCTTCAAATAGGTCATAGGCTCTTGTCAGGTCCGCTTTATCATAGAATGTTTTTGCTGATTTATAGATTGCCCTTGCATATTCACGTGAACTTTTTAGAGCCTCACCATCTTGCTCACTACTCTCTATTAAAGTCTTTAAAACATCCGTTTTTCCTGATATTATGATATTGTCCACTCTTCCCCCAAGAATATTCTCCAAAAATCTATCATGTCCGGATTTTAGAAGTCAAAATCATTAAAATTTCTACCTAAATGACTATTCATAACTGGTAAAAACTTTAAAAAATTAGTATCTTAGCATGCATATAAAGTTCATAACCCTTATCGTTGGCAGTAATTATGGTAACAGAAGTAAGTCACGTGATAATTCTTTACGGAGGAGAGGAGGAAGCAGATATATCAATAATTTCTGCCACTTACATCCACCGACACCTAGAGAGTATTAAAAATATCAAGCCTCAAATTCAAGTAGAATTGATCAACTTAAATGATTACGCCAATATAGTAGGGTTTTCGAATTTTCTGGTATCAAAATACAACCCATCGAATACCTTTATCATCCCTTGCGTGCATGGCCACCCAGGTGAATCAGGATTGTTACCATTTTTACTGGATCAACTAAACTTTAGATACTTAGGATGTAATTTCCATGGTTCTAATAAATGCTTCAACAAAATAACAACAAAACTTTGGTGCAAAGAATTTGAAATACCTGTCACCCCTTACATTGTAGTTAATGAGTCTAATTACATTCACCACAAACATAAAATCCTTCAATTTTTTAATAAGTGTAATAAGCATGTTTTTGTAAAAGCCCCAAACCAAGGCAGCTCAATCGGGTGTTTTTCCGCAAACTCAAAAGAGAGCCTGATGCAGAGCATCGAGAAGTCTTTTCGTTTCAATAAGCACGTACTTATTGAAGAAAAAATAAAAGGAAGAGAAATTGAAGTTGCTGCATTCACATACCAAGGAAATTTAGTTTTAAGTAGGCCTGGAGAAATTTTCACAAACGGAAATTTTTACGATTTTAATAAAAAGTATAATAAAAATAGTGACATTAAAACCATGACTAATACAAAGCTTAAAAACTCAACAAGAGAACAGCTTTTGCATTTTAGTAAAATAGCTTTTGAACAGTTTGAACTTGAAGATTTATCTAGGATCGATTTTTTTGTTAACGAGGAAGAAAACCTTATATACCTAAATGAGATAAATACCTTTCCTGGAATGACCCCGGTCTCCATGTTTCCAAAAATGATGGAGGACTCTGGAGTAAGTTTTAAAGACTACATATATGACAAGTTAAAGTTGGGAGTAAATAATGAAAAAAATTAGTTTAATAGATAAAACCAGTGAACTATATGGTCAAGAAACCCTTAAGTCGTATTACGATTCAAAGATAATCCCTCCTGAGAAAAAAGAATATATTGCAGATTTAAAGAATTCTGTAGGCCCTTACATGGGAATTGAAACGAACTCTAAAGAATCACATTATATGATGGATGCAGCATCTCAAATAGCCACACTTGGTTTAGGGTTTAATAGCCTTCCCTTCTTTGCTCCTGCTTTTCATTCTGATAGCTTTACAAATGATCCATTAAATAAAAACTTTAAAAATACTCGAAAATCATTTGAGGACTTTTTTAAAAGAAAACTTGAATGGGATAACCTTGCGACTACTTTTTGTCATAGCGGTGCAGAGGCGAATGAAATTGCACTGGGGTATTGTTTCAGAAGACGGGTAAACAAAGACGCAAAAAAAATTTTGGCATTCGAAGGTTCGTTTCATGGGCGTATGCAAATAAGCCTATCCTCGACGTGGAATAAAGCAAAGAGAGCACCTTTTGAATGGAGTAACTTTTTGACTGAGTTCATCAGTTTCCCAAACACCAAAAGTGCAAACCAAAAAAGAAAAATTTCAAATGAATGGTTAATAAACTGGGAAAATGCACCATCAAAAAGTTTTTCGCCAGATATTTGTCCCAGTGAAACTTACGATAACAATGAATGGCACCTTGAAAAAAAATCACTCTTAGAAGCAAAAAATAAACTTGAGCAAGGTGATATTTTTGCAATAATCATTGAGCCAATGCAATGCGAAGGTGGAGACCAATACGCCACGAGCAGATTTTTCCAAGGACTTGTTTCATTATCAAGATCTTATGACGTGCCTATAATATTTGATGAAGTTCAAACCGGTTATCACCTAGGTGATGACTTTTTTTGGCATAAGCAATTCGATCTTAAAAATTCAAAAAAAAAATTACTCACACCAGATTATCTGGTTTGCGCCAAAAAGGCTCAAATAGGTTTAGTCATCTCTCACTGTGACGAAAAGAAGACAGAGGAATTCTCTGCAGCATCATTTTATAGAGGATACGCGCATGCCATAAGCTTGGATAATGCAAAGATTAAAATTCAAAACATTAAAACACAAAGCCTTGAGCAACTAAACACTCTCGTAGAAAAGTATGAGGATTTTATTGAAAGGCCAAGAGGCTTGGGTCTTTGCTTTGCTTTTGACTTAAAAGACAAAAAACATGTAACTGAAATAATAAAAAAGCGATTTGATTACGGTCTTCTTTACTATCCTGCAGGCGAAAAAACTCTTAGGTTTAGGCTTAACACTGGTTTTAAAAGTGAAGATATTAAGTTTTTATTCCACCAACTGGACTGCTTGCTTTCAGAAAATTTTTTAGGAGAAAAAATAAAGACTCTTTCACCGCCTCGAGATATTCAAAAGGTAGCAAAAGACAACAAAAGAACATATGAGTGGATAAACTTTATTTTCCAATTGAAAAATAATAATGCACCAGACACAAATACTAAAAGCACAATTGAGTTAATTAAAAATATTTTACAATTAGATAGTAATGAAGATCTTGTTTGTATCGACGGAAAAAATATAAATAAATATATAGAAAGAATACAAAAACTTCAAAAAGAGGTCTATGAAACAAGTAGGCAAACGAGTAATGAAATATTTATTAATTGTGCCTCTTCAGAAGGCTCTATTTGCTTTGTAATAGAGAAAGACGAGGAGATTGTAGCAATGAGTTTTAGTGCTCCAGCATCAAACTTTTCTGATGAGAAAGGACTTTCTGATCATGACGATTTACTAAATCCAAAATGTATTTACACTACTGATACAACGATATCACCTGGTGAAGCAGGGAAAAAAAGAGGAAGAGACTTAAAGTTTGCTACCGTAGCATCTGGCTTGAGCCAAGGTAAAAATATCTTCATTGGTAGAAACAGGTATCAAGTAGCGTCTTCGATGATGGACATCAATCTAGCACTAGGTGGATACATCTATAAATTTTCCAAGAATGATTACAATGACAACATCCGACCAAATGATGTAATCCACTATAAGATAGACCTATCAAATGGTTGTGAATCAACCAATTTATCATCTCAATTAAATTCTCTCGGAGACGCCTCTAGCTTTATACCTTTAGATGATCCACTTTCAAATGAAAAGTTGGCCAGCATAAATAACAAGATATGCCTATCTAACTTTGTTGGAACCACTTTCCTTAAAAACATAGACTATATATTGAAGCTTGCACCGGAAGAGTTAAGGCATGGTTACACTACAAGTGGTCAATCTGAATGCGTTGATAAAATCGTAAAATCAATTTGGTTTAAAAATAAAAAAGGACAAACACTTATTTCTTTCGAGGGACATCACTTTGGTCATGGCTCATTTCTATCAAGAAGCATTTCTGGAATGGATGATGATTTCTTTAAAAGAAAGATATTGCCGCACCCCACCAAAGAAAATATTGATAATATCATCGAAAGTATTGTGAAATTATCAAAGGAAAATAATGCACTTGGTGTATTTCTAGAACCGTTAGGACAAAAGACCGGCGAAAAAATTGACGTTGAAACTCTAGGAAAATTAAGAAAAGTAACTACTGAAGTGAGCGTCCCACTTATTTTCAATGAAACTGGTTCAAAGTTTTATGCTTATTCAAACTCTTCATTTTACGCATCATCAAACTCTTTAAAGCCAGATGCAATAATGACCTACCATGGAGGACAACTGGCTACTGTTAATCTCACAAAAGAGTTCTTTTTAGATAAGCCCTTAATGCTTATAAGTACATGGGACGGCGATGAATTTTCATCAAACCTAGCATTCCAAGAAATTTCCCAGTTAGAAAGTAACAAAAAAGAATTTTTTAACCTTAAAGAAAAGTTAAATACAGAGTTAAATCATTTTTTAACCAACAGAGATGTAAAAAACTATTCTTTAAACAGTGGAGTAGGCTTTTTTGAATTCCCTCTTGGCCCAGAGCTCTCCAGTGTTTTCACTCGACTTGGACAAAGAACAATTGTAAACCCTAGCTTCAATGCTTTGAAAAAATACTACAAAAGTAATTAAAGGTAACTCTACATGACCGATTGCCAATTCCCCGTGATTACATATGATGATGGAAATGATTTTTTAAAAAATGGGCAACTCCATGGTGAACATTTCCGTAAAGAGATTAAGGAATTATTTAACATACGAAAGAACCTTCTTTTAGAAAAAAATCCTAGTATTAAATCTAATCTAAAAGAATTGGCACTCATTCAATTCGAAGAAACAAAGTTATTTGCCAATGATATTTCGAATGAACTTATAGGAATTGCAGAAGGTGCATCACTTAGTGTTGAAGATATTGTATTGTTAAATAACTACACAGATTTCAGAGATATTATTTTACCTAATGAAGGCTGCTCTACAGTCCACTCAGTAACAAAAAATGATAGTATTTCCGGGCAGACCTGGGATATGCATGGAAGCGCGAAAAAGTATGTCTCAATCATTAAAATTAGTGGAAGCAAGAATCATAATGCTCAATTAATTTTCTCTTTAGTGGGATGTGTCGGGATGATGGGATTTAATTCTGATAATTTAATGATTGGCGTGAATAACTTAAACACAAAAAATGCGCGAGCAAGTATAGTCTGGCCAGCTTTAATCAGAAAGGCATTACTCTCAAAAACATATAATGAACTTGAAAATACTATTACAAATGCTCCTGTCACCAGTGGGCACAATTATCAACTATCATCGGTTCAACAAGGGGCTCAGTGGGAGGTCACTCCTCTTGTAAAAGAGAAAGTTTCTGAGATATCAGAAACGAACCCAATAATTTTCCATACAAATCATTGCCTTGGTGATGAAACTGTAAAACAAGAAGATACAATCTCCTCAAACTCAACGACTAAAAACAGGTTCAAAATCCTAAAAAAATATTCAAAAAATGCCCTTGATTATCAATCTGTTTTTGACCTTTTAACTGGCCATGAAGGGTACCCTAAAAGCATATGTTCTCATTATGAGAGTAATACCCAAGACCCTTCAACGACATGCGGAGGCGCAATAGGCAGTTTCAAACAAAATAAGTTTAAATTTTGGAGGGGCTGTGAAAAACATGACAAAAATTATATTGCCTATAATTTTAAGCTAAGCGATGATAAGAGAATCTTTCATCAGGTGTAATTTTTGAATATTAATTTTTTTAAAACTTGGTCTAAACAAAAGAATATTGACTTAGATGAAATATTAGAGATAGTTGATTCAAATCACTTCAAGACTAAACATCACGGAGTGATCTTCGATTTTAGCTCAATAAGCTTTCAATGTTCATTTGGTCTAAAAAACCAGCGTATAGAGAATGTATTAAAAAAACAGATTGATAAAATTTCGTTTTCGAACCCCAATTATCAAATAAAAATTCAAAAAGATGTCTCCGAAAATCTCATAAAACTCGTCAAGCAAAAAGGTAAAGTTTTTTACACTACAAGTGGTGCGGAGTCAGTTTCTAATGCGATTAAAATTACAAGGCAAGCAACAGGAAAAAAGTTAATTTACTCTTTAAAGAAAAGTTATCATGGTGCAATTGATGAAGCACTCGAGGTCACTGGTGACTGGAGAAGAGAGAACCACAACATTCCAAGAAATCACCATCGATGGTTGCCAGATCCATCTACTGACCCGACATTTTCTAAAAGCTTAAAAGTTTTAACATCAAATTCAGATAATTTATGTGGAATAATTATTGAGCCAACTAGCGGCAAAAATGGAGTATTTACACCTCCTCAGGAATGGTGGAGAAATATGATAAAAGCTAAAAAGGAGCTTGGTTTCAAGGTAATTGTAGATGAAGTTGTATGTGGCTTTTACAGAACGGGAAACGCTTTTGGTCATCACGCCTTTCCAATAAAACCTGATGTTATATGTATGGCCAAGGCTATTTCGGGTGGCTTCGTCCCCTTCGGTGCTGTATTTTTTAATAACAAGATTTCAAAATGTTTTGCTAATAAAATACTTTCTGCAGGACTAACCAATTACGCACACCCACTAGGCTTATCTGCAACTGCAACAGTTCTAAATATCATTAACTCTACAAATTTCAAACGAACATTAAAAAAAAATATGGAACTATTAAAAGATTTTGAACACTCCTTAAAAAGCAACTACACCACTAGAATAAACGGTATGCTTTTGGCCGTTGATTTTAATGAACAAATTACAAAAGAGTATTTTCTAAACTCAGGATTAGGCGTTATCGTGAATAATAAAACACTTATTCTTGCTCCAAGTCTTAACTGTCCTCCAAGTTTATTGAAGAAAAATTTAAAGAAGCTAGCAAGCATTATAAACGGTCAAATAAGAGAGTCTAATGTATTCAAAAAAATTGGATAACCCGGAATCATTTTTTTCAACAATAAAAAATAATTCATCAATTATGAGCGGAGGCTTTGGTCTTTGTGGTATCCCCGAAAACTCCATTGATTATCTAGCAAAGTTCTCCCCTAAAAACCTTACAATTATTTCAAATAATATCGGCAACTCAGGAAGAGGCTTAGTTAAATTATTAAAAAAAAATATGATTTCGAAAGCAATATGTAGCTATGTCGGTGGTAATCCAGATTTAGAAGAAAGAATTATAAATGGAGACATTGAAGTTATACTAACCCCTCAGGGAAGTTTTATTGAAAAAATAAGAAGTGCTGGAGCTGGTATACCTGCTTTTTACACACCAACAGGTGGAGACACTGAAATTGAAAATGGAAAAGAAACAAGAATATTCAACGGAAAAAAATGCCTTCTAGAAGAAGCTCTCTATGCGGACTATTCAATAATTAAAGCAACAGTTGGAGATGAATTCGGCAATTTATACTTTGAAGGTACTTCCAAGAACTTCTCTCCCTTAATGGCAATGGCCGCAAAGACTACAATTGTTGAAGTGGAAAAGCTTGTACCGATAGGTGAATTAGAGCCAGATCTAGTGCAGTTACCTGGAATTTTCGTAAAACATATTTATCTTGGGAAAGACTATCGAAATGATATTGAGTTTTTAATTGAGAAGAAAGGGTTTTAAATGAGAGTTTGGACAAACAAAAAAATGTCAGAAGAAGTTCTGAATCTAATACCTAACAGATCAGTTGTAAATTTAGGGATTGGACTTCCATCTCTCGTTGCTGACATAAATCAAAACAAGGATTTAGTACTTCACTCAGAAAATGGTGTACTAGGTGTAAACGGCCGCCCAAAAAAAGGAACTGCTTCACACAATATAATTAATGCTGCGAAAGAGACTATTAATACATCTAAGGGTGCTTCATTTTTTGATTCGGCAGTAAGCTTTTCAATGATTAGAGGAGGACATGTAGATGTAAGTGTTCTTGGTGGCATGCAAGTCGATACACAAGGTTCAATTGCAAATTGGAAAATTCCTGGAAAAAAAATTACCGGAATGGGAGGTGCGATGGACCTCGTAAATGGGCCTAAACTCGTAATTGTAATGATGAAGCACTTTAATAAAGAATCAGAAAAATTAGTTCCTATATGTTCACTACCATTGACAGGAAAAAATTGTATTGATTATATTGTCACGGACTGTGGCGTATTTAAACCATACGGGAATAAATTCAAGATAATAAAAATATGCGATACAGATGAATTTATGAAAAAAGTTCAGCAAGAACTATATATTGAATAAAAAAAGGGGCCCCCTGCATAAGGCCCCTCTTTTTTGGCGTCCTGCCTAAATAAAACTCATCCTGAGTTTCATAACTTTATTATAACGTATTCAGCTCCAACATCCAGAAAATTATTTTTAGGAAAATCTTACCATTTATAATAGTATTGAATAGGTAAAAAAAAACGAGGGTTTATGAAATATATATCAATTGATTTAGAAGCTACTGGCCTTGAAGAACATGCATATATAATTGAGTTTGCTGCTGTCCCCGTAGATACTGAAATGATGTCTATAGATACAAATAATACGTATCACTCATATATAAAATGTCCCACCTTTAAGGAACTAAAACCCGAGTTAAACGAATGGGTAATAAAAAATAATGAGTCATTAATCTCAAAAGCAAATTCATCGGGAATTGAAATATTTGATTTTAAAAATAGTTTAATAAATTATCTTAAATCTGATGAACTGAAGGCATATAGAAATCCAAAGTTTAATAATTTTACCATTTTAGGAAAAAGCTTAAATTCAATTGATATACCCTTTTTAAATAGAGATTTAGGGTGGGAAACAATGAAAAATATTTTTCACCATCAAGTTCTTGATGTGTCCAGCGTTACAAGGTTAGCAATCGATTTAAAGAAAATCCCAAAAGAATGCTCAAGTGGATCGTACCTATCAAAATACTTTGGGTTTGGAGAAGTCGCTCACACTGCTCTTGAGGACTCTATCGTTACTGCAAAAATATATTTCAAACTTTTAGAAATTCTTAATTAAATACCAAACGTCCTTCAGGGTTTATTGGTTTTCTCTCTTTACGTATTTCAAAATGTAGATGAGGACCCGTTGATCGGCCAGTTGAGCCTACTTTACCAATGACTTCACCCTTTGAAACTCTATCCCCACGTCCAACAAAAAGTTTTCTTGCATGGGCATAAACAGTATGTAAACCGGACCCATGATCGATTATGATCATATTTCCATAAGATGGAAGTGAGTTCCCTGAGTAGATTACCTTTCCTTCTTTAGAGGCTAAAAAGTGAGTTCCCATAGGAGCAGCAATATCAATTCCTTCATGGTGTCTTCCCCACCTTTTACCAAACTTAGAACTAATTTTTCTTATTGCAGGAACTGGCCAAAGAAATTCGTTATCGAACTCGGAAAAGTAATTATATTTATTTTTTTTAGACGTAATAATTCCTTCGCTAGTTGGAACAAATATCCAAACTCCCATTTGAATATTACCTTTATTTAAGTTTCTTAATCTTTTTTCTGAGATATTATATTTTTTCGACAAAAACGTAAGGTCTTCTACCTTGCTGAGTTTAACGTATTTACCACTTCTAAAATGGGAGCATGATATGAACAAAAATAATGATAAGAATAATACTTTCATAAGTATTATTCGGTCATGACAAGAAATCCTTTACCCCTTCTACCAAAGAAGTAGACCCGATAGACTCAGGGTGGAATTGAGTGGATAAGATCCACTCATTTCTATAAATAATTATCATATTCATAAAAATTTGGAACCTAGATCCGCTAGATAAGTTACTTTTTGAGTTTGCACTTACGAAAAGAGAGTTATAAAATTGGACATCGATATTGCTAGAGCCCAAAAATCTTTGAAAATAAGAATTCAATTGGATATTTTTACTCTGCCCATGAATAGGTAATATTAGCCTTTCAATCTTAAACCCTAAAATCTTACAAATTATTTGATGACCTAAACAAACGCCGAAAATTTTTATGCTTTTTAATTCTATAATTTTTTTCAGTAAATATAATATGTCTGAATAATCATGAGGGTGACCCGGCCCAGGCCCTAAAATAATTAATTTTATCTTTGAAAGATCAATACCTAATAACTTTGTCCAATGTATTACATTTACATCAACCCCTAATGATTCAAGGTATTGCTTCAAATTAAAAGTGAAGCTATCGTCAAAATCAATCAAGACATTCATCAAAATACACTCAATAAATTATTAAATAACTTTTCATTATAATTAAGGGCAAAATTAAAAAAATATCTGCTTTCGACAAGAGTTTCCTGAAGTGTCAATTCATAGAACCAGCATTTACCAAAAGGAAAATACCTTACCTTATATAGGTTTTCTGTTCTAATGTTGTTTGAAAAGTCTCTTCTAGTAAGATACTTGAATTTTATTTGTTTTGTAAGATCACCACTAATAGAAAAAAAACCATTTTTGTTATCTGACCGATCATCAATGACAATACCAAGAGCGTAACTTTGGTTTAATAAATTACCAGAAAGGTTAATCGTCGATAAGTTTGCTTTTGAATCAAAAAAATAAAACTCATTACCATTCAAAGCAAAGCTATTACTTAAGTTTAAAGACCAATCAACGCCAAACCTAGTCAATTCGGTATTTTCTCCTGAGTACTCACCTGCGAAGTAAATACCTTGTGAAAAGTTTAAGTGTCCAATTTTATTGGATCTCAATGAGTTAGAACTATTCTCATTATTTAAGCTTTTAGTTATTTCCTCTTTGTTAAAGGTATTATTAAATTCTAAGAATAATGTTTTTTGTTTTGGAAATAACTGGTTAGTGACGATATTTCCATATTCAAATTGAAATCCAGGAAAGATGTCATATAAATCATTTAAAGAGTTTATATTTGGTGAAAAGTCACTTTCAATTTGTTGGCTAGAGAGTTCATTACTTTTGCCATACTTGTAAAAAATAGTGGAAAAATAATTAAATCTCAGATCAATTATATGTCTATAGAAACCTATTTTCTCCTGTTTATCTATATTGTTTTGATCACTCATCGCTCTTTTTATTGCTGGTAGTTGAACGAGTTCATAACTATTATTTTGCTCTACTTTGTTTTCAACTTTTTCAGTGGTTTTAAAAAAGTCTCTGAATATACTGACTCTCGATCCTATCTTAAAAATTGAACCAAAACGTTGAGATTTACTTTCATTTCCAAGAAAGTAATTTTTATGAAAACTTAGTAAGTTATAATCGAGCTCAAGTGTCCTTAATAAAGAAATCGTTCCAAATAAGTTAAACTCATTTCTATGCCTATCATACTTACGAATTAAACTTTCATCACGAGAGGAACGAGAAAAGGAGTGAATATCGCTTGTGAAGTCAAAAAACAAACTACCTACATTTGGATTTAAAAAGATTTCAATTGGCTTTAGATTAAATCTTGCTCTAGGTTGTAATTGAATAAAATCAGGATCTTGGCCATCTTTATAATCCGAAAGTAAATTTCTATAATTAAAAAAATTTAAATCAAATAAGACGAAGTTAGATTTGTAAGAAATTACCATATCAGATCCGTAATATTCATTGATTACTCTATCTTTTAAAAACTGATTAAAACTTCTAAATAATTCAGGTGAAGAGAAAAGATTCGAGGACAAATGGAATTTTAAATTCTGATTAATGAAGTTTATATTATTTAAAAAAAGTATTTGATTATTTTCAACTTCACTATCAAACCGATCCTTCGACAAATAAAAATGTCTAAGTTCCAAATGGTCGAACCCCAAGTATTTACTTCGTAGCTCCGTTTCATTACCAAAACCAAATCCTCCAAAAATACCAGGAGAGAATGTTAAATCCATTTGATCCGAAAGGGCCCAAAAAAAAGGTAACTGAAAATAAACTCCATCTCCAGTATTAAGACTTATATTTGGAAAAAGAAAGCCTGACTCTCGATTCTTTTTAATAGGGAACACAAGGTATGGCAGATAAAATATGGGTACATCCCTCACCATAAAATATGCAGAATTTATTTTTACATACTCATTTGGAGTAATACTTATTTTTTCACCAAAAAAAGTCCAATCTCGCTCGCACTCTTGGCAAGTAGAAAAATTACCATTATCTACTTCAATAACACCGTTAGGTTTTTTGAAAATTCTTTCACCAAAAAGCGTTCTATTACCAGCCTCGTATCTACCGTTATTTAGTAGAAACTTATTACCATCTAAGTCAATAAAAACTTTATCAGCTAAAATTGTAAACTCGGAACTAGAAAGTCTGATATTATCCCAGACATCAATCGTTCTATTTTCAAAATCAAGAAGAGAACCCCCCCCATACATTGTAAAAGGCCCATTAATAATTACAACATTACCCTTAACTTCAAATGTTTTTTTTATGCTATTTTTTACTCCCTTATCACCTAGAACCCGAAATCGATCTCCCAGTTCAAAGGAAAACCGTGCAAAACAAGCTTGGGAGAAAATAATAGAAAAAAATATTATTAAATAATTAAATAAGCTCATTAATAAGTTCACAAGAGTAATACGACCCGGTCCAAAGACTACTCTTATTTATGGAGACAGCCTTCTTAATTTCGTTTGTAGATCTTAACACTTCGACTCTGGCCAAGGCCAGTTCTTTCACAATAGAAGATAGTTTCTCTTTACTGCTGCTTTTAAAAAAAGGTGTTGTATTTACATAAATTTGTACCTTTCCGCCTGTCCAGCTCGAGTATGACACTAAAATACTTTTAACTTCTTCTTTGGGCCGATTAGAAAAATTAAGAATAATACAAGAGTATTTGTTGTATGATCCCAAGGATTTTATTAAACACCTGTGCCCATCTAAGTTATGTGCGCCTCTAAAATTTATACTTGTACCAAATTTACTTTCGTAATTTTTAGTACGTGGATCAATAACTTTGCCATATAAATCTTGGAGATTAATTCTTTCCTCGTAATTATTATACAAATTAGAAATAATATTTTGTGCCATAAATTTGTTTGTCGATGAATAATCATTCTTTGGTTTAAGATACGTTACTGGAAATTCTTTCGCTAAAGAAAATCGCTTAACTTCATCAATCAAATAGTCTGTAGATACACCTGTAAATAATTTAACTCCCCGTCGGGTGACACCTAGCTTTTCAAAAAGAATTTTTTTATATGTGCTGCCTAAATACTCCGTATGATCTCTTGAAATATTTGTAATTGCTGTTATTGATGGCTCCAGTAGGTTTGTAATATCTAGACGGCCACCGAGTCCCACTTCACAGATAACTAACTCTGGTGATTTTTCAATAACAAAGTTACAAAAAACCCAAAAGCACAATTCAAAGTAACTTAGATCACATGAGTTTTCAGGATATTTTTCCTGGAATTTTTTTAGCAATTTTAAAAGTTTACTATCCTCAATCACTGCACCGTTAAATCGAAATCTTTCATGAACTGTGTGAAGATGAGGAGAGGTGAAGACGGCACAACTTACCCCAAGGTTTTTTGCAAACCACTCTAGAGAGTAGCACGTCTCCCCTTTTCCATTTGTACCGCCCACCAATATAACTTTTTTACTTGATACTTCCTTCACCAAGGAGTCAAAGACATGTCCAATCATTTTAATCGATTTGGGTTTAAAGAACTCTTTACCTGTTAGCTTGTTAAAAATATAGGCTGATTCACTCATTTACTAAATGTATCTCACCTAAGATGAATTATTAAGCAGCTTTTTTGGACTTTTTGGCCATCTGGGAAGCGAGTACATAGGTGCAAAGTGCCTCTACGATTTTTTCGTCTAACTGCCCTGGCCCAATTTTTCGAATTTTATTAATTGCCTCTAAAGGAGCAACTCCTTTACGATATGGACGATGAGAAATTAAAGCATCAAAAGTATCCGCCACAGCTACAACTCTTGCAGCTAATGGAATTTCATCTCTCTTAAGACCTAATGGGTATCCACTTCCATCAACTTTTTCGTGATGAAATCTAACTCCATCTATAATGTCTTTATTTAAAATATGTGTTTTAAGAATATCATAAGAATGAGTTGGGTGGTCTTTCATAATAGAAAACTCAGTATCCGTTAAAGAGCTTTTTTTCTTTAAAATAGAATCATCTACACCGATTTTACCAATGTCGTGAAGTAGGCCACTATAATAACAGACCTTTATTTCATAATCTGATAAATTATATACTTGGGCTAGTTCTTTGCACAGAAGCCCCACCCTTTTTGTATGTCCTGCAGTATAGGTATCTTTTTTTACCAGGCACTGCATAAGAAGCTTTGCCTTATCATCAATATCTCTCCAGTACATAAATGATCTGAGCTTATCTTGGACTGCACTAGAAAATAGTAAATTATCAGATAAATTCAATCCGGGTTCTATATTTTCAAAAATTACATAAAAGTGTTTATTTAGTATTGTCTTTACATTAATCTCAAAGCTTCCATGAAGCTTTTTATTTATATATTGCTTAATAAAAACAGCTGAGTTCTCTAAAATAGTGACCTTTCTAAATAAATTAATTAATTCATTATTATAGGATTCACTTAAATTAGTAGAAATAAAATCAGGGTATTCACGACATAATACGATATGCCTAACGTTTGTGTAGTCTTCTTTAGCTAAAATAAAATTCTTTTTTTTAAAACCTTTCACAGATTGCTGATCGACAAACTTTTTGAATATTTTAATTTTTCTCTAGAGCTAAATAAATTTCCTTTGCTGAACGATTAGTTATTTTTGATAATAATTTGGCCAACGTCCTGGGCTTGGTATTGCCCGAAATAATTTGCTCTGCTAGTGCAACTAAGTCTTCGTTACGGTCTAAGTCTCCAGCATTATTATGATAGTTTAAAATAAGAACAAACTCTCCTTTTTCTTTAACTTCATCTAGCTTAGAAAGATCATCACTCTTATTAATTTTTATTACTTCTTGAAACTTTTTTGTTAACTCTCGGCAAATAAACAGTTCATCGGGGCGACTATTACACTCAAGTATGACTTTTAAAGACTTATGTACTCTATGAGGAGACTCAAAAAACACATGGGTCTTGGAAATCTTCCTAGATAAGTCTAAAACTTTTTTACGCGAATTATTGTCACGAGGAAAAAAACCGTGAAACATAAACTTAGAAAAAGGCACTTTACTTACTTCAAGAGCTGTTATTATTGAGCATACCCCTCCATGGCTTTTAACTTGAATTTTATCATTAAAAGCCTCTAGAGACTTTATCAAACTAACTCCAGGGTCTGATATTACAGGGCTTCCAGCCTCTGAACAATAATATATACTTCTACCATTTTTAATAAAACTATAAATCTCTTCAGAAGTTTTCTCACTACTTTGGTCATGAAAAGACTTTATAACTTTGCCACTAAGCGAAATTCCGTAAAGACCTAATAAGTTCTTAAAGGAACGTGTGTCCTCGACAAAAAAAAGGTCTCCGCTTTTAAGAGCTTCCAAGACATTAATACTAATATCATTTAAGTTCCCAATGGGAAGAGTCAAGTAACAAAATTCTCCAAGTTCCATAATCTACCCTGTAAAAGTATATTTCGTGAATCTATCATAAATTAGAAATTAATTCCCTCTACATAAATGTTTTATTATTGGTTATTTTCATAGAAAAGGAATTATATGAGTTTAGAAGCAAAGATCCACACCAATGCCCTAGGTGACATAGTTATTCATCTCTATGGAGACCTTAGTCTAGAAGGTCAAAAAAAACTTAATCTTCAAATAATGGAAATTAGGGAATTACATCCTTACTCCAAAATTACTCTTGACCTTAATAGCTTAGACTTCGTAGGAAGCTCTTCAATAACTACTTTCGTTGACCTATTAAAAAGTTGGCATGAAAAAGAGCCACACAAATTTCAGGTCGAAAATATAAAAAATGAATTTCTTAGGTTATTCGAAGTATACAAGTTTGACATAAAGCCTATGCTCGTAGAGGGAACCCACCTAAGTGATTAAAACTCTAAAACCTAAATCTCATTAAATTTATATAAAAAGACGGCCCGATAGGCTTTTCTCTAGGCATATATTCATAAGGCTGAGCCTCTAGTTGGTTACTGATGTCACCGTAACCTCCTCCATCGTCCTCGAGGTAGTTTTGTGGGTTAAGCCTACGGTCCTCTTCTATTTTGTGTGTTATTACAACGTAACTTCCAAAAATTAACCCCGCATACAAACCTAGGGACGCTCCTATAAATGGAGCTCTTCCAGGTGCATCGAACGCTAAAGTCGCTGTTCCTAACAACATTCCACCTACTGCACCATAAGCATTCATTATTAGGAAAGTTTTTACTCTGGGGTCTATTTCAAACCCAAAAGAATTTATTGGCTTAACTACAACCAAGGATAAGAATAAAAATAAAGTAAACTTTTTAAACATAGGGACACCACCTAATATAGTATAATTCTAATTCAAAAACTTATTAAAATAAAACAAATGTTAGTCTCAGAAGCCACATATCTCATGAAGTTCGTAATCCAGCCCCAAGGAAAGATATAGACTTCCTCTCAAACCTAGAATCCCAGACAGTACATGAACACTCTTTTTTAGCCGAGCAGCTTGTTTAGGTTTTAAACTTAAGCTAGCCTTGCACTCAATAATGTAAAGTTCCTTATTTTTTATAAAAGCAATATCAACTTGCCCCAAGCAATTCCTTCTCAAAAATAATGGGTCAACAATAAGCCCCTTTCCTTTTAGATGAAGTACCTTCGATATACTGCACTCAATTTTGATACCTTTTGTATTCAAAATTTACCCCTAATTGAACATTATAGTAAAAGGTTACAAACCAATGCATCATTTCAAAGATGTAACACCTTGAAATGTATAGCGATGAATTGGGCTTGGGCCAAAGTTTTTCAAGGCCAAACGATGCTTCTGTGTTGGGTACCCGTAATGAGCCTCAAAAGCATAATTTGGATATTTAGCTGACAGCCTAACCATCAGAGAGTCTCTAAATACCTTGGCCACCACGCTAGCTGCACCAATTAAAAGAGACTTACTATCACCCGATATAACTGGAATGACCTGTAACCTCTCCGGTTTTTTACCGGCCCAAACCTTATTACCATCCACTAGCCAAACACCACTATGACTTCCTTTACCTGATAATAATTTTTCACCACTTCTTCTCATTCCAAAAAGTGATGCATTTAAAATATTTTTTCGGTCAATAAAAGAAGGAGAAATTACTGCCAAACAACATTTTAATCCGACAGATGAATCTATTAAGTAATATCTATTACAGCTCCTACTAATTATAGCACCTTGAATTATACTCTCTAGCTTATCTTCAAATAAAGATGAGACTATCAATTTAAGGCCTTTAGGAGATATTCTTTTTGAATCTTTTATCCCAACTTTTTCTAAAGCTTTAAGTATATTTAAAGTATCACCATCTTGTCCGACCAGAGCACTACAGCAAACTAATGGACCAGCGAGGCAACCTCTACCAACCTCATCAGAGCCAATGAGGAAGCCCCCTCGCTTATAATAACCTTGATCAAACAAAAAAAGCCTCCTTAATAAGGAGGCTTTTTTTCAATTCGAGATTAAAATATATAAAATTATTTTCTGTCGTAATCAATTTTAATTCTGGCACTTTTCCCTGATCTATCTCTAAGGTAATAGAGCTTACTTCTTTTTGTTTTACCTCTTTGGACAATTTCAATCTTTTCAACATTTGTGCAATGATATGGAAAAACCCTCTCTACGCCGTACCCATTAGTAACTTTCCGTACTCTAAAGTGTCCGGAAATTAATGATTTTTCTTTTATCGCAATTACCATCCCCTGAAATACTTGAATTCTAGACTTACTACCTTCTTTAATTCTAGCGTGTACAGAAACTGTGTCTCCTGCTCTAAAATCTGGATAGTTTACTACTCTTTCATTAAGATGTTCTGAATTTACTTTATCAACTAAGTTCATGGATCCTCCTCCAAAAACGACTGAGGTAACACAGAGGAGTTACGATATGTAACTCTTATAAATCACCACTTATTACTTTAAACTTCTCTAGTTAGTCTATCGAGGTATATTGCTACAGCAGATCTAACTGACAAGTGATTATAAGAAGAATTTGTACCAAATATTGGTTCGAGCCTAAAGTCAATAAGCTCATCCAGATCTGAATGCAAACCCCAACCAGTACCGAATATCAATAGAGAGGGAGGATTGTCAATACTAGATAGCTTTGCTTTTAATACCTCTTCTCCGCCTAAATAGCTTTTAAAGTTTGCCCCTGTAGCAATAACAACAGGCTTTTGACCACATTCTAAAGAAATACGATCGATACAACTTTTAACGCTAGAAAGTACCCTTGTATCTGAAAGAGCATCTTGACGGTCAGGATTATAGTCCGATGCTTCATCACTGTCCCAATGTCCTAAAATTTTAGAGACTAGCTCTTTTTGTTTAGAGATTGGAGTGACTATAAAATAATTTTTTACCCCAAAAGTTTTGCAACTTCTCGAAATATCGTGAATGTCCAAATTAGTAACTGAGGTTGTAACAAGCTCATCATTTTTATTTTTTATAGGATGATGAACTAAGGCTAAGTATAAATCTTTCATATTTTTTTCGGTGACCTTTGTTAAATCTTTTAACTTCCAATATCATTATCAAATCTAAACTTGTAGGCTATATTTTTGGCCTCAAAGAATTATTAAAATCCTCTATTTTTTGATGATTACCACTAAGTAAAACCTCTGGAACTGATATTCCCTTGAAGATTCTCGGCTTAGTCCACTTTGGATAATCCATTAAATTATTTTCAAAACTATCCTCTTCGTAACTTTTAGGGTTACCCAGTGCACCTGGAACAAACCTTAAGGTAGAGTCAATCATTGCTAACACGGCAAGCTCTCCTCCTGTCAAAACATAATCTCCAACTGAATATACTTGGTCGACAAAAGCGTCTATAAATCTTTGATCAATTCCTTCATACCTACCACAGACAAAAACCAAGTCTTTAGAGGAATTTACTTGATTAGATAAATTTTCAGATAACACCCTGGCGCAATTGCTATCCCACTTTTTTCCAACCGGGCTGGTGAAAATTACGAGTAATTCTTTTTTCGGGTTTGAGTAATGCTTAAAAATACCTTCTTCCAAAACATCGGACAAGACATCTCCTCGCATAACAACTCCAGGGCCACCGCCAAAAGGTGTATCATCTACGCCCTTGAAGCCTTTTGGGCTATAACTGGAAGGATTTATTACCTCTAGACAACTATTGAAGCGACTTATTACTCCATGTGAAAAATAAGTATTTATAATTTCAGGAAACAATGAAATTACCCAAATCCGTTTTTCAAACAAGGATATCCTCCTTTGATATACTGAGACTTAGAGTTTTTGTTTTTTCACATAATTTTTCAATAAATGCCCCTCGAATCAAAGGAAACTCAATACCTGTACTTAGCTTCACAATATCTTGAGCACCATTATGATAATAAGAGTCGATAGTACCCAGCAAGCATCGCCTAGAATCAACGACATTGGCTCCGATAAAATCAGATAGGTAAAACTCATCTTTAGTTAAAGCTGGAAAGTGCTCTCGTTTTATATATACCTGTGAGTTTATTAACCCTTTTACAAGTTCAGGTGAATCAAGACCCTCAACTTTTATCCTAGGCTTTAAGCCTTTTTTATAAAACTCTATAAAAAGTAATTTTTTAGCCTTACCTATATAGAGACTTTTAATATTTGAAAGCAGATTGGAGTTTTTTTCAATTGGTATATATTTAATCTCCCCACTAACGCCGTGCGGTCTACCTAGTTTACCTATTTCTATAAAAACCCTGTTCATGGACCTTTTCTAATACAATTTTACTTTTAAATATATGAAAACATAAAATTTACTGAATATTTTTTTATCTTTACGCGGCTATTTTTGATTGCCATAAAACTGGCATCACCTCAAGATTACCAGAAATGAACCTTCTCTCTCCTTTTTTAAACAATTCAATATCATGGAGATAGCAAAGCTCAATTTCAACTCTTTTTCCTAAAAACACTTGAAACAAAACTATACTCACGGAGTAACTCTTTTTCTCTCCGTTAAGAAGCTCTTTAACTAGTCCCTTGGATTTACATACATCACACATTTTTAGAATAACCTTATACGAAAAATTTCGTCTCTTTTGAAAAAAAATATTACTACTTAATATATACCAATTACTCAGCTGTCTTTATAAAACAACAACTAGCAGTAATTCCAGCAACTTACCCAATTTCAATGATTTGAGAATCTGATAACTTTTCTTTGAGTATAAGGACGGGACTAATAAGATTGTAGTATTTTCAATTCACCTGGACTAAAGACACAGCGCATTGTAAATAACGTTTGTTGAAAAAGTTGAGGTGGTTAATGTTAAGTATCAGCAAAAAAATAGTAATCTTATTTGCTTGCATGTCTGTAAACATATCGTATGCAGGAAAATTAAAGAGATTTTTACCATTTAAAAATATTAGTTATCAAGGGATATCACAACAACAAGTTCGCTCTCCAGTCGTCGCAATTATAGATACAGGAATAGACCTAAAAGAAGAAGTTGTAAAAAAAAGCCTAATAACAGCTAAAGTCTCTACTAATGGAAACTTGAAAATTAATAATGAGGTTTCTAGAAAAAGCTTTGGTCTCGACTTTACCACAGGTGACCTGAGCTTTAGCCCAACTGACAACCATGGACATGGAACACACATCGCAGGAATAATAAATGAAATAAACCCACATGCTAAAATTTTAGCGATTAAGTATTACAATCCGATGTCTAGTGATGAAGAGAACTTGAAATCAACAGTAAAGGCAATTCAAGCTGCAGTAGAGCTAAATGTAGATATAATAAACTATTCGTCAGGAGGAGAAGGCTTCAGTCAACAAGAGTATAAAGCATTAGAAAATGCAAGAAACAAAGGCATAATAATCATTACTGCCGCAGGTAACTTTGGTAAGAATATTGATAATATCTCAAGCGCTTATTACCCAGCTAGTTACAATTTAAATAATATAATATCTGTTATTAATATTGATAAATATGGAATACTCCATCCAACATCCAACTGGGGAGTAAAAAGTGCAGACATTGCTACATATGGTACTGATGTAACTTCATACTTGCCAAATAACAGTTTAGGCACACTTAGTGGAACAAGCCAATCAACAGCTATAATATCGGGATATACGAGTCTTCTCGTTGGCTCGAGTATTAAAAAGACCAATTTTATTAAATTGAAAAATACAATTTTAAAATCTGTAAAAAAGTCAATTTCACTAACTGATAAATGTAAAACAGGGGGGTTTTTTGATCCTGTAAGATTCAAAAATATTATAAAAAGAAAGTTCAGAAAAATTGCAAATAAATAAAAAAAAAAGCCACTCGAAAGTGGCTTTTAATATAGGTGCATCTTGCTAGTCTCACACACAGTTCCCCGTGCACTACCTTCGCCGATGGAGGACTTAACTTCTGAGTTCGAGATGGGATCAGGTATTTCCCCTCCTCTATCGACACACCCAATATAATACATATTTAAAATTTCTTTTCTTGTCAAATCACAAAACGAGATAAGAAAACAAAACCCAAAACCAGTAAACAAAACAACTAAAAAAAAAGCAGACGGTAAATTAGTATTGGTCAGCTCAACGTATCGCTACGCTTACACACCCAACCTATCAAACTCGTAGTCTACAAGTTACCTTAAAAGAGATCTTATCTCAGGAGGGGCTTCCCACTTAGATGCTTTCAGCGGTTATCCCTTCCAGGCTTAGCTACTCGGCAATGCAGTTGGCACCACAACCGATACACCATAGGCCTGTCCAACCCGGTCCTCTCGTACTAAGGTCAGCTT
>Ga0233434_1000364_pt1 | contig 52849 bp, 49 predicted proteins | sample SI_122_August201_4_FD_182738 | JGI IMG/M metagenome (GOLD analysis project Ga0233434, IMG submission 182738) | Seawater microbial communities from Saanich Inlet, British Columbia, Canada - SI_122_August2016_120_MG | ecosystem: Environmental > Aquatic > Marine > Inlet | place: Canada: British...
TCAGTTTTTGGATTTCCAACACGACCTCCGCAACCGTCGTCCCCGCCAGATCTGATTCGCCGCCCAGGCTGCTCACCGCGCGAAACCGCAGCTGCCCACCGGGCTGATCCCCGCGGGCGAAGACCTCCGTTTTGCCAACCGACCCGTCAGTCCCCTGACCTTCCACCTTATCCCCTCCCATCCTGGTCCTCAAGCGAAATTCTCCCTCTAAACGCAGCAATAACTCGGCGGCAGAGACCTTTTCAACCCCCAATCGATGATCGATATCCTCCATCAATTCCAGCTTCTGTTGGATCTCGTCCGGCCCATCATCAACGGCTATTAGCATTTGCTCGCCATAGCGCCAGCTAGCGCTATAGATTTTGGCGCCCAACTGTTCTCGAGCCTCTTGATAAACCATCAGTTGCGTCAAAAGCCCTTTGTCAGCTTGCGCCGAAAGCTTCTGGATCAGCACACCAATTTCCCAATCATAGCCCAGGCGCAATCTTTCCTCTAAGCTATCCTGCCGTGCGTCCAATGCGACGAGCCTGCGGTCGACATCTACCATCCGTCGCACCAACCCGAGGGAGGATCGCAGAGACTGCTGTAATTCCTCCGCGTTCTCCTCGTCCAACTTTAGGCTGTCTACGCGAGTCGAGAGCGTTTCGGCCTCGGCGGCTACGATCAAACGCTGTACCTCAAGCGAATCGCGCTGACTATCCAGCGCGCGATATTGCTCTTGCAAGACCCCCAAGTCCGCCGCACCCCCATAGACCCGCCCTTCCGCCAAGAGAATCCAGGACAACAATAGCATGCATTTTACCGGCATCACTTATTCCAAACCATATTTATCCAACTTATAGTACAACGCGCTAGTCTTGATCCCCAACAGCGAAGCCGCCTTGGTCTTGACGTGGTTTGCTTCATCCATCGCCCGGGCAATAAGATCGCGTTCCATCTCGTCTAGACGCTCGTTGAGGGCAATCGATCCCCCTGTACCTTGGCGCTCGCGGTCAACCGGCACTTCGTCAAAGATCAAAGGCAGGTCTTGGTAATCGACCTGCTCTCCGTCTGAGAGCACAATCGTCCGTTCGATTACGTTTTCCAACTCGCGTACATTGCCCGGCCAAGGATAACGAGCTAACCCCATCATCGCTTCATCTGTTAGCCGCTTTAGGGTGATATTCATTTCTTCGCATTTTTTTACCATAAAATGCTCGACCAGCAAGGGGATATCCCCCCGGCGCTCCCGCAGCGGCGGCAAGTAGAGAGGAATAACTTCCAGTCGATAAAAGAGATCCTCGCGGAACGCGCCTTTTTCTACCATCTGTTTGAGCGGCCTGTTGGTCGCTGCGACAATGCGCACATCGGCATCGAGCGTCTGTTCACCGCCGACCCTATCGTATTGCTTCTCCTGCAAGACCCGCAATAACTTGACCTGCGTCTCCAAGGGCACATCGCCGATCTCATCGAGAAAAATCGTCCCGCCCTCGGCCAATTCGAACTTGCCCTTCTTCTGGCGAATCGCGCTGGTAAACGCCCCCTTCTCGTGGCCAAAAAGCTCACTCTCGACCAACTCGGCAGGCAGTGCGCCACAGTTGACTTTGACAAAGGCCCCTTCGCTGCGGTTGCTCTGGTAGTGGACCGCGCGCGCGACGAGTTCCTTGCCCGTGCCGCTCTCTCCATAGATCAGCACCGACGAATCTGTCGCCGCCACTTTGCGCACAGCGGCGAGAATCGAGTGCATCTGCTCGGCCTCGCCGATGATCTCGCCGAAGTTGTAGCGGCCGTCGATTTCTTCGCGCAAATAGCGATTCTGTTCACCGAGCCGCTCGCTTGCGCGGCGGGCAGCCTGGAATTCAAGCACCTTCTCGATCTTTAGCCGCAATTCATCGTAGGGAAAGGGTTTGCTGATAAAATCCACGGCGCCGAGTTTCATCGCCTCCACCGCGATCTCGATCGTGCCATGGGCCGTCATCATCATGATATCGGTTTCCGGCGACTGGACCTTAACCGCCTCCAATACCTGCAGGCCATTCATCTCGTCCATGCGATAATCCGTGATGACCAGATCATAGGGCTGAGCCTTCAACCGTTCAAGTCCCTCCGGGCCGCTGGTAACTGCAACCCCCTCGTGGCCCATTCGCTGCAACATCAGCACGACCCCACTGCCCAGCGTGTCGTTATCGTCGACGATCAAGATACGGCTCATCTCAAAACACCTCTTCGACTTTGGCTACCTGCGGCAAATACAACCGGCACACGGTCCCCCCGCTTTCCGGACTATCAATCTCGATACGCCCTCTGTTTTCCTCCACTGCGATCGACACGACCGCCATCCCCAAACCCGAGCCTTGTTCTTTCGTGCTAAAAAAAGGTTCAAAAAGACGCTCGCGTACCTCGGCAGACATACCTGGTCCATCATCGACGATCTCGATCACCGTCTCCCCTTCCCCTTCCCCTTCACTAGCTTGCACCACCAATACCCCACCGCCGCGCATGGCCTGGACCGCGTTCTTCATCAAGTTGACCAACGCCCGTTTGATCTGCTCAGCGTCGATATAGGCTTTCAACCCAGGAGCTACCTGCTGTCGATATTCAATCCCAGCTTTCTGCATTTCTGGTGCCAATAGAAAGGCTGCATCCCCGACTAGAGGGGCGAGCGCCGTCACTTGCGGGTAGGGAGGTGAAGGCCGGGCGAAATCGAGGAACTCGGCGATAACGTGGTTTAGCTTGCGTACTTCCTGGATCACTTTTTCGATATGTTGCTTGCGTTCGTCGCCGTCGGGCAGGTCATCGGCGATCAAACCCGCGTAAATTTCTATTCCACCCAGGGGATTGCGGATCTCGTGAGCGACACCACCCAGCATCTGGCGCAGTTGCGCGTCACGCGCCATCAGCTTGCGCCGCATTTCTTCCATCGTCTCGCCCAAGTAGCCGATTTCATCGTCGGACGAAGTCGCGACCTCCTGATTCAGATGGCCCAAACCGATCTCGCGCGCGGCCCGAACGAGTTTCTGGATCGGCCGCGTTAAGGTCCGGGCCAGCAACCAGGCAACGACAACGGTGAGTAAAGCCCCCAACCCAGCGAAAACCAATACCGAGCGACCAAATACTCGGATCGTATCCATAAAAGCTGCACCGATTTCGACCCCAACCGCGGCGACAACTTCCCCGCCAGCGAAAATCGGCGCGTAGCCCGTCATATACGGCACATCGTCGTCATCGAAGAACAATACCGAATAGGCCGTATGCCCGCTCCATACGCGTTCCAGTTCCCGCCGGTCAAAAAGCAGCTTCGGGTATTCTCGGCCAATCGGCATCAGGCCGTCGGTATCCAATAGCGAGCGATGTTGGCGGTCGAAGACAAAAACATGTCGGGCTCCAACCCCTTGCTCTGCGCGTTGCAATTTGCCCATCAAAGTCCGGTAGAGATTGGAGTGCTCGCGACCCGGTCGCAGATAGCGCAGCACATCACCGGACAGGCTGGTACTGACCAACTTAGCCACGGAGACCAGGTGAATCCGCATCTGCCACTCCAAGCTACGGCGAGTCAACTCGAATAGCACCCACCCCGACATACCCACCACGACCATGACCAACAACACAAAACTCAATATGAGCTTGTGGCCGATACGAGTCCTCGGCTGGCCCATCCGTGGTCGTTCGCCGGGTATTTGTCTTGTTTTTTTAGATTGAACGAATTCGCGCATGCCACCCATAATTTATTGCCTAAAAATCAGATAGACAAGCGCTGCATAGCAGCTTCGGCAACCTTGCCCCAAACGAGTCGACCCTCATTCGTAGGACCCCGATCATCGGCAAAGGTTTCGCCAGCCCACTTGCTCGCAACAAGTAATCAACCGCAGGGTTGCATGCGACCGAAGAATGGCATCCCGTTGTGGTACCATTCACCAAAAAAACACGCCTTCGAGCCCCGTCCGTCGCACGTGTCCCATTGGCTCCGCTAGTTAAACTATCCTACATTTTAACTAGCGGTCTGCTTCCACGCCGAGCCCATCACTTCCCAGTATGTGGGGCATTCGCTTCTTCGTGCTGGACAAGTGCATCGTTCCACCGATCTGGCCAAACACCATTCGGGGAATAACCGGTTCCCATTATATCAAAATGAAATAAGACACTATGGATCGCTGCATTCTATGGCTAGCCCTGGTCAGCCTTAGCGCGTTATCCTCACCCGCGACAGTGCAGGCAGGCTACGGCACCGCGACCTGCCCGTTAGATCGGAGCACCGTACACCAACACCCGCTCAGACTGCAAATCGCCTTCGAGCATATCGCCCAGGACCGCCTGCGCGCCGGCACAGACCAGGTTACCTTCGGACAAATAACCCGAGCGGACCACGACGAAATCGAGACCATTAACCGCAATATGCGCTTGCGCCTCGATTATAATTTTACCAAGCGATTCTCAACCACTCTCAGCCTGCCCATCGTCCAGCGCCGACATGCCCATATTGCGGCTGCCGGCCACGACCACGGCGAGCACAAGCATTTGACGACTGAGTTGCGCAAAGTCACAGCACTTAGTCAAGTACATCACGACGATGCCCAACGATGGGAATTCACCCGACCGGGCGATTTGACGCTTTGGTTTCACTACACGCGCAGCCCCTCCTTGACCGCCTCCATAGGGATCGGCGTACCAACTGGCCAGATCGTTTTTCGCAACGGTGCTGGAATTCTGGCTGAACCAGCACTCCAGCCAGGGCGAGGCACCTGGGGTTTGCCCCTCGAATCATCCTACGAGCGCGAATTCCAACGCAGCCCACAGCCGAGCCGCTTATTCGCCAGTACTTCCTACCGAGTTAATAGCTCGGGTAACCGGGATTACCGCTTTCGCGACGCATGGCTGTTGCACGCGGGCGGACATTATCCGATTGACGAACGCTTTGATCTATTGGGACAGTTTGTCAGCACATAGGCCGACCGTGACGAGGCCGGCTCCACCGGTGAATACACCGACGCGACCGGCGGCACCCGGCTCTATTCAGCCCAGGCCTGCGCTACCGGTTGCGCGGGTTAATAGCCCTTTACAGCTATTATCAATACCCCATATACGAAGACTTGAACCAAGTACAACTCACCGCTGACCGCAACCTGCTTTTCGGCTTTGACTACGAACTCGATTTATTTTAATAGGTGCTTAATATGAAATTTATATACCACGGACTCGCCGCCTGTAGCCTCTTGCTCAATGCTTGCAGCAATTCGGACAGCGATCAAGGCGAGATCCATGTCAACTTTGACCACGTAATCGCAGGAGCGGAGCTCGTCCCCTCGGAAATCCGCTACACAAATGCCGCCGGCAATGAGTACGCCATTACCCGACTGGAGTATATCGTCTCGGATATTATCCTCGAAACCGCCGCCGGGAAACGAGTCGACTTGACCGAAGTCCACTACCGCAACGCCTTGTCCAACGCGACCCGCAGCCTCTCGGCGCACATACCCGGCGGAGAATATAGCGTGTTACATTTCACCTTCGGAATCGACGGCGGCAAAAACGAGACCGGCGCGTTGCCAAGTCTCGAACACTTCAATAATATGGCTTGGCCCTCGCCGATGGGAGGCGGGTATCACTATATGCGCATGGAGGGTCTTTTTCGCATCCCCGACGGCGAAGGATCTTTCCTCACCCACACCGGCCCCTCTGCAGGGGCCGACTTCTCCTTCGACGTCTCCCTTCCTTTGCACCTATCGGTCAACGGCGGCTCCTGGGGAATTACCGTAGTCATGGACATCAACCAGTGGTATGACGCACCCACGGTATATGACTTCAATGATCGCGGAAGCATCATGGGCAATGCGGATGCGCAATTCACCCTGCAAGAAAACGGAACCGCCGCCTTCTCCATCTCTCATGCGGGTCGCCACGACCACGACGCACACGAGCATGAGGGCGAGGAAAACCACGAAGAAACAGCCGGCGAAGAGCAAAATCACGAAGAACATGCCGACGATTAAGCGATGAAGTATTGGCTGCTACCCCTATTGCTGTTGGGCGCTTGCAGTGGGGGGGACAAGGGCACTACCCCTGCCTCCCCGCACAATCCAACACCCTACGCCCTCGATGTGCCGGCGGGGTTTCCGATACCAGAGATCCCCGCCGATAACCCGCTTACCATAGAGGGCATCGAATTGGGTCGTCTACTCTTTGCCGACCCCATCCTCTCCGTCGACAGCACCGTGGCCTGCGCCTCGTGCCACCTGCGCGAATCCGCCTTTGCTGATGCCCGGCGCTTCAGCAAAGGCGTCAACGGCCTAACAAGCCGTAATTCGATGCCGCTTTTCAACCTGCTCTGGAGTCCATCCTTCTTCTGGGACGGTCGCAGTGCAAGCCTAGAAGATCAAGCGATCCACCCTGTGCAGAATCCCATCGAAATGGGCGAAGACTGGTCCACTGTCACCGCCAAACTCACCCGCCATCCCACCTATCCGCGCCTATTTGCACAGGCCTTCGGTGCCAATAAGCCCATTGGGCAAAAGCTCGCCGTGCAAGCTATTGCCCAATTTGAACGGACCTTGGTCTCGGCGGATACAAAATACGATCGATGGTTGGCCGGCACAGAGGAATTCACCCCAGAGGAAGAACGGGGGTTTCTGCTCTTTCACACCGAGCAAGCCGACTGCTTCCACTGCCATGTCGCCCCTCTTTTCACCGATAATCAGTTTCACAACAACGGGTTGGACCTCGACCCCGCGGATCCAGGACTGGCGAGACAAACCGAGGGGCGGCTTGATCGTGGCAAATTCAAAACGCCATCGCTACGCAATATTGAATACACCGCTCCCTATATGCACGATGGCCGTTTTCAAACATTGCAGGAAGTCATCGAACACTATAATTCCGGCTTTCATCGCAGCAATCTCACAGACCCTCTAATGCTTATTCGACCCGAATTAAACCTTAACCTCAAAGAAAAACAGTCACTTATAAGCTTCCTAAAAACACTCTCTGATCCCCGATTCAATAGACCCTAGGCTGCACATCGCCCACTTACAGCCCAGGTCATTTGTAAACAATGGCTTATAATTCTATTTGATTTTTATCTTTCGCTTAAGCTATAGAGCGAATATCAAGTGTTTTATTTTTTCTCCAGGGCCAAAATTTGATTTTAAACCCTGTGTCTTATCTAGCTAAATATGCATTTTTTCCTTGATTCGGCTGCAGGATTTCGTATAATATAAGTCACAGTAAACACAATATCTTATTTACAATCAGAGCAGGTTTATTTTGTCTATATCCTCCCCCCCCCTCATAGAGAGAGGTTTTTAGTGGCTACGATTACCAAGAAAGACCTGGCCCGTTCGGTAGCCGATGCCATCGGATGCAAGAACAATTTGACACTGCAGATGGTCGATAGTCTTTTCGAGGCTATGCGGGAAACTCTTATTGAAGGCAACCGTATAGAAATCAGAGGCTTCGGCGTCCTCGAGGTTAAGGACACGAAACCCAAGCCTGCCGCTCGCAATCCCCGCACTGGCGAAGTGGTCTATGTGCCCGCGCGTCGCAAAACGCATTTCAAGCCAGGTAAGCAACTCAAAGAAGCTCTGCACAATATCCGCCCGGAAAATTCGGCTGCAGATGCCGCCGCCGTTAGCTCTCCAACTCCAGCTCCGGAAGCGACGCCCGTTGCCACTAGCCAACCACAGGGCGGCTCCTGGTCTCAGTGATCAACCCGCAGGCCTTCTGTCCTAACTATATAAAAGCCGGCTCTTTACGAGCCGGCTTTTATATTGCTTGTTGCTGTAGCATTTCCTTCTTGATTCCCTACGCAAACGCCGAACCGATTGAAGCTCACGCATCCCGTAAGGCAGCAGCACCCGATCTCCATATCGGCGTCGACCCGCGAATTGAGCTACTTACCACGGTGCAGTTGCTCAGCCACTATCGCTACTTAACTCCCTATCGGGTCAACTACGCCCGCGATATAATCATTCACTTCTCAAAGTATCAACATCATCAAGCAATATCCATTTTTCGCAACTTAAGCTCAGGACAAGGTTGGTCCGATATATACCCAACCGCGATGCTCTATCTTTCTGCTCCACCCGAGCTAGAAGCGACTGGTCCGATCCCCCCATATATTTATCACGCATTCGCTGGCCCGGAAAACTTTTTGCGCTTTGTGCAAGCGTTGCGTGATTTTGCCCGTCAAACGCATTTTAATCATTTTTTCGCACGACATGAAAATCTCTATCATCGTTTAAAATATAAACTTAACGAAAGTATTGCCCAAACCGACCTCGTCGGTTTGACCGAGGCCTACTTCGGTACGCGGCAAGCCAGTTATCACCTTTTACTCAGTCCGCTTCTTCACCACGGCGGCTTTGGCCCCCATATTGGCAGCCCCGGCGGGCCTTATGACGTCTATACCCTGCTCGGTCCCACCGGTGCACTGCTCGGGGTGCCCGAATACGGTCCACCGGATCAACTGCTACAGATTATCTGGCACGAGTTTAGTCACGCTTTTATCAATCCCCTCAGCGAGAGACACTATCCGGAACTGATGCGCCATAAGGACCTATATACACCGCTGAGTGAGCAGATGGACCAGATCGGCTATACCCGTTGGCTCGACTGCGCCAATGAACACCTTATTCGCGCCGTCACCGCACGCCTAGCCCACCACCATATCGGAGCCGAGGCAGGGCGCCAAGCTCTGCGCGATGAATCCGGGCGCGGCTTCCGCTATATACATGCACTAGCCCGACGCCTTGAAGAATACGAGAACCACCGAGAAGCCTACCCGACCTTCGCCTCGTTCTTTCCACGCTTAATCGCCGTTTTCTCCGAGATAGCCGATTAACCATCGAGCATGTCGCGCACCGTGCGAGCAATCACAGCCGGGCTTAGCGGTTTTTGTAAAAACCCATGCGCCCCCAAAAAAAATTGCGCCTGATCGGTCTCCGGCGCTCCCCTAATTCCCGCGCGATCTCCACCCCGGCGATCGGCCCTTTGATGCGAGTATCCACCGAAGCCAACTCCGGTCGCTCCGCCGTTGCCAACGCAAGGGCCTCCGCACCAGAACGGGCCGGATCGGACACATCATACCCCAGGTTTTTGAGCATATTCTGCAGATCCAGCACGATCAGCGCCTCGTCTTCGACGACCATTATGCGAGCTTTAGCCAACACGGATCCGCCGCACCACCGCTCAGCGCACCAACCGGCGGAAGAATTCCTCCTGTATCGGGCACTCGAGCAACTCGTCCAACGTCCCCCGGTCTAACCCCTCGGCGATGATCGCAAAACTCTCCCGCACCACCACGGCCGTCTGCTCTATTTCCGCTTCGCCGTGGGCGCAGTTGAACATAAAGCCATTGGAGAGTATAACGCCGCGGCGGGCGTTTTCCTGAATAAATAAGGTGCTAACTTTTGCCGCGTCGCCAGGATTCTCCACATTAAAGCGAATACCCGGGTGAGCAGCCACTCCTTCGCAGCGCGCATCGAGGCCGACGGCATCCGCCGCCTCGTTGATTTGCTGTTTAAAGAGGTCCCCTATACGGTTAAAATGGCCGACGGCGTCGCGCCGTTCAAGCTCACGCAACGTCGCCAACGAAGCCGCGATCCCAATATTATCATCCCAATAGGCACTCGAGATAAACATCTGCGTGGCCGGTTCCATAAACGCCCGCTTGCCAACCACTGCCCCCATCGGATAGCCGTTGGAGAGCGCTTTGGCAAATACGGAGAGGTCCGGCGTGACCCCGGCATACTCCTGCGCACCGCCCAAGGCGATGCGAAACCCGGACGATACTTCATCAAAAATAAGGACGACACCATACCGCGAAGCCAATTCCCGCACCCCCGCGAGATAACCCGCCGGTGGTTCCTCCGAACGCATGGGCTCCATAATAATACAGCCCACTTCACCCTCGTTCTGCACGAGCAAGGTTTCGAGTCCCTCGAGATCACCGTAAGCAAAGGGCAAAGCCGTGCCTTCCAAAGCACGCGGCACCCCAATCGGCTCAATGCCGTTGAAGAGATGGTCCGCCAGTCTTTCGGTGCCGATATTCGCCGCCTGATACCAATCGTGCCAGCCGTGATATCCGCAAAAAAGCACTTTGTCCCGTCCGGTGACTCCGCGCGCGATACGCACCGCGATCGTGCATGCCTCGCCTCCCCCCTTACAATACCGGACCATTTCAGCCGAAGGCACGATACGCACTAATTCCTCCGCTAATTCCACCGCTGATTCCTGGACGATACTGTAGATAGACCCCCGGTCGATCTGGGCACGTACCGCATCGTCGACCACATCGTCGGCATAGCCGAGGATTACCGGTCCGACAGCACTGGTCCAATCGATATATTCGTTGCCGTCCACATCCCAGATCCGGCAGCCCTTCGCCCGCTCGGCGTATATCGGACTGACCCCCAGCGCGGCCCGGGTGGGCCTGCGACTGATCAGTTGGGTTGTCCCGGGGATCAAGGCCTTGGCGCGCTCGTGGATAGCCTGTGAGCGAGCGACTGAATGTTCTTTCACAGCATCTTCTCCTTTAACACCCGCAGTTCAGCAGGTTCTAATAAGAAAGAGGTGGGCACAGTTCTGATCTCACCTTTCCCTGTATCGATTATTTTTCAATACAATGTAGTCTAAATGAATCACGGCCCCAAGCCAATCAACAGCAGTTCCTCTTCTCTGAAAAACCAGTAGACTACTAAATAAAAATCGCCCCGTCGAATGTTGACGGGGCGATTTATCTAGTAGCCGACTGGAAAGACCCGATCCGGCTAACGAACTTTTCTATCGATTAGAGCAGTCTACTGATCTTCTTGCATCTGATCGAAGAATTTGACGATCTTGCCGCGGTCCTTCGAGGCGTTGCAGGCCATCGCCGAACGCGGGTGTTCGTTGAGCAATCCGGTGACCATATAGTGGTAGTCGTAACCCCACATAAGCTCTGCGCGCATCGGCTCGATATGCTGCTCGATGCACTCGAGCACCGGGCGCAGACGAAACTTCGGGTTGTGCAGAAACCCCAGTAACAATTCCATCTGGCAGTTGCCAGCGCCGCGGCCCAGGCCGGCAAAACTCGCGTCGACGCAATTCGCACCCCGGACCGTCGCCTCAATGGTATTGGCAAAAGCCAACTGGCGATTGTTGTGGGCGTGGATACCGACTTCGATCTTGGTGCCCTTGCAGTATTCCATAAACATATCGTAGAGCGCATGGATCTGTTCGCTGTAGAGCGAACCAAAACTGTCGACCACATAAATCGCCTCAACCTCGGACTGCACCAACATCTCAAGCGCTCCGCGGATCTCGGATTCGGGCACGGTGGAGGCCGCCATCAGGTTCAACGTCGATTCGTAGCCCTTGTCGTGCGCATCCTTGATCATATCGAGCGCCAGCGGCATCTGATGGATATAGGTCGCGACACGGATCATATCCACCACGCTATCGGCAGAAGGCAAGATATCGGTCTTGTAGTCGCTCTTTTCCACGTCGGCCATCACCGCCAGCTTCAGCGAAGTGTCATTGTCACCGACGATGCGGCGGATATCTTCCTCCCGGCTGTGTTTCCACGGCCCGAACTCGTTGACGGGAAACTGGTCCCGCGAGTTGATATAACCGATTTCCATATAGTCGATGCCCGCCTCAACACAAGCTTCATAGACGGCTTTGACCACCTTATCGTCGAATTTGTGGTCGTTCATCAGGCCGCCGTCGCGAATCGTCACGTCGATGACCTTGATTTCTTCCCGGTAACCAAGCCATTTGCCAGCTCTGGTCTGTTCGCTTTCCTCGCTCATTATTGGCTCCTGTTGGATCGCAAGTCAAATATTATCGAAAGGATATACATTGCGACCCAAATGGCGAAAAGTCAAGCCGGCGGTCTCCATATCATGTACTCCAGGCTCTCCGACCACATGTACCGCCCCCGCCCAATCCTCAAAACCGGCGCGAAAATGAGCCGCCGATTTAACGCCAATATACCGCATCGATCGCGGATCCAAGCCCAACGTTCGCGCAAAGGCCGTGTCAAAGGGCTGTTCTCTTTCGCTGACTAAAAGCACATGCACACCATCTTGGCGGATATGGGCCGAAGGGCCCATCCGGCCTTGCAAACCCGCGTACATCGGTCCATCGTATTCGAAAGCCCCATCCGAAAGCGCCACGACTTCTACATGCATCCGACAGGGTGCGCCCTGCAAGGGGGAAGACTTGCCGCCAACCATCAATTCGAGATTAGCGCCGACACCGACCGCTTGGCATTGGGCGATTGCCTCCGGATCGACGATATAAAGCAAACAGGCGTCCTGCAATTTAGCCGTCAGAAAAGTCTGTAACATACCCGTGCTGTCGCCAGGGGCGCCACCACCAGGATTGTCGTTGCGATCGGCGAAGACCACGGGGAATAAGCCAGCCGTTTCGGCCGCTGGCAGCAAATTTCCAGTCCGCGGCATAGCCAACTGCCAATCAGCCCTACGCTCGAAGAGCCAGGCGCCCAATTCGTCGGCTGCGTCCTGCGCCAGCGCGCGGTCACCGTCGGCGACGACATACACCGATGCGCCCATATCAGGTATATCGGCCAATGGAAAACAAGTCGCGATCGAAGCGCAGACGATCCCCGGACGCGCTTCAATTCGGTGCAAGTATTCGATCGCCTCGCGCATCGGTAAATGGGCCGTAATCTGGTTCATCCCCCAGGCCATTGGGATACGGCAAAGCGCCATTTCCGGCCGCAAGCCCTCGTGTAGGATCAGATTGAGCACATCGGCGCACTCCCGGCCGCGTTCGGCCATATCGACTTCGGGGTAGGTCTCGCGGCCGATCAACACATCGGCCAGGGCGACCATGCGATAGGAAATATTGGAGTGTATATCGAGCTGCACGACAATCGGCACCTTCGGGCCGACCAGCCGACGCACCGCTTCGAGGACATGCCCTTCCCCATCGTCTACGCCCTCAGCGACCATCGCCCCGTGTAATTCGAGCAAGATGCCGTCAATCGCCCCTGCTGATCGTATCCCCGCGAGCAATTCGGCCAAAATTTCATCGAAAAGCGGCTTGGGCGTAGGGCCGCTGGGATGCGGTTCCGCCAAGATCGTGGGGATCAACTCGAAACCGTGCGCATCCGCGCCGGCAATAAAACCGCCGATCGGGGTATTGCTGTCGCGGAAAGTCTCGAGGATTTGCGCGCCCCGCAACAGACCAAAACGTTCGTCATAGCTTTCGCGCGTCGTCGGCACGGGAGTAAAGGTGCTAGTCTCGTGACTTATCGCTCCAATAATGATTCGCATAACACGCTCCTTAACTAACTCAGTCGAGTAGCCCCCAAAGCTGCTGACGTTCACCAGCCCAATGTTGCCATTGATCGGCGTAAATATGCTTGACGGCCTCGCTATCTCGCCGCCTGCCGCCTGCCGGGAAGTAATTCCATGCCATTGCCCGGCGCGGGCCAATGGCGGTCTTTACCCCCGTTGCATGCCAGGCGCTCGGTGTCCACACCAACGTCCAGCGCGGATGCAAATGCACGGCGACCTCGTGTGGATGCACGACAAAAAACTCATCCGGCTCCTCTTCGTGCTTGCCCGTTGCCCACTCGAGATGCCGCAATTCCTCAGCCACCTCCGCCGGGGCCCGCAAATGACTGCCGGGCAAAACACGCAGCGGTCCGTTATCCGGTCCATGGAAATCCAACGCAGTGCGCAAAGAAACCTGTTTGACCTCAGGTCCGCCATCGGCGTGCCAATGAACCTGGTGGCGGCTTTTACCGGCCGCTACGGTCTGCCCCGCGTCACCAAGACCGCAGGCGCCCACATGTATCTCGTCACAATCCAACAACCGCCGGGCCATCGCGAGCAATTCGGGTTGTTCGACCAACTGCAGGAGCATTTCACCCATCAGCAAAAATTGGCAAGCACCGCGATTATACCCCTCGGGAAAGTCGCCATCGACCCACAGCGGTTCGATCGCGTGCTGGCGTCTCTTTAGCGCTGACATCTGCTCGCCGCCAAAGGGGGTCTCCAATAAAAAAAAACCCTGGCGGTGAAAATGATCGACCTGATCGTCGTTGATCATCAGGCCGTTTCCACCGTCAGTTCTCGCAACTTATCCTCATCGATCTCAACACCCAGGCCAGGGCCTTCAAAGGGATACAGATAACTGCCTTCCGCCCGCACCCTTTCGACGGCCGGCGAACTCGTATACAATACCGGCCCCATCGGATCGCAGGGCAGATTGGTATTGGGCATGGTGATGCCGACGCTGACCTGCGCCGAGACGCCCAGCGTCGATTCCTGATCGGTACCTATTAAACAGCGGAAACCAGCGGCTTCAGCTAGGGCGAAAATACGGCGAATATACGTCGGACCGCCGGCAACACAGGCGACATTGAATGCCGTGCAAGCTCGTTTGTCGATGGCTTCGTAGCCCTGTGCAAGACTGTGGATATGCCATGTCACGGGCAAATCTACGCGCCGCACGAATTCTGCCGACACCCTCATATCACGCGAGGGCTGCTCAAAATGATATGGATCGTGGTGGCGAAGAACATCCGCATAGCGCACAACCGTCTCCCAATCGGTGAAACGGCCCGAAAAATCTAGCGACTTGAGTTTGAGCTTATCGCCGTAGCGGGATTTCATCTCGCGCAAAAAACGATCGTCGAGCGCGCTGTCGCCGGATACATAATAGCGAAAGAGATGGTGGCCCAGATCGGTCAAGCGCTTTAGATAACTCGCCGCCTGTTCGAAGTCGTCGCGGACCTGCCAACCGAAGATCGGATAACAGCAATAGAGCCGCTCGCGCACCTTGCCGCCGAGCAACTGATAAGCCGGTACCCCCTGGGCTTTGCCGTTGAGATCGTAGAGCGCCAGATCGATCGCCGAGGCGAGATGCATATCGCTTACCGTACTGTCAAAGTGGCGCGCCCGCAGCATTTCGTTTATTTCCGTAATCGCCCGAGCATCTTTGCCAAGTAGCAATTGATTGTATTGCTGGGCAATTGACGCCAGATCCTCAGCGCGACTATCCGATGCCTCGCCCCACCCCACCGGACCGTCGTCGACGTGAACCTTGACCAGCACATGCCCCGATATATGCCCGTAGAACCTCGGCGTTTCGATCTGTATCGTTTCGACCTTGGTGATTTTCACGATGCTCTCCTTTGCTCCGCCAACTCGGCCAATGCGGTTATTAGCTGGTCTATCTCACTCGTGTGCAAGAAAAAAGCCATACTGCCGCGCAGCCCTTCGCGACCATGCGGCATCGCCTTAATAATCATATTATGTTCTTCCCTGAGTACCTGACTCAATTCCTCTCCCCGCCACCCCTCAAGACCAAAACTGACCAGCGCCGCCGAAGATTCCGCCGATTTCGGTGTATACAGTTCTGCTCCAGCGATATGCAGTATACCCTCTTTTAACTGGTCCGCCAACGCCGTCGTGCGCGCCCATATCGCTTGCTGGCCTATTGCCCGTAGATACTCCACGGCAAAAGCCCAGCTATGCACTAACGGCCAGGACCACGGCCCGTACTGAAAGCGCTCAGCTGTCTCGTGCAACTCATATGTGTCTTGCACAAAATCTAACCGCGCCTCTGCCCTTCCTCCCGCATAGTGCACCCTCAACGCTTCGAGTTTTTCCCCGCGCACGTAGAGCAAACCCGCGGCATAAGGCGAATACATCCACTTATAGGAAAGCAAGCCAGCGAAGTCGCAACCGAGTTCGCGCAGGTTCATTGCGTAAAGTCCTGCCGAATGCGCCATATCCAAAAAGCTCAGCACCCCCCGTTCGTTGGCCGCCCGGCATATTTTTTCCACCGGCAAACGAAAACCCAAATCCGTCGTAACATGGCTCAAAGCGAGTAATTTAGTCCGCGCCCCCAAGCGCGCCTCCACTGCCGCGACCTGTTGATCGACATCGTCTAATAGCGGAACCTTGACGACCTTAACTCCATGCAGATCCCGCAATTGCAAGGCCGGCAATAACAACGCCGCTTCCTCATCCTCACTGATCAGGATTTCATCGCCCTCTTGCCATTCAATGCCGCGGATCACGGTCTGGAATCCCTCGCTTACCCCCCGCATCAGCGCCAATTCAGCGGCCTTAACCCCAAAGAAACTCGCCAATTTGGCCATGGTCTTTTGGCGCCGTGGATACTCCTCATCTGGGTAGACAATATGCAAAGGACCCCGACGGAGGATTTCCTCCATGCACCTTATATGTTCAGCCGCCACCGGTGCCGGTGTAATACTCACCCCGCCATTCTGAAACCAGGTATATTGCTGCAAGGCAGGAAAGTCGCGGCGAATCCTTTCGATATCCATAATGGCTCAGATCATTTTATCGGATTAGAATCGCGGGTACGCGCATCCCACGCTCCCGCCTACAAGCGGTTTCGCACGGCAAAGCACCGACCTTATTGTTCACGCGCTTTCCCTCCGTTCCTCTATTGCCTGCCGGTCACCAAACGACAGATCACACGCGCTCGTATCACAAGGCACAGCCCCCAACAGATACCGGTATTTTGCAATCACCGCATAACCGAAGCGAAAGACGCTCTGTAAAACCGGGACCCGATACAACCACGCAACCCAATGAAAAGGCGGCATCCTGCGATAGATCTGATATACGGCATCGGCCCCCACATAAATGCGGTCGGTATCGGCAATCAAGCGCATGCCGGTATTGAAATCCGAACTCGCCAAAAATGGGTATTTTTCTTCGAGTCCTGGAGCCTGACGCGGCACATAGGCGAATTGCCGCCGTTGATCCATTTTTTGGATCCGCCGTACGCTCCAAAGACAAAAACGACATTCACCGTCATAGACTACAACAGATTGCATATATCTTCTTTCTTTAGGCACGACCGCAATAATCAACCGCTGCCAACACATAGACCTGCGCCGCCTGTTGCAAGCGCTCGATTTCCACCCATTCCAAATCCGCGTGCGCCGTCTCATTGGACGGTCCATAATAAAAAGTCGCCACGCCCGAGCCATGCACGTATAAATTGGCATCGCCAACTATCCGCAGGCCCACAAACTCGGCATCTGCGCCGACCACCACTCCATGCGCTCGCCGTACAGCCTGCACCGCCCCATCTTCCGCAGACGTCTCGAAGGGCTCGCGCTGATGTTCCATCTCGACCCGCAACGCAAGATTCCCCGCCGTGGCGATGGGCTCAAGCAATGCTTGTAGTTCAGCCAATACCTGCTCGGCATTCCGGCCAGGCAACCAACGCCTGGTCCCGGTCAAAGTGCAAGAAAGCGGTGTCCGATTAAAATAATCCCCGCCGGAGACCATCCCCAAATCGATGCGCTCTGCCCCTGCTAGCGGGTGCAAACTCCCGCCATCGAGTTCTATTTGAAACTGGTAAATCCGTTGGATTAGTTCACCCACATAGCGCAGCGGATTGTCGGCAAAGGGCACATACTGGGTATGTTTGCCGCCCTCAGAGGATTCCAGAACAATAGTGAAGACCATTGACCCCATACTCATCACCCACAATGCATCCCGCCCTTCGACGATCAAAATCCGGTCGGCGCTGACCCGCTGATTGTTCAGATCAGTGATCAAAGCTCTCGGTCCGTCTTTTTTCGCCTCAGGTTCTTCGTGGCCGACCACTGCGGTAAGCCACAGGTCCCCCTGCAATTGGACCCCGCTTTCTTTGATTGCCTTTACCGCGGCCAACGCTGCGGCCATCCCGCCCTTCATATCCGTAGCCCCTCGGCCGTAGATGCGATTGCCCTCGCGATAACAGGGCGGACAATTGCCGACGGGGATCGTATCGAGATGACCATTGAGCATCAAAGCCGGACCATCGCCTGCCCCGGATAACTTGGCATAGAGATTATTGCGACCGGGACTCACCTCGCGCACATCGACCTCTAAGCCAATATCGCGCATCATACCTTCGTAGACGCCGCACACTTCGGTTTCAGCCATCGTCACACTGAAGACCTCAACCAATTCATGCGTCCTTGCCGCGATCCATTCAACATCTACGGCCGCGATGATTTGTTCATTAGTCACATTCTAACTCCCTTAACCTTGTCCTGGTTGCAGCACCGAGCGCAACCGACAACCTCAGCGCTCAGTCGCCCGCAGAATCTCAACCTCACCCAGTTCCATATCGTAATCTACCGGGAAGAAGGGTCTTTCCCTACGCACAAAGGGCAAGCGTCGAACGGTCGCCGGCGTAGGTCCCGGCGTATCGAGGACGTAGACGGCCTGCGAAAAATCGCCATAGGCCATGCGATAATTCATCGGATTTTTGGCGACGATAAAATGTGCGTTAGCCGCGTCCATCTGCAGCGATATAAATTGCTCGTCGTCCCATTCATAGGTCGGATAAGAGGCGAGCAATACCTCGATTTTACCCAAGGCCAATACAGCCGATGGTCCCATCGCCCCCTCGATCCCCTCCCAGATACCGCCCCGGTAGCGAAAACGACCATCGCCCAAACGCACGACCTGTCCGCTGACCGATAAGGGGTCGCCCCATCGCGGATCGTGGCGATGCCCGATTTCCAGCTTGACCTCCGCGCCAACCCCGGCCTTATGACAAGCTTCCGCCGCCTGCGCATCAACCAAAGGCACCAAGGCCGGGCCGGGCAAATCCACGGCCAACAGCGCCGCCAATGTCGCGACACTATCGCCCACCGCGCCACCGCCGCAACAATCCGCCGCCTCTACCAACACTACCGCCCCCCCCTTAACCGCCAAACCGGCCTGCACCGCATCGGCAGGTGCATACATCCGCGGTTCCAACTGTAGTCGCCGTTGCCAGTATTCCTCCGCCAACTTTCGCGCCAAACGTTCGGCCTTGGCGAAATCGCCATCGGCGACAACCAAACCACCACTGCCCATACCGGCAAAATCGAGATAGGGGTGAACCAATAACACATTGGCCGAAATAATGCCGTCAACACCCTCTTGTGCTTTGGCTATGCGCATCACCTGTGCGAAGGGATCATCATCTTCTGTCGAGCCGTGTATCGCGCCGGTCAGAACCGGCACTTTCGCCATAACCATCGCCGGTTTACAGTGCCCGTCAAGCGTATCGCAGAGCAGCCTGGCTCCGCGTTCACCGGTGGAAAAGGCGTCGCGGTGTGGATAGGTCTCCCACGCGACCAAACCGTCGGCTCCCTTTATCATTTCCGCCGAAACATGCGCGTGCAAGTCGAGCGTCGCGACGATGGGAATTTGTTCACCGACAATAGCCCGAACCGCGCTTATGAGATCGCCTTCTAGATCAATACCGCCCTCCACCGCCGCCGCACCGTGCAAGGGCAACAATACGGCGTCAACGGGCAAAACCTCCCTTAGCCGGTTTATCAAGTCATCCTTGAGCACGCGATAACATCCAGCCGTCAACGGCCCGCCGGGGCAAGTGCTGGCATAGAGCAGAGGTGCGATTTCCTTGCCGCGATCGCGCAACACGCTGAGCATCCCGCCAACAACCCCGCTCTCTGCTTCGAGCATCTCATCCCCCCGCCGCAACTCATAGCGTTCAAACCAAGAAAGATCGATCGGCTCGCCGCCGAATTGATTGCACTCGGTGAAGATCGCCCCCACCGCTACTCGCTTACTATTCATATTATTTGGCCCTTTTGCGCTTGCCTGCGTCCGGTCTTTCTCTTTTCATTAGATGCCTTCCATAGCCACAAGGAGATTCTATGCCCCGCCTGCCCGAATTCGACGAAGCGCGATTCGACGCGCGCCAGCAGACCATCTACGATGAAATCCTCGCTTCCCGCGGGCATCTCGGCGGTCCATTTAAGATCTGGCTCTACAGCCCCGAACTCGCCGATCGCACGCAACGCCTCGGCGAATTCCTGCGCTATCACACCAGTCTCGAACCGCGCTTAAGCGAATTGGCGATCCTCGTCGTCGGCCGCCACTATAACTGCCAAGTCGAATGGACCTTACACGAGCGATTCGCACGCGAGGCCGGCCTCGCCCCCCCAATTATCGACGCCCTGCGCCAACGAGAGGTACCCACTGAGCTACAAGCAGATGAGGCGGCCGTATACACCTATGCCAGCGAGATACTTGTCGCCGCCGTCGTCAGCGACGAGACCTTTGCCACAGCCCAGGCCGCACTCGGCGACAAAGCCCTGATTGAACTAACCAGCATCGTCGGCCATTACGTGCATGTCTCAATGACCCTCAACGCCTTCCAAGTCCCCTTGCCAGCCGACATAGCCCCAACACTACCCGACGCACCTGTATTCTAATGGCGCTCAGATCGTTGCCGTCTAATATAATCAGCCGAAGATCCTGCTGCGAACGGCTGTGCCTGACGCTGTCATTGCCATCCCTTTCTTTTTTTTCCGATGACCATAATCATAGACAAGCAAACATTAATAATACTTTGACACATATAAGCGCTAGGCCTTCGGGACCACGCCCCATCAATCGCCAGCAACTGACGGCTTAGTTCACCGCACTTATGAAATGGCGCGTACTCATTGCCCTCGCCCTCGCCGAACTGCTCGGCCTCACCCTGTGGTTTTCAGCTTCAGCCATCACCCCAACACTAGTACTCGAATGGCAATTGAACGAGGGACAAAGCTCTTGGCTGACGATGTCGGTACAACTCGGTTTTGTCCTGGGAACCCTAATTAGCGCGTTACTTAACCTGCCCGACATCCTCAACGCACGCTATCTCTTTGCGACCTGTGCCTTCTTAGGCGCATTGGCCAATGGTGCGATCGGCCTTTTTGTCGACGGGATCTATATCGCGCTGGGGCTGCGATTTCTCACCGGCGTCTTTCTCGCCGGCGTCTACCCCCCAGGCATGAAGGTCATGGCCACTTGGTTCAAGCAGGATCGCGGCATGGCCATCGGGGTGCTCGTCGGCGCCTTGACCCTTGGCTCGGCCGCTCCGCATTTGCTCAAAGTCATCGGTGGCCCCGATTGGCGTACCTTGATGCTGTATGCTTCGTGCTGTTCGCTTTTAGCAAGTCTGATCTGCCTGCTGCTGGTAAAAGACGGACCGCATGCCACCGTCGGTGCCCGTTTCGACTGGCGCGTTACCAGTCGCGCCCTCGCCAACCCCGGCGTGCGTTTGGCGAACTTCGGCTATCTCGGACACCAGTGGGAACTCTACGCGGTCTGGACGTGGATCTCCCTCTTCCTCTACGAGAGCTTTAGCGCTTCCGCCCTAAACGACCCCGAGCATTGGGCCGCACTCGCCAGCTTCGCGACCATCGGCATTGGAGGCCTTGGTTGTATAATCGCCGGCATCCTCGCCGATCGCTTCGGCCGCACCGGTATCACCATCGTCTCGATGGCAGTTAGCGGCAGTTGTTGTCTGGGCATCGGCCTATTCTTTGGCGGTAACCCGCATATATTAACGGGTCTCTGCCTTGTCTGGGGTTTTTTCATCGTCGCCGATTCCGCGCAATTCTCCACCAGCATCACCGAACTCTCCGACCCGGCCTATATCGGCACCACACTAACCCTGCAGACCTGCCTCGGTTTCATGTTGACCTTGATCACAATACGGCTGGTGCCCTATTTTGTCACTGAGGTTGGCTGGCGCTGGGCCTTCGCCCCACTGGCCTTAGGCCCTGCACTCGGCATTCTCGCCATGTACCGCCTGCGCAAATCGCCCGATGTCATAAAAATCGGTGGCGAACGGAGAAAGACAATTTAAATGGATATAGTCTTAGATTATCTCAAGGACTTCGACACCCGTGCCTCCAGCTACGGCATAGCCGCATTCTGCATTCTCATATGGTGGGTAGGCCGGAGTTTTACCCGCCTCTACCATCAAGCCGCCGGTGGATCTATTGCCACAAAGCAACCCGCCGAACAGGAGCGCCCGCGTCGGCGCCTCCCCCTACAATGAACATGCAACCATCCGAATTGGCTGAACACTTCGCCGCCTGGCACGATGAAGATCTTATCCGCGCCCTAAAAATGCAACGCACCGACTATGAGACCAGCTATCTCGAAAGTATAGCCGCGGAGTTAAGCCGTCGTGGAGTCGATCCTGCGGCCTTTATCGACCAATTAAAAATTAGCTATAATGGCGAAGAACCATCTAGCTGCAACACGGTCTTCGCGCTGGCTAAATTGACCGATGATTTTCCGCTTTGGCATGCGCTTTCGTTTACCCATTATTTCGGCTCGACCCTGGTGGTCCAACGCGAATTAGACACCTGGCTGGTAAACACCTATGTGGAAGATGTATATGGCTTTTCATTCTTTGTCGCCGACCGACCGGCTCTACTCGAGCTATTGCAACTCTTCCTTAAAATCGAAGATTGGGAACACTTCATTGGCGAAAGACACAACCTAGACCGCTGGAAGCCTCTCCTACGCACCCGCTCCGCCCGCTATATACAAAAAGTAGCCGCGGCACTTGCCGAAGAAGAGTTGGTCTGTACCGTGCAAACCCCTGTTTTCACTCGGGACCAACGCGGGCAACTGGCTTTGCTGGTCTCCGTTCCGAAGGAAGCCGAGCCCATTCTGCACAAACTACAAGACCGCCTGCTCGATCTCTATGCGCAAGCTGATGAGGCCTTTGCGCAAAATGCTTCGACCCGCGAGCTGGGTGTCTACACCGAATTGGTCGATTACGGCCTCAATAATCCGGCCGTCTACTATAACCTCGGCAGCGCCCTCGGCGAATCCGGACGCCACACCGAAGCCGCCGTCGCCCTAATAGAGGCCGCGTCACTCAGCCTCACCGAACTCGACACACAGGTGCAATTCCAGGCGAGGAAGGGTCCTGGCGGCCTGAGTGGGCTCTTCGACATGGTCAGCATGTTATTCTCGACCTTCAAACCCGGCGAACCGAACCCGTCAGACGCACTTCGCGAAATCCCCGACTACATTGAGGATATCGAACTGCAATTAATTCGGCTGCTCGGGCACTTACCGCAAAACCTGCAGATCCTCCACAGCTTAGCCTCGATTGCCGCCATACGCCACGATGTACCGCTCGCCCTTGAGCGCTACCGGCAAATCCTCACCCTCGCCCCCGACGACGAAACGGCCCAGCTCTATTTCGATGAACAGGAAGCAGAATAAAAGGCCGCCATCCCCAGGGGTAGCGGCCTCGATTCTGCATCCCTTTTACCTGTATTTAATCCGGCAAAAACCACCGTGTCCACAACAAGGCGCACTGCCCGCCGACTCGCTCCTGCTGATAATAGACCGTAAAGACGCTGCCATCGGCCAACTCGACGCTAGAGGGATAACCCAAGTCGCGACCTGGGCCGTCATCGCGCAAAATCAGATCGTATTCCCAACTCTGCCCGCCGTCGCGGCTGATCATCGCGCGCTGCCCATAGTGCCCCTTGCGATAGCCATAGGTGCAAATTACCACACCCGATGAATGTTGCAACAGGTGCGGTGGCGAACCGTGGAATCCCAACGGCACTGGCCTCGACCAGGTACGTCCGCGATCTTCAGAAAACGTCTGCACCATTGAAAAATCCTCGATCCCCGCCTCACCGATCGGGTGTCCATCCGCGTCTTCCACTCGAACAAGCGCTAGCAACCGACCGTCTAGTAATTCGCAGACGTGGGCTTCGTGATATTGGTTTTCCACTGTTTTTGGGCATAGCGGTAAAGTGCCGACTAGCGTCCATTCGCGCCCCCCGTCAATACTCGTCATGGCGGTCACCAGCCCTTCACCGCCAGAAAAGCTTTCCATATTGACAAAGTACTTGCCGACAAAGAGCAACGGGCCGGTCCGTAGACGAATCGGCCCGTGCGGCGTCGTCAACATCACCTTTTGCGGCTTATCCCAAGTCTGCCCCGCATCACCGCTGTAGCGCATCCAAGCTCCCGCCCATCGCTTAACCGCCGCATCCGTCACCGGTGTCAAACCGGCTTGCCACCGCCGAGCCCGATCCCCGTCTTCCATCGCCGCGACGCGCTCACTGGCCCCCTTGCGGTTATCGGTTGTAAACCAGGTCAATACGAGTTTGTCGCCTCCGATGCAGACTAGCCCCGCATCGCGGTCGTCTAATGGACTGTCATGGACTACTTGCGGACTAGTCCACGACATACCCTGATCTTCGCTGCGGCAGAGGACCGTGCGGCCAAAAGGACATACGTGATCATTGCGCAAGCCCGAAGCAGCCACCAGTAAAACCCCGCCATCGGTTTGCGCGACGGTTGGCCAGCCGAAATAACCAAAAAAATCGTCAGAGAACGAGCAGACGACCCCGTGTTCTCTCCGAACGTTCTGCGCAGATGCCTTAAGTTTGATCTTGCTCATGTCACCTCCAATACATCTGTGAACCAGTCTACTGATCGACCATCGCGTTCGAGCAATCCCGCCAACCAAGCAACACAATCTACGGTCTGACACAGGCCCATCGGCGATACGGACCGTTCGCACGTTAGCCAATATTCGTAGACGCGGCCAAACCACTCCATTTCCCAATCCCCACCCCGGCAAGCAACCAACGCCGCGAGCGCTACCAAGGCCTCCCCCTGCACTTCAACGGATTTTACCACAGCCCATGTCCCGTCGACAAATTCATCGCGTAGGCCTCCATCCACCGGGTCCCAAGCCGTTTCGAGGTGTTGGCGTAAATAACGACCGACCAGAGTAATTAGTTTTTCTTCCTTGCCGCGTTCGGCTTCGGCCATCAACCCGCCGAGTGCAGCCAAAGCCCCCTTCCCATGCACATAGCTTGCGCGCTCGTCATCATAGAGAAAAAAGTCACGACGAGTTAATTCTACCATTAAGCCCAGGTCGGGTTGGTAGTGGTAATTGAGCATGGCGGCCACCGCCCGAGCTGCAGCGATTTGCACTTCGCGATCGGGCCGTTGCCGCAATAGATGAATACACACCGAGAGGATCTGCGCCCAATCACCCAGACAACGTGCTCCATCAGTCGTAGCAATTCCCCGCTGCGTTTGACCTATATATCCGGACTTATCGCTAAGATCGAGGCTGTATAGAACGAGTTCCCGCGCCCTTTGCCAATACACCGCGCCCCTATTTCCTCCCTGCCCAGCAAAAGAAGCCAGCCCACCCGCCAAATACAACATACCCCCGATTCCAACGCCAAAATACTCGCCCTGCTCATTGCCATCGGGCAGAGATACAGCAACACTGCGCTCGGCCAGTTGCTCTAAGACCACGGCTTTCGGATACTGCCCCCGCAAAGGATTCCAGCTAGCCAAAGCCGCAAGCAATTGTCCATCCCGCCGCACATCGCCCTCTTTATCTTCTTTCAACAGCCGTCCTACCAACCCAGCAACTTCGGCAGCAAGCTCTTGGTATAAGGTAAAGAGCGGTTTCCCCGCCAACGCAACCACAACTCCAGACGCCACCTTAGAATTTACCGCTACGGGATTCGTATTTAGTCGGCTTGCCGAGACTGCGTCCATCCGCCATCACCCATTGCGCCACCCATTCGACCATCTGTTCCGCTTCTATTTTAGGTGCGCCAAATTCCGTGCAGAGCCGGGTCGTATCTCCCAGTAGAGCATCATCGGCCTCCGCGCCGGTAAAATTGGGCGTCTTATTCATTATTTTTGCCAGCCGTTCAGCCAAAACGTGCACAGCCAGTATCTCGCGACCGGTCAGGTTTATAATCGCCGCAGGGCTCTCACATAAAGGCATAAACCGACACAAATAGGCGTTGGCCTCGCCTTGCCAAAGTTGGTTGACATAGCCCATAGTCAAATCAATCGGCTGCTCGGTCCATATATTCCAGGCGATATCGTGGATTATGCCGTAGCGCAGTTCAGTCGCATAAAACAATCGCGCGATCAATAGCGGCGTCCCCTGCATCCGAGCCACGTATTGCGCGATGCGTTCCCCCCCCAACCGCGATTGTGCATACTCGCCTATCGGGTGCAAGGCGCCGTCTTCAGCCGCCCCGGGCCCTTGGTGATCGGCATAGGCGTAGACATTCCCCGAACTGACATAGACGATCTGCGAGTTGGCATAACGCTCTACCACCCGGCCCGGCAATAAGGCGTTCATCGCCCAAGTCGTATCTTCATTGCCCGTGGCGCCAAATTTGAATCCAGCGAGAAAAAAAACATGCGAGGCATCCGGCAACCTTTTGAGGCTTTCTGGAGCGAGCAAGTCGCAAGATACAGTCTCAACCCCGACTCCCTGCAAATAACTGCGCTGCTCCTCATCGGAAAAACGCGAGACACCGATGACCTTCTTCGCCCCTGCACGCACCAATAGTTCGGCTAAGCTTGGCCCCATCTTACCACCAACGCCGAGCAGCAGCACATCCCCATCAAGCCGAGCTACGGCTTCCACAACTTGCGGAGTTGGAGTTGTCATCTGATCTAATAATTCGGCTTCACTTGCGATAGTTACACTCATTTTTGTCCTTTCATCAAAAAGACGAAGACAATGCTGCCACAATATCGGAAAATGCCGACTATCCTTCAACCAAGCCATCTATAAACCCTAGCGGTTTCAGGCGTCTTATTGGTTCTCAACCTAAGAAATCGCGTATGCGCTCGGCCGCAATAAAAACCCTATGCGCCTAGGCTCGAGCGTCGACCTCGTGCTGTTGGACCTATCGATGCCGAAAATATCGGGAGAGGAAGTGTTACAAATGATCCGCTGCGAAAAACCAGCGGTGAAAGGAGTCATTTTTGCAGGCTATGGGCACGGCAAAGAGGATTCCGCCGAGACCGAGACCGAGACCGAGACCGTGATACAAAACCATTCAGCCGCCAGCAGATCCAGCAAAAAATGCGATGGGTACTCGACTACCAATCGCGGCGATAAGTCCACATCGGTCCCACCGGATTGTTTTCAAGGCGAGTAATCTCCGCACCGCAGGCCGGGCAATTCCGCACCCCGCGTAAAACCGGGACCCGACATTCCGCACAATGGTGGTCCATCACCTTGAGTATCATATACAGGCCGATGGGTCCCAATAAAATACCCAATAAGATCCAAGGCACCGTCCGCCCTCCGCGTCGTTGGGCCATAACGGCGACAAAAACCCCGCAGACCAACCACGCCAAGGTCGAGAGACCCGCACCAATAAGCACTACTTCAACTAGCCCCATCGCATCCATCTTCTAAAATCAGACTAATTTTGAGCAAGAGTAGGATCATAACACGCGCCATAACTCCTTCGGCTGCACAATATACTACCCGTTATTTCGCCACGAATATTGCGGCTCGAACCCGAGCAAACGACGCGCCTTTTCCATCGTGACGAATGGCGCAAAGCCCTGCAAACCTTCATAGCGTAACTCGACATCGGGATAATAACGCGCGATAACTTCCTCGGTCGAATCGACATGAGTTGAATCCAACGCGCTGAGCAGAAAGACCTCGTGCTGCAACTGATCCGCGAGCAATACCTTTTCGATCATCGCAGCGAAATCGAGCACGTAAAAGTACTGGTGAATGGCCACTTCCATCTGCAACTCACCCAACGGGAACCTATCGTCGTTCCACCCTTTAGACACCGCATTGGTTAGACGGAAAGCAAAGGTTCGAATACCGCAACGCTCGTTAAAGGTCCGGCAGAGTTGTTCGCCGACGATTTTGCTCAGCCCATAAGGTCGGTCTGCACGCACCGGGTGCTCCTCATCGACTGGAAAATAGAGTGGGTCGACGTTTTGCCCAAAACCGTAGGCCATAATGCTGGAGGCGTGCAAGAAGCTACCGACCCCTCGTTCGACAGCCAATTCCAGTGCATTATAGGTGCCTTGCACGTTGATCGAAAAGACCTCGTGCAAGGGAGGGATATCATAGGGGATACCCCCCAGATGCACGACAGCGTCGGCCCCCTCCATCGCCAGCCCCAACGCCTCCCGGTCCAATAGATCACCCTGCACAAAACGCACGCCCTCGGGCAAATCTTCGGGCGACTTGCGATCATAACCGACGACCTCGTGTGCCCTGTTTAACTCTTCGAGCAACACCCCGCCAATCCTGCCGCTGCTGCCTGTCACCAACACCCGCATCTAATTTTCCCTTGCTAACACTAGTCTATAAAAACAACCGCTATACGATATAAAAAACTTAGCGGCGTATCCTACCCCGCGCAAGAAGCTAGGCCCCCAGGTAGGGCCACCTTACTTTCGGATCTACCCCACAAAAAAATCGGGAGCACCGATCGCCCCCGATAAAAAATGCTCGCGCCTTGCACTTATGCGTCATACGCTTACTTGAACACCAGGATTCGCCGCCCATCACAGCGGATATACCCCTGTTTCTCAAAGCGACTAAGCACCCGTCTCACCCGCCATCCGGGCCAATTCCCGGTTGTTGGTCGCTTCTGCAACGATACCCCTCTACCGTCTCCAGTCCTTGCTCGACAACGAGGTGGATGATGGTCTTTGAGACTCTGCTGGCGACATTCATCTGCGCCAAGCCCTCGCTCTGCATATTGGCCATACCATGCTCCAGTAAGACGTATACCTAATACCCCCCATTTAATTATATCAAGCGGACCTTTCTATATCGGCAAAGCTTCGTCCGTGGCGAAATAGCCGAATATTCAGTAGTTTATCGCGCAACCATGGACAAACAACCAATAGAAATAACCAGCTTCCAGAATCCCCTTGTCAAAATGATTCGCTCGCTCGCCTATAAGAAGTACCGCAAGCGCGAGGGCGTATTCTGGGCCGAGGGCGTGCGCAACACCTTAGAGGCCATCGACAATGGCTGGACCATCGACACCTTGGTCTATTCCCCGGATTTGCTGCGCAGTGATTTGGCTCGTGAACGCATCGCCGCCAGCCCATTGCGCAAGGTCTCCGTCGACGCCCGCGTCTTTGAGCGCATCGCCGCCAGCGAACTGCCGCAGGGTTTGGGCGCCGTCGTCCGTCTGCCCGAACGCAGCCTCGGCGATATCCCCATCACCACCGACACCTTTGTGGCCGTCTTGGAAGAGCCGCAAGATCGGGGCAATGTCGGGGCCGTCGTCCGCACTGTCGGCGCCGCCGGCGGCCAGGGCGTTATTCTCGTCGGCCAAGCCGTCGACCCTTATGACCCCGAAGCGCTGCGCACTAGCATGGGTGCCACCTTCAGCGTCCCCATCGTCAACTGCACCGCCGACGAGTTTCTCTCCTGGACTCACACCCATCGCCTATACCTTATGGGTACCTCGGCCGGCGCCAAGGCCGAATTCCGCCACGTCGACTATCCACGGCCCCTAGGCCTTGTCTTTGGCAATGAACGCGTTGGGCTTTCCGATACATTGCAAGCAGCCGTCGACATCATGGTCAATATCCCGATCCTCGGCCGCGCCAACTCGCTGAATTTGGGCGCCTCGGTCGCCATCGTCGCCTACCAGGCGCAAGGAATTTGGGCCGAGCGCGACTCGGCATGAGCAACGCACTCCCCCCCGCTTGGCAAGCAGCGCTCGCAAGCCGCAAACAGCACTTCACGATAGATTCCCATAGCACATTGCGCCTACTACACGACGAGGACCCGCGGGTGCGTTGCGACCGCTTCGGGGCACTGTGCTGGTTTTATTGGTATGGATCCGCCTTGCCCACGAGTGCCGACCTCGCCCATATGGAAGATTTCTCCGCGGCAGCGGGTTCATCATACTGGCTAGCCCGCCTAATGCGCGACCGCGGCCAAGCCCCCCAGGCGCTAAGCGGCTGGGGATCAACCCAGATCAAACGATGGACCGCCCGCGAAGACGACCTGGAGTATATCTTTCGCGACGACCACGGTCTGTCCCCCGGCCTTTTCCTCGACCAACGCCAGAACCGACGGTGGGTGCGGAGACAAGCCAAGTCAAAACGCGTGCTCAACCTCTTTAGTTATACCGGGGGATTTAGCCTCAACGCGGCACTAGGCCAAGCGCAAGAAGTCGTCAGCGTAGATACCTCGCGGCCGACGTTGAACTGGTCGGAAGCCAATTTCGAACTCAACGGCCTGAATACCGGCAACTGCGAATTCTGGAAGGCTGAAGCGCGTAACTTTCTCCGCGGCTGCAATAAACGGGACCGCGCCTTTGACTTGGTGATCTGCGACCCGCCCTCTTTTTCGCGCAGCCGCGACGGCGCGTTCAAGATCGAACGGGACCTTGAGGAAGTTCTACAAGGAATCGACCAAATTCTGGCCCCGCAAGGTCAAATTTTGCTATCGACTAATTTTGAAAAATGGAAGGCGGAAGGATTCATCCGGAGAGCGCAAAGCGCCCTGCCCGGTTATATAAATATCGAATTGCCGCAGCCCGACCTCGATTTCACTACCGACGGCGAGCCGCTGATGAAGGCCCTGGCCTTAGCTAAGCCTTAAGTCCTTCAGCCTCGGCTTCGGCTTCGGCCTCTGAGGCGCGAAATTTCTTTACCGCCTGTCCTATGCCCTGTAGCATCTCCGGCAAGCCCTTGCCGCTTACAGCCGACACCAGAAACCGCGGCACCTTAAGATCACTGAAGGGGTCCTCGAAGGCTTCATCCTGACCGAGCAAATCAGCCTTGGTCAGTGCGATGCCAACCGGCTTATGGCGCATGCCGGGATCAAATTCCTGCAATTCATGCCGCAGCGCCTCTAAATCGGCGCGAGGGTCTTCACTGGTGCAGTCGATGGCAAAAAGCAGGATGCGCGTGCGCTCGATATGGCGCAGAAAACGCGCGCCCAAGCCCTTGCCCTCATGTGCACCTTCGATCAATCCCGGCAAATCAGCCAACACGAAATTCTCGTATTCTGCCCACTGCACAATACCCAGATTGGGTTCGAGCGTCGTAAAAGGGTAGTCGGCGATTTTGGGATGCGCCGAAGAAAGCCGCGCGAGCAATGTCGACTTACCCGCATTCGGAAAACCGACCAAACCGACATCCGCCAGCAATTTTAGTTCGAGTTTGACGATCTTTTCTTCGCCCTTATTACCGTAGTCAAAGCGCCTCGGGGCCTGCACCCTCGGCGTGGCGAAACGGGCGTTGCCGCGCCCACCGCGACCGCCCTTAAGCAATATGAATTCTTGAGCGTCCTCGACCATATCGAGAATTAGTTCACCCTCTTCATCGCGCAGGATAGTCCCCGGCGGCACACGGATGATCGCGTGCTCACCGCGTTTGCCGGTGCGATTTTTGCCCTGGCCGTGGTCACCGCGCTGGCCCTTGATATGATGGCGATAGCGAAAATCGCGCAAAGTGCCGAGTTGGCCATCGACGCGAAAAACGACATTGCCGCCGTCGCCGCCGTCGCCGCCGTCCGGCCCCCCCTTGGGTACATACTTCTCTCGGCGAAACGAACAGCAACCACTGCCGCCCGCACCCGACTCCACGGTGATGACTACTTCATCAATAAACATAGATTAAATATACCTAAATTTTTCATATGAGGGGTTTCTTGAGCCGAGACGCTATCTGCACAGCATTAGAAAGAGCCTACGACTGCATTGTCGATCTTATGAAGATATGCTTGGGGAAGAAGACGGTAATTGAAGTTAGAACTCGTCGTCCGGCTCCAGTCGCCACTCCGGCGCCATCTGCTCATAGGTCGCGCTCTCGGCATTCCACATCATATGCACCGAACCGACGGGGCCATTGCGCTGTTTACCGATAATGATCTCGGCGATGCCCTCGAGGCTGGCGCCGTCAGGGGATTTCAGGCCGTAGATGTCGGGGCGGTAGATGAACATCACGACGTCTGCATCTTGCTCAATCGATCCGCTTTCACGCAAATCCGACAATTGCGGCCGGCGGTCCGTACGACTCTCCACCGCGCGCGACAACTGCGACAGCGCGATAACCGGCACATCCAGCTCCTTGGCCAGCCCCTTGAGACTGCGCGAAATATTCGAGATCTCCTGCTCCCGGCTCTGGGTGCGCACATGCGAGCTCATCAGTTGCAAATAGTCGATGATAATCAGGCCGATGCCGTGCTCGCGGTGCAAACGGCGGCATTTGGCCCGGGCTTCCAAAACCGATATGCCCGGCGTATCATCGATATAGATCGGCGCCTGGGCCAATCGGCCGACATTGCGCGTCAAATGCATCCAGTCGTCATCGCGCAGACGACCCGTGCGCAATTTGTGCAGGTCGACGCGGGTTTCCGCGCTGAGCAGACGCTGGGCAAGCTGTACTTTCGACATCTCCAGACTGAACACCGCCACCCCAACATTCGTATCAACCGCGGCATTGCGCGCCAAGGTCAATGCGAGCGCGGTCTTTCCGACGGAAGGTCTAGCCGCGAGAATAATGAGATCGCCCTTTTGCCAACCAGAGGTCGATTCGTTCAGATCGGTAAAACCCGTTTCTACACCAGAAACCGAACTGTCGCGGTTATGGGCGTTTTCAATTTGCTCCAGGGCCTCGCCCATCACCGCTTCCAAGGACTCGAACCCGTCGCTGATCTGGTTTTCGGACAGGCTGAAAATCTGCTGCTCGGTGTAATCGATCAGCTCTTGCACATCCTCGCCGCCTTGGTAGGCCTGTTCAATCACCTGGCTGGCCGTCTCGATCAGTTTGCGACTCAACGCCTTGTCGAGCACGATTTTGGCGTGGTAGTCGATATTGGCCGCCGTAGCGACCTCTGTAGCCAATTTAGCCAGGTAAACCACCCCACCGACTCCGTCGAGTTGGTTTCGGCGTTTGAGTTCCTCAGATAAAGTCAGTTGGTCGACGGCCTCGCCGCGCTCATAGAGCGTGACGATCGCATTGAAGATCTGGCTGTGCGGAGCATGATAAAAACAGCTCTCGTCGAGATACTCGAAACCGCGGCCGATCGCCCGCTGTTCGATCATCATCGCCCCCAACACCGCCTGCTCTACTTCTACGGCTTGCGGTGGCATGCGCTCTAAGCGCTGGCTGTCGGCTGGTCCCTGGGTCATAGTATTGTTTCGGCTTTAGAGTTCGACGCCATCATAGATTTGCCGCACCCGCTTCATATCTTCCCAAGTCGGCCTTTTCCACTCGGCATTGCGCAATAGCGCCGCAGGGTGATAGGTGGCCACCAACGGAATGCCCTCATACTGGTGCGACTGGCCGCGCATGTGCCCCATCGAATCGCTACTGCGCAACAGGGTCTGGGCTGCGAAACGCCCTAGAGTGCAAATAACCTTGGGCTGTATTAATTCGATCTGACGTTTTAGATAGGGCTCGCACTGCTCAATTTCATCGGGTTGCGGGTCACGGTTATTCGGCGGTCGGCATTTGAGGATATTACAGATATACACGTCTTCGCGGCGCAAATCCATTGCGGAGATAATCTTGTTCAGCAACTGACCGGCCGCCCCGACAAATGGCTCGCCCTGGCGATCCTCATCGGCACCGGGCGCCTCTCCGACAAACATAATACCCGCCGCCGGATTGCCCGCGCCAAAGACAAAATTCTGCCGGGTCGAGCCTAGGCTGCATTTACTGCAATCGCAAATCTGCTGCCGAAAAATATCCAGGGCATTGCCGTCATCCGCTATAGGCTCCTCTACCTGCCCAGCTGCCTGCCCATCTGCCGCTGCAACGATTGCTGTCGCAGGCATCGGCAGATCCGTTGCATCTGCATCGGCTTCTTCGCCCGCCGGAGCGACGATTTCTTCGGCGGGAGCCATCGGACCAATGATGGGGGCTGCATCGGCATCGGCTTCTTCGCCCACCAGAGCGACGACTTCTTCGGCAGGGGCCATCGGGTCAACGGTCGATTCTACAGCTTGCGGCGATGACGCTTTTTCGGCCTTAACTTCAATGGGAACTACAAACTTAGCACCCTCAAATACCATCAAATCGGTCAGATAACGCCGGGCTTCACTCAGCCCGTCTTCGTTCGACTTTTCCATCCGCTGAAGATGCTGTTGGGAAAATGCACTGTCAAGCGCTATCAAGTCCGCTGTGTCTGCACCCAGTCGAGAATGCGATCGGCTACCGCAAGCTTGCTCAGCAACGGCAACATCTGTTCTCGACCTTCCGTATCAATAAAGGTTACCCGATTGGTATCTACTGCAAAACCGGCCCCTTCGTCGCGCAACATATTGAGCACGATTAGATCGCCGCCTTTGCGGAATAGTTTTTCCCGGGCCCGCTCCGGACCTTTTTCTGTTTCCATCGCAAAGACCACCAAGACCTGGCCCTGCTTCTTCTGCCCCAGCCCCTGCGCGATATCTGGATTCTCGCGCAACTCGATCGTCACTTGCTCACCGCTGCGCTTAATTTTGTGCTCCGCCACGGCATCCACCCGATAGTCCGCCGGAGCCGCCGCCAAAATCGCCCCGTCAACTCCGGCAAAAAGCCCCTCCATAGCTTGCTGCATTTGTAGTGTCGATCGCACCGAATGCATCTCGACACCGGGGGGCACGGCCAACTCAGTCGGCCCAGAGACCAACCAGACCTGCGCACCGCGCTCGGCCGCCCGTTGCGCGATGGCATAGCCCATTTTTCCGGAGGAACGATTCGAGATAAAACGGACGGGATCAATGTCCTCGACCGTCGGCCCCGCCGACACTAAAAGTTTCATCTCCTGCAAGTCACCACTAAAATGTGCCGCAACCGCTTCGGCCAACGTCGCAGGCTCCGGCATCCGCCCACGACCACTTGCTCCAGAAGCCAAAGGCCCGGTCTGCGGTTCTAAGATTTGGTAACCACGCGCGGCCAGCAATTGCAAATTGGCGTTTACCGCGGCGTTTTCGAGCATATGCTCTTCCATCGACGGCGCAAAAACCACGGGGACCGTCGCACTGAGCATTATCGCGGTGAGCAAATCATCGGCCAACCCCCCAGCCACCCGACCAATAAAATGGGCTGTCGCCGGGGCAACCAAGATCAGTTCGGCCCACTCGGACAGCCCAACATGTACGACGGGAAATTCGCGATCGCGATCGAAGAGATTGGTATAGACCGGATGGCGGGAAAGGACTTCCAGGGTTTTCTCGGCAACGAATTCGTGCGCAGTGCGCGACATCGCCACCCGGACCTCCGCGCCAAGCCCGGTGAGCTGCCGCACGATTTCGGGCGCCTTATAAGCGGCAATGCCGCCGGTGGCTCCCAGCAGGATCTTGCGGCCCTGTAAGCTCATGCCGACTTGAGACGGGACATTATCAGAGCGACCACGGCGTTCGGATCGGTCTTGTCGGTTTCAATAAGCACGTCGTAAATCGACAGGTCGCTGATATCAATCTGGTGAAACTCCTCGTAACGCCGTGCTTCGGATCCTTCGCGCACCCGTAACTCTTTGAGGGCCTGCGCCGCCGACTTGGACTCGCGTTGCGCTACCCGCTCGGCACGAACCTCAGAGGTAGCCGCCAACCAGACCTTGAGGGTGGCCAACCCGCTGCGAGAAGCCATCCACCCCGTCAGCCGGCCCTCGACCACGATCGGCGCCTGGTCCTTGGCTTGCGCTAGGATCCGCTCGTCGAGTTGGCGGTCAATACGCCCATCGGCTTCGGCCCGCTCGCCAAACTCGGCGAGGCTCAACCCGGATTCCTCTGCCAACTCTCGGAATATCCGGCCTGCGTTTACATACGCCCAGCCCAGCTTCTCACAGAGCGTATCGCAGGCGGTACTCGTCCCGCTGCCGGGCAGGCCACTGACGGTGATGATCTGCGGTGAAGCCATATCTTATCCTCAAGCCAAGTTTTGCACTTGTTCGCGCAGACGCTCGACTTCTTCCTTGATCTCGACTACCCGGTGGATGATATCCGAGTCCGAGGATTTGGAGCTGATGGTATTGGCCTCGCGGTTCATCTCTTGCAAGAGAAAATTGAACCTTTTGCCAACTTCGCCGCCCTTATCCAAGGCCGCGAAAAACTGCGCGTTGTGGCTGCGAAAGCGGACGATCTCTTCGGTTATATCGCTGCGTTCCGCAATCAGCGCGACTTCCATCGCCAGGCGGTCCTCGTGGATGGCACCCGGTTCGAGTAATACCGCAACCTTTTCGCGCAACCGATGCTGGATCTGTTCGCGGGTCCTCGGCACCAACTCGGCGATATGCTCGAGATGCGCCTCGACCGCCTCGACCCTCCGGCGCAAATCTTCGGCCAGCGCCTGCCCCTCTTTGGTCCTCATCGCGACCATCTCAACCAGTGCCTCATCCAAGGCTGCCTGTATCAGTTCCTTGGCCTCGTCGTTTTCCGGCTCGGCCGCCGCGAAACTGAACACTCCGGGCAAACGCGCCAATAACGCCAGATCCACCTGCGTATCGCTTTGGCTCAACTCCGCTAAGCGCTGCAACTGGGTGAGATAGCCACTGGCAACCTCCTCGTCGAGAGTGGGCAGCGCTTTTTGCTGAGCTTCTTCGGTCCAAGAAAAATTAACGCTGACCTTACCGCGACTAAGCTGTGCCTGTACCCGCTCGCGGATGAGTTGTTCAAAAGATTGTAGATTGGATGGACAACGCACTTGGATATCGAGATAGCGGCTATTCACCGAACGCAACTCTACACCGAGTCGTACTCCCTGGCCTTCGGCGGCACCGCCGCCAAAGCCGGTCATGCTGGTAATCTGATTTTTCTTAGTCATAAGGGGAGAAAATAAGGACCACCGACGAAACTGTCGAGACTCACCCTCCGCCTGGATCCACCACGATGCGGACAATATTGGAAAAACCGTCGAGCCGGGCGATGGTCTGACCTTCGTCGGCAATTTTCAATAACGAGCTTCCAGTCGCAATCCAGGCGCGCTGGTGCCTGGTATCGAAAAACAGGCCGCTGCCGCCCGGCACATCGGCCCAATGCTGTAGCAATGCCCCCTCAGCGGAGAAAACTGCGAGGTCCCGTTCGCCCAGCGCCCAACAGGCACCGGTCAAGCCGTCGACCGAAATATCGATGGCCGCAGCAAAGGGAAGATCGGCTTCCTGGACGGTGCCCGATCGGTCCAAACGCAGCAAATCCCGCCCTTCATCGGCCAGTAACCAGGCTTCCCCTTGACCACCGGCGGCCAGGGCTACCGGCCCTTGCAACGAGTGAAATTCGACCTGGCGGTTCCCGTCAGTCTGGTAGAACATCGCCCGATTCTGACTTTCGTCGGCGATCCAGCAACCACCTGCCTGAACCGCTAGGGCCGAAGGATTGGCGAAGCTCGCGTCAACGACGAATAATTCGAGCGAATCCGTCGCGGCCAACGAAAACCAGAACACTCGCCGCCGCCCCAAATCAGCCAGCCAGCCGATTTGCGCGTTTGCATCTATCGCCAATGCACCAGGTCTTTCAACCGCCGCAGCAAACGTCTGCAAATCACCGTCGCCGTCGATTTTATATAAACCAGCAAACCTGCCGTCGCTGACCCAACATGAGCCGTCGCTGCCATCGATCGCGATATCGACAAGGTCGAGGAACCGGCCTTGGGCAAAATGCGCGCTGCGCGCATCGGCGCTAATTTTCCACACCAGCCCGGTAGTGCGGTCGGCGATCCAAGCCTCCTCAGCACCAGGCGTTGCGCGAATTACCTCATTCGTGCCGCGCTCCCCCTCGCCATCTACAAGCAGGTTCAGCCGGTAATCGTAGCTCGTGCCATTCTGTACGCCATCGTCGGTATAGGTTGTCGTGGCGGGATTCAAGATATCACTGATCGGCCCCCAATCGCGGTCGGGCAACCGCCGTAAGATGCGATAGCCTTCGATCTCGGCAAAACGCGAAAAATTCCAACGTAGCTCAACCCGACCATCGAGCGCAAGAGCTTGCAACGGGCTCAGTAAACCGCTTTGCGGATCGACCACTTGCGGGTCAAGCGGGTTGCGCCGCTGACGATCAGTGCAACCCAGGGCCGTGACCAACAGCCATAAGCCTATGCAGGCGAAACGTTTCATCGGCCAAAAAATAATAGATAAGAGCTCAACACCAAGCCCGCCTCCATTCCGACAAACGAAGCCCCCGCAATGCGATCCATACGTTTGGCCTTGTCGAATTCCTTGTCCTGTCGCTGAATATTAGCCGAGTGCAAATAGCGATCGTAAGCCTCATCCGCACGCTCCTTGCTCCAATAGGCAACCGCGCCGACACTAGCGGTCAGAACCGCGCTCAAATACAGCGCCTTACGCGATCGCTTTTTTTTGTTTTTAGCGGTGGATGCGATCTGCACGGGCAGGACGTTCGATTCCTCACGCTGGGCAAATTGCACTTCCAATGCCGCCTCGACGACGAGCAAGCGTCGCGGTAACTCCATTGCCCCGAGCGGAGTCAACAACGCCAGTATCAAGCAACAGGCCATGGTCGGTACCATTGATATGATCCTCATTTAACGGCGACCGAAGATATAGAGCGTACGCTCTTCGCTCACGACTCCGAGCAAGCCCTCGTAGAGTACGACCGGCGCCAATACGGGACCATTAACCTTGTATTTCCATAATAGGCGCCCACTGGCCAACTCCAGTGCATAAAGATAACCATCACTTGCGGCACAATAAGCGGTCTGGCCCGTAATCGCCGGCGAACTGCGTACAACCCCTTCAGTCTCAAAGCTCCACCGCACCTCACCCGTGGCCGTATCTAAACCGTAAATATGGCGGTCGACACATCCGGCCACGAGCGTACCCGCCCCCACCGCCAAGTCCTCTGTGAGCAAGCCGCCCAAGGCTTGCTGCCAGAGGACAGCGCCGCCATCGCTGGCGACCGCGACCACCTTGCCGGAAGCGGTCGCGGTAAAAACGCGGTCCCCAGCGGGCAATGGCCGCGAGCGCAACGCCTCACCCAACTCCTGCCGCCATTTTTCGTCCCCGTCTGCCAGGGCCAAAGCGAGCAATGTACCTTCGTTCGTCCCCGCAAAGAGCAAGTCTTCACCTACAGCCACCCCCACGCGCACTCGCTCTTCGAGCGCGACCTGCCATAGCGCTTCGCCGTCAGAGGCGCGCAAAACATCTATGGTGCCTTTTTCATCGACCACCAGCAGCGTATCGCCACTAACCGCCGGAGCCCGACAGAAGCTGCCGGGGTGGAACCACCGCTCTTCCAGGGTCCGCCGATCCATCGCCAACAAACCCGGCTCCCCCCCCTGCACAGCCAACAAAAACAACGCGCCGGCCAGCACACCCGGTCCACAAGCCAATTCGTCATAACTCTTCTTGCCCAATTTCGCGCCGGTATGGCGATTGAAAGCATGTAGAGAAGGTGAGGTCGACAATTGCAATGCCAGCGATCCGGCAAAGACTACGCCGCCCAGCGGAGCCCCATCCAGTTGCCGTTCCCACAGCAATTGCAACGGCGGCTCGGGCCCAACGCCCATAGCTGCCCGCATAGGTGTCCCCACCTCGCCGAGATAAAACACCTTCTCGCCGCACCCGACAATAAAGAAGAACGCCATACAGGCAATCGCCATACGCATCCTAAAAATCCCAACCAAAAAAGAAATCCCATCGCGTATCGCCCTCGACCGATTTAAAATCGGTACGCCGCGCCCCGTCGATACGAAAAACGAAGACGCCCCCCAAGGCCAAGCGGGCACCGACACCAAAAGCCCCGCGCCACTCGTCGAAATCGTCGTTCCAGGCATTGCCCGCGTCGAGAAAAAGCGCGCCCCGAAACGCGCTGAAATCCATATTGCCAAAGGGAAGGCCGATCAACAGCCGATCGACTAGGGGAAAGCGCAACTCCTGATTAATCAGAATCATTTTGCTGCCCCATATTGAGCGCCAAGGATATCCCCTCAGGGTCCAACTCCCCCCGATCGAGAAAAATTCCGGCACGTCGCCGGTAGACCGACGGCCCATTAGGCGGATCGCATAGGCACTACGTTGGGAGAGGCGGACATATTGCCGATAATCGCCGAAGAGCGTGATATTGAAACGCCGGGACGTCTTAAAATCGACGGTCTGCCCCAAACCGATACTATAGCGCCTGCCCTCCAGCGGGCCAGTCGGTACCCATAGGCTACTATCGTGGGTATAGCTGATAAAATTATTGGCCAGCCAACCATTGAGCCTGCGGCCCTCAAATTGCCTGTCAATCTCCGAACGACGCAGCGATAGCCTGGTCTCGATTCGGTCATGCCGGGAAAACGGATAGCTCAATCCGATATGGGCTCCGGTGCGTTTTTCGCGCACAAAACGACCAAAACGACTAGAAAAGCGGTCGTTGAGTCTAAACACTCCCCAAGAGACATTGAGTCTTTGGCCCAGATGCAAACGCGACAGGGCGAGATTCAGCCCATCGAAAAATCCCGTGCGGCTACCGGCGATATGCGAGAGCACAAAATAGTACTGGTCGTTGCCCAATACATCGCTCAGCGCGACTTGAATGCCGCCCGAGGTGCCGAATTCTGGGTCCTGCGAGATCTGGCTCTGGGCGATATCCAGCCCCATCTTCCGCTCATAGGGGCGTTTTGCGATCTGGCTCTCGCCGTGCAAACCCTGCAAGGTCCACGGCTCTGCGCTCGCTGCGGTGACCGCCTGCCACTGCACTTTGGCGCTATCAGAAGCCGTCATCTCTAATTCGTAAATCTGAAAACCACCGCTTTGAAAACCGGAAAAAAGCAGCGTTTCACCGTCGGCTGACAATACCGGATCGAAAGCCCCGGTCAACACGTTAGTCAGGCGCCTCGTGCCCGCCCGCTCGCCATTGCTTCCATTTTCCAGCCGCACGGAATAAATATTATACATCGTGTCGCGGTCTGAACTAAACACGATTTCGCTGCCGTCCGGACTCCAACGCGGTTGCGCATCGTTGTGCTCGCCGTGGCTTAGTGCCAGGATTTCTTCGCTTTCTACATCGTAGAGAAAGAGATTGTAGAGCCCGTGGCGCCCCCCCTTCCAACGATCCGAACTGAAGACGATGCGTTGACCGTCGGGTGACCAATCGGGATCGCGGTCGTGGTAGAGATCGTGGCTGATCGCGTGCAGGCTTTCGTCTTCGAGGTCGACCAGATAGAGATCGGTCAACCCGGCCTGGTCACTACCCGAAAAAACCAATCGCCGGCCATCGGGAGAAAAAGAAGGCGTCGCCATAGCCACCATGCCTTCAAAAGCCAGGTCTTGCACCTGTTTATTCTTTTCGATATCCCAGAGATAAAGATGATCCCGCCCTCGGCTCTTAGCGGAAAAAGCCAGCAATTTCCCGTCGGGAGAGACCGACGGCCGCGTCCCAAGCGGGTGCAGCGATTCGAAAATGGGCAGCCGTTCTCCCTCGACCACAATCTTCGACTCGCCGTCGTCAAAGCGCGAGTGCACGATCTGGGTATAGCCTTGGTCGTTGCGGAAATGATAGAATCCGACGCTGTCGCCGTAGGCTATTTCGGGTTTGATATTAAAACCCGTTTTGGTGCGCGCTTTGGCCAGTTCATTCGGTGGGTCGTGATCGGCGATATCGGGCAGGTAATGCTTGCGCAGATGGTACTGCCAGGATTTGTCGAATTTTTCCAGCGATTCACCCGTAGTGATCTCGAAGATCTCGGCGAAGGTCTCCGCCCGCCACCAATTGCCAAAAAGCTGTTCGAAGACATCTTTGCCGTGCCGGTCGGCCATAAAATGGCAGATCGACTCGCCTTCTTTGTACATCTGATAGGTGCCGTTGATATAGTACATCTGGGCGATGGGCACCAGTCGACGGGCAAAGAGCGCATCGCGGATGACCATATCGCCGAAACTCGCCCACTCGCTCGACCAATATTCGGCCAAGCCCTCGGTAAACCACAGCGGCGCCGGACGAAAATCGAGAATAGAGTGCCGCTCCATAACCCGGGCGATGCGGTCAAAAGTGAAGACATGCACCAGTTCGTGGTGTAGGACTCGCTCGAAATCGGGATAGGACCCGCTCAAGGGCATCGCCACTCGCCCTTTGAGATATTCGGTAAAACCGGCGACGCCTTCGGGCAAAATATTGGGGATGATATTGGTCTGTTCGAAGTAGATATGCGAGGAATAGACGACCAGCGGCACGCGCCGTTTGACCGTATGCGCGAATTTTATCTCCAAATCGGCGAATTGCCGTTCGGCCATCTGCGCGGCATAGGCGGCGAGCACCTCTTCTTCGGCGAAAAAATAGACGTCGAAATGCTCCGACTCCATCTTTTGCCATTCGAACTCGGCATATTGCACCTTGTTCTTGCCAAAACTGGTAAACTGGCCGCTCGCGGCCGTAGCCAATAACGCCAGCGCTAACGCCGCAAAGCCTAGGCTATTACGCACCTTTGAGATACCCCCCAAAGCCCGCCGCCGACTCGACCGGCCGATGGATATGCACCTTATGACCTTCGGCCAAGCCGTCGCGATAAGCCGCGCTTTCGGCCACCCCTGAACCATAGCGGGTCTGGACCCTGGGGTTGATATAGCGGTAATAGGTTTTGAGCTGACTGTCGCCTTTCCAGACAAGAGCCCTGTCCGTGACGATTTGCTGTTCTTGCTCGGACAGTTTGTGGTGAAAACCTTCCAAAACACCGCCGTAATAGCGTTGGCGTTCGCGATTGCCGGGCAAGGCATGTGCGACCCTGTAGTCCGACCACAGCCGCTCTAATAACCCGCGCAGAAAGGCATAGACATATTCGGCCATATCTAAACTGGCGGGAGTGCCGTAAATCTCCAGCACCGTGCCCGGCTTATCCTCCCTTGCCCTGTAGGTAGGCACCCACAAGGTCTCGACAAAGAAAAATTCCTGCAAGATCAACGCCAGCCACAACTCGTAGGACGCACGGCGGCCCTTAATGGATCCAAGGCAACGATGGCCAAAGGCCCGTTCCCGATTGATCTGCACTGCGTCGATATTGTATTTGAGCAACAGTCGCCGTGCTTTTTTAACTGCCGTTTCGGCCTCATGTTCGTTTGGGCTATCGGTCAGCGAGAGCACCTTTTGCAATCTTTGCAGCAAATGATCCTCAGCCGATTTCCCGTGTTCGTCCTCGGCCTTGGCCCTGGCCGCTGGCGTACAGCGCAGCTTTTCGCAAGATCGACGAAAAGCCGGGCCGTGCGGGGTCTCGCCAACGGCCTTGAGCACCTCATGGGCGTATTGGTGCGCCATCTCGTGTCTCAAGGTCTCCATAACACAGAGCCACGGATCCGTTACTATATGTTCTTCAGCGATGCGCAACAAGCGCCTGGAAATATTCCAACTACCTAATACCTCACCACCGCCACCCAATTCAATAAGCGGCACACGCAAAACACCGTCGAGGTATTCCTCGTTATAGTGGTGCCACCACCGGTATAACTTGCGGCCCCAAGCCCGGTGCAAGTCGGACTCGCCCCTCGGCTCGGTCATCGTTAGCGCAAAGTGCGCAGAAATGACGGACTAAAGGTTCCGCGCGCTACCTCTTGCACCGGTCCCTGCATGGTCAGATCGTAATCTTCGTCAATATCGATGTGCAAGGTGCCGCCCGGAGCCTTTACCGTAACCGGGCTTTTGACCAACCCCAAACGCACCGCCGCGCTGGCTGCCGCACACGACGACGAGCCCGAAGCCTGCGTTTCACCCGCACCCCGCTCCCAGATCAGAATATAGATCGATTGCGGTCCGAGCGGCACGGCCAATTGCACATTGATGCGCCGGGGAAAGAGCGGATGGTTCTCCAACTCCGGCCCCAAGACCAATAGCTCCTCGCGCGTCCACTCCTCGCCCTTGTCCTTAAAAATAATGCAGTGCGGATTGCCGACGCTGACGCCGGTAAACTTATACTTCTTACCACCGACCTTAATCGTCTGCTCTACCAACTCTTTGGCCTTGAGCGTGCAAGGTAAAGCCTTCGGAACAAAGGTCGCCTTGCCCATCTCAACCGTCGCCGCACTAGCCTCGCCGTGCCCGTCTACATGCAGTGCAATACTGACGAGGCCGCCCTTGGTATCGACGGTGAAATTCTTTTTGCGCACCTGGCGCGTAGCGTGCAGATACCGGGCAAAGATACGCAGTCCATTGCCCGATTTCTCCGCCTCGCTGCCGTCCGGATTATAGATCCGCAGACCAAAGTCTGCCTTCTTTGACTTTTCCAACGCCAGAATCCCATCACTGCCCACACCCCAGTTGCGGTCGCAGACCTTGCGAATATTGCCCGGCGACAACTTAAAACTCAACTCTTTCGGGTCGACGGTGATATAATCGTTGCCCAGGCCGTGCCCCTTAAAAAAACCATTCTTCATAGTATGCTTTCTCCTTGCTCTTCCAGAACTTAGAAAGTTCGCCTGGTAGGGTCAACAGGGTTTGAAGATGCCCCAGTTGCCAATATATTAGTCCCTATGTTATGCCTAGTCACCGCCCTCCAGGCCGAAGCCCGCCCCCTCATCGCCCACTATAAGCTACAAGCGATTCAAGGCCATGCTTTCCGGCTCTATACCGGCAACGGACTGCGCCTGATCGTCTCGGGCATCGGCAAGGTCGCTGCCGCCGGAGCCGTCGCCTACCAATGCGCTTTATTAGACAATTCACCGGCAGCCTGGCTCAATGTTGGTATCGCGGGACATGCGAATAAAGAAGTCGGCTCAGCGCTACTCGCACACAAAATTACCGATACGACCAATGACAAGACATTTTATCCGATATTTACTGCTGCACCGGCCTGTCCCACATCCCCGCTATATACTGTAGATCAAGCTGAAAGCGCCTACGCGACAGACTGCGCTTACGACATGGAAGCGAGTGCAGTCTTCGAGACAGCTCAGCGCTTTACCAGCGGCGAATTAGTGCATTGCCTGAAGATCATCTCCGACAATCCGCAAAACCCGATCGGAAATTTTGACTTAAAAAAAGTCGCAGGATTAGTCGAAAGCCAGCTCGAATGCATCGGTCAAGTCGCCGCGACATTGCAAGACTTGAGCCAACAGCTTGCTGAATTACAAGCGACTCCAACCAGTTATAACGACATTAGTGGACGCTGGCATTTTACCGTAACACAACAGCATCAGTTGCGCGGCCTGCTGCAACGCTGGCAGACGCTTATGCCTACGCGAGACATTGTAGACGAGGACCTACTGAATTTCAAGAAGAGCAAAGAGGTTTTGCACCATCTCGAACAGCAACTTTTGCAAGCAGATTTAACCTTAACTGAAGCGCCTTAGACCATGTTTGATTTCATTTACGCCGAAGAAGAGATTATCGAGCATACTCGCACTCAATCCATAATAGAACGCTACCCGGCCGCCCAACTCGTGCCCTGCGCTCGCTATGGCGAAATCTTCAATCGCGCCGCGCAGAATTTCCGCCTGCAAAAAAAACGCCCCGCATTGATCCTCGCCCACAAGGCCGGCAATCGCGTGTTGCCCGCTCCAGCAGGTTATGGCATCGGCAGCGAAGACAATTATTATTTCTCGCACATGCTCAACTGCCTCTACGACTGCCGCTACTGTTTTTTGCAAGGCATGTATCGCTCAGCCCACATGGTGCTCTTCGTCAATTACGAAGACTTCCAACAAGATATCTCCGATACCATAAAATCATTCAATACGACGACTCCTTATTTCTTTTCCGGCTATGATTGCGACAGCCTGGCGATGGAAGGCATCACCAACTTTACAGCAGAATTCCTACCCTTCTTCGCCGAGCACCAACAAGCCTATTTCGAGTTGCGCACTAAAAGCATCCGCACCAAAAGCCTGCTAACAACACAATCCTTAAGCAATTGCGTCGTAGCCTTCAGCATGACACCTCCGGCACTCGCATCTGAATTCGAAGCGGGCGCCCCACCAGTCTCTCGGCGCCTCGAAGCCATTGCCGCCTTACAGCAGCGCGGTTGGCCCATAGGCCTGCGCTTCGACCCGCTGATCTACGACCGCGATTACCAGACGCGTTACCGCGACCTATTCGCGCAAGTGTTCTCTACGGTAGAAATCAAAAATCTGCACTCGGTCAGCCTCGGCCAGTTTCGCCTGCCGCGCGAGGTCTACAAAACCATGCACAAGCTCTACCCGGACGAAAAGCTACTCGCCTACGGCTTACAAGAAAAAGACGGCATGGTCTCCTACCATTCCGACCTAGCTCGCCAGTTACACGATTTCTGCGCAACAGAATTGCTCAAGTATATCCCCGACGAAAAATTCTTCCCCTGCCCCTCAACTACACTTATAAAGGTCTAAGCCATGCGCGTTCTCATCACCGGCGCCAGTTCAGGCATCGGCCGCGCCACTAGCGAAAAACTGCTCGCCGACGGCCATCAAGTCATTGGCCTAGCCCGCGATTTCGACAAATTCCCCTGCAGCGACAAAAATTTCATTACCCATTCCATCGACCTTGCCGACCTCGACAAGCTACCCGCACGCTTAAAAGAGTTAACCGTCCACTACCCTGACCTCGACGCCTTAGTCCTCAACGCTGGTCGTGGCCAATTCGGCGACCTCGAGCAATTCTCCTACGAGCAGATCCGCGCCCTAACCGATCTCAACTTCACCAGCCACACCTTCGTCGCCCGCGCCTTCGTGCCTCAGATGAAAAGAGCCCGCCATGGGCACCTAATCTTCACCGGATCCGAAGCCGCCCTTACCGGCACACAAAAAGGCAGTCTCTACTGCGCCGCCAAATTTGCCCTACGCGGCTTTGCACAAGCCCTACGCGCTGAAACCGCTCGCTCTGGCTTGCGTGTAACCCTGATCAACCCCGGCATGGTGCAATCCTCGTTCTTCGATGAATTGGATTTCCAACCTGGCGACGATGCGGACAATTATATTCTACCGGAAGATGTAGCTGAGGTTATCACGCAGGCATTGATGGCGCGAGACGGGACAGTGATTGATGAGATTAACCTGTCGCCGCAAAAGAAGGTGCGAACGTCAAGACGGAATAAAGAGGGGAAACAATAGTTTTTTATTTTTCTACTTTTACCACCTCTATATTACTGTACCTTATTAATCAAAATCACCGGCATCACTGGTAGGCCACCGGCACCGCCATACGGAGCAGGCCAGGGATGGCCGACGAGAATGAGCGACAAGGTATCCCCGGTGGCCGTTGTGCAACATCACCCACAATAAATGAAATGACAATATGAATTACTTTCTAACACTCCTGCTCCTCACCTCAACCCTCACAAGCTGTGCCAACGTCCGTCGGCAATTAGGGCAAGCCTTAATTACCGACGAAACCGAAATGAAACTCGGCACAAAATTCGCAGCAGAGATTGAAGCCAAAGAAAAAATCCACCCCGACCGACGCCTACAAGCCTACATCCAACGCGTCGCCACTCCCCTTATAAAAAATGCCTTGCAAGACCGCCCCAACATTGAATACAACATCAAAGTCATCGACGACCCCAAACAAATAAACGCCTTCGCCGTACCCGGAGGTTTCCTCTACGTCTACAGCGGCCTCTTGCTTATCGCCGAGGACGAAGCCGAAATCGCCGGCATTCTCGCGCACGAAATCGGCCATATCGTCGGCCGCCATTCCGCCAACCAACTCGCCGCACAATTCGGCATGGACCTGCTCGTCGGCATCACCTTAGGTGAAGATCCATTGCAACTCGGGCAGATCGCCGGCCAACTCAGCGGCGCGCGTTTTAGCCGCGACGACGAAAACGAAGCCGACCGCTACGGCGTCAAATACACCGTCGCCGCCGACTACGACCCGCGCGGATTAATCGATTTTTTTGCGAAATTAAAACAGATGAAAAACAGCCGGTCGAGCGACCTAGGAAAACTCTTCGCCAGCCACCCGCCCACCGGCGAGCGGATCAAGCACATCGAAAAGCTCATGCTCAAATATGGCGTCGAAGGGGGCGAAAGGCACCGCAAACGCTTTTTACAGGCGACGGCAGGTCTGCGCCGCGCTCACTCTTCGGCCCATTCAGGGTATGGGCGAAAATAAAGCCGCGAAAACATGGAGAAATGCCCCCCCTCGCGCTCCTTCGCCGTGACAATCAAACGGTTCATCGGCCGAGTCAGTGGCCGGTCCGGACGATAAGACAACACACCCGTTTTCGCGTCATAGACCGCATCGACCCGGTCCCATTCAGAGAGGAACATATTGATAATGCCCGGTCGATAGCGCGTCGGATCTAAAAGCCGCAGGCTTAATTTTTCCGGCGAACTAACGTTCAGCGAGATCGCTTCGGGCTGAACATCCGCCACATGTAGCGGGGCCAAATTCAGCTTGAAGGTAAAACGTTCAAGACTCATATTCGCCCCGACGATCGCCACCCTGGGTATCAATTGGTGATCGCTAAACTCGTCTACCCCCCCCTCGTCTTGCGTGAACATCAGTTCGAAACCCAACTCCTTGGCAATGGCAAGCACCGTTTCATTGTATTCGCCGAACGGATAAGCCAAGACATCCGTATCAATGCCGTGATCGACAAAGGCCTTTTGCGCCCTCTTTAGGTCCTTGCGCACCCATACCGCGTATTCTTCTGGAGTGTGTCCCTTTTCCGGCTGTCCCATATGCGGGTGAAAGTGGCTATGGTTGCCGATCGTCGCCCCCCAATCGCGTATTTCTTCCAGCATCGCCCAATCCATATAGACCGGGCTTTCGCTATAGAGCGGACTGGTATTGGCAAAAAGTGTAAAGGGATAGGCAAATTCTTTGAGCAAGGGGAAGGCGTGCTCGTAAATCGAGCGATATGGATCGTCGATGGTGATCAATACGGATTTTTGCGGAAAGGGCTTTCCCGTTGCCAACAACTGACGAAATTCGTGCATCGATAAGACGCGATAACCTTCGCGTTTTAGAAACTCAAGTTGCTCGCGGAACATATCCGAGGAAATATTGGTACTGGGATAACGCGATTCATCGAAGCGATGATAAAGCAATACCGTGACATAACCGGGTCGTTCAGCTTGGGCCTCAAAAACAAGGGGCACCAAAATGAAAAATACCAGATACATATTCCGCATTTAATCCACCCGCGTGTCTAAGTCCTGCAAATTGTTGTGCCGAATCATCTGCCGCACATCGTCGATATAATCTTCCCCGCGTGTCGAATAGGCCATAAGGCCCCCCGCTAGCGCTTCGCCGGTTATTGCCTCTCCTTGCCGCCGAAGTAAAGCCCGCTCTTTGCGCAGCGTTTGATAGGCCGGATGCGAATTTAAATTATGCATATAGCTGCGGACACTGGCGGCGATGGTGGGGAAAGAGGCCAAGCGAAAACGGGCATCCTTAGCGCCTTTCGCCACTATACCTCCAGCTTTTTTCGACCAAATTCGCTGCCCATAGAGGTTATTGCCCTGCTGGCTAAAGCGCGAAGAGCCCCAACCCGATTCGATCGCGGCCTGGGCCAGAGCGAGGGAGAGTGGAATCGGTCCGACCTTGACGAGCAATTCGCGCAGCGTGTCGCGATGGGTAGGCATAGCTTTGAGCCGATACAATTTGCTCATATCGGCGATAAATTGCTCGTCAACCGCCGCTACTTCGGCTTGCTCAGCCAAGCGCGCCAAGCGTCGATGCCGAGCGTCGAGAATCGAATTGTGAAACGAGACGATAGGTTTTAACGCGATGAAAAAAAGGGCCTTCTTGCGCCGGACGGGCTGCGCCTGCAAAGCGGCGGGGATATTTGCCGCACTTACATTGTAATCAGCGTTCTCTGAAGAATAAGTGTGTATGTTTTGCAAATCGGCCACTGAATCAGCTCTTATTGCAAAAAGCGCTTCGCTGGGTGCGAAAACCAGTGAATCCGGGGCCGATGTCAGCAGTAATCGATAGCGCAAAGAAACGCTATCCACCAGCGAAACGGCGACGAAGTTCAGGTCTTTCGGAAAGTATAGATTGCCCGCTGGCTTTGACTCGGCAATCGCCGTCGCCGCTTGAGCCGATCGGCCGTCGGCTTCGTTTTCGGTCGACCCACAAGCAACGCTCAGCAGGCCAATGGCTACGCCGGTAAGGATTCCTGGGCTGCGCACTAGACAGCGCAACCGACGACCGCTGGCCGCTAGGATAGGCCGCAAACGTCCTCCGACATAACCACTCGCACCAGTTAGCAATATGACTTCTTCAGCCATGGTTCTCCTGTCCGTTGCCAACGCCACTGATCGCCCCCCACGCACACTGGCCCAAACCCAGTATAGCCCGCCATTGCACAATCCGCAAAATTCCGTTCGCCAAATATCGCACCGCAAATGCCCCATCCTCCCCCCGTATATTTTTTCTCCACTGCTGACTTGACTTTTACCTTAGTTATAGTATATACATGACAAAATAAACGGCCCCGTACAACTAAGATCGACAACCCGAGACCTTGTGTATGTCCATCAGCAGCCCTTGGTACCACAATCTGATCCGCTGGTTCGACTCCTCCAATTCCTACCGCGACCAGGTGATCGGCCACTACGGAACCGAATGGCTCCGCGCTCTGCCCTTTGGCCTGGTTCACCTGGCCTGCCTTGGTGCATTCTGGGTCGGTTTCAGCCCGACCGCGTTGGCGATTGCCGCCGCCGCGTATGCCGTACGCATGTTCGCGATAACCGGTTTTTACCACCGCTATTTCTCGCATCGCACCTTTAGCACCTCGCGCTGGGCACAATTCCTCTTCGCGCTTATCGGCAACAGCTCCCTGCAGCGTGGTCCACTGTGGTGGGCCGCCCATCACCGCCAGCACCACCGCTATGCCGACCAACAGACCGACCCCCATTCCCCACACCAACACGGCTTCTGGTGGAGCCATGTATTGTGGATAACCTCGCGCCAACATTTCGCCACCGATCTGAACGCCGTTCAGGACTTGGCCCGCTTCCCCGAATTGCGTTTACTCAACCGCTTCGACTTTCTCGTCCCGTCGCTCTTCGCCGCCGCCCTCTATACCCTTGGCAGCACACTCGAGACCCATATGCCGCACCTCGAGACGAATGGACCGCAGTTATTGATTTGGGGTTTTTTCATCTCGACCATCGCGCTTTTCCATGCCACTTGCACCATCAATTCGCTGGCCCATCAGTTTGGCAGTCGCCGCTACCCCACCGACGAACACAGCCGCAACAATGGCTGGCTGGCCCTGCTCACTTTTGGTGAAGGGTGGCACAACAACCACCATTATTGCCCCGGTGCCTGCCGCCAGGGCTTCTTTTGGTGGGAGATAGACCTGACCTATTACGGACTGAAGGCGCTCTCCTGGCTCGGCATCATCTGGGACTTGCACCCCGTACCCGACCGGGCTTACCGCCACCAGCAGGAACGATGATCGAGTCACTCGAAGCCCCTAAAAAAGTCGCCATCGTCGGCAGCGGCGTCTCCGGCCTCGTCGTCGCCCACCTGCTGCACCCGAGCCACGAGATCACCCTCTACGAAGCCGGTAGCCATATAGGTGGGCACACCCACACACACGCCGTTGAACAACAAGGTCGCCCCTACCAGGTAGACACCGGCTTTATCGTCTACAACGAGAAGACCTACCCCAATTTCATCAAATTACTCGAACAACTCGGCGTCGTCAGCCAGCCGAGCAATATGAGTTTCAGCGTGCAATCGGCCGAATCTGGCCTCGAATACAACGGTACCTCCCTCAATCACCTTTTCGCGCAACGGCGCAACCTGCTGCGCCCCTCGTTCCACCGCATGCTGCGCGATATCCTTCGTTTCTACCGCGAAGCCGGCGAGATGCTCGAAGGCCATGACCGCAGCACCACTCTCGGCGCCTATCTGGCAGACAACCGCTATGGCGACGAATTCGTGCGCGACCACATCATCCCGATGGGCGCCGCCGTATGGTCCGCCGACCCGGCCGGGATGTACGAGTTCCCGGCAAGCAGCTTTATCCGCTTCTTCCACAACCACGGTTTCCTCCAGCGCAAGGACCGACCGCGCTGGCGCGTAATCCAAGGCGGTTCGCACCGCTATGTCGAAGTGCTGACCCGCCCGTTCACCGACTGCATAAAGCTCAATACTCCCGTGCAATCGATTACCCGCCACCCCGACCACGTCGAAATACGCGCCCACGGGCATGCACCCGAACGCTTTGACGAAGTTGTCATCGCCGCCCATAGCGACCAAGCCTTGTCCATGTTAGACGACCCGACGCCCGCCGAGAGCCAGATTCTCGGCGCACTGCGCTACCAACCCAACGAAACCGTGCTGCACACTGATGCCAAACTCCTGCCGCGCAAAAAACTGGCCTGGGCCAGTTGGAATTACTACCTTCCCCGGCAACAGACCCAGACGCCGACCGTGACCTACAATATGAACATGCTCCAGACCCTCGAAAGCCCCCGCCCCTTCTGCGTCAGCCTCAACCGCCAAGACGAAATTGACCACACCCAGACCATCAAATGCATGACCTACCACCACCCCATATTCGACCTCAAAGCACTCGACGCCCAGGACCGCAAAAATGAGATCAGCGGCCGCAACCGCACCCACTATTGCGGTGCCTACTGGGGCCACGGCTTTCACGAGGACGGCGTGCGCTCAGGCCTTGACGTAGCCAAGCACTTCGGCAAGGCGCTCTGAGTCGTGCACAGCTGTATCTACGAGGGGCGGATCCGCCACCGCCGCTTCACCCCGGTGGAAAACCTCTTCAGCTACAGACTCTTTATGATGTATCTTGACCTGGCCGAACTGCCGCACCTTTTCGATCGACACAGACTCTGGTCGTCGGAACGCGGCAGTCTCGCGCATTTCCGCCGCCGGGACCACCTCGGCGACCCCGATACGCCGCTCGAAGAGAGTGTGCGCGAACACGTACGCCAACACACCGGCACGCGCCCGCAAGGCCCCATCCGCCTACTGACCCACCTGCGCTACTTCGGCTACCGTTTCAACCCCGTCAGCTTCTTTTTCTGTTTCGACGGCGAAGACCGGCAGGTAGAAACGATCGTCGCCGAAATCACCAACACCCCTTGGGGCGAACAGCATCTCTATGTTTTGGCCGAAGACCTCAATAGCGGCCAGGGAGCAAAGAAGCGCTACGCCTTCGACAAAAATTTCCACGTTTCGCCCTTTATGGCGATGGAACAGCAATACGTCTGGCGTTTTACCCAACCCGGACCGCACCTGTCGGTCCACATCGACAATTGGGAACGCAACTGCCGCCTCTTCGACGCGACGATGACCATGCGGCGCAACGAAATTACCGACCGCTCACTAGCCCGCGTGCTCTGCCAATACCCGCTGATGACCGCCCGGATCACCGCGGCCATCCACTGGCAGGCCGCAAAACTCTATTTGAAAAAATGCCCCTTCTATCCCCACCCGAAATCGCTACAAACGGAG
>Ga0233434_1000365_pt1 | contig 52740 bp, 50 predicted proteins | sample SI_122_August201_4_FD_182738 | JGI IMG/M metagenome (GOLD analysis project Ga0233434, IMG submission 182738) | Seawater microbial communities from Saanich Inlet, British Columbia, Canada - SI_122_August2016_120_MG | ecosystem: Environmental > Aquatic > Marine > Inlet | place: Canada: British...
AATCCCAACACCACCAATAAAAACTCCCAGGGCATAGAGAAGTCCTTGAGAGCTGATACTCATCATAGGCCCTAGTTTTTTTCCGGCAGGAGAGAGTGATTTCATCACTGCAGTTATAAAAGAGGTTTCAAAAGTTGTTTTTACTGCGATCGATCTTGAAAAGCTATCGTTATAGCTTTTGGATAAAAATGCGCCTTGATTTAGTGATAAAAAATGACCACTCATGGGAATTTTAAATCCATGTAGGATTGATCCAATAACTACTTCTATAAGGGATAACTCAACAGACCTTTTAACGATGTGCCCATCAATATCAAAACTTTCATCACTCATTAGTAAAACTTCACTCGGTTAAACCCCCCATCTGGATAAACCATAATTTTGACCTGGGAAACGTTAACTGAATCATTTAAATTAAAAACCTTTTTGTTTCCGGCAAAGGGTTTAACAAATTCCATGCCCGTAAGTGGAATCCACTCTCCATCTTTTAAGCCTAGAAACTTCATATGATTTGGGTTGTTATTAACAAAAAAAGTAAAATCAATTTCTATCGAGGAGACGGTTCTTAATTCTTTAAACCCAACAATAACAAACTCTTCATTTCCTTCTTTTCTACTTCTAGCTGTTTCAAAACCATCAAACATATTAACTGGCTCGTAAGGTGAAAGTATTGATTTTGCCGGGGAGTAATGCTCGTTTGAGGCTTCTACAATGAATGTATCACTTAAATTAAAGTCAAGACCAATAGGCTTTTTTACTTGTGGGATTTCATCCTTGTGTCCTTTCGATTTGCCATCAAAGCATGAGGCTTGATCTTCTGGTAACTCATCAAAAACGCCAATTCTTGATAAGCCTCCGTCAGGATACGTTATAACCTTAAGTCTGTTCGTAGAAATAACTTTATCTACTTTCAGCTTTAAAACAGAATGGCCTTCAATCTTTGTTTTTGAAATGACCTTCTCCCAAGAATTATTAGAATAAGCAAGGACCTCAACATACTCGACCTGATTACCAAGGTGATACTTAGTACAAAAACTCAAAAATCTTGGAGTAATTTCTTTTTGGAATTTTAAAACAAGTTCCTCTTTACCTTTAAGTGAATGCCTCGCACTCTCCCAGCTATCCATAATTTTCCCCTGTTTTCCAAAAAGGGCCGGGTCAAATACAGGAACAAATTGAGACACACAATTTTCTGCTCGCGCGAAACGATCATTCGTCACCGAAGCTACTTCAGCATGTTTTATTAAGTTATACTCAGATAGCGAATCAAGTTTCGACGAGGTTCTGTCTATTTCTTCTGAAGAGGTTTTTTGAAACCCATCTAAAAGAAGGTTTTTATAGCCAAAGTTAACAATATTTTCTTGAGTCATATTCGCTGAATCAAATAGTGCAGAGTCTAGTTTTTTGTAATCAATGCCAGAGATGTGAAGACTTTTAAAAATAAGCTTTACTGCCTTTGCAATAAAAGGAACTGCTTCGTTATCACTATTTGAAAATATGGTGACGCCTTTTCCATAATCAGGCCCATCAAAGCAATGAAGAAAAATTCCTCTGAAACCATCATTGGCCCCCTGATGAAGCATGAATTTATTATCCCCGGCCTCAATGGTAAAAATGCCTTGCCCCATTGATGCACTCATAAATTCAATACTGCCTAGATCAAGTCCGTGGAGCTGTTCTACCGCTACGTCATGAGATATTCCACTATTAGTCTCTTTATATGATTTCCCAAGATGAGCTAAGTAACTGTGCATATCTTTAGTCGTACACATTGCTCCTGCAGCAAAAGCTGGAAAAATTTTAAAGTCACCTTTTATTGGGTTTGACTGCGTATGCCCTAAGGCATAATTCTTTATTAATTTTGGATTTGGAAAAAAAGTAGTATTTTTCATCCCTAGTTTTGTACAAAAACCTAAAATTTCTTTTTCAAGGTCATTGCCAAGGATTAGTTCCATTAAATATTGAAGAACAATAAATCCTGCGCCAGAGTAGTTAAAACTCTCTCCAGGTTTTGAAATGACGGCAACCGGCTCATAACCTAAAGACTCATTTCCAAAAACGAGCTCCTCAAGCGGAGGAAGACTTTCATCACTTTCTACTCCATTAACATAATGAAGGTTTAAGGCGGTATGATTCATTAAATGATTAAGCCTAGTTTGGTCTCCAAAATTTTGATTTGGCTCGTCGCCAGACTTTAATCGAAACTTAGAGCCATGTTCTTTTAATAAATCATTAACCTTTACTTCAAGTGAGATGTTATTTTTTCTAAAATACTCCAAACAAAAAGTAGTCCCAATAGATTTAGATAAAGAGGCGGCTTGAAATAATGTTTTTTCATCAACGGCCTCTCCCTTTTTTTTCTCTCCAAAACATATTTGCTGTAATGAATTGCCGGAAGAAATTGTTATCTGCGCTCCCACTACCCCGTTACTTTCTCTGAGTGCCTCAATTTTTGAATAAAGAGACTCACCCATATGTTGATCAATTCTTTTTTTTGTAATCTCAAAAAGCGCTGATCTTGCATTATCAAGTTCTTCTTCGAGGGAATTACCCAAACGCAGTAGAAGATTCTCATTAATTTCATTCGAAGATTTTCCCTTCGCAGATATTAAGTATTTTATTCCAAACTTATTAAGATACTGAGTGCCAAATTCAAGTAATTCATTTTTTACAACGTCAGAGTCAAGACTTACTTTTTTTTGCTCTGACTTTGCTTGAGCATCTAAGTTTTTTACCGACTCTCCAATATTTCCATGGAAACTGGAGGCTGAGATAATTTGATCTTTAGTAAAGTTTGAAATTACTTTTTTTGCGAGAGATTCAATGTAAACTGTATTGCTCGCCATCTTCTTAGCGAATTCATCCTCTCCACACATCTCAAAGAAAAAATACAAATCACTTAAGTATTTATCAATTTTATATTTATCGTTATCAAGTTTATTTACTTCAGACCAAGGGTCTTCGGAGTTTCTAATTTTATCATTTGTAAAAGGAAGAAGAAGCTCGGTAGCAAACTCCACAGGGGCACGATTCCCCATCAGGTGAAGCATTAATTTCGCCGCAACAGGGTACCACTTACTGGTTCGATCATTATATTTAACTTGAACGATTTTTTTATCATTAGAGTGATCTTTTCTAATAAATAATAATTCCTCATGAACAATTCTTACAAATTCTTCAAGACTAAAGCGTCCATGATAAAGCTCGTGCCATACTTCCCAACGAGACCTCTCTGCCGTCGCGAGATCATCCATAACCCTAACGGCAACACCGTCAATCTGATGTGGAAGTGCCACGCACCCATTTCCGCACAGCCAATCCGTTAAATACTGAAGAGTTTGAAAAACATTGTATCTAATTTCTTCGGGGTCATTATTTTTTATAAAATCAGATTCTTTTATATCGGAAACAATCAAAGAACGAGCAAACATCTCATCTAAAAAATCAAGCCCCTCAATATCTTTTGAATCAATAAAATCTTTTATCTCTTTCCTATATGGCTCATCAAGTAAGTCATCAATTAGATCATTTAAAAACTCTGGCTTGTCATTTGTTCTATGTTCCCAAGCAATGGCCATGGCCATTCCAATCCGAACAAAGTCTGGGTGTGCGACCCAAAATCCATTTAGGCCTCGTCTGAGCTGAGTGATAACGTCTTTAAAGTAACCTCGAAGGGTAATTTGAAAAGAAGGACTATTTAATTCGGTTCCAACAGGTAAAACACCATACATGCCACCGACTTTTATGCCACCTCTTTGCCCAACAACACCTGAAAGAAGTTCATGTGAAGCCTTAATATATTTAATAACAATGTTTGGGTCAGCCTTTACCGGTATTCTGTAATTTGAATCCTCTTTAAAAAGACGGGCCGTTGAGCCAAGGAAATCATGCCACCCAAGAGAAGCACCCACAAAGTAAGGGTAAAGTTCTGTGATAATTTCGTTGGCCCTAAAAATAGCTCGGGGGTTTTCAAGAACAATCATCAAGCGAATTGTCCCAATCGAATATGATTTATGATTTTTTTTAATAAGTCTTTCTGCTGTTTCCATTAAATTTTTAATGTAACGAGCTTCAAACTCAGTTTCTAACTTAGGAACATAAAAATTTAGGGCCTCTGGTTTATCCCAATAGTGAAATAAGTGTAGGGCAAAATCATATAAATGAAGTGGTAGTGGGTTGCCTTCATAGAAAAGAAAAGTAGAAGGCAAAGCTAGCCCAGGAAACCTTTTAAGCGGAAGAGACCTAAAGTCTTTTTCAATTCTGTAGTTTTTTTTACTTTTCGGATCAGTATACTCAAAACTCTCTTCAAAACACTTACCTAGATTTTCACCACTCGAGACAAGGTCATCTCTCATCGGTGTTTTAGAATCTTCATTATCTGCTCCCCAAAATGGAGAGGCTGAGGATGTGGAAAGAATTTTTTCAATTGAAGCTGGCTCATTTTTTATTTTACGATGATAACTATTCATCGCATTAATACACATCTTTTCATCCGCAGGCGGCCCAAACAAAGTTATGTGAGGCCCTCTTAGATAAGTTGGTACTTCTGCTATTTGAGGGTGCCCTCTACCGGAATAAAACTGCTCCAACTTCGGCCCTGCAACAATCTCACCGTTTTCATCATAAAGGCCTAGAATATTTTCATAATCCTTTGAGATATAATCAATTCCGGTTTCTTTATTTCTCCTGGATAAAAGAGGAACTCTTTCATCAATGAACTTTCTATCCAACCGTCTTTTTTCCAAAACGTGACTTAATTCTTCTCTCGTTTCATTATAAAGGTCGCAAATAAACTGAAGCGCCTCTTTGGTTTCTAGCCCTTTTGATTCCCCTATTTGCTTGATCCCCTCTACATTAAGGTGGGACGTCGATTGTCCAAGAAGAAATTCAAGATATTTATTTGAAACAAAGCTTTCATAATAAGGAATATGACGGTTCATAATTTTTAACTTCCGCGGTAAGTAGAGTAACCAAAGGGATTAACAAGAAGAGGCACGTGATAGTTTCGATCTATATTTGAAATTTTAAAAGACACAGGAGCATTCGTAAAAAAATGATCAACCCCTTGTCTTTGATAGTACTCCTCAATATAAAAAATTAATTTGTAATTCCCAGCACTTTTTGGACAGTTAAATTTTATTCGCCCATCGCTATCTGTCTTACTCGATTCAATTAACTTATCCTCCCCTCCTTGAGATATAAATAAGTCAACGCTTACTTCGGGTGCTGGGTTTCCAACTGATGTATCTAGTATATGTGTACTAATCATTTTTATTCCTCGTTTCTAAAAGTGACATCAACGGAGTCAACTATTCCGTTCGTTAAATCAATTTCTTTAGTGATCGTTCCAAAAACTTCATGCCAAAACTCAATTGTATATCTTCCGCTTGGAAGATTTTTAATCTCATAAGTTCCTTTTTTATCACTTATACCAAAAAACGGATGCTCAACAATAGCAATATAGGCTCCCATCCAAGGGTGCACACTACACTTTGTTTTTAACAATATCTCAGGCTTTTTAAACACAAGTGAGTTTCGTTGACCTTTTTTTGGCATACCAAAGTTAAATCTTTTGTTGTTTTTGGTGACCGATTTTACATTATGAAAGATTGGATCACTATTGATAAAAACAATTTCCTGCCCGACTCTTACCCCATTTACTCTTGGCACATAAAGACACCCTTTTTGGTCTACTTCAACAACTTCTTTGGGGATAGATTTATCATAAGACTTTCCCTCTAATCCCTTCGTAATTCGAACAAGAACATTTTTAAGCTTTCCATTATCAACGATGACTTCATTTGAATAAACCTGGCCTTTATGTTGCTTCGAGCAGGCTTTTGGTAACTGAAGTTTTTTCCCCTTCGGAATTTCTCCCTCAAAAGAGATAACCCCATTAAGATTGTAAAGTCTGGAGTCTACAGCTTTTTTCTCAAAAACTGGTTGTATTCTCTCATTTATCTCATCAGTTTTTTTAGGTTCTTCTAACTTCTTAATCTTTTTATTTACCTTTGGAGCAACATGAACATGCTCATGAGCGACAGGCTCAAAACTTCCCTCATCATCACTCGTTTTTGTATAGCTGATTGTTCCGATGATTAAGGCAATTCCAAACAATAAGATTTGTGCCGCCGTCCAAGGTTTAGAAAGTCGAGTAACAAAGTACTCCCTGATACAAGCGCCTGCTAAAGTAACCATTATCAACACAAGCCAATTATTTTCATGCCCATAGGTTGAAGGGAAGTGATTACTTACCATGATGAAAATTACGGGAAGAGTAAAATAGGTATTATGGGTTGATCTATTTTTTGCGTTTTTTCCCCACTCCTGATTAACTGGCTCACCTTTTTTAGAGGCCTCTACCATTTTTACCTGTCGAGGAATAATTCTCATCAACACATTTCCAACCATCCACGTTCCAAGCATCGCGCCCACATGAATATAAGCTGCTCGTCCACTCAATGTATGACAAAGAAAGTATGTAACTCCAACAAACCATAGAACAGTTAAAACATGGCCAACCCGAGGAGAATTTTTAGTCAACTCTGATTCCCAAAGCCGATCGTAAAAAACCCAGGACACAAAAATTGAACCAAGCGCAATTCCCAACCCCTGATAAAAGTTTATATCCGAAATTGTCTCATCTAGAAGATATGTTCCATTTCCCGCGTAATAAACAAGGCCGACAAGAATAATACCACTCATCCAAGTCCAGTAGGCTTCCCACTTAAACCAATGAAGATTTCGAGGAACTTTCGTTGGGCCCATCATTAGTTTTTCTACGTGATAAAATCCACCGCCGTGGACCATCCAGGCCTCACCAATATGCCCATCCCGAGTTGAGCTCTCATTTTTTTCAAAACTTCTATCCAACCACATAAAAAAGACTGAGGTCCCAATCCAGGAGACGGCCGTCACAATATGAAGCCAACGAAATAATAACAACAACCAGTCATATAAATCTTGATTCAAAAAAGCTCCTATTAGTGTAAAAGATGGAGTATTTAACCACAGGAAAAGGCATACAAGAAGGGCCTAGACCTAGGTTTTACCCTGATAAATAGTTAAATTAATTATTTTTATTTTGGCTCTAGCTGTAGTGAGATCCCCGTAAACCAAAAAGGTCTATTAAATGGATATGGTTCATTGTCTGAAAGCATTCCATCTCTAAACTGCATAGGCGTTCTTCCGGCTTGAACTCTTCCGTCCAGTCCTAAAGAAATAGAGTCAAATATTGGAAGACTAAGCCTCCCTGATAACGCTCCATATACGGAGTAATCACCCGATTTTCCCTCACTCAAACCACCTCTTAAAAGAGTCCCGACTTTAAAGCCCCCTAATGACTTAGCCCCTAGATTTAACTCTCCTAACAATGCTGTTCTATTTTTTATATTTTCACGCATTCCAGAGAAACTAAATTGTCCATGAGCGCCAGATAACCTCATTTTTTGTGGTGTAATAATAACTCCTGCACTTGTCACTGAATTTCTTTGAATCTCTGCTCCTGAAAGTGTTGCCCCATCAATTTCTCTTTGCTTAAGAAATAAGACGACATTTTCATCTGACTGAAGCAGAAGTCTTCCCCTGAGATCATTTCGATAAAACGTTTCTTTACAATTATTTAATATTTGAAACCTTGATTCAATGTCAGTTGTAAGTGAATGTGTAAGCTGGGCATGAATTTTTACTTTAAATGCAGCAAGGCTCAACACTCCAATCCTTAACCTGTCTCCTCTAGTCAATGAAAAGCTCTCTCCAATATTAGATCTGTCACTAAACTGATCTACCTTCGAGACTTCATTAAAGTGGGCCCCAATAAAACCAGAAAACTCTTTTTTCTTTGATAGTTTTTCATCAAAACAACTAATAAGATTTCCTCCCAACTGGGATCTTGAAAATTGTGTCCGAGACTCAGATTGGTCAGAGTACAATATAGCACCATCTACTATATTTTTTTCTTCATTACTTAGTCCATGACAATTACCTACTGGATCATCTTGAACTAGAGCGTAACTAATTTTAATCTTTATTTTCTTCGGTCCAACCTCCGTTACATCGCACTCTGGAGTAACTTTTAACTCCAGACTCTCCGACTTTATGGGTGGGTTTGAAAAACAATTTATTGAAAAAATAAAAATTAAAACAAAGTGATAGAAATTATTCATGACATACTCCCATACCAAATAGCGCAATTTTTATGGCCATTAGCTCTTATCATTTCAGCTAGATAGAATTAGAATTTGTTTAATCTTCAAACAACTTGGAACTTGAATTGAAATTAACATTATTACTTGTCTTAATAGTCCTCATTTTTGGATGCTCCACAAAGCAGATAACTATCGCCCATAGAGGCGCAAGCGCCTACCTTCCGGAGCACACATTAGAGGCCTACACCTATGCACATGCAATTAAATCTGACTTTATCGAACCTGATATTGTATTAACTAAAGATAGCGTGCCTATTTGTATCCATGATATTCATTTAGAAAATACAACAAATGTTGAGGAAGTTTTCTTTAACAGAAAAAGAAAAGACGGACGATGGTATGCAATAGATTTCACTTTAAAAGAAATAAAAATGCTCTCTGTTCATGAAAGAGAAAAGAAAAATAAAAAAAGAGTATTTTCAAAAAGGTTTCCGAGAAGAAAGTCGAGTTTCAAAGTACCGACCTTAGAAGAATTCATAGAACTTATCCAAGGATTAAATAAATCCACAGGCTATACCACAGGTATATACCCAGAAATTAAGGCCCCTGAATTTCACCTGAATGAAAAAAAAGATATTACAAAAATTGTATTTAATACTCTTAAAAAATATGGTTACGAAAAAAAACCTAAGGAAATTTTTATTCAATCCTTTTTTCCCAATACTCTCAAAAGACTAAAATACGAATTCAATACAAACATTCCACTAATACAACTGATTGCCGATGAGTCCTGGGGCGAATCAACGACTAAATACAATCAGATGATGACACTAGAAGGACTAAAGAAAGTTTCAATATACGCAGACGGTGTCGGAGTATGGCTTACTCACCTTAATAGAAAAAAGTCACTCTTTTCTATGATAAAAAAATCTAAACTTATCGTTCACGGCTATACTCACCGGCCAGAGACTGTAACAAATTTAAGAAAAGGCTTAATTAAAAGGCTAGATGGCATCTTTTCCGATGCACCTGACTTATTAGAGACAAAATAGCACCAGATATTATTTTGCTGTAAGAAATTCAAAAATCCAATCACTTAGACAGGTGTAATCTGTAAGAATGAAAGCTCTTTGGTTAGAAAATAAAACTAGAGTTGTCACAGACACACACTCTCATTCATCTTACAAAAACATAATTTTAATCGGAGAATTTTATATGTACTCATACATAAATGCCAAAGGGCCTCTCATTTTCATCATAGGGGCATCAATGTTATTCATGGACTTTGCGGAAGCAAGAAGAGATCGCAACTCTAGATCTGGATCTACAAGAAGTAGAAGTTCGGTTCACCGTTCAAACGGATCAAGCTCTAGAAGTATTTCTCGTACTACACCTAGATCATCGACGAGACCTTCAAGAAATGTTTCTCGTCCTTCAAGACCTAGCTCTGGAAATTATTCAAGCTCAAGGCCTACAACAAGACCAAGCACCAGGCCAAGTACGAGACCTTCAAGAAATGTTTCTCGCCCCTCAAGACCTAGCTCTGGAAACTATTCAAACTCAAGGCCTACAACAAGGCCAAGTACGAGACCTTCAAGAAATGTTTCTCGCCCCTCAAGACCTAGTTCTGGAAACTATTCAAGCTCAAGACCTTCAACAAGACCAAGCACCAGGCCAAGTACGAGACCTTCAAGAAATGTTTCTCGCCCCTCAAGACCTAGTTCTGGAAATTATTCAAGCTCAAGGCCTAGTAACAGAAGTAGATACACACCGAGACCACCAAGAAGAGTTATTCATCGAAGTACAACACAAAGAAGAACCAGTTACCATAGAAGTCATTATCATAGACCAAATTGGCACAGACCCGCTGTTGATTACCACACACACTACCACTCACATTATACCGGTATACCTTATCATCGATCTTATTGGTCATCCTCGAGAAGATATTCTTACACACTTCCTTACTCTGCAATTTATTGGGACACTTGGGTAAGGTATAGAATCCCTTATTCAAGCTGGGCCAATGGATATCAATTCTACAACGAATACCCTTACTACGTTTATAATGGTTACCTTCATCGATATAGTAATATAGATAGATGTGATTATGAACTTGTTGATGGCTGGACAAATGAAACGGTTAACTACTTTGATAATTACCAATGTAATCAAGGATATGATCTATGTGCCAGTGATCGAGACTATTACAACAGTATGGAAAACTCTTACAGATACTTCTGCTCTGAGAAGTTTTACTATGATGATTCCTATAATTATAACTGGGATGTTGAAAGAGACTTTTATTGGGATACTTACTAACAAGTTTGTGAGAGGTTAAATTTCTAACCTCTCACTTTCTTTTCATTTTTAAAAAAATGAAACAAAATAGAATCATAAATATTTTGGAGTCTACTTTGAAAATCTTTTTTATTTTGTTTTTCTCTTTAATTTTTTCGGCCAACACAAAAGCTGCTTGTACAAATGTAAGAGAAATCCATTATCGATCAATAAAACTTGAAGAAAGCTTTTCTGATTTAATTCATTCAATAAAAATTAATTTTCCCAGACGCTATAATTTTTACGAGTTTGCTGTCAGAGCTGAGTCTGATGTTCGGTTCATGACCTTTTCAACCCAGAGTGGTGCTATGCCCTGTGAAGTGACCGTCAATTCATTTACTCAACTTGGCTTTAGCTTCAATGTCTTAAAAAACTTTGTTGCGCGTTTTCAAAGTAGGAGACCTAAACTTTACAGGCTTTATAAGTCTGAATGGAGTTCAACCACTAAGAACTTTCAACTTCTCAAGGAACTAATAAGAGAAAATTAAACCTCTTTAACGACTTCCTCTAATGGTAACCGAAACTGCTCCCCCCACAAAGCTCTATCACTTGGCTCACCGACGCCAATGACCATCGCCGTTCTTGCAGGAGCTCTTAAGCCTAAAAGCTTTAATACTCTTAATTCGTCATGGCCCTCCATCATGCAGCTAGAAAACCCTTGAGCCTCAAGTGACAATACAAAGTTCTCTGCACCCAGAGCCGCGGATTTAATCGCAATCTCTTGAAGGTCTCTCATTGATCCAGGTCTTCTGGTTATAGGTCTAAATAGACCGGTGATAAAGAAACTTAATTTCTTAAAAGGTGTAAACACACCAAACCAACCAACTCTATAAGTAATAGGGACCAGTTTTTCATAATAAAATTTAACTAACTTTGGTGCATTAATTCTTTCAGCGTATTTTATAATTTCAGGATTTGAAATCTTCCATAGGTTCGGATCAGCTGTTATGACCACTAATTCCTTGGCCTCGCGTGCCGCAGACTGATTAAAACAATACTCAACCAGCTTTTTCTTTTTAGACGGGTCCTTAATCCACCAAAACCTCCAGGTCTGAAGATTTGAGCTGTTAGGTGCTTTCACCGCAGCCTCAAAACTTTTTTGCATTACTTCTTTTGGAACTAACTTATCAGTAAACTTTCGAGAACTTCGTCTTTTATTAATTGTTTCAAAAATGTCCATCTTTCTCACCTCTAAGTATCTAAAACTATTATTATCCATGTAAAATTTGGGAATTTTTTTCATGGGTCTCTTCACAATAAGTCTCTCAAGATTCATAAACAATGGCACTGAGTTTTAAGGAGATTATATGAAATTTTTAATTGCAATGATTACGTCTTTAATCATTTTTTCGAACACGACACATGCATTTGATCAATGGTGTCCACAGGCACCTGAAGTTAATTATAGAGCAACGCTTGCCGTTGATAACATAGATTATCTTGAGGATGAAGTACGGTTTTACTATTCAAATAGAACAAGAGGGGCTATCGGATATATTCAAGGCTTAAGAGGAGTTCTTAACAATCTTATTAGAATTACAGATTTTGATCAATCAAACTGCTATAGTATCCAAGCAAGTTTTTACACTGCCGACTGGCAACTACGAAGCCTATCAAGAATTATCAATAGACTTTTAGCAAGAAGGCCACAAGCACCAGTAAAATCCACATGGGAAACATTTGTTAGATCATTTATCAAACTAGAGTCAGTTATTATTGAGCTCGGTGGTGGATATAATTTTCCAAGAGGACCTTTTTATAGAAGGTACTTTCCAGGATTTAGAAGATTTTTTCCAGCTGTTAGACCTGGAAGAAGAGAAAGAAGGTTAGATCGAAGAGAGAGAAGACTTGAAAGAAGAGGAAGAAGACTAGACGGAAGAACTGGTAGGAGAAATATTAACAGGAACCCAAATAGAAATCCTAACAGAAACATGAACAGGAACCCAAATAGAAATCCTAATAGAAACATGAACAGGAACCCAAATAGAAATCCTAACAGAAACATGAACAGGAACCCAAATAGAAATCCTAACAGAAACATGAATGGGAACCCAAATAGAAATCCTAATAGAAACCCAGGGTCGAGAAGAAATAATTCAAGAAGAGACCGAAGACCTAGAAGATAATTAAAAATTATTTACTTTTATGGAAAGCCTCTCTTTACGAGAGGCTTTTTTTATTTATGATGTTATAAACAAAGGAATGTTTATGGATTTTAAAAAATGGGTAGATGAATATTTTTTCAACAGCTCTGTTGACCTAGAGATATTAAGAAAGGCATTCAATGCTTTAGTCAGTGAAGATAAGAAAATTGAGAGCCTTGATGACATCATTGAATAAAAAGAATCTTGTAATTATTGGTGCGACTGGCTTTGTTGGCCGCAGGTTCTGCCAATATCTTTTAGACCAAAGTTACTACGAAAAATGTAACCTTATATTTACCGCCAGAAATATCAAAAAGTTGAGTCAAATTTTCCCACAAAAAGATGAAGATCAACGCTTTCAAGTTGTAAATTTAGATACACTTGATGAGCGACAGGTTAGAGACTCACTTAAAAATGCCGATATCGTCGCGAACTTCGTAGGGCCATTTGATCTATACGCTGAAAAAGTAGTCGCTTTTTGTGCAAAAAACGGAATTCATTACTTTGATATTACAGGTGAGTTCCACTTCATCAAGAAAATGAAGTCTCTTTATCAAAAGGATGCAACAGAGACTGGCTCTTGCTTAATTCCATTTAGTGGCTTTGATAGTATCCCTTCTGAGGTGGCCACGTATAAATCTATTTCTAAATTCAGAGATCAATTTAAAAAAGACCCAACAAAAGTTGAGCACCTTTTTAAAATGAAAGGAGGATTTAACGGAGGAACAATTGCTAGTGCAATGAACTTTGGGAAGCAAGTTTCTTTTAAAGATGTTCTCGATGACCACTATCTTCTTAAAGGTGCTAGTAAAAAAGTAAAAAAATTACCAAAACCTAAATATTTTAATCATCAAAAACTTTGGGGAATTCCATTTTTTATGGAGCCTGTAAATAGTAAGATTGTATTTCAAGGACTTTATCAAAAAGGTGAAGAGCAATTATTTGAAAATTTATTGTATTCAGAACATATGAATATTCATAAAAGTTTTGGAAAATTATCTCACACAGTTAGCAATCATTTTTTTAATATCTTCAATTTATCTCTTGGTAGTAAAGCTGGCCAAGCACTCATGAAGCCATTTTTGCCATCACCGGGGGAAGGGCCTAGTGAGAAATCGGTAAATAGTGGTTTTTTTGACCTAATCACAATAGCCTCAGACAATGAATGTTTCGTAGAAACTAGACTAAAAGGTGCTGGTGATCCAGGTAATAAAGTTACTGTAAATTGTATGCTGTCGATACTTGACTGTTTTCTTCAGGAGGACAATCACCCTACAGGTTTTTGCTCTCCCTACTTTGCCTTTGAGCATAAATTAATAGAAAATTTAAAAAATCACGAAATTAATTTTCAGGAATAAAAAATGAAATACCTTTTTTTTATCGCATTTATTTTAAGCCCATTAATTAATGCTCAAATGAAAATGAGTGTTGACCCTAAAACATCAAAAATTAAATATGATATTTTAGGTAGCGTTATAAATGTGAAAGGAGATGTTTATAAACAATCAAAAGGTGATCAAAATTCAACTAGAATTGGTTTAAAGTTTGGTATAAAAAAAGGTGATATCATCACCACAGGAAAAAGAAGCTACGTAAAGATGAAACTAATTGATGACACTATTATATCCCTAGGACCAAATTCACACTTTTCTTTCCGTAATTATAAATTTGAATCAATCACAGATAGAGACGCTGCATTTGACTTACTCAAAGGGAAAATGAGAATTAAAGTCAACACTAAGATTGAAAGAGGTAATTTAAACTTCAATACACTTTCGTTAGCGATGGGAGTTCGTGGGACAGAGTTCTTGGCCACTCAAAGTATTTCAAACCAAGGTGACTCCACCGAACAAGTAGCCTTATTATCTGGATCAATATTAATCAATGGAAAACAAGCAAAGATATCAAAAAAGTTAAGTCCCGGAAAAATCATTCGAGCAAAAAAAACGAAATCCAATAAACTCAAAGTAAAAGTTGATAATTTAACAGACCAGGAGATAAAAAAACTAAATTCACCTGAAGAGGATGCAAATTCTTTTCTCCAATTCCTGTCAGAGGACAGCACTAAATTTAATTTTAATAAGACACATGATGTTTCTGTAGATGAAGCAAAAGGTCAGAAACTCAAGCAAGAGATACTTGACTGGAAAGATAGCTTAAGAAAGTTAAATGAAAAATATAAAAAATAAAATATTAATTTTAATTTTATTTTTTATGCATGGATGTGACTCCTCCATAGGCATTACAAATCAAGCTATAGATTACTTCTTTATTAAAAATCGTATTGAGATATTTTGCTCTCGATCTGTTTTAGAGCTTTATGATCTAAGTCAAAGAATCAAAAAAGAAGCAGGCATCGATAAAGATTACTTTTTCTCCTCTTCTGAATCTAAAAAGATAATTTCGCTTAAATCTGATATATATAATATTTTTTCATCTAATCAAAAAAATAAAGAAAGCTTTAAAAATCTAATAAAATTAGAAAAAGAGGTTTTGATTAATTTAAAGGGTGCACCTATTCTAAATTCTTGTATTGATTCAATTCAAAATAATTTGAAATGCAAAACCTATAGCGGAAACAAATCTATTGAATGTATTAATTATGCCCAAAGACAATTCACATTGGGTACTATTTTAAATTCAAAAATTACGGCATTTTTTCCTGCAAAATATCTAAATAGTATTAAAAATGAGTTCACTAGTCTTAAAAAGTACTTCCAAAATTAAACCCAATAGATTGCTCAATACCGTCAGTAATAACATTTATATTCACTCTATTTATCATTCGATGAGCTATCAACAACTCGAAATCAAAAACTGCCCCGTAAAAAACTTGATTTTGGTCCAAAATATTTACGCCTAAGAACGGATTTACCCCTAACCTTCTAATTGATAGAGGGTTAATAAAACTAAATGAATTTATATTAAACACCTTTTTAATACCAATAGTACTTGAGAATCCACTTCCTCCTTGACTCGAACTAGATGTTAGTTCGAAACGGGGAAAAATTTTTGACTTCTTACCTTCAAGGTTTCCAAAGTTAAATAATATTCTATTTGAGTATGTTGCGAGTGCCTCGAACTGTAAAAACCAATTATTATCTAAAAAATGTGACCAACTAAATTGAGAGTTTGCCAGGATACCACTAAAGTCATTTTCTATTTCAAGGTATAAGGATTGAAAAAGAAACGGGTCAAAAGAGAGGCTTCTTGAGTAACGTCTAGAAAGATCTAGTGATATAAATTGAATGTCATAAATCTCTTTATCAAGGTATGACAAACCTAGTTCTCCCCTGAAAAAAAGGTCCCAATCATCCTTTCTAAATAAGTGATACTTTGTCACCCCACTCAAAGAAATGATATCTGATGTAGTAATTAAGGAATTATCATCTCCATAGTTTTCCACCTCTAAACTAAGTCCATAATTAAAAAGGTTTTTTGAGTTTAAGTAAGTAAAAACACCTTTTTTATAAAATGTCTCAGTATTAGTTTCTCCATAAGCTTGCAAGGAGTTAAACCCAAGCGGATCGACAAAAAATACATCTGCAATTAAACTGGAAGTCCCATAAAATGGAGTATTTAAAAAAAAGTTAAACCTAGAAAATCTTAATTGCGCCAAAGGCGCATAACTGAGCTCTACATCTTTTTTTAAATAATTATCTATTGTTTTCCCTATCTTACTTTTAAAAGGAATATAGTCCTTGTATTTATTTTTTTCAAAAAAGTAAGCATATTCGTAGGGTGCACGGTAAAAACTCTTGGCCGTAATTATTTTGTACTCATATCCGTTCTCACCCGTTTCACATATTAAGAACTCCTCATTTCTTAACCATCTAGCATCAACGACAAGGTCACTTGTTCCAATTTTTAATGTTTCTCCCTGAGTGTGCATATATAACCCTGATCCAAACTGAGTAGGCGCCACAAAAAGAATGGCTCCTGTCGGAAAAACATCAACAGGCTTTCCGTAGTAGCCTAAGTAAGAGACTAGTTCTTTTTTTCCAAGCATTAGTGTCCTCTTTTTTCCTTCTTGCTTGAAATAAACAGCTTCCCCATTTGGGTGAATAAGAGCACTACTGAAGACCTCTCCAATATCTTTATTTTCAAGAAAGATATAAGGTCTCTCCATCGACTTAGGCCCATCTGCCCAAAGGAACTCTCCGGCAAAGTAATCAAAGAAGTACTTATTTTCAGACCCGACTTTTAAACGCTTGTTCTCCCCCCATAAAGCAGGCAGTACTTTATTACGGTCAACGAGACCTGTAGCCGCTGAATAAAATTTATTGTCTTTTAAAAAAAGCTTCCCATTTTTTAAATTGGATTTTTTTCGACTTATTTCACCATTTTTTGTAAAGACGATAATCTCACCCTCGTGGGTCTGCTCTTCATTTATTAAGAAAAATATTCCATCCTCGTTTCGATTCATAGGGTTAGCAACAAGAGACTTCGCAATGACACGCCCCCTACTGTCTTTAACTTGAGGAGCAGCATTTAACCGGTGAGACCTCATAGAGTCATAAAATATTTCTGAGATCTCCTCATCAAAGTAGCTATCCATACTATTTGATAGCCTCAATGGGTTAATATAATGCCGAGTATGATACTTAAAGAATTGGTTGGCCCTTTCTTGGCCATGTGTGAACACAAGCCAGCTAAAAAAGTAACCTCCATAAATATACTTCTCTTTATTAAAAGGAAAAGAGAATATATTGTTAATTATTCGATCATCGTCTAATAAAGATTGCTTTAAAAGCCGATATAAAATTCCTCGCTGATGCCCACTATACAGCCTTCCACCGTAGCCAAAACGACTTTCATTAAAGACTGCGTTGCCCTCCAATAAGAAGTCTGGCAACAAAACATTTGGAAAACTAAAGATAGGAAAAGGAATCGTAATAAAAGGAAATAAATTGACAGGCACTGGGACAAAGTTAACCCAATTATTACCAAACACATACTTTGTGAAACGACTAAACATTGAAGTCTTCGCATTAAGTTGAAATATATGTGAGAGCTCATGATAGACAAGTGTCGCTAGCCAATTTGTCGTAGCAAATTCGTCAAACAAAAAAATTCCACCGGGATACATTACCGTCTGGGAATTAGGGCTCATTGTTGCGTAGCCATTACCAATTTGCGAAAAGTGACTTGCAATCATTACATCAGTTGGTTCATCAAGAGAAAAATCATAAATCTTTTCGTAATGAGCAGTTAGCTGGACAACCGTTTGAATTACTTTATCTGCGTAAGCTCTATATTCTTGGGGGAAAATAAAGTTATAGTTTCCAGTTTTGAACGAAAAATATGGTTGATCATTTTGGGCAACGTTATTAGCTGATACATTTTTTGAAATTAAAATACTAAAACTCAAAAAAATTATCTTTAACAAAGCGATCTCTCTCATTTAAAATGTATTGCGTGCAAAAATTAATTAAGAGATAATACTCTCATCTCTTCTAACAGATGGTAAAGATTAAGGAGACAATATGCAATTATTCAAAACATCAATCTTAGTAATTTTATTTTCAGCTTTGCTTATAAGCTGTGGATCAACTTCAAAGAAGTCAAGTTCCTCAAGTTCTGCGAACTCAGCAAACTCACTAAGTGACTTTTCTGTAAACGCTGACTCAGATACTGGAGATGCTGGGGGAATTCAAACAGTTTACTTCCCATTCAACTCAAGTAACTTAAGAACAAACGCAATTTCATCTTTAGATATAAATGCAGACGTCCTCAAAAAGTATCCATCATTAAAGGTACAAGTTGAAGGTCACTGTGACGAACGTGGAAGTGTTCAATACAACCTTGCCCTGGGAGAGAAAAGAGCTCAATCGATAAAAGATTACCTCGTTGCCTCGGGAGTATCATCAGACAGAGTCTCAACAATTTCGTTCGGAAAAGAAAGACCAATTTCTTTAGAGCACAACGAAATGTCGTGGTCTAAAAATAGACGAGGAAACTTTGTCATTATTGCGAAATAATCGGCTTTTACTAATATTAGTGTTTATATCCGGGTGTGCTATCACGGCCACCCGGCCAAAAAAAGAAATGAGTTTTGCTGCTGCTGCATTCAAGGCTGCTAAGCTTTCAAAAGCACAAACAATCTCTCCGAGTCTTTATAGAAAAGCTGAGTTTTATTACTTAAAGGCGAAGGGAAGCTATCGTAGAAAATACTTCGATAAGGCAAAACAATATGCAGAACTATCAATAAAGTTCAGTGAAATGGCGGAATTCGATGCCAACAAAAAAGAAACTTTCAATGAAATCCAAAATAACTAGTTTTTTAATTTCTACTTTACTTGTTTCTTGTGCGACACAGGAAGAAATAGATCGTAGAGAACTCCTAAAAAAGCTTAGTATTGAAATGCAAGGACAACAAAAAATTGTCAAAGGACTCCTTTTAGCAACTCAAAGGATTGAAAGATCACTAGGGACGGTAAGTGGAAAAATAGAAGAAAATGAGTATCAAGAAACAATCTCGCTTGAAGCTACTGTTAATGAGATTAAACAACAAATCGCAAAAATTGAAGAATTCCAAACATTAAGTTCTGGAAAGATAACAAAAAACCAGGAGGATCTTGAAAAGCTTGCCAAATTAGGCAATGAGCAAAAACGATATATCTCTAAGGTATCAAAAGAACTTAAAAGTATTAACTCCGAAGTAGATATTGAAAAAGCATCCTCAGCCGTGACTCTTGCGAACGCGATAAAATTATATCAACACAAAAAGTACGATATCGCCCTTGAGCAGTTTCAAGAAATATTAAGAGATCCAAAAAGGTTTTCGCTCAAAAGCACTGATACTCCTAGAATCTATCATAATCTCGGAATAATTTACTTTATCAGAAAGGACTACCAAAACTCTCAGGTATACCTATCTAAATTATTTACAGAATTTCCAGAAAACGGCTTAAATTCTTCAGGCCTGTATCATTTAGGTCTAAGTTTCAAAAGGTTAAAAAACAAGGAAATGATGAAACAGACTCTTAACCTTCTCACAGAAAAATTCCCTAAATCAAGGTATACTAAGAAGGCAAAAAAGCTTTTGTAATTAACTTTGGTTGATAAATGAAATTTTTCTCATTTTTATTTTTTCTTCTACTTAATGTCTCTTGTAATAAAGAAAAAAATACAAAAAATAGTCTTGATGAAAAAAAAGAGTCCCTCAAAATCCTCTTTACCGGAAATATTAACGCAGAACTTGAACCTTGTGGGTGTCGCCAGTTTCCTCTAGGCGGAATTAATCATATGCATGGATTAATTAGCGAGCTGAATAAAAAATCTGAGTTTATCTTTGTCGACAGTGGAGATGCATTTTTTAAACAAAACTTCCCGATGAATGATGAAAAAGAGTCTCAAATTTTCCGTGCAAAAAAACTGTCAAAAGCACTATCAATGACAGGCCTAAGGCTCAAGGTATTAGGTGACCAAGATTTGGCCTTTGGAATAGACAGCCTCGTAAAGATAGTAAAAGATCAACGTTTTCATTTACTAGGGACTAACCTTGAATCAGATAAATTAAAACTTATTAAGTTTAAAAAATATAAATTTAATCAACATGAAATTTATTTTTTAGGAATAAGTAGTTCTAAGCTATTTACCAAAAGCTATACTCATTTAACTGTCAAAGACAGTATCTCTAATATTATGAAACAAATTAATGCACTAAAAGAGCACGGCTACAACAAGGAGAACAAATTTCATCACCTCATTTTGATTTCGCACTCCGGAATGAAAGAGGATAAAGTAATCGCTAAAAATATTCCTGAAATCGACTGGATTATTGGATCACACTCTCAAAACTTTACACAAAAACCTGTTGAAGAAGGAAGAACTAGGATCGTTCAGATGCTTTCTAGGAATCATTACATAGGGGATATTACTTTTGATAAAAAATCTGCCAAAACCACCTTTAATTTTCATGAGGTAAATCAAGACTTAGCACAAAAAGTTAAGGACAATCCTTTGACTAGCTTTGTGGATAAATTTCAAAAAGAGCTAAATATAATCCAAAAATCGGAGCAAAAAAAACATTCCAAAGTATTAACAGTAACAAGTTCAGATATGCGACTGCCTACCGCCACAACTTGCATGGATTGTCATGATACCCAGGGAGTGTTTTGGCAAAAAACAGCTCATTCCCTTGCCTATATAACCCTTGTTAATAATGATAGTGAGAACAACCTTGAATGTTTAAAGTGCCACTCGGTTGGACTCAAAGAGAAAAATGGTTTTACCAATGTGTCTGATATGATCATTTCAGACAACAAGCCTTTGGGCGATGACTACTGGAAGGAGGTATTTTCAAAAAAATCTCCGGCAACACCAATAAGAGATTGGACGGATAAGCAAAGGCTTGAGCACTCAGAACATTGGTACAATGTAGACCTCAAAAGAAATGTCTCTCATAATTACTCTAATGTTCAATGCTTAAATTGCCATAATTATGACCCCGCTCACCTTGATGGAGAGGATCCAAAAAAAGAGAGTTTCACCTCAATAAAAAATAAATGTCTAAACTGTCACAACTCAGATCAATCTGATCATTGGTACAAAGAAAATAACGATTTGAACGAAAAAGTCTTTAAAGCTGCCTGGAATAAGGTTAAGTGCCCCCAAACTGAGGAATAATTTCAAATATTCTTGCCATAAACGCGTGAAAACACTATAACAAAGCGCATTATTTTGGAGGAATATTGATTACATTAGGCATCGAAACAAGCTGCGATGATACGAGTATTTGTATCCTCGAATCCAATGAGAAATCATTACCTAAGATTCTCTCACACAATAGCTTTTCTTCTGAAAAAATTCTCCAAAAATGGGGTGGAGTAGTCCCTGAAGTTGCGGCAAGAAATCACCTCGATAAAATCACCCCTCTTTTAAGCCTTTGCCTTGAAGAAGCCAGTCTCTCAATGGAGTCCATAGATTTAATTGGAGTAACGACAAACCCCGGACTATTAGGTCCACTTCTGACAGGTTTGAATGCTGCTAAAACAATTTCATTAATGAAAAAGAAACCCATAGTTCCAGTAAATCACCTCTTTGCCCACTTAGAGGCCATTCATCTTACAAAAGATATTACCTATCCATACTTAGGTCTTCTGTTCAGTGGTGGACACAGTTTATTTTGTGAAGTTACTTCTTCAACAGACTTTAAAGTAATCTCTTCAACTATTGATGATGCCGCAGGTGAAGCGTTTGATAAGGGCGGAAAATTAATGGGACTAAATTACCCTGCAGGTAAAGAAATTGATAATAAATCGAAGAATGGAAATACATCCACTTTTAGCTTTCCCATCGGTCTAAAAAACTCAAAGGATGGACGACTATCTTTTTCCGGCGTTAAATCATCATTAAGAAGACTAATTGAGTTAAGGCCTGAGATTTTGAACGATGAAAAACTACTTAGTGATTTATGCGCGAGCTATCAAGAATCAATTGTTGAGGCAATAAAATTAAAAACCAAAGAAGTTTTAAACTTAACAACACTTCCAAAAAATACTCCAATTGTTTTAGGTGGCGGAGTAGCTTGTAACTCTAGACTTAGAGAGGTTCTAGATGAAAACTTTAAAAATCTTTTTATTGTCGAACCTAAGTTTTGTACCGACAACGGCGCAATGGTCGCAAATTATGCTGCAAGGACCTTTAAAAATAGTGTACCTTTCCCTGATTGTTTAAAAATAGACGCTCGAAATAGATTTATAAAAAAAGGAGATTTAAAAAATGGAAAATAAATCCTCTATTCCATCTCCAAATAAAAACCTTGGCCAACATTACCTAAATAACATAACGACAATTGAAAAAATTTGCCAAGATTTTAACGGACTTTATGACGGTATTATTGAAGTTGGTCCCGGCCCGGGAACCTTAACCAAAACCTTATCAAAAATGTCTATGCCTCTAATTTTGATTGAAAAAGATTCTAGGTTCTCAGATATACTACAAAACCTTAGTGAAACTGTGTCTCTTCATCAAACTGACGCTCTAGAAGTTAAGGCTGAAGATATTTTCCTAGAAGGTCGTGATCAACAATCTTGGTGGTTTGTCAGCAACCTACCCTATAACGTTGGCACCCCAATCATGCTTAAATATTTACGCTGGAAAGAGATCAAATATTTTACCTTAATGTTTCAAAGAGAAGTTGCGCAAAAAGTTTGCATCGATATGTTTGGTGAAAAACAAAAGCAAAAAGAAATGAACTCTCTTTACGCTCTTGTTTCAACTTATTTTAACATTGAGCACCTCGTAAATGTTCCTCCTGGACATTTCTCACCTCCGCCTAAGGTAGACTCTGCTGTCATTTCACTAACAAGGAAAACTAGCTCAGTAATACCTCTTGAAGCTTGGGCTAATTACGAGCGCTTTCTCAGGGTTCTGTTTGGACAAAGAAGAAAGCAAATCGGAAAAATTCTAAAACAAATATCTAATCAAAAAAACCTAACTGAAGTTTTTGAAAAACTCCAAATTCAATCAACATTAAGGTCTGAAAGACTTACTTTAAATCAAGTACATGACCTATATTTATGCTTAAGGACAAATCATGCTTAATTGTGTTCTATTTATTCTTCTATTTTTATCTCTTCAAGCTTTCGCAAACTTTGGCGAGGCTATTTCTGGTGGCCCTTTAACTATGGGTATTGGAAACCAAGCAAACCCTTATGTTGAAAACCCAGAGTCTCACTTTTATCATCCCTCACAGGCAACTAGCTTTAAAAATGCTTCGGTCTCGCTGAGTGTTTCTAGTACTGAATTCAAGTTTGAGCCCATTAAAAATATTGTGACTCAAAATGATACAAACTCTCAAAGTGGTGAAAGTCTTGGAAGTGTACCAAACGATTACGAACGTATTTCGATGGGGCAGTTCCATGCTGTTATTCCACTAAACTATAAAGAGCATCGTTTTTTTATTGGTGCTTCTATTTTTACACCACTTCTTTATATCGCAAAATTTGATAGTGGCTCCCCTGATCTTCCTGAGTACGTTATGTATCGATCTAGAGTCAGACGTCTTGATGGACTAGTTTCAGTGGGAACAAAAATAAATGACATATCTTTTGCCCTAGGATCAAGGTTTGGTTTTAAGCTAGAAGCTGATCTTGAGGCCAATGCAAGCTTGAATGGAACATCATTTGGCTCCTCCGCAAGGGCAAAGGCTAATATTCTTCCAAAGTTAGGCCTAGTGGGATCTGTTAATTACGCCAAAAAGTCACACCAGTTAAGTGCGACAATTCTTCAAGGCATGGAAATGACTGCAGAGGCGACAGTGACTGGCCAAACTACTGACCCAAGAATAATTTTCGACCTTGCGAGTTCGTCCTTGGCCTATTTTGAACCGCACCAAGTGAGAATTAGCTATTCGTGGGAATCCCCTGAGAGACTCTTTTCTTTATTTTTAAACTCAAACTACATGCTTTGGAGTGGATTTGGGCCACCAACGCTAAAGCTGACACAAGAGGCAAGCGTACTTAGTTCAAACAACTTTGAAAAAATTGTTACAAAAAATACCTTTAATAATTCCTTAGGCGCGATGGTTCGACTCGGCAGATATCAAATTTTATCTGGTGTTTCTCACTACCAATCTCCTCTAGACAGTGACTTTTCAGGCTCAGGAAACACAATTGACTCTGATGTGACTTCTTATCACCTGGGGATAACCAGAAGCATTGGTAAACTATCTCTAATCTTTTCAACTCAGCTTAAACAGCTCAAAAATCAGACTGTTTTAAAGACGTCAGGGCAAGAAAACGGCAATAATGGGCAAAAAATTGGCGCTCCAGGTTTTACAATTGGTGGAGATATTATAAATATAAATTTAGGTGTCTCTTATCAATTCTAAAGGCAGAAGATGGGAATCAAAATTATTGCAAAAAATAAACGTGCGACATTTGATTATTCGTTAAAAGAGAGATTTGAAGCAGGTATGATGCTTCAAGGTACTGAAGTAAAGAGCCTTCGCCTGGGGAAGGCGACAATAGCTGAAGCTTATATCACTATTGATAAAAACTTTGAAGCATGGGTCTACAATCTCCATATCCCACAGTACGAATTTGGAAATATCAATAATCACCAAGAAGACAGAAAAAGAAAATTACTTCTGAATACAAAAGAAATTCATCAGATAAAGTACAGAATGAAAGCAGAGGGTATGACTCTCGTCCCTACAATCATTTATTTTAAAAAGTCTTTAGTGAAGTTAGAAATAGGCCTTGGAAAAGGAAAAAAGCTTCACGATAAAAGAGCTGATCAGGCAAAAAAAGATGTTGAAAAAAAGCTACGACAAGGTCGTTACGAATAACTTATCCAGTAAAGTGAAATGCCAAAATAAATGGCAAGAAAGATGCTAGACACAAGCTTTGAAATTTCTTTTCTTCGGTAAGCTAGAAAAATAAACAAAATAGACACTAAGCTCAGTAAGATTGACTCGTAAAGATAGTTACTACTAATAGAGAAATTGTAGATTCCTACAGATCCAAGAACAAAGCAGATATTAAAGACATTTGAGCCTATTATATTACCCACTATTAAGTCCGTATCTTTTTTTCTTCGACAGGCAATAATTGAAGTAACAAGTTCAGGAAAACTTGTTCCAAAGGCAACTAAAATGGCAGAAATTGTAAATTCGCTTACCCCAAGAAGAAATCCAAGTTTACTTCCTGAGTACACCAAAATCTCTCCCCCGCCATAAAGCATACCAAAACCAATTATCAACAGAAGATAGTCCTTTGTTCTAACTTCAATACTATCCTCATCGTAGGAAATCTCATCCTTCATTTTTTGTCCGATGAAGTTCATCCAAAAATAGACCAAAAACATTGCACTTAAAATAACTAGAGATAAAAAGTTAATTTTGCCATTGAAAACAAATACTCCGCATAAGACAGTTACAACTAAATGAAAAATAAGTTGAGGCATTAGTTTTTTATTTTTCGTATTTAATGGAGTAAAAAGGCCACAGACACCAAGAACAAGAAAAATATTAGCTACATTTGAACCAATAACGTTGCCGATCGACATATCGTAACGTCCTCTAAAGCACGCTAACTGAGAAACAAAAAACTCAGGAAGTGAAGTACCAAACCCCACAATGAACAGTCCAATAAGTAATGGGCTCATTTTCCATGATTTACCTATTTTTTCTGCAGACTCAAGCGAGAAATCAGCGCCAAAATATAAAGACACTAAACCAATAAAAAAATAGAGCCCTTGCACCAACATTAAATTTTCCTCATAATAGTTTTATGCGAACTTTATATAGTAAATTTACAACTAAGTCATTTCGTCTAATTTCTGCTCTTTTCTTCTTAATCGGAGACATTTGCTTTACTGGATATCTATACAATACATTAAGGACCGATTTAACGATTTTAATGGATAATCCAATGTTCCATGAGCTTTTTCAAAAATCAATGCAAGAGCAAGGACTGGAGCTACCTCCTGGTATTGGTGAAGATATTTTACAAATATTTTTACAGAGTATTGTGTTATTTTTGGTACTTTTTGTATTATTCCACGCAATTATCTATTTATTTTATATTAATGAAAAAAGATTCTCCTATCTTTACCTTAGGGTTATTTCAGCTGGTGGAGCTTTATCCGCTTTATTTATAATAGTTACTAAAATAACGATATCTCCTCTCATTTCCTTAGGTTTTTTACTTTTGGGTTTATTATACGTTTTTAATTTTTCTGGTTTTTTCTACTTCCCAATCTTGCCGAAGAAAAAAAAAGTTAGCTAAATCAAAAAGTTGGGATAATAAACTTTTCCTCACACCAACTTGGTAATTCAACAATACTATTTTCAATAAGTGCTTTCCCTGAGATAGAAAGCAAAAAGGCATGAACCATTTTTGGATCAAGAATCAAATCAAGTATATCTGACTCATAAGCAAAAAGGTTTAAGTTATTTTCTAAGCTAAGAACTAAAGATTTTTTATCCTCAATCGTAGTCTCATCCAAAAACCTTAGGCCATTCAGATGATTTTTATCAATGATTTTATTTTTTAGTAACTGTATGAGAACAACATTAATATTTGATTCATAAAAATTAATTGATGGGCCTAAAAGATTAGTTAAATAATTAAATCTATTAATGATCATCATCGAAGTATGGCCAAAACTATCAAATGAATAGTTTAAAACTTTTAACATTTGGTCATAGAAGCCAATCCATATAAACAAGTCGATACTTCGATGCCAAAAAGGAATAAACCCACCTTTTAACTTTCTTTTAAAAGGCTGAGACAAAGGAGGAAGTTCTGTTTTTTCCTCTAACCAGTCTCTGGAGTAATCAAATGCCTTCAAGCTTTCTCTTAGTCTTTCATACTCTTTAGGTTTTACGCTTGAATGAAGAAGGTCCTCTCCAATAAGATTATCAATAAGAAACCTTATTTTTTTCACCTTAGGATCAACACATTTTTTTTGCCCGGGGCAATCCAAATCACATCTTTCACAATAATTATTACCACTTGGTATATCGGAGACAAATTTTTTACATCCAGAGTTAACTATCCAATCAATAAAAAGTTCTTCTTTTTGAGATGGCAAAACTTTATCAGAATTAAAAAGTGATTTTACAACCCACCTTGATTCTTCACCTTTAAATAATTCGAGGATTACGCCGTAAAAACTACCACTTTTCCCCCCTGAAAAAAAAACTCCTCCAACTTTTTGAGAGTCAATCATTCAGTTCACCCACTGGTGGCCTAATTTCAAATGGTAGCACCTCCATTCCTGAACTTTTAATTAAATTTTCGACTCTCAACTTATCTTTGCAAATCACAAGAAAGCATCCTCCCCCACCAGCTCCACAAACCTTTATTCCCTTAAAGTTTTTGATTTCACTTTTAATCGTGTTTTTTAGTTCCTTCATTCTAGAAGTCATAATTCCTGAAAATAAATCCTCTCTAATCTTTCCCTCTTCAACAACTTCATTTAAAAATTTTTCATAATCAGAGTTACTCAAAGCTTCAAGGCCTGCTAAGGAGCAGTTTCTTATTTGCGATAACCCCTGCCTGACTTCATTATTATTTTCAAAAAAGGATTTATATACTTCCCAGTTATTTATTCCTGAATCTCTCGACTCTCCTGAATATACTAAAGTGATATTTTCTTGTAGATGATTAGCAAGCTCTGGAGTGTAAAGCTGTTCAACAATTACGCCAGACATCTTTGATCCTAAGGATAAAATTCCGCCAAACATAGATGGGTAATAATCTTGGTAACCTGCAGGGCCTTGGTTTAGTATTTTTGACTCAATTCTTTGGATAATATTAATAATATTATTTTTAGAAATTTTTAAGCCTAAATGCTTTGCCAAAGCATAAAAGAAAACACAGCCAATAGAGCTAGAACCTCCTAACCCAGATCCCGCTGGCGCATTTGAATATAAAGAAATTTTCAGCCCAGAGGATGGGGATAGTTCTTTGACAACTAACATAAGAAATTTCAATGGACCTAGCTCATCATTTGAATAACTAAAAGAATCTAAGCTATCGAGGCAAAACTCTTTATTTAGGCCATAGTCCTTTGACTCTATAACAATTTTTTTATCTTGAATGGATTCAATTTCAACATTGGCCATTAAAGATGTCGCGCAGTTTAAAGTATAAACGTCATCCAAAACAACATTAATTGGATATATATCGAGAGTACCTCCAATTAAATCCACACGAACAGAGCCACTAAAACAAGTCTTTTCCATAAAACACCTCTGGTACCAAAAATAGTACATAGCTATTTTAAAAAACTTGAAATAATTTGTATAAAATAAAACTAGTTAATTGAGGAATTTTGCGTCGTTTTATGCTCATCTGTCTGAGCTGAAGAGATAACTAGCTCTTCGAAGTAATCAACATGGGACCTACATCTGGCTTCATACATCTCTGTTTCACCAACTAATACCTGCTCATGACGATTTTGTTCAACTTTTCTATATGTTTTTGAAGCAGGTGAACCACAAACAGTACAAATTGCTTGAACTTTTAAAACACTATCAGCAATGGCCAACAAATGAGGAATTGGGCCAAATGGGTTACCTTTATAGTCTTGATCTAAACCAGCACAAATCACACGACAACCTCGTCTAGCAAGCCTTGAAACGACATCAATTATTCCATCATCAAAGAACTGAATCTCATCGATAGCAATAATACGTGTTGAGTCAAAAAGAATTTCTAAAATATCTGAGCTTTTAGCAACTGGACGGGCTTCAATCGATAAAGAAGAATGACTGACAACTTTTTTATCATCATACCGATTGTCAATTTCAGGTTTAAATATTTGGATTTTTTGCTTCGCGATCTGGGCCCTTTTAACTCTTCTAATTAACTCTTCTGTTTTCCCACTAAACATTGGGCCACAAACAACTTCAATGGAGCCTGTAAAAAACTGACCTGATAACAAAATTCCCTCCCTAAAAATCCAGCAATTATAATTCCAGAAAAAAGCAAGCTAAGCAAACCATAAATTAAAGGAAATAATAGAATCAAAATAAATTAAAGGGTTAAGAACCTAGTGAGTTAACGAGGAAAACAATCATCATAAAAAAACTTAACCCCATGCAAAAAACCAGGATAAAAGGTAAGAAGAGTATAAAGGCAATCTCTCTTGTTTTTAAGCGGCTACCATATCTCAAGGATTGGAATAAATAGATTAACGCAGCGAAAAAACGGCACGTTCCACCAATAATCGGTACAAGATAGAAAAAATCAGCATAAAAAACATGAAGTACTGGATTAGGGTAGATACTTAATTTTTTATTACTCACCCCAAGGACATTCAATGAAAAAGATAGATAAAAATATAGTAGCGCTCGAGAGAGCGGGAAGAATAATATTGAAATTAAATATACAATGACATTGTATCTAACAACAAAGTCCAAACTTAAATTAACTAAAAAGTCTCCACCAAAAACGGTATTTAAAATACCAGAACCTAAAAAAGAAATTAATGAAAGATTTATAAATCCATAAAAACTAAAACATAACCAACCAGAGATAAGAATTTCGGGAAAGCTTGTCTTATTTAAATTAAAAACATTTTCCTGATAAACTTTTTTAGGCGAAAAAATATAGGTGCTTAGTTGTTCTGAGAAAAGATTCATTATGGTACCTTAATTTTTTCCGTAAGCTATATTCTCAAGATGAAGCTTTAAAAATTCATACTGATAATTACTATTAAAATCAACAACACTAATAATTCTATTTTTTGATTTTAAAAGATATTTTTTATCGTTAATTTCCAAAATTTTATCATACTTGAAAGATACTTTTTGATAATCAGAAATATTTTTTAAGACCAACGAATTTTTAGATAAAGACTCCAGCAATATATACAAACTACTGTACTCGACATCGCTAGAGCTAGTATTTTTTATGATTCCGTTTTTAAACTGAAAGCACATCTTACTATTATTTATTTCTTGAATACATATCTTTTGAGACTTACTTTTTTGCACAAGACTTGTCTTCCAAAAGTCTTGATAATAAACATTAACCAGATCTCTGTTTTTGAGTTTAGCCCAGAGTGAAAAAGTTGATATGTATAAAAAGGTTTTACCTTTATTTATAAAAACCTCAAGATTTAACTTTTCGTTTATGGAAATAATCCCTAATTTTTCTCCATCAAAAAATGGTCTTGCTATAAATAATGCCTCTACTTCTGTTTTTACTAATTTCTTTTTAAAAATATCGATGACGTCTCGATCAAATCCATGCTCATTTAAGGGTTTTGGATGGCCAGAGAGACGGTTAAAATCGACAATAAAGGGGGAACTCGTTAAGAAATCAAAACGAATCGTTTTCAACTTATTTTTTTGGAAAATAAATTTATCAAGAATCGCTACTTTAGTCGTTAAGCAAAATCTTAATAACCTTCCATGCTTATAAGGATTTAATCTATATATTTCTTTCGGCAAAGGTCTTGTTTGAGGTGTAATATCTCGAACGATAAAAACCTCTTCATCAAGCCTGACATAAAAGTTTTCATTAAATGCAACTTTGTCACCTATCTCAAGGTTACTACCTCCGATATTTACTGAGCACCTAGGGTTAAATGAAACCTTTCCAGGAATAGAACGTTGTATTTTTAAATTTTGAAGTTGAAGAAAAAAATTTTTCACCGCATTTTGATCAACTAATTTATTAAATTTTTCCTTTTCTAATACCCACATATTCTTATTTATAATTTTGAATGTGGAGAATCTAATTTCTTTAACATTTTTCAATATATTTTCAGAAAACAAAAAATGGTTCCCACGATTCTTTTTCAATTTTTCAAGTGCGTCTTTCTCCACAAATACGTAGGCTAACAGGACTAAAATCACATTAAATAAAATATACTTTTTCATTATAAAATCATTTTTTTAGGCTTCAGGTAAAGCTTGGACAAAAATATGAAAATTAATAAGCTAAAGATTATAAAAGAAAAAAATGTTAGAAAATTCACTCGCTTTTCAAGAAATATTCCTTGTTCTAAGTTAAATGGAATATTTAAAGATTTAATTACATTATCTTTCGCTGTCGACTCAATTACTTTAGAGAAAAACCCATTTGTGTCAAACATGCTTTTAAATTTATTTTGTAGAAAAGTAGCATTACCTAAAACAAATACACTTGATATTTCATCATGAAACTTCTTGTCAGATTTATAACTTAGGAAAAAAGAACTTTTGGAAAGGGGCTTAATATTTTTTTTATTGGCCATGTTTATATCGTTTAAAAATACCGCTTTATTCTCCCCGATGAACAAGTTCTTATCATTTGTTGTTTTCTCCCCACTAAATACGGGGGTAGAGAATGGAAAAAATGCTCTATCAAAATTTTTTCCAAAAAAATTAAGATTACTAAACATTGGAGCAAGACCATTTGAGCCGTTAACAAAGTCTTCATTAAGCTTTAAGTACCCAGGCTTTAATTCAAGATCATATTCCTTCAAGAAATCGTTTAAATTTCTCCTGTCATCTTCACTAAAAAATGGATCAATAAAAAAAGCGAAATCAGCACCCTCTCTACCTGCATTTCTTATTTTTTTTAATTCCTCTTTATTAAAATCTCTTGTCTGCCCTACAGATATAACTAAATCGTCACGTCCAATCGACTCTTTGCCGAGTAGATCTAGAGTGATTATATCAAAAATTTTTTTGTTTAATCGTTCTGTTAAATGGCCAATACCAGCATTAGAGGTATCGCTTAATGAAGGTTGCCCTTGGCCGGTTAAAAAAATAACTCTCTTTTTCGTTTTATGAAAAATATTAAGAATACCATTAATCAGGTTCAATTCACTATGATCTTCTAGAATTGCCATACGACCTTGAAACTCGAATACTGACGATGGTACTTTATTTATGTTATACGATTGTATTTTTTCGGGATGAAAGTCTGCATCAAAAAAATGGATCTCTACGTTATCCATATAATTTTGTACAAGCGAGAAGATATTAGACAACTTTACTTTTGATTCTTCATCATAAAAGACATTTATTTTTAACTTATTTTCAGATTTAAGCTCGGATAAAACTTTAATCGTTTCATGAGTAAAACTATTTCGGGAGTAATCAACCAGAAGGAAGTCCTTAACCTTATAAGAGATAATCAAGTTAAGGAGAATAGCTGAAAAAACAAAAGATATTGCTTTAAAAGTCCTCATCTAATCTTCCTTTTTTGAGAAAATTTTGAAATAGAGAAAAATAAAAATGAAAAACTGATTGAGAGAAGGAAAAAACTTTTCTTTACTGAAACCACTCCACTTAAAGCAGTGTCAAAAGCGACAGAAAAAGATATTGATTTAAAAAATTCAATTAAGACAAAGTTTTTAACCAGGTTACCGGCCAAGTTTACAGTATAAAAAAAACAAATAATTCCTAAACAAAAGGTCATGTAAACCAGCGGATTTCTTACCTTTGACCGTATATAAAAACAAATTGAAGAGATTGCTGAGCATATAAGAAAAAGTGTGACAAACAGATTCAGTATAAAACTCCAATCATTGTAACCAAGGTGAAATAGATAAAAAAAGAATGGAAAAATCATTAGATGTAGGAGAAAAACTTGAGACAAACAAAATAAATACTGGGAAAAAACACCCGCCTTATTTGAGATTTCAAAAAAGTCAGCAAATTGTCGTCCTTGTTCGCTAAAAATGAATGAGGAGCATAAATAAACGATGACAGGTGTAAACAGTAAAAATAAAAAATGAATATTTCCTAAGACAGGAGATACAATCGTATCGTTCCAAATAATTGTATTTGTTTTGATCTGATGAATATATTCAAAAAAGAAAAAACCCGACAAAATTAAAAATATAGCTAAAAATAGGAGATAGCTCTTCTTTTTAAAAAAAGAAAATGTATTCAAATGTAACAATCGAAATATATTACTCAATTTATTTCACCATTCTTATAAAAAAATTCACCATCTACCTTTTTCATTTCCTTAAAATTTTTAGAATTACTTCCAATAATTTTTAAAATTTTTTTCATTTCTTTTTCTGGCCCACATGAAGAAGCTTGTGAGAAAAATGAATATTCATGATCACCATTTCTCTCCCCGAGATATTTCATGCAATTATCCTGTGTAATTCTAGAATTAAAACTTAATACATAGCTTGGCTGTGTAAAAACTCCATCCTTTTCTGTCTCCGAAATATTTTGAACAATACCGTCATCTAGAATCAGAAGATGTTCAGATAAATTGAGAAGAATTTCCGCTTGGTGGGCTGCAATTAGTACTGTGCTTTTTTCATTAGCTAAATAATCTATTATTTTTTTTTCAAATTCTTTATCTAGGCCGTTAAATGGCTCATCAAGTAAAATAACCTTATTCGCTTTAGAAAGACTTAAAAAGTTAAGAAGCCTTCTCGATTCACCAGTGGAAAGAGAGTTAATTTTTTGATCTTTGATCAGGTCAAAGCCGCACGCTTCCCCCAACCTTTCAAGAGACATAATACTTTTTAGACCTTTATTTAAAAAAGATAAAATCTCAGCACAAGTTAAATGAGTTAATTCGATTGGAATCTGCTCAATAAAAGAAAAAGTATTATGCTTGTCATTATTAATTTTATTGAAAGCGAGAAACTTTATAAAAGAAGTTTTTCCTGACCCATTTTTTCCAATTATTCCTGTTATGGCATTTTTTTTAATTTGAATATTATTGGCGAAAATTTTAAAATCTCTAGAAAGACGATGCTCAAAGTTTATTAGTAATGAATCTGATTCTATTTTTAACATTTAAAATCTCACTTATATTCTAGCTCTTATTATAAAATATATTTTATTTAATATTCAAACTATCTACGTTTCTATATGAATAACAGGTACTTACTTTCATACCTCGGAATAGCCCGCCTAATTAAATCAAGTAAACTCAAGCGGTGATTATTCCGATAAAACATCAATGGATTTTACTCAAGCAGCAAAGTTAATTTTAAACGCTAAAAATATAGTACTGACAACTCATACTGTTCCCGACCCTGATGGACTTGGAAGTGTTATAGCTCTTTCATCTAGTCTGAAAAAGCTTAAGAAGAATGTCAAAATAGTGCTCGAAAAAAAAATAAGTCCCAAGTACTCATACCTAGACAAAGAAAATCAAGTACAGCCAATTACAGGCTTTGAAACAGGTAAAAACATTGACCTCTTTATCGTGCTAGATGCAAACAACCTCGAAAGAGTTGGAGACAAGGTTAAGCTAATTAATCAATCCTCCAGAGAATTACTTTTCATTGATCATCATCCCTGCAGCATTGAAGTTAAAGCCCTTCACCTTATTGACACAAGCTTTGTTGCAACAGGAGAAATTGTTGCCAATTTAATTAAATATCTCGGCATAGCGATTGATAAAGAAATAGCACTTTGCTTATATACAGCTATTTTAATAGATACATCGTCTTTTAATTATCCAACAATGAAATCTAGAACACATCAAGTAATAGCTGAACTAATTGATGCTGGAGTATCTCCAGGAGATGCCTTTAGAAAAGTAAACAACCAACAAAACCTAGACTTTATCTACCTGACCGGCTTGGTTTTAAAAAACTGCAAGGTCGTAGAGAAAGTAATACACTCAAGCATAACTCAAGGACAGTTGAAAAAGTTTAATACTTCAATTGATAATACATTTGGCCTAATAAACTACTTCATTCATGTTCAAAATATTGAAATTGCCTGTATGTTTTTTGAGCTAAGTAGTAACCAAACAAAAGTGTCGTTTAGGTCTTTCACAGGACTAGACGTCGGATCAATTGCTGAAAATTTTGGAGGTGGTGGACATACATACTCCTCCGCTACTGTAATGAACTGCAATGTAAAAAGTGCTCAACAGAAAATAATTCCAAAACTAAATATAATCATAAGTAAAATTAGAGGCCAATTACCTTAATATGCCATTTATAATTTGTCGCTTCATCATTTTTAAGTAATATTTTAAACGGTTTGTTTTTATTCTCAATATCATTTAGGACATAAAACTCTTCACCAATTTCTCCAAGTATATTATAGAGCCCTTGATGAAAATCAAAATCTATTAGAAACTTTAAAAACTTAAGAGGAAATGGTTGTTTTTTATGCCCTAAATTATCTACTTCTCTCATAATACTTAACGATTTTCTGGTTTGAAATATTTCTAAAGGCTTTTGGATTTTAATAAACTCTTTTTTTATTTCGGGGTAATCGAGACTAAATTTATCCATATCAACATTTATACTCTCACTTTTGACTCTAAAACTTAATATGGCCTTCTCAATCGCAGATAAGATATATTTTTTCTCATCATTTTTTTTCGTTTGAAACTCAATTTTTTTTATTTTCTTAGAAATTTTTTTATTAACTTTCTTCTTTTTAATGACCTTAATAATTTGTTTTATTTCAATTGGTTTTTTTATTTGTGCCACTTTAATTTCTTTAAAAATGAAGTCTCCAAGCCCCAAATTATCAAAATATTTAAGTGCGCCAAAATTAAAAAGGTTCCCCAAAGAGTTGTTACCGACAATCTCAGAATATGAACTATTTTGCTTAAACCTAATTACTTTCTCTAAAAGATTAGATAAACCTAAACCACTTAATCGCCTAAACTCTTTTTCATTAATCTTGTTAAGACAGGCACTTTTTAAGCGATCACTCTCGAAAATATTTAATGCGGGTGAGTCATAAATTAATGATAGCAAAATCTCTTTGTTTGAAACTTTTGCTAAAGACTCGGTACCTTCACAAGCCTGCCTTATCTCTTTCGATATTTTAAAAACATAATTTTTTAATGATTCAATCACCTCAGATAGCTCACAACTGGTACCACTACAAACGAAATGATTTATAAAAGGACTTTTATTGCCCTTAATATTTTTTAATTCTTCTGACTTTTGACTAGGCAATAACTCTCCAACTAATCTGGAGCGTTTAAAAAAATCAAAGTGCTTTACTCTTGATAAAAATTTCTTCATATCATCAGACTTAGGCTGGCAGCTCCTCAATTCCTTAATGGGATCAATTTTTACTCCACTATACTTTTTCAAGTAAAGAGCAATTTCTTCCAAAGTTTCACTGAGTAAGCTTATGTATAAAAGCCTATAAACATATCTGAAGTAATCTCTATATTTTCCGTATTCATTGTTTGTGCAAAGCATATTTTTCTTAAAATCATTAATCCAAAACCCTAAAAAGCGTTCTGCTTTTAAAGAGATGTTTTGATCAACAAGGTTCTCACTTTCCTGAGAAAAGTCTGAAAAGTAATTTTTGAAGTCATTAAAGTAAAAAGTGCCCCTTGAATTAATTTTTTCGCCAAAGACACTATTTCTATCAGTATAAAGCTTTACCTCTCCTGAACTAACCAGAGAAAATGGAATACTTAAGATAAGGAAAAGAAATATTAACTTCATTCATAAACATTATATCCAAAATAATGAAAGCTGTGGAATATAAGTAATCAGAATTAAGGCGATTAAAAGTAATAATAAATATGGAAGTGTCGCTTTATAGAGATAAGTTACAGGTTTATTAAACCTTGAACTTGAAATAAAAAGATTTATACCTACAGGGGGCGTAATATAACCGATTTCAAGATTAGTTAAAAAGATTATTGCAAGGTGCACAGGGTGAACACCAAACTCATTTGCAATTGGAATAATTAAAGGGACAACGACCATAATGGCACTAAAAATATCCATCATGCATCCAACGATCAAAAGAAAAATATTCAAGAAAATAAGAAAAGAATACTTATTATCAAGATATTGCCGCATGAGCTCAAAGATCTGCATTGGAACTTCTTCATCAACAAGCCAATTTGTGATTCCAAGAGCACAACAAAGGATAAGAAGTATGGCCCCTACAAGGGTCATCGATTCTGTAATTATTCGTGATAAATCTCTTTTTAAAGAAAGATCTTTGTAAATAAAAAACTCAATAATAAATATATAAAAAGCAGTTAACGCTGAAGCCTCCGAAGGTGTCACAAACCCACCGTAGATACCAACTAAAACTCCTACAGGCATAATTAATTCAAGGTAAGATTCTTTAAAGGATTTGATAAATTCTGAAAGAGAGAACTTTTTTTTCTTATAAGCTTTAAAATCAGCATTTTTTGCGGCCCATAAAGACAAAATAACAATTAATAATATACCGGGAACTATTCCTGCTTTAAAAAGAGTATCAATATCAACTTTTCCTACGAGACCATAAAGAATTATAGGTAAAGAAGGTGGAAATAAAAGACCAAGACTACCTGAGGTCGTAATTAACCCTAAGCTAAACTCTTCTGAGTAATTATCATTTTTTAAAATCGGTAACAGCAGTCCACCAAGAGCAATAATTGTTACGCCACTAGCTCCAGTAAAGGCGGTAAAGAAAGCACAAACTATTAAACTAACTATTGCAACACCAACGGGTAGCCAACAAAACATTGACTCAGCAAAACGCAAAAGTCTTTTTGGAGAATTACTCTCGGCCATCATATAACCAGCAAAAGTAAATAAAGGTATTGTTAATAATGTTGGGGCATCAGCGATTCTATAAGCTTCTATGGCCACCGCCGTTGATGGCTCACCGGAGAAGTAAAAAGCGACTAAGGCTGCTAACGCCATGATAACAAATAATGGTGTCCCGATGATGGCACTGACTAGTATTCCTAATGAGGCAACAATACCCATAAAAGTTCCTTTCGTGGTCGCTTAATTCTTTTCGTTTACTAAAAACAAAATAAAAATAAACCTTAAACCTATTAGTAAAAAGCCAAACGGAATAATTCCAACTAAAAACCCGCTATGGACTCCCCAAAATACATCTCTTCCATACTCAAGCTCAACTTTCATAAACTCATAGCCGGCATAAACAAGCCAGGAGCATGTGAAAATTGAAATAAAGCTTGTTAAGTATAAAATAAATTTTGCCGCGGAAGAGTCTTCTTTTCCCTGTAGCCACCTGTGAAGTATATCAATACCAATATGTGACTTACTGCCAGTTGCAAGAGCTCCCCCTAAAAACGCTGACAGAAAGACAAGATGTCTTACGAGAGGCTCGACCCAAAAAAGGGTCTGATTAAACCAACGAAGAAATATGTTCAATACACTAAGAAATAACATCGTTATTACACAAACAATTAATGCCTTTTTTGAAAACTGCTCAAGTATGTTATCTAGGGTTTTTACTAGCTTAACCATTAATTCTTCTTTATTTGAGTCTCAAGCTTTGACAAAGCTCCCTTGGAAAAAAGACTTCCCTCTCCAAGTAAACGATCAATAATTTTCTTTCTTAATGAATTACCTTTTTCTATGTCACTTTTTGAGAATTGTATAAACTCAACTCCAGACTTTTTCATTTCATCAAGAGCAATAATATTGTCATTTTTATTAGCTTTATTAATTTGACCTACATACTTATCAACAATCTGCTTAACCTTGGGTCTAAACTGCTTAGGTACCTTACTCCAGGATTTCTCGTGAACTAAAAAAGCACCAATAGAGTAACTGATAGGAAACTCTACTAGGTATTTTACTTTTGTATTCCATTGTAATGCTAAAATCCCAAGAGGCGGTGCATATGCCGCTTCAATTATTCCTGTCGATAAAGAAGATAAAACATCCGTTAATGGAGCTGGAACACTAATAAGATTCATTTCTTTAATCATAGCATCAACAAGGTTATCCCCTGGCCAAGACCAAATTTTAAGACCTTTTAAACTATCTAGGCTTTCTGTTTTCTTCTGAGATACAAAATAAACGCTTCCAAGTTCAAAAAACCCAAGGTTTTCAAATTTTTGTTTTTTGAAACCTTTATTGAAATAATTCTCGAGTTTACCAAGATCCTCCAAAGCACTTTTATTATCACCAAAATATGTAAATGGAAGTTCCATCACTCGCACATCACCGTTTATTTCACCTAATGTTTTTCCCGTAAAAATTCCACCATCAAGCATCTTTGCATTTATCAATCTGCGAACTACAGGCTCATCACCTTTTACTCCACCGTAGTAAATTTTAAATTTAACTTTACCATTTGTTTCTTTTTTTATCTCTTTGGACATTTTGACCAAAGCTTTACCCCAGCTTGTCTGCTTAGGAGCTAAAACTGCAAACTTTAATTTTACTGCAAATAGGCTTGTTGAAAAAAGAAGTGTTAGACAACAGATATAAAATTTTATTTTCATTTAAATCCCCACATAATTTAAAATAATTCAGACTCAACTGATCTTATAATATCAAACCTTTTCAAGGCCAACCCTTGGAAAAGAGCATTTTTGCTCTTTTTTGAAATTACCCCTGGTTTATAGATAAGGCTATCATTGTATTTCTTTTTTTCACGTATAAAAAATGCTTTTTGACTTTGGTATTCATCCTCATCTTCTTGAGGGATTGAATTATATCGAAGCATCGCCGTTCTGATAATCCAGTTTTGTGGAAAGCTCTGGATGCCCTCTTTGAAAAGGGCCTTCCCTTTCACGGGGTCGCCGCCAAGCATTGTTGGTGTCAAAGAAAGATTCATTGCTTTAAATATATAACAACTACCCTCATTAAAGTTAGGATCATGGCCACATACCCATTCGAACATCGTACTTGCAATTGACCTTTGAGCGATCATTCTTAAATCATCCCGATTTAAAATAATTAGGCTACCTAATGATTGACCTGTGAAAAATACGGCCTCTAGGCTCGACTTATTTACATCCAATTTATCCAAAAAAGACATCAGCTTTTCGGGGTTAGAAGCGTTGGAAAATAAATTTCTAGGATCAACTCCACTTTCTTTAAGAAACTTAAAACCGTAGGAAATGGCCTTAGAGTAATTTCCTTCTAGTTGCTTTTTCAGTTTAGGGTTTTCTTCATCAAGTAATTGATATTTTATAAGCTTAGTTTCATGCTTTAAAAAACCAAACCCAGCATAAGCCTTTGTTAAACTAGAAAGGAGATTTGTATTTTTTGGCTCAACAAAATGCAGTCCCTCAATTAACTTTATTAAACCCGGGGTTCCTTGCTCAACTAACTGTAAGTCAGTTTCGTACCATAGTTCATCTGAAGCATTCAAAAGAAGACTAGAAGTCTCTCCTACGGCAATTTTTTGCACCAATGTTGAACAGCCAGTCGTTAGGAAGGTAAGACATAGTAAAATTGATATTTTGGTCTTCATTTTATTCTCCAAACAAATAATATTTAGATTTTTAGATGTTTTTAAGATTGCACCAGTTTCCCGGTATTTACAATACCCTTTGCAAACCAAATATATGATATATTTTTCACTCTGTTGCTTTAAAACGCATCCTCAAATATAATTTCAAGACTCGATAGAGTGGAGGAAATATTGATTAAACAAAATCAATGATTTAAAACCCTGAATTACTCCTGCTATAAAAAAGTAAAGGAGAAAGAGTTTTAAGTCGATTCTTTTTTACTTATTTTTAAAAAGCACCCAGGAGTTAATAATGACCACTTCAAAAGAACATAATAGCATTATATCCAAAATCACCTCAGGTTTAGTTAAACAGTCTCATAAACCAATGGTTCTCAAAAGAAAATCTATCAGGCCGACAACCTCTTTGAAAAAGAACTTATTTAAAGTTAAAAGCCTAAGAATTGGAAGCGCTCAAAAACAATTTAATATTCAAGAGGAAAATGTGACATTCGACAATTAAACCTAGATAAGATCATTGTACTTTTTGACCAATTCCTTCAATGAATTGATTTCTATTTGATTAAGTCTATCTAAACTTTTCTCTACTCTTTTTTTTATCTCAAGCCTTTTAAGTTTAAATAATTTTTTCTCAACGTTAATATTCCATTTTCTTAAAGACAAAAGGCAACTTTTCTTTATTTTTTTTGTATCAATCTCTCCTTCAATCTCTTTTATGAAGTAATCATTAAGTTCTGGGATACTCCTTTTGCAAAACCCTAACTGAGAAGATAATACGTCCCTGAAATTTTTCTCTATTGTAAGTATCTCAAGAGACGAACCTTCAAGACCATTTAAATTCAACAGCTCACTAATTTGGGATCGGGCTTCCTTCATTTTTGAAATAGTTTCTTGAGAACATAGGCTTTCGGAGAAAGATAATAAAATGAATATTAATATCAGGTTTGTTCTAAACACTTTTTTATCTTCTCCAAGAAACTTTGCATTGGAAAACCTACAACATTAGTATATGAGCCAGAAATGCTTTCTACAAAGAAGTTCCTCTCACTTTGTATCGCATAAGATCCGGCTTTATCAGAAAAAACTTCCTTGCCTAAGTAATTTTCAATCATCTCTGGTGAAAGATCAATAAACTTAACTAATGTTTTTTCAATAAAAACCTCTTTTTCACCCAAGACACACATCCCAACGGCGGTAATCACTGAGTGCTCATTCCCACTTAAAGAAGACAGCATTCTTCTTGCCTCGTCTTTATTATTTGGCTTTCCGTAAATTTTGCCGTCAAAAAAAACAAGTGTATCTGCAACGACAGTAATCGCTTCTTCGTAATGCTTTTTGCCAATTTTATCTAAAGCAGTATCCAGCTTTCCTTGGCAGATTTCTCTACAAATCCCTTCCGGATTTGTAGATGTAAATGATTCATCAAAGTCAATATTTATAGTTTCAAATTTTAAATTATAAAATTCAAACATAGACTTTCTTCTAGGACTGTTACTGGCGAGATAAATATTCGGTATTTGCTTCACTGTAAAGAGCCTCTGTTAATAATTTGTTAATTATATTTTTTGCCTGCTCTGTGTACTCCAATAAACCTGAATATAAAAGGCGATTTTCACCAAAGCTTTTACCTGGGTCTAAAACGTTAAGTCTTCTAAGGGTCATCAGTCTCAAATCTGTCTTATGATACTTATTTCTAAACCGACTTGAAGAAAAATCACTCCTTTTTTTACCTAGATAACTAACCTTCACTCCCCTGAAAGTCGTCTCCGATTTTTTTAAGAAATCTGAAACAAACAAGCGTCGTTTTTTATATTGATCTCCCCTGAAATTTGAAAAATTTTGTATCGTTGGAAAGCTCTTTAAATTACTAATGTAATAGCTGTACTTATTCATAAAACTTTCTCTTAATAAATAGAATGGAGTAATGTTGCTAACCAACATCTTCATTGGATATTCCTTATCAATCATATAATCACTTTCCGAGGGCTCACCAGCTAAAAATCTATACCACTTATCTGGCTTAAGGTTCTCCTGCTCGCCATCGTACTTAACCGGTGTATACTTGGGTGCAGGAGCATTCTCTATACTTTGAGTAACTTTTAAATAACTTGCAGAGTCCCCCACGAAAAAATGAGCCTTGCTTGAACTAATCGTCACAAACATATTTTCGTTGTAAAAGCTAAAGCTTGAATCCAGTTTCCAATTCTCGAATCTAAAATCATTTGTATAAAGTCCCATTAGTTTTAGTATTTTAGAAAATGCCATTTTGTTTTCGGTATAAATTGTTTCACTAAAATATGCTAATACTCTCTCGACAAGGTCAGGTTTAAAAATTGACAAAAAACTTAAATCTAAAAAGCGCCCCTTACTTAAAAAGGAATCATCTTTAAATCTATTAATGCCAAACACTTCACCCTTATTCACGCGAATAAAAGCTTCAAATGAATTGGAATTAAAAATTATCTCTGAGATCGAAATAGAAGAGTCTGGAGACAAACGCAGCATTGTACCATCTAAAAACGTTACCCAACAACTTCCAGTAAGTTTGGTTTCTATAATGTCGCCCTGGTAAATAAACTTTACGTCACCTTTAACCTTGCCTCCCTCTCGATTCACTCTCAAGTCACCTATTGATGCAATTATTTTTCCTACAACTAGTTTTTTTTTGAAATAGTCCCTTCGGCTGATATCTTGATGAGCTCCACGATCAAGATCATCCAACCGTCTTTGCCAATGACTTAAACTAATTTGTTCCTCTATAGATTGATTCCTAAAGTAAAGAGGGTTGCTTTTTCGTAAAGACAATACTTCATCAGTAACATAACTCCATTTAGAGGTATAAAACTCTTTAGAGATCGGTTGAAATGCCAAGATTTTTATTGGAATAAATAACAGTAACAAATAAAGCTTCATGTCTTTCTTTTCGGCGGCTGCCAGGCATTCTTAATCTGGAATTTTTTGCCTCACATAAGCTTAATACCTAGGCAATTTCTTCATCAAAATGTATAAAAACCTTAACCCGAAGAGGAGCATTAGACTTGGAAGAAAATAATCAAGAATTCTCATTTGTAAAATCTGAGCATCAAGTTTTACGTTTTTGGTCTGAAAACAATATTTTTAAAAAATCTCTCGAGAAAACCAGATCAGGCGAGCCGTATATTTTCTATGATGGACCTCCTTTTGCGACGGGTCTCCCTCATCATGGACATTTAGTAGGAAGCTGCCTTAAAGATATCGTTCCAAGGTACTTTACGATGAAAGGGAAATATGTTGACCGACGTTTTGGATGGGATTGCCACGGGTTACCTATTGAACATGAAATTGACAAACAACTCAAGATGTCTGCTTCCGATGCAGTAAAAGAGTTTGGTGTAAAAAAATACAATGATGAATGCCGCGGCATTGTCCAAAGGTTTACAAACCAATGGCAAAAAACAATTACAAGAATTGGACGATGGGTTGACTTTGAGAATGACTACAAAACAATGGATACCCCTTTCATGGAGTCCGTTTGGTGGGCGTTCAAAGAGCTTTGGGATAAAGGTCTTGTCTACCAAGGAACAAGAGTTGTCCCCTATTCAACAACTCTTGGAACCGTACTCTCAAACTTTGAGGCAGGTCAAAATTATCAAAATGTTCAAGATCCTGCTGTAACTGTTTTATTTAACTTACCTGAAAAAGACTCATATATCGCCGCCTGGACAACTACCCCATGGACCTTACCGTCAAACCTTGGCCTGTGCGTAGGAGCAGAGATTGATTATATAAAAGTCAAAGATCCAAACTTTGATAAACCTATAATTATTGCCAAGCAAAGACTCGAAACTTACTCAAAGAAAAAAGAGTTGGAAGTAATTGAAGAACTCAAGGGCTCTGAACTAAATGGGCTTTGTTATGATCCCCTGTTTGATTTTTTTTCCAGCTTAAAACAAGATGGCGGGTTTAAGATCTATAATGACGACTATGTTACGACAGACAATGGAACAGGCGTGGTCCATCTGGCACCATCTTTTGGTGAGGATGACAACCGAGTAATGTCTGAAGCAGGCGTAAGACTTGAATTATGCCCAATCAACGAGAAGGGAGAATTCACCTCTCAGGTAACTGACTTTTCCGGTCAATACGTAAAGGATGCAGACAAAAATATTGTCAAGCAGCTAAAAGACAAAAACCTTTTGTATGAGCAAAGTGTTATCGTTCACTCATACCCTATGTGCCCTCGCTCTGATACACCACTAATCTACCGATCAATTCCATCATGGTACGTATCTGTCGAAAAAATTAAGGAAAACTTAATTTCATCAAATGACCAGATTAATTGGGTGCCTGAACACATTAAAACAGGCAGGTTTGGTAAGTGGCTAGAAGGGGCCAGAGACTGGTCTATTTCTAGAAATAGAATCTGGGGAACACCAATCCCCATTTGGATAAATGACGAAACAGGACATAAAATCTGTGTTGGCTCAATTGATGAACTCAAAAATTTAACAGGAGTTAAGCTTGATGATCTTCATCGTGAAAATGTTGACCCACTAACATTTACAATTGAAGGGGAAAAAGGAACTTACAAGAGGATAAATGAAATTTTTGACTGTTGGTTTGAGTCAGGGTCTATGCCTTATGCTCAAATTCATTACCCGTTTGAAAATAAGGAGATATTCGAACAAGGGTTTCCTGCACAATTCATCGCGGAAGGCCTAGACCAAACAAGAGGTTGGTTCTACACTCTAACTGTATTGTCTACTGCTTTATTCAACAAACCAGCGTTCAAAAATGTAATCGTCAATGGAATTGTCATGGCCGAGGATGGAAAGAAAATGTCCAAAAGGCTAAAAAACTATACCGCTCCCGATGAGTTAATGGAAAACTATGGTGCTGACGCCTTAAGACTCTATCTAATTACTTCAGGGCTGGTAAAAGCAGAAGATCAGCGTTTTGCAGATAGTGGTGTGAAGGATATGGTTCGGAGGGCTCTTCTGCCGTGGTATAACGCACTTAAATTTTTTCAAACATATGCAAAAGTTGATAATTGGTCAGCAAAAGAACATTTAACCTTGTCAGAAAATATTACTGATCAATGGATTATTTCGAACCTTCAGACGCTAAAAAAGAACATATCTCGAGAAATGGAAGCGTATCAGCTATACAACGTTGTTCCAGCATTATTTACATTTATTGAAGACCTTACAAACTGGTACATCAGACTTAATAGAAATAGATTTTGGGGAGAAGGATTATCTGAAGATAAAAAAAGTGCCTATTCAACTCTTTATACGACCCTGCTGGAGTTATCCCAGATAATGGCGCCATTTGCCCCATTTCTATCTGAATTTTCATTCCAGGAACTAAAAGAATTTGGTCAAGAATTACCTCAGTCTGTACACTTATGTGAATATCCAGAGGAAAAAGCAGAGCTCTCAAATGTGATGCTTGAAACATCTATGGGGCGAATACAACAAATAATTCTCTTGGGGCGTCAAAAAAGAAATCTTTTAAATATAAAAGTTAAAACACCTTTATCTAGATTAACAGTTATCCATAAAGATGAAGATCTACTTAAGGGCATTAAAACATTAGAAAGCTATATTAAAACTGAACTTAATATCAAAAATATTGAATTCTCTTCAAAAGAGGAAAACTTCATCACTCTCTACGCGAAACCAAATTCACCGGTGTTAGGAAAAAAGCTTGGTAAGGATTTTGGAAAGTTTGCAGGTAAAATAAAGAACCTAAGCTCAGACCAACTACTAAGTCTTGAAAGTAAAGGCAAAATTGAAATCGAAGAAAAAGTCTTTTCTAATGAAGAAATATTAGTTTTTAGAGAACCCAAAGATGGAACTGAGACTCTTTCAAACTCTTGGATATCTATTGATATCGATCCATCTCTGACCAAAGAGCTTCTTCAAGAAGGCCTTGCACGTGAAATCATTAATCGTATCCAAAAAACAAGAAAAGATTTAAACTTAAACGTAGAAGATCGAATCTCTCTAGAAATCTCTGGAGACGAAGAGGTTATAAATGCTGCTAAAAGCTTTAAGGAGCATATCTCTAGTGAAACGCTTTGTTCTTCGTTCAATACAACAAGAGATGAACAATCTCACAAATTTGATATTGACGGAAAACTTCTATTTCTGGGCATACAAAAGTCTTAAAACTTTTCTTTTAGGCTGCCTGTTTATTTCATGGACAAATGATGTTCATTCAAAAAGCTGGAGAGACAAAGCAAAAAGATATTTAAAAGTTAACTTTGATAGAACAAGATCCAAAGTTAACTTTTATATTGAAAATAAATACCTTCTTCCTTCTGATTATTTTCACCTGAGAGAACAAATAGCAACTATAAGTCAAAGTAGTGAAGAATATTTTACTAACTGTAGGGTCAATCAAAAAGAAAGTAGATGTAAATTGAGTAGCTCAGATTTCAATGAAGTTTTAGGTCAATCATCCAGTCTCGTTAGTGCTTTTCTAAAAAACCTTCCTAAAAAAAATCACTTTAAAGACTTTCTTGGCGAATCAATTTTATTACATCTTCTTGTCTTGACTCAAGAAAAGGCTGTAAATGTTTCACAGGCTGTGGATATCTCACTGGAGCTAGAGTCACTAATAACCCAATACCTTTACAATCAAATCCCGAGAGAAAGCTTTGATCATATAAATGATTATTACACTACTTTTGATAAGGTAAGGAATAAAATCCAAAGTTTAGATTCTTCTAAAATGCAAAAAATCACAAATACAGTAAATTACTTTATAAGAAAGGAGAGAGAATCAACAAATATTTCAAGCTCCTCAAAGAAAAGCTTAGAGCTTATAAACCTGTTTTGGAATAATGTTCTTAAGATAAAAAAAGACCAGCGATAAGCTGGCCTTATTAAGATACATATAGATCGTTTGGACTAAATCCGCCCTGTTCCTACTGAGCGGTGTGTAGTTTTAACTCTTCTTTTTTGAGCAGCTTCAAGTTTTTCTTTATTCTTAACTGAAGGCTTTTTGTAGTCTTGTCTTTTTCTGTATTCTTTAACAACACCGTAGCTCTCACAAAGTCGTTTGAACTTTCGAATTGTTTTTTCAATATTTGATCTTTCATCAACCTTAACTACTATCGTTGGATTTTTCATTTTACATTCACCTCCCTTAAACAAACATTAAAAGGATTTACTAATCCCAAAGATTAAATATTATTTGCATATCCGAAGAAAATTCAATTCCCTTGGAAACAAGAAAGTAACCGAGGTTTGTTTCAACATAACATACTCTTGAATGCGGTGAGTATCTCTCCACAAGTCTACATCTGGAATTAGATCTTCCGTTTGGGCCTTTCCCAAAGTTGATAACTCCTCTGGCACAACCTTTATCCTCTACAAAGAGTCTTAAAACAGCAATCGTTTCGGCTAAGTGATCCTTTCCATAATTACGAACAACATCTGAGTTATAATGATAGTTAACCATTAAAGTACGATCTTGGAAGTTATTGGTTAATCGTGACTGACAATCCATTGTTTCTCTGGACTCTGCTTTAGCAATAGAAATTGCCCCAACAAGTAAAACAAGACAAATTATACATTTTTTAAATATATTCACCATCAAAAGGGTCCTTTCTAATAGAAATTAGAGTTAAATGATTGAGCGTTGTATAACAAAATCATTTGAAAAGACAAAGAAATTTTAGAAAAATTAATTATAAGCAAATCTTAAAGAAAGCATTAGTAAAACTGATCTAACTGTAATAGTATCCGTTCATATCGACTTAAGAATAAGGGTTTACGACAAATGAAAAGTTCTCTTTTTTTGTTACTAGTGCTTCTTTCTTTTGAATCTTCTGCTTCTCTTCCTGATTACTATCCATCGGAGTATCGTAATGAAATCCAAAATGGACTGTACAAGAATGAGGACCTAAAGAAAGTCCTTTTTAGAATACTTACAAAAACCCATAAAAGGCGTTTTAATCAACCAGATACCCTAGTCGAAACATGTCCCTCAGGTGAACAATGTTTCAAACACAGAGCATTAAGCTATTCTGAGGCAAGATCATATCTCTTTGGTAGAATTCATTTAGAATCAGATGATCGTGGCCACTTCGTGAAAGATGTTTACTGTGAAAAAGATTACAGAAGAAGCGATGGTGTAGGTCCGATGAGAATCCCTAACCACAATCTAATAAACTGTGAACATACTTGGCCTCAAAGTAGGTTCACATCAACTTTTTCTAGGGAAACTCAAAAAACTGATTTAAACCACTTATACCCTACTGATAACCGTGCCAATAGCATTCGTGGCAATCACCCATTTGCAGAGGTCTACGGAGAAAGCATTAGTCGAAAATGCTCAAATGCCTACATTGGTTCTGCTGAAACTCCAGAAAAAAGAAGAAGCGGCATATCTTTTGAGCCTCCAAGCAACCACAAAGGAAATGTTGCCAGAGCTTTATTTTACTTTGCCGTACGATACAAAATGAAAATATCTGCAATGGAGGAAGCACACCTTAGAAACTGGCATGAGCTTGATCCTGTCAATGATCAAGAGATCAGTAGAAACAATATTATCGAGGAAGTTCAAGGCAACAGAAACCCTTTTATCGATATGCCCGAATTAGTTAATGAAGTGAGTGATTTTTAATTACTTACTAATTTTTACATAGGATTTTAAAGGCCTAAATCAAGCCCCTCGAATGAGGGGCTTTTTTATAGAACTGGGTATTGCAGGTAAAAAAAAAACCCTTCATTTATGAAGGGTTTTTTTAAAACATTAGAGTAGTGTGAAACTAAAGCAATTTATCTGGATCCATCTCTTTTAAGTTTCGATGGATTGATGCGAGAAACTTTCCACCAAGTTCACCGTCAACAATTCTATGGTCATATGCATGTGTTCCAAACATCATACTTCTGATCGCCATAACATCTCCTGGTAAAACCGCAACACGTTTTGTAATCGCTCCGGATGCATATATACCAACCTGTGGTTGGAGTATAATTGGAGTGGCCATCAATGTGCCGAAAGAGCCAACGTTAGAAAAGGTAAAAGTACCACCAGAAAGGTCATCCATAGTGAGTTTTTTCTCTCTTGCTCTAATCGCGAGGTCATTTACAGCACGACATAAACCTCTAAGGCTAAGCCCATCCGCATTTTTGACTACCGGCACAATAAGTCCATTCCCAGGAACCGCCACGGCCATACCAAGGTTTATTTGTTTCTTAACAATAATTTTATCCCCATCAATACTACTATTAACCATCGGGTACTCTTTAAGAGCCTGAATAATCGCATGCATAATTAGAGGAGTATAAGTAAGTTTAAAGCCTTCTTCTTTTTGAAACCTTGCTTTCGTTTCTTCTCTAAACTTCACAAGGTGTGTTAGATCAACCTCTTCAATTGAGTTTACATGTGGAGAGATTTGTTTTGAGGCAACCATATTTTTAGCGATTACCTTTCTCATGTTATCCATTTCTATGACTTGGTCACCCGCAGAGACAGAAACAGTTGCTGCAACAGGTTTTTCAGGAATAGGGGCAACAGATGACGATGTGTTAGAGGCTCCTCTGGAGGATAAGTACTTCATAAAGTCATTTTTATTCACTCTTCCTGCTGCACCAGTGCCTTGGATTGTGGATAATTCATTAAGAGAAACACCATTTTCATCGGCAAGTTTTTTGACAAGTGGTGTATAGAATCTTCTTTCGCCTGAGGTGTTGTTGGTACTTACTGAAGCAGTTTCAACTTGGCTCTCATTAGGTTCTTTCTTTTTAACCGTCCCACTATCGCTGCCTGAATCACTTGCGCCATCTAAGCTAGCGGCAGGATCATCTTCAATCTCTGCTATTTTAACACCAACATCAATGGTCTCACCTTCTTCAAAAAGGATTGCTGCAACTCTTCCTCCAATAGGGGACGGAATTTCAGACTCAACTTTGTCAGTAGAGATTTCCAAAAGTATCTCGTCAATTTCAATTTCATCTCCTACAGCTTTCGTCCACTTAGTGATCGTTCCTGTAGTGATGGACTCACCCATTTGAGGCATAACTATTTCGTGTCTCGCCATATCGATTCTCCTCTTCGGATAGTTAAAAGTTCAATGATCTATTATCTGCGGCCATAACAGCTTCAGCTAAAAATTCACCTAATGTTGGGTGAGGATGAACAGTATTATAAATCTCCTCATCGACGCCTTCCATAGTCCTAAACAAAACATACTCGTGGATAAGCTCTGTTGCATGGGTCCCCACAATGTGTGCCCCTAATAGCTCTCCATGTTTCCCCATAAGGGTTTTAACAAACCCATCCTTTTCATTGCTCGCTACAGCTTTGCCGTTGGCCACAAAAGGAAGTTTCCCAACTTTATATTCAATTCCCTCTTCTTTTAGTTGTTGCTCAGTATAACCAACTGAAGCAACCTGAGGCTGACAATAAGTACAGCCTGGAATATTCATCTTGTCGATCGGATGAGGGTTTTTGCCTGCAATATGTTCTGCCGCAACAACGCCCTCATGGGACGCAGCATGCGCCAGAAGAGGAGCTCCAGAGACATCACCTATCGCATAAATTCCCGGAACAGAAGTTTCATAATTTTTATTTACAGAGACAAAACCTCTATCCGTTTTAACACCAATACTCTCAAGTCCAATCCCGTTGATATTTCCAGTCATCCCTACTGCAATTAAACCTTTTTCAAATTTATATTCTTTTTCTTCACCCTTTTCTTTAACTGTGAAGACAACTTCTTTGCCGGTATTTTTAGTGCTAATCCCTTCAATACCAAGAGACATTTTAATTCCATATTTCTTGTATGCTTTCTCTATTTCTTTTGATGAGTCTAAGTCTTCAATCGGAAGCAAATGTTTTTGTAATTCGAAAATATGAACATCGACACCAAAGGCATTCCAGAAATAAGCAAACTCAACCCCAATAGCGCCTGCCCCGATAATACCAATTGACTTTGGAAGCTCTTCCATATGAATTGCTTCCCATGCACCAATAAGACGATCATCGTCGTGTTCAAGACCTGGAAAAGTTCTATAATGTGCACCTGTGGCAATGATAATATTTTGCCCCTCGACTACTTCAGAGTGTCCCTTAGGGGACTTAACTTCAAGCGTCTTCGATGTTTGAAATTTTGCGTATCCATCAATAACGGTGATTTGGTTTTTCTTCATTAAAAACCCAACACCTTTTGAAATTCTGTCAGATATACCTTTAGCTCTTTTAACTGCCTGCGCACCATCAAGCCCTTTAACCTCTATGTCTATCCCTAAGTCCCTAAAATCTTTAAGTTCATGAACCGAATGAGCCGATTTCAACACTGCTTTTGTTGGAATACAGCCTTTGTTTAAACAGACTCCACCAAGCTTACTTGCTTCAATTAAGGCAGTTTTTTTTCCAAGCTGAGAGGCTCTAATTGCAGCGACATACCCACCAGGTCCTCCACCAATAACGACAACATCAAACTTTTTCACTAAAGAGTCCTTTTTGTTTACTTTGATTACCAACTTCGCTATCACATTTTGCACAATAATCCTAATTTGATTAAAGGTTTGTCCGATTAATGTCAACGAATTCACTACTTCAAAATAACTCCGAAATTATTGATTTTTTTACAAAAATCTTTCCTAAAGGCGTTGTGTTTTTTGACCTGGAAACCACCGGACTCTCCCCTTTATGTGATCGAGTAATTGAGTTTGCTGGTATTAAGATTTACAAAGGTGGGGTAAAGCAACTGCAATTTCTTACTGACCCAGAAGTAGAAATTTTGCCAGAAAATGAAAAAATTCATGGAATCTCGAATCAAATGGTCAAGGGCCAACTGAATCAAAAGTTAGCTAGTGAGAAAATACGTGAGTTTATTGGAGAGACAAATCTCGTTGCTCACAATGCCTTATTCGATTTTGGCTTCCTGTTAACACTTTTTCATCGTTTCGAATCTGAGCCAAACAAAAATAAAATCTATTGCTCATGCAAATTATCAAGAAAGCTCAATAAAACGTTGAGTTCACACAAGTTATCCTCACTATCGGAAAGCTTTAATATCGAATTAAAAAACCATCATAGAGCAATGGACGACACACTTGCATGTCTCAAAATATTCTACCGTACCTTAAAAGCGCAATTAAACCCCGAGAAAAGTTTCGAATTTGGTTTCTTATTTAATTCCAATGATTTCAAAAAAGAAAAAATTAGGCACTTAAGCTTAAAAGAGTCCTTGAAGGATTTACCAGAACTTGTCAGGGAGAAAAAAATATTTTCTTTAAAGTATTCTGGAGGAACGAAAAAAAATGAATTTAGATCAGTTCAGGGAGTAAGCCTTTTACCCCGGCCAAATGGGCCAGTTCTTTATGCGTTTTGCCAAGAAACAAAATTATATAAGTATTATAAATTAAATAAAATAAAAGAGGTTAAGCTTTGATATTTTACCGCCTCCAACAAGCCTTAATTTTAGTTCTTCATTTAATTCTTTTATGGTGGATAATTTTTGTTCTTCAGAACACTGGCTCAATGCAAGTGATGGAAG